>Ga0181533_1002484_pt1 | contig 21553 bp, 20 predicted proteins | sample PEATcosm2014_Bin_45_FD_119772 | JGI IMG/M metagenome (GOLD analysis project Ga0181533, IMG submission 119772) | Peatland microbial communities from MTU Mesocosm Facility, Houghton, MI, USA - PEATcosm2014_Bin11_60_metaG | ecosystem: Environmental > Terrestrial > Soil > Wetlands > Peat | place...
AGGCTCTCACGGTTGCCCGCCAGCAGGTTGAGAATGGTGCTCAGATCCTCGATGTGAACATGGACGAGGCCATGCTGGATTCGGAAAAGGCCATGACAAGGTTTCTTAATATGGTGGCTTCAGATCCTGATGTGGCAAAGGTCCCGGTCATGATCGACTCCTCTAAATGGTCGGTCATTGAAGCCGGATTAAAGTGCTTGCAAGGCAAGGCAGTGGTAAACTCTTTAAGTCTGAAAGAAGGTGAAAAAGTCTTCCGGGAAAGAGCGGAAAAGATAAAGAACTACGGTGCAGCGGTCATCGTCATGGCTTTCGATGAAGAAGGACAAGCCACCACGCTTGAAAGAAGAAAAATGGTCTGTCAACGGGCTTATGATATCCTGACCAAAGAGGTGAATTTTCCTGCAGAAGATATTATCTTTGATCCTAACATCCTTACAATCGCCACCGGGATGGAAGAGCATAATAATTATGCTGTCGATTTCCTGAAGGCAACCCGGTGGATCAAGGAAAATCTTCCATCAGCCAAAGTAAGCGGAGGCATCAGTAACCTGTCGTTTTCTTTCCGGGGGAATGATCTTATACGGGAAGCAATGAATTCTGTTTTCCTTTATCATGCAATCCAGGCCGGCCTCGATATGGGAATAGTAAATGCAGGAGCGCTTCCGGTATATGATGAGATTCCGCCTGATCTATTAAAACTTATTGAAGACGTGGTTCTGAACCGCCGGAAAGATGCAGCCGAACGGTTGATAATATTCGCAGAAACCCTGAAAAACAAAGGGAAAAAGGTGGCCGATGAGAAGGAGTGGAGGAAAGGAACTGTTGAGGAACGTCTGAAACATTCTCTGATAAAGGGAATCCTGGATTTTATTGAGGAGGATATTGAAGAAGCAAGACAATATTATAAACGTGGTCTGAAGATCATTGAAGGCCCTCTGATGGAAGGTATGAACGTGGTAGGCGATTTGTTTGGTTCCGGGAAAATGTTCTTACCGCAAGTTGTGAAAAGTGCCCGCGTAATGAAAAAAGCCGTTGCCCGTCTGCTTCCATATATAGAAGAGGAAAATAAAGGAAATCCAACGGCTATGGGCAGGGCCGGAAAAATATTGATGGCTACCGTCAAAGGTGATGTGCATGATATAGGAAAAAACATAGTCGGCGTCGTTCTTGCCTGTAACAATTATGAAGTGATTGACCTGGGTGTCATGGTTCCTTCAGAAAAAATACTGAGGACTGCTGTCGAGCTACATGCCGATGTGATCGGCCTCAGCGGACTTATAACACCTTCACTGGAAGAAATGGTTCATGTGGCAAAAGAGTTGCAACGGACAGGTCTGACAATTCCTTTACTTATCGGAGGTGCCACCACTTCTGAGATCCATACGGCAGTGAAAATTGATCCTCAGTATTCCGCCCCGGTCATTCATGTGCGCGATGCCTCCAGGAGTGCAGGAGTGTTGTCCAGCCTTCTTTCTCCAGCAAATAAAAAAGTGTACGGGGAAAAAGTAAAACTTCATTATCAGGATCTCCGCAAACAATATGAAGATAACTTTACAGGCTCTCAATTTATTTCATTACGCGAGGCCCGTGAGAACAAGTTAAAACTCAGTATTACCGCCGATACGATATGTAAACCATCATTTACCGGTAACAGGTTCTTCTATGATTTCTCCTTAGAAGAATTAAGGGATTATATAGACTGGACCTTCTTCTTCCATGCATGGAAACTGAATGGGAAATATCCTTCTATTTTCAATGATCCCGTAAAAGGAACGGAAGCCAGGAAATTGTTTGACGATGCACAGAAGATGCTGGATGAAATGGAAGTAAAGAAGATGATCCTCGCGAGAGGAGCCATTGGTTTTTATCCATGTAATTCAGTCATGGATGATGTCGAAGTCTATTCCGATGAAAAACGTTCAAAAACACTGGCCATCTTCAGGTTTTTACGTAACCAGCAGAAGAAAGATGACGGGTCTCCAAATCTCTGCCTGGCTGACTTCCTTGCCCCGGCAAACAAAAAGCTGATCGATTACATCGGTCTTTTTGCCGTGACTGCAGGACTTGGACTAGAAGAATGGGTCACCTATTATGAAAGTCAGTTGGATGATTATTCATCCATCCTGATCAAGATCCTGACTGACCGCCTTGCAGAAGCATTTGCTGAGCGCTTGCACCAGCTTGTCAGAAAAGAATACTGGGGTTATGCCCCTAAGGAGACTCTTGATATTACTGCCTTACTGAAGGAAGAATACCAGGGAATACGTCCGGCTCCGGGTTATCCGGCATGTCCGGAACATTCAGAGAAAGTCACTCTTTTTTCATTGCTTGATCCGGAACAGTATACCGGGATCAGCCTTACAGAAAATTATGCAATGTACCCTGCAGCTTCGGTAAGTGGTTTTTATTTTGCACATCCCCAATCGCATTATTTTTCGGTGGGAAAATTCCTGAAAGACCAGGTGACCGATTATGCCAGGAGAAAAAATATAAGCCTGGAACAGGCAGAAAAACTATTGAACACCAACCTGAACTACTGAAAATGAAAGTTATCGACCACATCAATCAGTCAAAAAAAACACTCTTCTCATTTGAATTGCTTCCCCCTCTGAAAGGGCATAACATCACAGGCATTTACCGGACCATTGACCCCTTGCTTGAATTTAATCCCTCTTTCATTAACATCACTTATCACCAGGAAGAGGTGGTCTATAAGAAGCACAAAAGCGGATTACTGGAAAAGAGAACTGTAAGAAAACGCCCGGGGACTGTTGCAATTTCAGCAGCTATAAAGTACAAATATCCTTCTGTGGATGTGGTTCCACATCTTATTTGCGGAGGATTTTCAAAGGAAGATACTGAGTACGCCTTGATCGATTTTCATTTTCTTGGCATCAATAATATCCTTGTACTGCGCGGGGATCCTCCAAAAGGCATGCGTTCATTTGTACCTGAAAAAGAAGGTCATTCCTATGCTTCAGGTTTAGTGCAGCAGATCGTGGCCATGAACAAAGGCAGGTACTTAGATGAAGAGATGGAAAATACGACCCCTACAGATTTTTGTGTCGGTGTGGCAGGTTATCCTGAAAAACATATCGAATCACCGAATATCATCTCTGACCTTAAATTTCTGAAACAAAAGATCGACGCCGGGGCAGAATATATCATTACACAAATGTTCTTTGATAATGAGAAGTACTTTACATTTGTAAAGAACTGCAGGGATGCCGGCATTACCGTCCCAATCATTCCCGGCTTAAAACCTATTACTACTTTAAGGGATATCAACAATCTTCCGCAAGTTTTTAATATAGATATCCCTGAAGAGCTTGTTAAAGCTATTGGGGAGTGCAGGAATAATGAGGAGGCATTTCATGTCGGAATTGAATGGTCTATTCAGCAATCTAAGGAGTTAATCCGTTATGGAGTCCCGGTAGTGCATTATTTTACCATCGGGATATCAGAAAACATCCGGCAGATCGCATCTGCAGTATTTTAATAATGGCTTATTATGAAAAATCCTGTACTAAGGGAAAAATTCTCTGACGGGAAAAAGAAATTTGCCCCGCTGATCGATCCAGATAAGTTCACTCTCAGTGAATTAAAGACCATCGCCGAATCTTCAGAAAAAGCTTGTGTCGATTTCTTTTTCTATGGGGGAAGCTTTGTCATGGAAACTGACCACCAGAAATTCATAACAGTTCTGAAAGAATATTGTTCTGCCCCGGTAATCCTCTTCCCGGGAAACCAATTCATGATACCGAAAAATGCTGATGGCCTGCTTCTTTTATCACTGATCTCGGGAAGAAATGCCGAGCTGCTGATCGGGAAACATGTTTTGGCTGCCCCATTTCTGAAAACCTGCGACTTTGGGATCCTGCCGACCGGCTATATGCTGATTGAAAACGGACACGGCACAGCAGTTTCTTATATGAGCAATACCACGCCAATCCCAGCGGAACAAGATGATATTGCCTTATGCACTGCCATCGCGGGAGAACTTCTCGGATTACAACTTATATATATGGATGCTGGCAGCGGGGCTGAAAATCCGGTTAGTCTCAGGATGATAAAAAAGGTCAGGCAGAATATCTCTATCCCGCTTATTATAGGAGGTGGCATCCGTAATGCAAAACAGGCTAAAGATATTGCAGAAGCCGGAGCCGATGTCGTTGTCGTCGGAAACGCCATTGAAAAGAATCCTTCCCTGGTTACAGAACTTTGTGATGCAATTCATTCCCTGGACAGGAGTTGATTGTACCTCCATTCACAAAGACTTCACAAAATAACCTTTTGCTTTCACCGGATGATCAAACCGGTTTACCGAAAAGTTTTCCCTTGCCAGAAAAGCGGATGTAAATTTGTAGTCATAATGAATTCAGCGCATGTAATAACAAATTGAACCCAATAGATAAGGGAAATTCCTTGCATCCTGGTTTTTTCTGAGATTCAGTTGAACCAAAGAGGTTTTCTCTTTAACATATATAGCCGCGGGAAACCACGGTCCCGAAAAAAAGAAGCCATCCTAATGGGATGGCTTCTTTTTTCAGTATTTATCTTCTTTATAATCTGATTTCTTTCAGTAAGAAGAAAATATTATTGATTGACTGTGGAATTATCTGGCGCAACCTGGTCTCTGGATGACCCGTACAAGTCGAACTTATAATTCCCTCCGCTGTAAAATGTTCCTGTTTTTGAATCCCACAGTGAAACAAGGATACAGACGTTTTCAGGCAAGCCTTCATCTGTATTGAGCAGTTGTGCCATTCTTTTTCCTGTTACAGGACCGGCTTCATAGAAATTATAAGTGTTCAAACCATTGTGATAAAGCTGCGGCTGTCCAATCAGAATTCCTGCTCCATTGGTCATTTGCACCATCAAGGGACAGGCATCATGGGTGATATTGTAGTCAGGATGAATATTAACCTGATAATGAATATAGGGAGCATTATTATCCTGGATTTTATCACTGTATGCTGACGTGCGGAGGTTAATCCCGATAAATATTCCTATCGAAGCGAGATATAATATGATTATCCCTTTCATGACACTGGTTCTTAGGTTAATATCTGATCCTGATGATAAGGGAATAAAAGTACAGCGGGTGAAAAACTTCATCAAAAAGTAATTTGCAAGATGTAAGTTTCACCCGTTGAATTGGCTGAATTAGATTGTGACCCGGTGCCAGCTGATAAATCCCGGTGCATCATCCATTAAAAAAAAACGTCCTGGAGGCAGGTTTCATATTATCTGAAAGTAATTGCAGATTTTACTTCAGTTCAATAAAATCTTCTTTTGGCGTTCCACAGGAGGGACATACCCAATCGGAGGGCAGATCAGAGAACTTTTTCCCTTCAATGGCTTCATCATAGATATAACCGCATGCCGTGCATTCATATTTCTTATAATCCGTTGTCTGAGTTTTGATTTCAAGCTTTGATTTATCAATGTAAGTGGGGGCATTTTTGGGTGCGACGCCTTTCCGGGTTTCCCGGTAATATGCATAAGTAATAGGGTCTTTCGTATCATCCAGGAGAGCAGAATGCAACAGTTCACCGATAAATAACAAATGGGTTCCCACATCAATCGTCCGGGTAATCCTGCATTCAAGATAAGCAATCGTATCATTCAATACGACCGGGACACCGGTATTTTCAGCGAAAATGACATTCAGACCCTGCATTTTATCAAGATCCCTTCCACTGTGATATCCAAAACGTCCAAAAAGATCAGGGGAGGCACCGTTACTTAAAACCGAAACTGAAAAAGCGCCGGTTCTTTTAAGAAATTCAGCTGTATAATTATTCTTATTGCAGCAAATTGCAAATGCCGGGGGTTCTGCTGTAACCTGGAAAACGGTATTTGATATAAACCCATTCCCGTGATTTCTATCCCCGGAACTTACGATATACAGGCCGTAGGAAATTCTGAATAATGCATCATAGTTAATCATATAGTAATTTTGCGGGAAAATTACAAATAAATCCGGATTCCGTTAAAAGAGATGGAATTTTTTGAGGCTATGCACTATCACTCATTTAAATTCGTTCTTTTTAACTAAAATGATTATTTCCGAATATTAACAAGTAATATTAGAACATTATGAAAATCAAGAAAATTCAGGCGTTTGAAGTTCTGGATTCCCGCGGGAATCCGACAGTGGAGGCCTTCCTTGAACTGGAGAACGGAATACAGGGACATGCAATGGTGCCAAGCGGCGCATCGACCGGTGAACGGGAGGCTTGTGAGCTCAGGGATGGCGACAAGAGCAGGTATGGCGGTAAGGGCGTTTTAAAAGCAGTAGCTAATGTCAATAAAGTTATCGCACCTGAAATCCAGGGTAAGTCATTTAAGGATCAGAAAGAACTAGACCTGTTGATGATCGCTCTGGATGGAACTGCAAATAAATCAAAATTGGGTGCGAATGCTATATTGTCAGTTTCAATGGCTTATGCCCGTGCTGAAGCGAAAAATGCAGGGATCTCTTTGTACCGTTACCTCGGCGGGGAAAATTCAACCCTGTTACCGGTGCCATGCATGAATGTTATCAATGGCGGCGCCCATGCAGATAATAATGTGGATTTCCAGGAATTCATGATCGCCCCTCATAATGCTCCTTCATTCACAGAGTCGATAAGGATGGGTATTGAAGTTTTTCACACCCTGAAGACGGTATTGAAACAGAAAAATTACAACACCGGCGTTGGCGATGAAGGAGGCTTTGCCCCAAATCTTAAATCCAATGAAGAGGCCGTTGAAGTAATTCTTGAAGCTATTGCCAGGGCCGGGTACAAGCCGGGAACAGATGTCAGTATCTGCCTTGATCCTGCCACCAGTGAAATGTGGGAAGACGGTAAATACAAATTCTCGAAAAGCACCGGAAAGTCAATTTCCAGCGATGAAATGGTCAGACTTTGGGAGACCTGGGTAAATCAGTACCCGATCGTATTGCTTGAAGACGGACTGGCTGAAAACGATTGGCCGGGCTGGCAGAATCTGACAAAAACATTAGGTAAAAAAATAGAGCTTGTAGGAGATGATATTTTCTGCACAAATAAAAAGATATTGGCTGAAGGGATATCCAAAGGGGTGGCCAACTCCGTTCTGATCAAATTAAACCAGATCGGGACAGTGACTGAAACCCTGGAAACCATAGAGCTTGCTTATAAAAATGGGTATAATGCTTTTGTATCGCACCGCAGCGGGGAAACTCCTGATACTTTTATTGCAGACCTTACCGTTGCCGTAAACGCAGGTCATCTCAAGACCGGTAGCGGCTGCAGAGGAGAGCGGATTGAAAAATTCAACCAATTAATGCGGATTGAACGTGAACTTGGCGCTAAGGCCAGATTTGCAGGAATAAAGGCCTTTAAGAACAGATAACGGCCCAGAAACAGATTCTCAAAGGAAACCCGCCTGACCAGTCAGGCGGGCTTTTTTATTTCCCGGTTTTAAGATTGTTGAAGACAGACATCGGTATAAGAATATTTTTTTCAACATTTAAAAAAAATTAATTATTTCTTACTATATTTGCTCTTTGATGAGAATGATTCTCTTCTAATATTTAATCAGTAATGGAGACAGAAAACGTCAGAGTTGAATTAATGAGCAAGGGATTAAGAGTGACACCACAGAGAGTCGCTATCCTGGAAGCTGTCATAAAACTTGGCAATCATCCTACTGCTGATAATATTATTGAATTTATAAAGAAACATCATCCGAATATCGCCTCAGGAACTGTCTACAAAGTACTTGAGACCCTGGTTAATAACAGATTAGTCAATAAAGTCAAGACTGACAGGGACATTATGAGGTATGATGCCATTCTTGCCCGTCATCATCATTTATATAGTGCAGAATCCGACAGGATTGAAGATTATTTTAATGATGAGCTGATCACTCTTTTATCAGATTATTTTAAAACGCATAAAATCCCTGAATTTGAAATCAAAGACATTAAACTTCAAATTATTGGCAATTTTAAAAACAAACTTAAATAGAAAATTATGGAAAAAAAGAAGAACAAAAAATTAACGACAGATGCAGGTCGTCCTTATTTTGAAAATGAAGACAGCCTGACTGCAGGAAAAAGAGGCGAGGTTCTGTTACAGGACTATTACCTCCATGAAAAACTGGCTCATTTTAACCGTGAGCGTATTCCTGAAAGGGTGGTTCATGCCAAAGGAACAGGCGCTTTTGGTAAATTCACGGTAACCAACGATATAACAGCTTATACTAAGGCAAAGATCTTTAGTAAGGTTGGTAATTCATGCCGTGTTTTCGTGCGCTTTTCAACGGTTGGAGGTGAAAAAGGAAGCGCCGATACGGAAAGAGATCCAAGGGGTTTTGCCGTGAAGTTCTATACGGAAGATGGGAACTGGGACCTGGTAGGTAACAACACCCCTGTTTTCTTCATCAAGGATGCTAAGAAATTCCCTGATTTCATTCATACCCAAAAGCGCGATCCGGGGACTAACCTGAAAAGCCCGACCATGATGTGGGATTTCTGGAGCCTGAATCCTGAAAGCCTCCACCAGGTCATGATCCTGTTCAGTGACAGGGGAACACCCAATGGTTACAGGTTTATGAATGGTTATGGAAGCCATACCTTTTCGATGATCAATAGCAGGAATGAACGGGTCTGGGTAAAATTCCATTTTAAAACTCAACAGGGCATCAGGAATTTTACAGGACCAGAAGCCGAGGTATTGAAAGGGAAAGACCCTGATTACTCCCAGCGCGACCTGGTGGATGCAATTGCAAAGGGAGATTTCCCGAGGTGGAACCTGAAAATACAGGTCATGACTGAACAACAGGCAAAATCATTTAAATGGAATCCATTTGACGTTACCAAAGTCTGGCCGCACTCTGAATTCCCATTAATTGATGCTGGCACAATGGAATTAAATGAACTCCCTGCCAATTATTTTGCAGATGTTGAACAGTCAGCTTTTGCCCCGGCAAATACTGTAGATGGCATCGGCCTTTCACCCGATAAAATGTTGCAGGGCAGGATACTCGCCTATCCTGATGCACACCGTTACAGGCTGGGGGCCAATTACCAGCAAATACCCGTGAACCGCCCGGTCAATGAGGTTCACAATCACGAGCGTGATGGTTTTATGAATGTCGATGGAAATGGTGGAAACAGTCCGAATTATTTCCCAAATAGTTTTGATGACATATATGCAGACAGGCAATACAAAGAGCCATCATTCAAATTGAACAGCGATCTTGCCGACAGTTATGCCCGTAACGAAAATGATGATGATCATTATACCCAACCCGGCATGCTTTTCAGAAAAGTCATGACAGATCAGGAGAGGCAAAATACCATTAATAATTTTGTAGGGGCAATGAGTGGTATTTCCGGTGAAAAGCGGGATGAGATCATTCAGCGGCAACTGAATCATTTTTACAAAGCGGACAAGGAATTAGCCGAAAAAATTGCAAAGGGGCTGAATTTTAATTTTAAACCCAATAAATAACGGAAAAAAGATTATGAAAAAAGAGAAAAGTATCGAATTGCTAAACAAAGCAATTGCAGATGAATTGTCGGCTGTCCATCAGTATATGTTTTTTCATTTCCATTGTGATGACCAGGGATATGATCTGCTTGCAAAACTGTTCAAACGCACAGCCATTGAAGAAATGGGACATGTTGAGAAACTTGCTGAGCGGATCCTTTTCCTCAAAGGAGAGATTGAATTAAAGGCATCAGGGGTTGTCAAAAAAATCCATGAAGTAAAGCCGATGCTGGAAATGGCGGCCTCAATGGAAACACAAAGCGGCATCGATTATAATAATTGGGCTAATGAATGTTCGCAAAACGCCGACTCGGTTTCCAAGAAATTGTTTGAATCGCTGGTGGAAGATGAAGAACGTCATTTTGACCAGTACGACAAGGAAGCTGATAATCTTTCAAAGTTCGGGGACAATTATCTTGCACTTCAATCTATTGAGCACAGCAAGAATATCGGCGCCGGCCAACCTGCTGAAGAATAGCTATTGCTTTATGAACTTCATCACCTTGGTAGTCTTTTCCGCTGTTACCTTCAGGAAATAGACACCGGCAGGGAAAGCGCTTATGTCAATAGTAGCGGAAGGTGAAATGACGGATTGTTGCATGAGTTCCCGGCTGCTCAGGTCCATGATGGAGAGTTGACTTTGGGATGAAATTCCTGTTATCTCGACGATAATTTTATCAGTTGCAGGGTTTGGATGAACAGATATCCTGGATTGCCAGTGTTCACCAACCCCTGCAATTACAGAATCATATTTCATGACTGTTGCTCCACAGCTGTCGCCGCAATCTGCATAACCCACATAAGGTATGCCTGATGAGTTGAAGGCGAGACTCACATAATTCGCCCTTCCGGTTGAAAATCCTCCTGTTGACCCCACCTCGACCCAACTGGAACCGTTAAATTTCATTAACCTTGCTTTATAGGAATATCCTGCATCATTAAAAGCAACATAAGGCTCTCCTGCCGGGATGAAAGCAAGAGACGGGTAATTTGCCACTCCTTTCGAGATGCCGGCTGATCCCACATTCACCCAGCTGGTGCCGTTAAATCTCATGACTGTCAATAATCCGTAATTTCCCGCATCCCCAAATGCCACATAAATGGTTCCTGATGTATCGACAGCTATATTTGTATAGGTAGCTTCACCTGCAGAGAAGCCGGCATTCCCGACAAGTACCCAGTTAGTTCCGTTGAATTTCATCACCGACGCCTTATCCGAATTACCATAATCCTCATAAACAACGTAGGGTGTGCCGGACGGACTGAAAGCAAGACATGTGTAAGCAGCCACTCCTGCCGAGAATCCCGCTGCTCCTACATAGACCCAGCTGGATCCGTTAAATTCCATTACCGTTGCCTTCTGTGACTCGGTCCAATCCTGGAAAGCCACATAGGGTTGTCCTGATGGGCCGAATGCGAGGCTGGTATAATTAGCCTGCCCTGTTGAAAAAGCCGCTGACCCGACATATACCCAGTTTGTTCCATCAAATTTCATGACAGTCGCACCCCAGGAATTCCCCTCGTCACTATATGCCACATAGGGCTGACCGGATGAATTGAAAGCAAGACTTGTGTACCAGGCCCCTTGTGCCGAGAATGCCGGTGTCCCAACATAACTCCAGTTAGTACCATTGAATTCCATTACACTGGTATACATTGAATTTGCCCAATCCGAATAAGCCACACAGGGCTGATCATTGACAGGACTTATAGCAAGACTTATATATTTAGCCACTCCTGCCGAGAATCCTGGATTCCCGACATCCTTCCATGCAAAATTCATTGGAGAAAATTTATACCATGGTTGTTGGGCATATAAACCCACATTGAACAGTAAGACTAAAATACAGATTAGTTTTTTCATATATCCGGTATTTATTGGCCTGACCATACATCCGACAGAATCGCTGCCTTTCTCAGGTCTAAGAGTGGTCAAAAGTAGGAAAAAAGAATGGTTTGCAAGAAGCAGGGATATTTTTTATTCCTTCACCGCATTGTAATATTGATTAATAACCTCTTTCGCCTTCTCAAAGTCCTCGCTGGATACCATAATTCGGCTCAACGGAAAGCATCCCCTTGAGTCCCAAGGCGCCATTGTCCCGCGAGCGCCATAATACACATACGATTTTATTTCTGCATTCGCCAGCAGACTCTGAACAAGGGAGACCTCCCAACCAGTGCCGCGAAAGACCTCGATGGGGTTATTCTCGGTATTGTCAGTGGGGCTGCTCATAGGATGCAATTGCTCTGGTTTATCCTTCTGACCATAATCAGTAATATACAATTTTTCGTTTTATTATGGTTTCAGGAATACTATTAAATCCTATAAATCCTATTCTCATCAGCCAGTTACCTGCTTTATCGTATTTATCATATTTGCACGAGAATTTGTCAATTAATATTCCGTTCCTGTCGTAACCATTTTGCTCTATTTCGTTTCCGTTGTCATCATATTTGTAATCGTTTTTGGCGAATAACTTTCCTTTTAGAAGATACCATTTTCTCTCGATCATTTTGCCCTTATCATTATACTTGTACGTGTGTCTACTGGAAATTATGCTGTCTTGATCGTAACAATCTTCTTCCATTTCATTCCCGCTATTATCATATTTGTAAACTCTTTTGCTGTATAACTTTCCTTCTTGATTGTACAAATTTTTATCCATTATTTTACGCCTATTATCATACCTATTTATGCCTTTGTAAGATAAACTTCCGTCTGGGAAGTATGAATTTTCTTCTATTAGATTCCCTATGGCATCATACTTGTAAATATATTTTCTGGATAAGCTTCCGTCTGGAGAGTATGAATCTTTCTCTATTTGATTCTCATTAATATCGTACTTGTATATTTCTGTGTGGGTTAGATTTCCGTCTGAGCCGTACATATTTTCTTCTATGATGTTCCCTTTATCATCGTACTTATGAATAGTTTTATGCAATAACTCACCAGTCATAACATCTCCAAACATATCGATTGCACGGTAGGATGACTCCATAAGGATTTTTACCCTGCCTCGTAAATTTTCTTCCGTTAAGCTGTTTTTTACTTTTTTTGTTGCGCAATCTGACATAACCAACCCGATTAGGACAAGTAAAAGTATTCTTAATGTTCTCATATTTAAAGACGCTTAATTGCCCAGAGAAGTAATGATTAGAAAGTAATTATGTAGTTCTGGGGCTGCAATATAGGCAAAAAGGAAAGGGAAAACAAGTGTTTGATTTCATTTAGTCTTGGTAACTTTAGATGAAGGCTAAATCTTTTTTGGTGTGCTAGACCCCATCCCCTGACCCCTCTGTCTACCGGCAGGCCTGCCTACCGATAGATAATGGGTTTGTGGGTGGGGTTATTAAACTCCAGCAGCGGGGTAGTGACCCTCGTCCGCCTGAGATGGATTAAATTTTGTATTAAATAAAAATGGGTTCCAGATCGATTATCTGAAACCCCTTATTTTACTGAGCCTCTCAAGGGACTTGAACCCTCGACCTGCTAATTACGAATAAGTTTTGTTAGCTTTTTCAACCTAAATCAAAGTTAATCCATATATCTTGTATTTATTTGTATATCTGCTATTTACATACAATCTAAAAAATATTTCTACATCAAGTTGAACCATTATAAACCAAAATAGATTACTTTTATGTGTTAAATTTTGTATTAAATTTTCACCCAATGTCTTATTCGGTTTATCACTACTTGTGGCCAGTACGTAAACTCCAAGATGGCACTTATCCAGTTAAATTGGTTGTTAATATTAACGGCATTAGGAAAAATTATAAAACCGATTTCAAATATACGAAAAATGAATGGACGAGATTAACTGGTACAAAGTTAAGAGATATAGATTTGCAAAATGAAAGAACCCGATTAAACAAGAAGGTTAAGGAAGCTAAAGCAATTTTAGATGACCTCGAATTTCCAACGCATCAGGCTTTTGAAAAAAAATACAACCAAAAAAGGTTGAAAAAGAATCAATCTGTCCGATTTTGGTTTTTAGAGTATATCTCTGATTTAGAACGTCTAAACAAACCATATAATTCAAGAAGACTTCTGTATACGGTTATTAATTCTCTTGAAAAGTTCAAACCAAACTTGACATTTTCATTAATTACAAAAGAATTTCTGGACGATTATGAAGCTTGGATGTTATCAGAAAACCCTAATGCACGCACGACCGTTGGCATTTATCTGACGAACCTTCGGACAATTTTTAACTATGTAATACGAGAAGGTATTATCCCAAAAGACCTTTACCCTTTCGGAAGACAATCAGGTGGATATGTAATTAAACAGACAAGGGGTAGGAAACCAGCCTTAAAACTGGCACAGGTAAAGAAATTACATTCTTGTGAATGCGCAACATCCGAAAATGAATTTGCCAGGGATATGTGGGTATTATTGTATCTTCTTAATGGAATGAATGTCATTGACCTATGCAGGCTACGATATAAGAATATTGATTTTAAAAGTAAATACTTCTTTTTCCTGCGAACCAAAACACGTGGTACAATGAGTGAACTTTCTCAAATAGAAGGCGGACTTCATCCTATTGCGGAACAGATTATAAAAAAATATGGCAACAAGGACAAATCTCCTGAAAACTATGTTTTTCCATTCCTAAATAGACTCAAAGGTCAGGAAATGAATATGTTAAAAGAAGAATATTATATAAAGATTGATTTAATGAAACTTATCAATCGAAATTTAAAACCATTTCAAGAAAAATTAGGTCTTTCATTTCCCCTGACCGTTAAGACTGCGCGGTACTCTTATGCAAATGTTCTTCGTTACGAAAAGGGATATGAAGTTGAAACAGTTGGCGATGGTATGGGTCATACTGACATTCAGACAACCCAGCATTATTTTTCAGGAACCAATACCCAAGAAAGGAAAAAAATGAATTTTGATTTACTGCCAGTTCCACGTAAGAAAACCAAAACTGATGCGAAAGGATAAGATTGAAAATCTTAATGCTTTCATTACAAGCATTGAAGAGAAAGACGAAGCTGATTTTTATACTGAAATTTGTGATTACTTCGATTTTAAACAGCTTGGTAATTTCTTTGAATTGAGTGAACTTATTGAAGTTTACAGAGATTGCGTGGATGTAATAAAAACATATGGTTCAGACTTTCAAAGAACCATTGTTTTTCTAAAGAATATAGTCGAGCGCAGAAAGTTCAATGATGTCCAGAAATACAACTTCTATCTTCTGTTGTACATTTTCTTTGACTATATAGTTTTTGAAAACATAAAAAAGGATGCAGAGAAATTTCAAAACTGGATTAGCGACCAAATCACATTGGTGAATGATATTGCGGCATTGTACTATATTGATTATAACATTTCGACTCTCCTTAAAAACATTGCTCATAAATCTGTTACCGAACAAATTAGTATACTTTTGGCTCAAAAAAGCGAATATCTTCTTGCATTAAGTCAATACAGACTGCCACCAAATAATTTTGATATTCAATGTGACCAACAGATACAAGTTCTCCAAATGCGAAGGTCAGAAGAACAGGTACTACCTACTTCGGGTTTAAAAGAATTATTAACCGTCAAAGATGTAGAACAAAATACTGTAAATGAAGATTCCAAGATAAAACTGACATTACCAGATTTTTTGACCGACGATAAGTTTGGAGATGTCAACTTTGCTGCCAACTATACTGGATACTCTGTTTCAACCATCAGACGATTAGCAAGAACCAAAAAAATCCCTGCTTATAAACCTACGAAAACGGGTGAATGGAGATTTAAATCAACAGAATTGGATGACTGGAAGGTGAACGGGATGAAGAATTTTCAAGAAGAGCCAGATGACAAGTTGCTTGGAAAACGCAAAAAAAGAAAATAATAATCATTTTTAGAACCCTTTAACGCAATATCACGAATAAACCGCGCAGGACAGGCTGATTATGTCAATCGTGGGGGTTGATTCGTTGATTTTACGCAGCGATATGCCTTGTGTACGAAACGCTGTAATGACATCAACCTTTTTCTGCTGGATGCGTGTATGGCCACCGCGAACCGTATTCAGTTCCATAAATCCTTACTACTTCACAAACTTCCACACTTCCATCGTCCTTTCACCCATCAGTCGCACAAAATAATCGCTGCTGTTCAGGTTCTTGAAAATAACATTTATTATCTTTGGTCTTGCATCAAATGACACGCCTATGTTTATCCGCCGCTTAATCCCAGCCCTTATCATCATCATTGCTGGATTCTCATTGCCAGCACAAGCCCAATCCAATTCAGGCATTACCATCCAGGGTACTGGATATGCTCTGCCGCATCACAACCACCCTGTTACCATAATCAAAGTGTACGACAAAGCCACGATGACATTGCTGAATTTGACGACTACCGACCCATACACGGGTAACTATAGTCTAATCATTTACCCACTTGGGATAAACAATAAACCTAAATTGTCGGAACCAAGGTTAAAGAACAACCCCTATGATGAAGCCGCTGAAATACAACTGTGGTCAAATCAAGGTGAAAAATGGACGGTTGAAGCATACGGCAGCAACGGGAATAATCTGCTCACAAGAGCCATCACTTTCTCGGAAGGAATGCACAGACTATCATTGGAAGGTCTGGGAGCCGCTGGAATGAAGGTTATCACTCTCGATAATGGCATCAATCATTACTCATTGGAAGCCATCCAGAAATGTTCCAGTTCGCTTACACCGTGTATCAACACAACAGACATCCAAATCCCAATGAAGTCAATGCTGTCGGGTGATAGCCTGAAAATGACATTTTTTCCGCTGGATATTATGAGTTCGATACAATTGTTCCGTTTTTAAGCCAGACGGTTAATTATGTGATGCAGTTGATACCCATTGTCATAAACACAACCTTCAAGCCTTACGACCTTAATGGCGATTCTGCACATATTACAATTACGGCGCACTGGTCAGACAGCACAACCGATAATTATACAACTACAAATGGTCAGATTCAGATTCAAAAGACCTTGTATGATTCCAGCGCAGTGACGACATTGGAACTTGATTCTGTCACATTTTCAAACAACCAGAATTATCTTGCTTGGATAATCCTGCGAAAGATTCACCAGCCGTTAAACGATTCCAATCTTGCCCAAAGCCCAAAGGATTGGTCTGACCAATTCCCGCAACCAGTAAATGTGGATATGAGCAATCCGAACATCAACGGTCAGACAATCTATTGCTATGTCCTGCCAAAATTGGTGCAAAACCCACTTGCCCCCGCGGGAACGATGATGCGCGTTGATGCACAAGTTATTCAGGAAATGATGTGCAGGGATGCTAATGAAACTCACCATTATCTTACAGTTAATGTAGATTCGTTAAAGCCGTTTTACAAGCTTCAATTTACGTATAATGAGACCAACAATCAACAGATGACACAAGCACAAGTCGATACAATGAAGGCAATGTCGGAGTTGACGGATACAATGGCGTATATCCCGAACACAGGCGACACGGTATTCGTACCAGTTATATACCATCTGGTTACAGCGAATACTGATTCAATCTTACAACTCTGCCAGGCAAGAAATGACCAGTACACCGCCTCATACTATAAGAACGAATCCCCAGGCGATGATGTATTTTACAAAACCACTTACACTTACGATGGATATAGGGCAAGCGTAGGAACTTCGCAAAATAACCCCAATGATTTAATCGGTATCATCTATGATGAGTATTACAAAATGAGAACTGTAACTGGTGACCCAATAAACACTTCATCAGGGCCGTACATATGGTCAAACTCACCTCGTGGTGCCACCCCATTAGCATATATTATGGCAAGAGCAGTTGCCCTGTTCAATCTGGGAACAAAATTTGCGACTGGCGGCAAGAGCAAATAAGCTCTGTCTATCTGGCACTGGTTTATCGCATCTGCAAACATCCGCCGATTTATTTGTGATAATACAACATGACAGGATTGCGGGTATTTTATTAGTAAAAGTCTAACAATATTAGTTGGGGTAGAATTTTTACGCCGACAGGTATCAAATGTTGATATATTTTGCAACCGTTCCATGATGAATGCCAACTTCCCGTGCGATTTTTCGTAGCGATAGCCCCAGTGTCCGCATTTCGGTAATGGCGTCAATCTTATCCTGTGGAATGCGAGGGCGTCCGCCTATTCGCCCCAACTTCCTGCTTTTCGAAAGTCCAGCCTTGACGCGCTCCGACAGTCGAACTTTCTCCTGTTTGGCAAGCGTGGCAATCAAACCAATAATGGCATCTTTAAAAATGCCTGTGGAATCAAGGTATTGCTCCGTATAGGATTTGTACTGTACACCGAATGCTTCCAGTTGCTGTAATAAATTGATTGTAACGAGTAGCCCTTCCCTGCTGAATCTGTCCAGTGCCCAAAACAACACAAGGTCGAACTTCCGCTTACGCGCATCTTCAAACATTTGCTTGAACTCTGTGCGGTTTGATGTGGAACCAGATTCATAATCCGTATATTCCCTAAACACGGAGTAGTTCATCTTTTGGCAATACTGGTTCAGAATATTACTCTGGTTGGCTGCATCCTGCCCTTTGCCTTTGGTCGAGCAGCGGCTGTAAATTGCCACAACCATTGGCACATCTGCCTGTCGGTTTAACATCTGTTTTCTATCCACTTGAATATGTTTTATTATAAATTTTTATAATGCTGAATTATAATGTTTTGCCACATCGGATTTATGCTGGTTTTTTAAAGGTTTTTTATCCACCCGTTTTTGTGACCTGATGCTCTTTGACCATCAGTGGTTTTCTTTATCGAAGATACGAAAAAATATTGTAACCACCAAAATAAATTGAAAAAATTCGTACAAAATATTTAATTTTGGAAGCGAAGTAATCATATTGAAATGCAATTAATTATAATACTATATGCTGTTTTTACCATTCCTATTTCTCCGTATTATGACTCTCCCCTGCCTACCTTTTGATGGGATGTATGTAAGTTTGAAAATTTAAACAGATAAAGACCATTCATAAAATGAAAAATCAATATAAAGACATTCGGTCTGTAAAGACGTGGTTGAAAAAACTGGAAGAAACAAGTATAAGAAATGATAAGGTCACATTTTGCACATTCACATCACTGACACCAGAAAATATTGCCAAAGAAATACGGGAACATTACATTGACCCTGATGACCCCAGCCTACCTGTATGGATAAAACAGCATTACACCAAGTATAATCAGGTCATTACCCCAAAGGATGCTGACGATAAGCGCTTGATATCAATAATCCTCTTCATAATAAATCATATTCTGGAATCTAAATATTTCGCCAGACAATCATATGATAAGGCAACAGACGCCGTTCGGGTATCTGTTGAAGTTTTACGAACCCTAAATAATGACGGTTCATATATCAGCCACATTGTCGCTGTATGTCGGGCAGCGGAAGTTTTAGCCCTAATATCAGAAAAGGATACGGGTTTTTACCAGTCAAGTAAAACGAAAATAACCACGGGGAAAAACCGTACCATACATTCTAGAAGTTTTATGATTCATCCGAGCCACTTGCGCAATCCGAGCAATTTTCTGGAAACTGTCGAATGTCCTGACCCACTGATTGCAAAGAATGTTCGAAAACACGTGGATGAAGAAAATACACTTCATTACCAGTTCAAAGAAATCAGGAAAAACAAGGTTAGAGTGATGTCATATTTTTACGCGTATCACCTGCGGGCAGACTATGATGCTGCACTCGCCGACCTTAAAGTACGTCACGATGAAGAAATGGCGCAATTGCATAAACAAAAGACCAACAAATATGCTCCGAACGTGGAAACCGTTGACACAGTTCAGCTACGGTACTTTGCATCTGTTCTGGCATTACAGCGCATGTGTTCAGACAATGTTTACGAAAAATTCTTGAAAACCGACAAAAACGGTCGGATACATTCTAACCTGACCAGTTTTCCAAGCGTGTTGCGGAAACATCTTTCATTCATTGGTTGTAATGAACCTATGGCGATGGTGGATATGGCAAACACACAACCGTTCCTGTTAATACTTCTGGTTATGGAGCGGTTAACGCAGGAAAGCAGCAAGAAAATCGACACCCGAAAGAAATTGGAAAAATATTGCCGTGAGAAAGACTATCAGGATGTAATGAAGTATGCGAACATTGTTGAAAACGGTGCTATCTACAAAGAATGCTACCGATTGCTAATGGGGAATAAGAAACTCAAAGAAATAACGCCTGCTTGGAAAGAACTGGTGCGAAATATGATATATACATCTTTATTATTTGGTGATGGCTATACCAAATGGCACGCCGCAAAAAAGCTCCGTGCACGATTCAAACGCGAATATCCAACGATTTACCGTATCATCAACCATTATCGTACGCCTGATTATAAGAATCTGCCCAATCGGCTGCAAAAGGAAGAATCGAAGCTGTTTATTGATGATATCCTGACCAAACTGATAGTGCGGGAGAAACGCCCGTTCATTTTATCGCTCCACGATAGCATTTATTGTCCAGAAAGCGAAATTCCATCGGTAATATCCAAATTTGAACACGCATTTTCCAAATCGCAATTTCAGGTAAAATTGAAGGTTGACAAATACGCAGTAGGAAAGACAGATGTCATCATTATCAACAGGCATTAAGCGTGACCTGCGTGATATTTATAGGAAATAAGCCCTTTATAATTATCCCAAATGCCATTAGTACTATACAATTTCCCAAAGGTTCAATTGAAATCTTACGTTGTCCAGTCGATTACTGATGAAAAAACTCAAAGACAAATCTCCTACAGGTTCAGTAAACCCAGCCTAATTATCCGCCAACGCGCCATTGAAAAGGCTTTAGCAGAAAGGGATAGGCTTATGAAACTTCCTGATGGAGAAAGACTAATAGACAGGATAAAACTGTATCTCGAATTTAACACAGCCAGGGAAGGGCAAAATACCTTACCCAAAAGGTCAAGAATTTACCTACTTAACGGGAAAGCGAATATAGATGACCAATTATTACTGTTGGATGCAGAAGCTGCTCACTGGATTGCCTCAGAACAGTTCCACACGCAGCGTAATATTATCGAGGGAAATAAGACTTGGGTGGCGATTGACCAGATGTTTACAGAGTTGTACTACTTTTATAATTAATACTAAAAGGTTGAAATGTATCTTTACCCATAGAATCAGATAGTTAGCAAAGGTTGCAAATCAAGCTCTACTCTTGTTATCAAGTAGTTACATTTTAACGGTTTTTAGGACGATATCGGTTGAACTTGCGAAAATGGGAGATTTCGAAGCCAATTGATTAACGTTTCTACTCATTGACCAGCGTTCCAGTAAACTGTTAAACTTCTATGATGACACCAGAGCAGGTGGTGGTTCAAATGCTGGCGGTGGTGGTGGCGCAACTGGTGGTGGTAACGGAGGTAATGGGCATTCAGGCGGCGTTGGAAACGGAAATAACGGAGCCACTTATGGCGGGGGTGGCGGGGGCGCAGCAACTGCAAGCGCTGCATATTCAGGCGGTAGTGGGGCAAACGGCGGAGTTACAATTACCTACACCTATACCACAAACCTTGTGCTTAATGTGATATCAACCAATTTTTAATTGTGCACGCAGCGGACGGACATAGCTGTATTTTTTGGAGTACCGCCACGATATACCCTGCCATCCCCATTGTATAAATCATAATTCCAAACATCGCCAATATTTATAGTGAATACCGTAGAGGTCAAAAAGGGAGCGTCATAATACATATTGCTATAATAGTTTGGCGTCCAACACCCAGCGGGTAACGAAGTAAACCCAAGCGAATCGCTTGCATCTACATTAGGACAAGCCCAATGTGCGCATCCGCTTTCTTTCATATACCCGCCAATGCGCGGAATGCTATCCCATCCGATGGTATCGGCACCTTGCCAGTCTAAAACAACTTCCCAGTCGTGGAATGAAGAAACGTGCCATCCCGAAGGGCAAATGCCCTGCACTGTATCGGTATTTCCTGTCGTGTCAAACTGCATTGCTTCGCCCCACTGGTAT
>Ga0181533_1002485_pt1 | contig 21545 bp, 19 predicted proteins | sample PEATcosm2014_Bin_45_FD_119772 | JGI IMG/M metagenome (GOLD analysis project Ga0181533, IMG submission 119772) | Peatland microbial communities from MTU Mesocosm Facility, Houghton, MI, USA - PEATcosm2014_Bin11_60_metaG | ecosystem: Environmental > Terrestrial > Soil > Wetlands > Peat | place...
ACCCCACCATGCTCGCCAGCTCGATCGTGGCAATGTTGTCCGACTGCATCAGCGCGTAACGAGCGGTCATCAGGCCGTAATGCTCGTTGATAAAGTTGTGCGGCGTGTATTCGTAGGGGGTTCCCGCGCCGTACGTGGTCGACTCGTCGCTGAGCATGGTCACAGGCGAAAAGAGGTGGCTCTGCCCCGGGAGCATGGTTCCTTCCACAGCGGTTTGAAAGGCGGATGCATACACGAACGGCTTGAAGATTGATCCCGTGGGCCGATGCGCAACAGCGTGGTTCACCTGCGATGTGCCGTAGCTGCGCCCGCCCACCAGAGCCAGCACCTGGCCGGTGTGAGGATCAAGCGCAATGAGCGCCACCTGCGGATACACGTACGGCTTGCCCAGCTTTTTGTCGCGCACATGGACTTTGTCCACCAAATCGTCGACAACGTGAATGGTCGAGTCCACGGCTTGCGTGGCAAGGCGCTGCAGCTCCGGATCGAGCGAGGTGTAGATGCGCAGCCCTTCGCGATTGAAATCGCGATCGCCGAGGCGCTGCGTCAGCTGATCGTGCACCAGGTCGACAAAGTAGGGCGCTTCGCTTTCATCCACGCTGCCCGGGACCAGGTGCAGCGGCTCCGTCTTGGCGGTTTCGGCCTGATCCTTGGTGATGGCGCCGGTTTCCACCATCGAATCCAGCACCAGGTTGCGCCGCTCCAGAGCCCGGTCCGGATGGTGGAAGGGATTCAGGCGGCTGGGGCTTTGGATGAGCCCGGCAAGCAGAGCACATTGCGCCAGGTCGAGCTGGGCGACATCCTTGCCAAAATAGGCCTGCGACGCTTCACCGAAGCCGTCGATGGAAAAACTGCCGATTTGGCCGAGGGGAATCTCGTTGGCGTACATGGCGAAGATCTGCTTCTTATCGAAGCGGTGCTCGAGGATGATGCTGATGACGGCCTCGCGCAACTTGCGTGAGTAGGTGCGCTCGGGCGTGAGGAAGAAGCCGCGCGCCAACTGCTGCGTGAGCGTCGATGCGCCCTCGGTGTAGCGATGCAGGTGAAAAATGTCGTTGCGCATCGCGCCCAGAATGCGCCAATAATCGATGCCGCTGTGCTCAAAAAAGCGCCGGTCCTCGATGGCGATGACGGCATGCACCAGGTTGGGCGGAATTTCGTCGTAGGTGAGCACGCGGCGCTTGGTGCGCTGCGCGCCCTCGCTCAGGCCGGTGATCAGCTGCGGCTCGAGCTCATAGCTCGAAAGCGGCTGGCCGTGCTCGTCGTTGATGGCATCGACCACGCCGTCGCTGACGTGGATCGTGGCGCTGTCAGGCGCGTGATACGACTGCGGGCCGGGCCGCACGGTGATCTGCTGCACGCCTTGGCTGAACGTGCCCAGCGGCGACATTTGCGGAGCACCGTCGCCAGTGTAGCCAGCCTCGCGCAACTCGTTGGCGATCAACTGGACGCTGAGCTTCTGCCCCGGCCGCACCTCGCGCGGCGCGGCATAAATCTGGGCGGTGTTGGCAAAGATCGGCTGCTTGAGCCGTTCGTCCACAATGCCCGCGTACTTGACGTAGAAGTAGGTGAAGACGCAAACACCCACCAGCACGACGCAGCTGAAGGCTGCCAGAAGATACCACAGAATTCGCGACCTGAGGTGATGGCCCGTAGCGGGTTTCGCAAACCGGATTCGTAACGCCATCGATGCTCCTGACAAGCAGCCTTCAGCTATTAGCTTTCAGCCTTTAGCTGTACTTTCTTCGATTGGCCTCCGCGGATTTACCTGAAATGACCCTTAACCCGCGCACAACAAGTTGGATGCTAGGAGCTAGAGGCTAGAAGCTGTTCTTCTGCGACGCGCTTCTTCACCAGCGCCACCACTTCGTTCAAGCCTACATCCACGCTCGTGCTCGTGGTGCGCGTCACCAGTTCCACCTGGCCCGCGGCTGCCTTTTTGCCCACGTTGATGCGGTAGGGAATGCCTACCAGGTCCGCGTCCTTGAATTTGACGCCGGCGCGCTCGTCTCTGTCATCCAGCAGCACGTCGAGTCCCGCCGCTTCAAGATCGGCAGCGAGTTTTTCGCCGGTTGCGCGCAGCGCCTCGTCGGCCACGTTCGTAACCGTCACCACTACGGTGAAGGGCGCAATCGAGGCCGCCAGGCAAAAGCCGTTGGCGTCGTTGGCCTGCTCGATGGCCGCGGTCAGAATGCGTTCGATGCCGATGCCGTAGCTGCCCATGATCGGCGTCACCTCTTTGCCGTTTTCGTCGAGCACGCGCGCGCCCATCGACTCGGAATATTTGTAGCCGAGCTTGAAGATGTGGCCCACTTCGACGGCTTTGCCGACTACGAGTTTGCCCGCGCAGCCGGCGTTTTTTCCGTTTGTTGCCGGGCAGCTTTCGCCCTCGTTCACGCTGCGGATATCGGCGGCGAGCGTCCAGGTGAAGTCGCGGCCGGGCGTCACGTTGCGCAAGTGGTAGTCGAGCTGGTTGGCGCCGCACACCATGTTTTTGCGGCCCTCGAGGGCACGGTCGACAATCACTGTGAGGCCTTCGCCGAGCGGTTGGGCATCGGGCTTGAGCCCCATGGGCCCGAGATAACCCGCAGGACCGTTGAAGAATTGCTGTAACTCTTCAGCCTGCATGGTGCGCAGCTCTGCAGCGCCGAGGGCGCCCAGAAGCTTGGTCTCGTTCACCTGATGATCGCCGCGCAGAAATGTGGCCACGCCGTGCCACGTATCCTTCCGGCTGCCATCTTTTGCTGCCGCCCCGCGTTTCAGCGCCATATAGGCCACGCACTTGATGTCGGAGGCCGGCGAAATCTTGAAGAACGCGGCCACGTCGGCGATGGCGGCGCAACCCGGCGTGTGCACGAGCTCCGGCTTGCCGTCTCCTGTGGCTACCATCTCGTCTAAAGGGTCGAGCCGTGAAACGGCCTTGTCGAGATTCGCCGCGTAACCGCACACCGGGCAGCTTGCGATAAAGTCTTCGCCGGCGTCGGTGTAGACCATGAACTCCTGCGACTGCGAACCGCCCATGGCGCCCGAGTCGGCCTCAACGGCCACGAACTTGAGGCCGCAGCGCGTGAAGATGGCGCGATAGGCCGCATCGTGCAGATCGAAGCTCTTGTCGAGACCGGCGGCGTCGATGTCGAAGGAGTATGCGTCCTTCATGATGAACTGGCGCACGCGCAGCAGGCCCGACTTGGGCCGCGGCTCGTCGCGGAACTTGGTCTGAATCTGGTACCAGATCTGCGGCAACTGCTTGTAACTGCGCAATTCGCCGCGTGCAATCGTGGTCATGATCTCTTCGTGCGTCATGCCCAGGCACAGATCGGCGCCCTTGCGGTCCTTGAGGCGGAACATGTTGTCGCCCATGGTCGTCCAGCGGCCGCTCTCCTCCCACGGCTCGCGGGGCAGAATGGCGGGCAGGTAAAATTCCTGGCCGATCTTGTCCATCTCCTCGCGCACGATGCCGATGATCTTGTTCAGAGCGCGCTGGCCGAGAGGGAGGTAGTTGTAGATGCCGGCGCCGAGCTGGCGGATGTAGCCGGCGCGCAGCAGAAACTTGTGGCTGGCCACTTCAGCGTCTGCCGGGGCCTCACGAAGAGTGGGAATAAAGAGTTTCGACCAACGATGCATAGAAAGAAAAGCGAACTTTCCCGCCCGCCGGGTGCGGACGAAGTGCGAATGACAGCAGGATTCATTCTAAATGTTCGATGAGTGATGTGCGGGTAGCGTGGTCCCGGCGCCTTTCCTTTAGATCAGCTCCACGCCCCACAGATCGTGCAGGTGCACAATGCCTTCGACTTTTTCGTCCGCGTCGACGACGACGAGCGAGGTGATTTTGCGCTCTTCCAAGATCGCCAATGCTTTTGCGCCCAGTTCGCTCGATGCAATAATGCGTGGATGCGGGTTCATGGCCTCGCCCGCGGTCTTGCTCAACGCCGCGCCACCTTCACGCTCGAGCAGGCGCCGCAAATCGCCGTCGCTGATCACGCCGCAGAGCCGGCCGTTTTCCTGCACCGTGGTGATGCCGAGCTTCTTCGACGACATCTCGAAGATCACATCGGCCATGGGTGTGAACGGCGTGACGGCGGGAATCTCCTCACCGGAGTGCATCAACTCGCGCACTTTGGCCAGGCGCTTGCCGAGCTTGCCGCCGGGGTGCAGTTCGGCAAAGTCTTCAGCGCGGAAGCCCTTGCGCAGGCTGACGGCAACGGCCAGCGCGTCGCCGAGCGCGAGCATGGCGGTGGTGGAGGCCGTGGGCACAAGATTCAACCCGCAGGCTTCGCGCTCAACCGAGCAATCGAGGGCCACGTCGCTTGATTGCGCCAAGGTCGACTGCAGATTGCACGAGAAACTAATGAGCGCGTCGCCTTTGCGCTTGACGGTGGCGAGCAGGCGCAGAATTTCCTCGGTTTCTCCTGATGCCGACAGGGCGATGACCACGTCGCCTGGCATGAGCACGCCCAGGTCGCCGTGCACGGCCTCAGCAGGATGCAAAAATAGCGCCGGCGAGCCAGTGGAGCTGAGCGTGGCGGCGATTTTCTGCGCGATGATGCCGCTTTTGCCCATGCCGGTGACCACAACCCGGCCGTTGGACTCGCCGCAGCGGAGAATCATGTCGACGGCGCGGGCAAAGGGCGCGGCCATGGGCCCCTCGAGGCGCGCGGCGAGGGCCTCAAGCGCGGCAGCTTCGGTGCGCACCAGTGCCGCCGGCAGAAACGCATCGTCTTGCTTGTGAGAACTCATCGGCCTTTGATGGTAACAAAAGACAGGGGTCAGGGGTCAGGGGTCGGGGGTCAGGAAGTGCGAGTAGTGCTCGGCTGAGCTGAACTCCGGCTAGAAGGCATCTCTTGAGAAAGGCACGTCGCCCACGTCGTAGAGGCATTTACGCCGTCTATCGTGAATGCGGAATTTCGCTCCTGCGTGGCTCCTGATCCCTGACACCTGACACCTGAAACCTGACCCCTCGTGCGCGCCTCGTAGAATAGTCCCATGAGGTCCATCCCCGTGCGGCGAAACACTCTGGTTCTGGGCGCTACGCTCTTGATTCTGGCCATCTTTGCGTGGGCGGGATGGGCCAACTGGGAGTATCGCCGGCAGGAGGCCGAGCGCCTGCTCGCGGGCGCCGGGCAGGGCGAGCTGGTGCCCGTTCCCGGAGGCGGCACGGCGCAATACGTTTCTCCGCTCAACGGCAAGCCCGCGCCGGCTTTCGAACTGAAAGATTTGACCGGGAACAAGGTATCGCTCGAGAGCTACCGGGGCAAGGCTGTGCTGATCAACTTCTGGGCCACGTGGTGCGCGCCCTGCAAGCTCGAAACGCCGTGGATCGTCGAATTGCGCAACAAGTACGCGGCGCAGGGATTTGAGGTGCTGGGCGTGGATACGGAAGGCGACGACCTCAAGAAAAGCGATACGGCCGGATGGGCGAAGGCCGCGGCGGCCGCAGGCAAGTTCGTCGCGGAGGAGAAGGTGCCGTACCCGGTGCTGCTCGATGGCGACTCAATCAGCCGCGACTACGGCGGGCTCGACGATCTGCCCACATCGTTTTTCGTGGACCGCAAGGGCGTGGTGGTTGCGGCGCAGGTGGGTTTGACCTCGGAGAGCGACATTGAGAGCAAGATTGAGAAGGCGTTGGCAAATTGAGCGAGCCAGCAAGTCAGCGAGTTAGCAAGTCAGCGGGCCGGCCTCTGAGACGAACGAGGAATTCGAGATCGATGTTTGATGTGAGGAAAAATCTCTTTGCTCCAATGTTGGTCTTCGTGATTGGCTTGGCGGCTGCGCACGGGCAGAGCTTGACGCCGGCCGCGCAAAGCCGGCAGCTGGTGAAGACCGACGCGGTGACTTATCTCTTTCCCGAGCAGGTGAGCGTGCCGGCGGGCAAGCCGAGCCAGGTGGCGCTGCATTTCCGTATCGCGCAGGGGTTGCACATCAACTCGCACACGCCCTCGGACGACTTCCTGATCCAAACTACATTCTCGATTCCCGAGGGCTCGGGAGTGCGGCTCGATGCCGCGACGTATCCGGCAGGCACGGTGATGACGCTGCCCATCGATCCCACGACCAAGCTGAGTGTCTACACCGGCGAGTTCATCATCCAGGCGCGCATTGTGGCCACTGCGGGCAATCACCTGGTGCAGGGCAAACTGCGCTACCAGGCCTGCGACCAGAACCAGTGCATGCCGCCCAGGACGATCACGGTGGCGATTGATGTGATTGGGAAGTGAGCTGACGCCTCCGCAGGGTGCAGAGGCCGTCAAGCCCCTGAATGAGGCGCATTTGAAGCCGTCTCAATGAGGGCCAATGGGCGACTCCATCGCCGATCCATCAACCACTGCGGAAGCATGTAGATCGCGTTGACGAGCCTGTAGAGCGGCTTGGCGCCGGTAAGCCAGGTTACCCCCGCGGCCAGCACAATCATCACGGGCACCCAGCCGAGCACGCTCCAGGAGCCCACCGCATGCGCATAGACGCGGACCACAAGAGGATGAAGCGTAAGTATAGCCAGCGTGCGAGTTCCATAATGCGTGAGCTTGTTCCCGGACTTTGGAATCAGGCAAAGAACGCACAGGCCCAGCATGCACGCCGCTGCCATGTGCCCCGCACGGAAAGCGACTCCCACCCAAATGGGATGCAATCCCATGCTGGAATAACTCCCCGCTTCGTACAAGATTTGCGCATCGATCGGATGGAGCCAGAGAACCAAACCGCTGGCGGCAAGGCAAGCCAGAGCCGCGCCCCGCATCCACAAAGCTGCCTTTTCGATCCGCACCATCAGCGCTTTTCCGTAGAGATGCCCGGCAAGGAACATCGGAAACCAAACCAGAGTGCGTGACAAGCTCAGCGGCCTGCCGATGATGCCGAACCATCCCGCCCCCAGCGCAATCGCCACACTCACGGCAATCGGCCAGCGAATCCTGAGCGCAAGAGGCAGCAGAAGTTTCCAGAAGCTCAGACTGAGCAGAAACCAGAGAATCCACCATGGGGTAACGATCCAGTACGGAGTCTCCCTGCGAAATCCCGGCGACAGCACCAGGTAAAGCAGTTGAAAAACCATCAGCACACTCAGGAGCCTGGATGCGCCGGCGATGGCTGTCTCTGCCTTGCTGGTGACTCCGGCAAGAAAAACCCAAACCGGAACATTGAAGACATAAAGCAGAAGATACCAAGTGAGATGCAGATGGGCCTGGCTGCCTTTGAGCGTCGCTTCCAGCAAGTGCCCGAAGACGACTGAATACATCATCGCCAACTTGGCATTGTCGAGATAAGGGACTCGGCCGTGCGTTTCGTTCATCCTGTGCGTTTCGCCCGTATCGCCCATCAACTTCCGCACCCGCGTTCGGCCGTGCGCTCGGCAGACACCCCTGAGCAGCGCCACACAGGCCACTCCTTAACCGTCGAGCAATACACTGCCGATAGCAAGCCCGGAGCGAGGTGCCGGGTGCCGCAGATTCCGCTTTTGGGACATGGGAAAGCACGACACTCATGCGAGGATCAGCGAGCAACCGCTCCATGCAATGGCTCCGCCACAGGTGATTACGCTCCCGCCTTCTTCTCGATCCTGGCCCAGGTGTCTTTGAGCGGCAGTGTGCGGTTGAAGACCAGCTTGTCCGGCGCCGTATCGGGATCGACGCAGAAGTAGCCGACACGCTCGAACTGGAAGCGGTCGCCTGGTTTGGCGCTTGCGAGCGAGGGCTCCAGCTTGGCATCGCTCACGATCTCGAGCGAGTTGGGGCTGAGATTGTCGAAGAGGTCGCCGCCCTCGGGGAAGTCGTAGGGATCGGGCTTCAGGAAAAGCTTGTCGTAGATGCGGATTTCGGCAGAGATGGCGTGCGCGGCCGAGACCCAGTGCATCGTCGACTTGACCTTGCGGCCGTCGGGCGACTGGCCGCCGCGGCTCAGGGGATCGTAGGTGCAGTGAACTTCAACCACGTTGCCGGCGGCGTCTTTGACTACATTTTGCGCGGTGATGAAATACGCGTTGCGCAAGCGGACTTCCTTGCCGGGGCTCAGGCGGTAGTACTTGGGCGGAGGCACTTCGCGAAAATCGTCCTGCTCGATGTAAAGCTCGCGAGAGAAAGGTACCTGGCGCGTGCCGGCTTCAGGGTCTTCGGGATTGTTTTGGACCTCGACGTATTCCTCCTGATCGGCGGGATAGTTGTCGATGACCACCTTGAGCGGGCGCAGCACGGCCATGGCGCGGCGTGAGCGGTGATTGAGGTCGTCGCGCTGGAAGTGCTCGAGCATTTCGATGTCAACAATCCCATTGGTGCGCGACACTCCGGCAGAGGCAACGAAGGCGCGGATGGCTTCAGCCGTGTAGCCGCGGCGGCGGATGCCACAAAGCGTGGGCATGCGCGGATCGTCCCATCCGGAGACGCGTTTTTCCTGCACCAATTGCAGGAGCTTGCGCTTGCTGAGCATGGTGTAGGTGAGGTTGAGGCGGTCAAATTCAAATTGCCGCGAAGGGAAGATGCCGAGCTGCTCGATGTACCAGCGGTAGAGCGGCTGATGGTCGGCGAATTCGAGCGTGCACATGGAGTGCGTGACGTGCTCGATCGAATCCGACTGGCCGTGCGCGTAGTCGTACATGGGATAGATGCACCACTCGTCGCCGGTGCGGTGATGCGTGGCGTGCAGGATGCGATACATGACCGGGTCGCGCATGTTCACGTTGGGCGAGGCCATGTCGATTTTTGCTCTCAGGACACGTGACCCGTCGGGGAACTCGCCCTGCTTCATGCGGACAAACAGGTCTAGATTTTCCTCGACAGACCTATTTCGGTAGGGGCTGTCCGTGCCGGGCTCGGTGAGCGTGCCGCGGTGCTGGCGGATCTCTTCAGCGGAGAGATCGTCGACATATGCTTTGCCGGTCTTGACCAGCTTGAGAGCCCATTCGTAGAGCTGACCGAAGTAGTCGGAGGCGTAGCAGAGGCTCTCCCACTCGAAGCCGAGCCAGCGCACGTCGGCCATGATGGCGTCGACGTACTCCTGCTCTTCCTTTTCGGGATTGGTGTCGTCGAAGCGCAGGTTGGTTTTGCCGCCGAACTCGTCGGCGAGCCCAAAATCGAGAAAAATCGCCTTGGCGTGGCCGATGTGCAGGTAGCCGTTGGGCTCGGGTGGAAAGCGGGTCTGGATCTGGGCGTCGCCGTAGGTCTTGTTGCGCACATCCTCGGCGATGATGTCGCGAAGGAAGTTGGACGGGGTGCGGGCTTCCTGGTTCGGAGAGACCGAGTTTTCCGGATTTTCGTTGGACATGGCTTTAGTTCATTATTTCACTGCAGGGCTGTGCTTCCCAGGTCCGAGAATCCGGACCCTTCGACAGGCTCAGGGCAGGTTCTGGGGCACCCAGACTTTTTTCAATGAACTTGCGGCGCGCGCCGGCCCAACGCCACTCTCCTGCGAAAGGCTACGTTTCAGAATTTTCTGGATGATGGGTCTACAAGTGAACATTTACCGACGCGGTGATTTACCGGCATGCCAATTGTCTCTAAATCTAAATCTTCGACAAAACTCAGATCGATTCTACTGATTTTCCGCGTAATCTTTCCAAGCGGCAATTCGATAGTCCAAGTAACCGCATCAGGCCCAAAAACTGCCTTCTCCACGTTCGTAGCTTCGGCGTCTTTAACAAAGTATGAGACGGTGCCTCTTTGTTCATCCAGAGTGAAATCGAAATGCGACGCGAGAGAGGCTTCGGTGGCAGGTAGATCGCAGCTTACGTATGTGATCTGCGCACCGAAGGTTGGGACTGAGAGCAATGCCGCAGCCAGAGCTAGACCAATAACCTTGATCATGGTTCCCCGTTTCTGATTTGCCCCTTGAGACGTTGGGGATTATACCGGGTACGTAAGTGGGCTCGCTGTGCCGGGTGCCCCAGGTCTCGTTTTTGGGACTTGGGTTGAAGTCGTCCGCACATCGAGCCGAAGGCCGCTGGCCCCACCGCAGTACGGATGGTTCTGCGCTCAGCCGAGCGATTGCAGGCGCTCTTCGGCTTGTTTGATGCGGGCAAGACACACCTCGCGGCCGAGGACAACGAGAGTTTCAAAAAGCGGCGGCGCGTTCTTGCGTCCGCACACGGCGACGCGGATGGGCTGGAACATTGGCCCGGCCTTCAATCCGAGTTGAGTTGCGGCACCGCGAAGAGCCGCGTCCAGCGAGTCGTGATCGAAATTCGCTTCCGCCAACACCTGCTGAGCGGTTTGGAGAACGCGCAGGGCGAGAGCGGCGTCGCCCTTTTGCGGGATCAGCTCCGCGGGATCGTAGGGCGCGAGCTGGTCGAGGAAGAAAAAGTCGGCGGCGGAGACCGCATCGCGCAGCAGCTTGATGCGTTCGCGGATGAGCGGCGTGACGGCCGCGATTTTTTCTGGTTTTGGATTGAATCCTGCTCGCGTGAAGAAAGGCTCAAGGCAGCGGCTCAGCTCTTCAACAGGCAGCGCGCGAATGTGCTCGGAGTTGAGCCAGACGGCCTTTTCATCGAACGGTAACTCTTCCGTGAAGTTAACTGCGGCGTTGGCGCGGTTGACGCCGTCGAGGGTGAAAAGCTCGGTGAGCTCGCCGAGGGTGAGAAATTCGCGATCGTTTTTCGGCGACCAGCCCAGCAGGCAGAGGAAGTTGACGAAGGCTTGCGGCAGAAAGCCGGCATCGCGATAGGTGGTGACGCTGACCACCGGGCCGTGCTTGCGCTTAGACAGCTTGGTGCCGTCGGGAGCGACCAGCAAAGGCAGATGGGCGAACTGCGGTGGCTCGGCTCCGAGGCCCTCGAAGATGAGTACGTGCTTGTAGGTGTTGGTCAGGTGATCCTGGCCGCGGATGATGTGGCTGATGCGGAGATCGACGTCGTCAACGCATGAAGCAAGGTGGTAGGTCGGCATGCCGTCTGAGCGGAGCAGGGCAAAGTCTTCGACCTCGTCGGCTGGCCGGGACTGCGCGCCATAGACGCCATCGACGAAATGCAGAATCCGGCCCTCACCGCGCGGGACGCGGTAGCGCAGGGCAAACCGCTCGCCTGTAGCGGCGCGGCGGTCACTTTCTTCACGCGACAATTCGCGCATGCCGGGATTGAAAAGCCATGCGCCCTGCGCAGAGGAGTTCTCGTCGTCTGTGGCGTGGGCCGGAGTAAAGTCGCGATAGGCCAGGCCTTTGGCAAAAATGGCTTCCGCCTGGCGGCGGTGCAGCGCGAGGCGTTCGGATTGTTTGTACTCTTCGTCCCAGTCGAGGCCCAGCCAGCGCAGACCGTCGAAGATGGATTGCACACTGGCCTCGGTGTTGCGCTCGACGTCGGTGTCGTCAAGCCGCAACACCATGGTCCCGCCGTTGTGGCGGGCATAGAGCCAGTTGAAGATAAACGTGCGTGCGCTGCCGACGTGGAGAAAACCGGTGGGCGAGGGCGCAAATCGGACGCGCGGAGGCGCGGGTAGAGAGGCGGCTGAATCAGGCATCGTGACGATGGCTTTCATTCACGATGCTATCGCACCGCAGAGCGGTTCCAGAGTTTACTTGCCCCACTCGCGTCAGTGAAAGGTGGCGTTTATTTCCACCCCACAGACGAAGACCTGTCTGCGGGGGCCCCGGTTCGGAAAACGCCACTTGGCATCGAGGTTTCTGAATACTGCAACTCTGGAACCGCTGTAGTCCGCGCCCGTCTCAGGACTGCGGTGAACCGGCAGGATGCGGCTGGCCGGCCGGCTTCCATGGTGCGAAAGCCAGGAAATAGACCAGCACCAGCGTGCCCATGCAGAAGGGTATGAGATTCAACAGAGAGAGAAACGGCGAAAATCCGGCCTTTCTGCAAATGAACCAGAACGGAATGACGCCGAGAAAGATAGTGGGAAACACAAGAATGGCGCCGATCAACATCAGGTGCCACGGTTGCAGCAAATCGCCCATCGTTCACCCCCGAATGTCCGCAGTTTCGCGCGGCTTCATCGTACAGGCGCATCGGACGCCTGCGCAAGCATGAAGGAGCTCCCTGCCGGATGGAGGCCGCGTCTCAGGCTACGGGCGGAACGGGCGGATAAGGTGGTTGATAAGGCGGGGGATAGGGCAAAACCTGTCCCGCGGGAACCACCTTCCACTCCCCAAAGGCCAGCACGTAAATGAGCACCAGATTGCCCAGCGGAATGATGTTCAACAGCGTAAGCCAGGGCGACATTCCCGCCTTCTTGCAGATGAACCAGAAGGGGATGAGGATGATGGCCAGGCAGATGATGCCCACCACCATAAAAATGGGGATCATCATCATAATTGCGTGCTGCGCTTGAGTGGTGTCGGGCATGTCCTGCAAAAGCATCGCCAGAAAGTTCATAGAGAGCGCTCCGGAGTGGGATGAAAACTTTGCTGCCAAGGTACAGCCAAACGCGCCAAATCGCAACGGAAATCGGCAGACCTAGGTTTTCTGCGCCGGGCCGGTCTTCCATTCGGAGAAAGCCACGAAATAGAGCAGGGCCAGGTTCACCGGGGGAATCAGCGTCAAGACTGAGAGGAAGGGCTGAAAGCCCGCCTTCTTGAAGATGACCCAGAACGGCGCGACTACGATAGCTGCCAAAAGCAGGGCCGCGAGCAGGCCGACGCCAATCGCTAGGAGGTTTGGGCCGTGCACGGTCCCGCCTGTATTTGCGCCACCTTGCGTGAGGCACCAAAGAAGCACCACGGAGAGAAAAACAGAAAACCAGAACAGAAAATTCATCGCGACGATCTTTGAAATCCAGTTCATAATGGCCCCCACGAGGAAGATTTGCGAGCCATCGTAACATGAGGACTGTCGGCGCGTTAAAGTGCCAGGCGGCCAGGCCATCTCTGTTCCCTGATCTCCGCTTCTACGTGATGTCTTCGGTGTCGTAGACGGGGGTGATGGTGCGCTTTTTCGGCACGCCGTGGACTGACGAAAGCAGATCTTCGACCACGTCTTCGAGCTGGCGCTGGGTCTCGATCACCGCTTCCATGCTCTTGAGCTCTTCGGGCTCCTGCACGCGCTCCACCAGCACCACGGCGTGGCACTGGGCCACGTGATCGAGGTTCAGGCCTTCAGGCGTTTTGGCCTTGATGCTCACCTGGTCCATTTCGACCCCGAGCAGGTCGGCGACGCGGGCGCACATTTCGCCGGCGATGGGCGAGATTTTGGGCGCGGCCAGAACCAGCGTGGTGTCGACGTTGGCGACGCGGTAGCCGGCGTGTTGCAACTCTTCAAGCGCCAGGTTGAGAAAGATGGCGGAGTCGGCGTCTTTCCAGCGCGGATCGCCGGGCGGAAAGAAGCTGCCGATGTCGCCGGCGGCCACAGCGCCCAGCAGCGCGTCGGTAATGGCATGGAGCAGCACGTCGCCGTCGGAGTGGCCGGCCAGGCCCTCGGGGTGGTCCAGCGTCATGCCGCCAATGCGCAGCGGCACGCCGGACTTGAACTCGTGCGAGTCATAGCCAAAACCGATGCGTATGTCCGTCTTTCCCATGTTCGCTAGCCTGCGTGGGTCGATGTATTTGTGCTTCCGGCATCACCGCGGCCGTGCTGCGTTCCCGGGCCGTCGCTGGCGCCGCTAGCTCCGCGAACTCCGCTGCTTCAAATAGAACTCGGCCAGCTCCAGGTCGCCGGGCTGCGTAATCTTCAGATTAACCTGAGAACCGTGCACCACGGCTACGGGAATTCCGGCGCGTTCCAGGAGCGAGGCCTCGTCGGTGCCCACAAAGCCGTCGGCGGCGGCCTCGGCAAAGGCGCGCGCGAGCAGGCCGTAGCGAAAGCCCTGCGGGGTCTGCGCTTGCACCACGAACTCGCGCGGAATGGTCGCAGTGATCAGCGCTCCATGCGCGGTGCGCTCCACCTGTTTGATGGTGTCCACGGCGGGCATGCCGACGATCGCCGCGCCGTATTGGGCCACCGCGTCGATGGTGCGCTCGATGGTAGCCACGTCGATCAGCGGGCGCACGGCGTCGTGAACGAGCACGATATCGTCCGCCTCGGCGGGCAGGGCTTGGAGCGCGTTGGCCACGGATTCCTGACGCCTTTCGCCGCCCTCCACCACGTGCACGCGGTCTGAGAAGCCATACTCGGCCACCTGCGCCTCGGCGCGCTCCATCTCCGGCTTGCGCACGGCCACGTAGATGGACGTGACGCGCGGCGCCGCGGCAAAGGCGCGTAACGAGTGAATGAGGATGGGAACGCCACCGAGGGCGAGGAACTGCTTGGGCTGCGGACCCGCCATGCGGGTTCCCATTCCCGCGGCGGGCAGGATGACAAAGACTTGCATGGCTCTGCGAGTATAGCACCGGGCGGGCCCGCGGCCCGCAGCCTTCAGCCGTTAGCTCTTAGCTCTTAGCTTTTGCTTTTGCGCCGCCTGATTCTGCCGTAAGTGAATCGCGATTCGGTGAATCTGGCGTTGATTGAATGCCGCCGATTCCGGCACTCCAGAGCTAAGAGCTGAAAGCTAATGGCTCGTCCTCGCGCTATCATCCTTTCGTGCCCCGTTCGCCCAAGTCGAAGTCCGTCCCCAATTCTGTTCGGGGCCTGCCGCTCGACACTTCCCTGCTCCAGCCCGGCATGCGGCTGGCCGTGGCGCTCTCGGGCGGTGCGGACTCGGTGGCGCTGCTGCGTGCGTTGGCGGCGCGGCGCGAGGAACTGGGCCTTGTGCTCCATGCCGCGCACCTGCACCACGGGCTGCGCGGCGCGGAGGCCGATGGGGATCTCGAATTCTGCCGGGCGCTGGCGGCGAAGCTGAGCGTGCCGTTTCACGAGGCGCGAGTGGACACGGCTGCCGAGGCGCAAGCCGACGCGAAAACCGGCAAACCGGCCGAGACCATTGAAGAGGCCGCGCGGCGGCTGCGCTACTCCTGGTTTCACCAACTCATGTCCAAAGAGCTGCTCCATGCAGTGGCGACGGCGCATACGCTCGATGACCAGGCAGAGACGGTTCTGGCGAAGTTCCTGCGCGGCGCGTGGACAGAAGGTTTAGCAGGAATCAGTCCGAAACTCGAAGGCCCGGAGGGCGCGGGCCGGATTGTGCGTCCGCTGTTGGGCGTGACGCACGCCGAGATCGAAGCGTATTTGCGCGAGCTGGGGCAGGACTGGCGCGAGGACTCGACCAACCGGCATCTGACTTTTACGCGCAACCGCATCCGGCACGAGCTGCTGCCGCTGCTGGAGGGCTGGAACCCGCGGCTGCGCCAGCATCTGGCGCAAATGGCGGAATTGGCGCACGACGAGGAGGCATGGTGGAAAGCGGAGCTGGCCCGGCTGGCGGCCCAATTGATCTTACCGGGGCGTCCGGCGCGTGGCGGCGGCCGCGCGGCAGGCGAGGGCGCGGGCGCTGGCCTGGCCATTGAAGTGAGCCGTTTGGCGGCGCTCGCCCCGGCTGTGCAGCGGCGGCTGATGCGCCATGCCGCACAGCAGTTTGGCGCCGCACTCGACTTTGCCGCAACGGAAGCGGTGCGGTCCCTGGCGCTCGGCGGCCGGGCCGGGCAAAGGCTGGCGCTGCCGCAGGGCCTGTGCGCCGAGCGGACGGCACGGGAACTGAGGCTTTCCGTGGCTCTGGAGCCCGCCGCAAAGGGCACGGGCGCAAGTGGGCAGGAGCCGCAGTACAGTGTGGCGATTCCCGGCACCATCGACGCGCCGGAGTTCGGGGTGCGCCTCAGGATCGCGCTTGTCAATCATGAAGCGCCAGGAAATGGGCAGGAAACGCCGGAAAATGGGCATGAAGCGCCGGAAAACGGGCCGGAAGTGCTTGAAAATGGGCTTGTTGGCGGCGGCCTGCCGCAAACGGCCATTCTGCGCAACTGGAAACCCGGCGACAGGGTGCGGCTGCGCTACTCCAGCGGACTACGCAAGGTGAAGGAAGTGCTGGAACGCAAACATGTTACGGGAACCGAGCGGGCACTTTGGCCAGTGCTGGAGGCAGGTGGGCGCGTGGTGTGGATGAAGGGCGTAGAGCTGGAGCCCGAACCCGGCCTGGCGATCACAGTCGACGATGCGGCGCCGGAGGCCTCTCAGGCCACGCCGCTCGCCCGGTCCAAGTAACGGTGACGCAGCGGGTTCTGCCCCTTTCGCGGCAGCGGATTTGCTGCGAGTTTTTCCGGGCAGGGAGTACAATTTGCTTACTGCTTCCTGGGGCGGCACTCTTTTTGTGTGCGCCTGCGGGAATTGTGTACTTCCTGCCACTTTGACAGGCGCTCAGGCGTCTAAAGAGAAGTGGCTTTGCCAGAGACGAATGACGGAGGTCGCGGGAACGGCTTCTCCTTCGCCGCGAAAAGGAGTAGTTGGTGAACTCAAGTGCTAAGACGATCATGTTTTGGGCGTTTATCGCCATCTGCCTGATGATGCTATGGGTCATCGTGCAGAGAAGCGCGAGTATGGGCAAAGAGGTGGAGTATTCCTACTCCGATCTCTACGATAAGGTGCAGAACGGCCTGGTGCTGGATGCCACCGTCCAGGGCAACGAGCTCAAAGGCCATCTGAAGGTCTCGCCCAAGGACGAGTTCCACACCACTCTGCCCGCCAACTACGAAGACCTGCAGAAGGCGATGCTGGACCCGAACCACAAGGTCAACTTCACCGTCAAGCCCGAACAAAACAACTTCCTGCTTCCCCTGCTGATCAACGTGGGCCCATTCGTGCTGATCATCCTGGTGTGGTTCTTCATGCTGCGCCAGATGCAGTCGGGCGGCAACAAGGCGCTCTCGTTCGGCAAGAGCCGCGCGCGCCTGCTCTCGATGCAGCAGAAGAAGGTGACGTTCAAAGACGTGGCCGGCGTAGATGAAGCCAAGGAAGAGCTGAAAGAGATCATCGAGTACCTGCGCGAGCCGCAAAAGTTTCAGAAGCTGGGCGGGCGCATTCCCAAGGGCGTGCTGCTGGTTGGGCCTCCGGGAACCGGCAAGACGCTGCTGGCGAGGGCCGTGGCCGGCGAGGCCAATGTTCCGTTCTTTTCGATCTCCGGATCGGACTTTGTGGAGATGTTCGTGGGCGTGGGAGCAAGCCGCGTACGCGACTTGTTCGAGCAGGGCAAGAAGAACGCTCCCTGCATCATCTTCATCGACGAAATCGACGCGGTCGGGCGCCATCGCGGCGCCGGGCTGGGCGGCGGACACGACGAGCGCGAGCAGACGCTGAACCAGTTGCTCGTGGAGATGGACGGGTTCGAGTCGAACGATGGCGTGATCCTGGTGGCGGCCACCAACCGCCCCGACGTGCTGGATCCTGCGCTGCTGCGGCCCGGCCGCTTCGACCGCCGCGTGGTGGTGGGCCTGCCGGACATACGCGGGCGCGAGGAAATCCTCCGCGTTCACGTCAAAAAGGTGCCCGTCTCTGAAGACACCAATCTGAATGTTTTGGCCCGCGGCACACCGGGCTTCTCGGGCGCCGATCTGGCCAACATGGTCAATGAGGCTGCGCTGAGCGCCGCGCGCATGAATCGCAAGCAAGTGACCATGTACGACTTCGAGCTGGCCAAAGACAAGGTGCTGATGGGCGCCGAACGCAAGTCGATGCTGCTGAGCGACGAGGAGAAGCGGGTCACGGCATATCACGAGGCCGGTCACGCGCTGGTGTCGGTGATGCGCGGCAACTCCGACCCGGTGCACAAGGTCACGATCATCCCCCGTGGCATGGCGCTGGGCGTCACCGTGCATTTGCCCGACGACCGGCACAACTATACACGCGAGTATCTGGAAACGCGGCTGGCCATGCTTTACGGCGGACGCGTGGCCGAGGAAGTCTTCCTGAAGCAGATGTCCACGGGCGCGGGCAACGACATCGAGCGGTCCACCGAACTGGCGCGCGCCATGGTGTGCGAGTACGGCATGAGCCGCCTGGGACCGCTCACCTTCGGCAAGAAGGAAGAGCAGATCTTTTTGGGACGCGAGATCGCGCAGCACCGCGACTTCTCTGAGGAAACAGCCCGGCAGATCGACCTGGAAGTGCGCCGCCTGATCGACGAAGCCTATCAGTCGGCGCACACCATTCTCGAAGCGAACCAGGATGCCATGCACCGCATCGCGGCGGCATTGCTGGAGCGCGAGACCATCGACTCCGAGGAGCTGCGGCTGCTGATCGAAGGCAAAGAACTGCCTGCGCTGCGTTCCAACCTGGCCTCGCCCAGCGATGGCGACGGCAGCCCGCAGCAGGTGCTCAAGCCCGAGAGCCGCAGCGGCGCAGGAAGCATTCCGGAGGGTTCGCCTTCGCCGGCGTGAGAAAAGCAGGGAACAAGGGAACGAGGGACCAAGGGAACAAGAAAGCAAGAAGGGCTGCTCATTAGAGCAGCCCTTTTTGCGTGGCCGGACTGAATTCTTTCCGCCCATTGAACCGGCAGAGTTCCTGCTGCGACATATATAACGAAAGCACATGGAAAGCGAGAGTCGAACGCGATATGCGTGGATGGCGCTTCGATGCCAGGCCGGCGAGCCGGGCGCATTCGAGGACCTGCTCGCGGTGATGGAGCGGCCCTTGCTCTATTACGCGATGACTCTGACGGGCAATGCGGACAGCGCGCTCGATGTGCTTCAAGACGTTTGGCTCAAGGTCTTTCGCGGCATTCGCAAGCTGAATGACCCCGGCGCACTGCGGCCGTGGCTGTATTCCATCGTCCATGGAATCGCCGTGGATCGCATCAGAAAAAATTCCCGGCGTGAGGCAGCCGAGCAGTCTCAGTACGAGGAGTTTGTTGAAGCTGAGGAGCCTTCGTTTGCGAATGAAGATGCGGCGGCAATTCATCAGGCGCTGAGTGAAATCAGCCTTCCGCATCGCGAGGTTCTGGTTCTGCATTTTTTGGAGGACTTATCGATGGCAGAGATCGCAACGGTTGTGGGCTGTTCAGAGGGCACGGTGAAGTCCCGCATCCATTACGCAAAACGGGCGATGAAGGAAGTTCTGAGTGGAGGGATCCATGGAAAAGCAAAATGACAGCATGCGCGAGCGTTTGCTGGCGCGCATGCCGCAACCTGAGAATCTTACGGGCTATCGGAAGGAAACAGCGGCTTTACTGGCGAAACACGAGAAGGCGCTGTTCTGGGAGAAGATGCCATCCACGGCGTGTTACGTGAGTGCGCTTGTCCTCATAATGGCCGATACCTTCTGGGGTCAAAAGTTCGATGCGGTTCGGACTCACATTCACTTCATCGGGTTCTGGGCGGGGGCGGGCGTCTTATACTTTGTGGGCGCGATCACTGACCTGAGGTATCGGATCTATCGAAGCAAAGTGGACACGCTGAAGGAGGTTAAGCAAGTCCAACTGCAGATCCTCGAGTTGCAGGAATCGCTCACGACAGCCCACGAGAAGCAACCCTGAATCAGGTGCGCTGCCCACTGTTCACTGTCTGCTGCTTGCTGTCTGCTGTCTGCTGACTGCTGACACCTGAAACCTGAACCCTGAACCCTGAACCCTGTATACTTCTCCCGCAGACGGAATTCCGTTCGCTTGTGCGCCGAGAGTCGCGGCCGGCCCGTTTGTTCCCAGCAAAATCTCTTGAGGAGCACTCTCGATGAACACGGCCGCACGCCGTTTTTCCGTTTTTTCCTCGTTTTGGTTGATTTTCTTTCTCACGGCAACCCTGGCGCACGCCGCGCCGGTGCTGATGATCTCGATTGACGGGCTCAAGCCCGAATACATTACCCAGGCCGATGCGCACGGCATGAAGATTCCCTACCTGCGCACACTGCTGCGCGATGGCACCTACGCGGAGGGCGTGGTGGGCATATGGCCGACCATCACCTATCCCAGTCATACCACGCTCGTCACCGGCGTGTGGCCCGACCAGCACGGCATCACGAATAACCAGGAGTTCGATCCCTTGCAGCAATTTGGGGGCGCGTGGAACTGGTATGCGGCGGGGATTCGCGTGCCTACGCTGTGGCAGGCGGCGCACAAGGCCGGCCTGCGCACGGCCAGCGTGGGCTGGCCGGTGAGCGTGGGAGCCACGGACGTGGATTACCTTATTCCCGAGTATTGGCGCGGCCAGAATGTTTCGGCCTCCTCGGATCCGCAGGACCGCATGCTGATGGCGGCGCTGGCGCGGCCCAGCACACTGCTCGAGCAACTGGAGGCGGCGGCCGGCCCCTACATGAACGGCAACGACACCAGCATCGGCGGCGACGAGACCAAGACGCGCTACGCTCTGGAGATTCTGCGGCGCTACAAGCCCACTTTCATGACGCTGCACCTGAGCTCGCTCGACGACTCGCAGCACGCTCATGGGCCCTTCAGCCCCGAGGCCTGTGCCGATCTTGAAGCGATCGACGTCATGGTTGCGCGGCTGGCGCACCAGGAGATCGCCATCAATCCATCGGCGGTCGTGGTCATCGTTTCCGATCACGGATTCATGAACATTACGCACAACATCAACCTGGCAATTCCGTTTTTGCAGGCGGGATTGGCCGAGGGCTCGCTGAATCCCGTGACCAAGGCGCCGGAGATCACTTCGTGGAAGGCCGAGCCGTGGATGGCGGGCGGCATGGCGGCCATCATGCTGCACGACCCCAACGACCACGCGACTGAGCAGCAGGTCCACGACATGCTGGCGAAGCTGGCAGCGGACCCCGGGAACGGAATTGCGGAGATTCTGGATCGCGAGGCCATCCACAAGCGGGGAGCCTTTCCCGACGCGGCATTTCTGGTGGTGTTCAAGCCCGGCTACTACGCGGGCAGCGCGCTCTCGGGCAGCCTGATCACGCCCATTGCCGGCACCCGCGGCTCGCACGGATTTTCGCCTGAGTTTCCGGAGATGCGCGCGTCGTTCTTCGCCGTGGGGGCAGGCATCGCACACCATCGCGACCTGGGCTTGGTGGATATGCGTCAGATTGCGCCGACCGTAGCGAAGATGTTGCACGTGGCGATGCCGACCGCGAAGGCTACGCCGCTGCACGTCGCGCCGTGAAGCGCTTCCTGGCCCAACCGTGGCCGCACAAACAAAGGAGCGGCGAGGGCGTTATCTGACGGCGGAGTGAATATGGAATCGAAACAGCCCGTCCAGCTCGGCCAGGTGCAGGAGTCGCTCCTGGTTCCGCTTTACGCCCGCGCGCTCGACTCCCTCAAGAAGCGTCCGATTTTGAAGGATCCCAAGGCCGTAGAAATTGTCCAATCCATCGCTTGGGACTTCCAGAGATTCAATCAACGGGAGCGGATGGTGGGGTGTGTCTTGCGGACCGCCGCCTTTGACGAGTATGTCAAGGGTTTTCTCAGCCGCCATCCGCAAGGCACCGTGGTCGAGATCGGCGCGGGACTCAACACCCGCTTCGAGCGGCTCGACAATGGAGCCCTGCACTGGTTCGACCTTGATCTTCCGGATTCTGTAGCCATGCGGCGGAGGTTTTTTGCCGATAGCGAGCGGCGCACGACTCTGGCCGCATCGATTCTCGATTCCTCCTGGATCGCCGCGGTCCGTCAAAGCCCCGGGCCCTATTGCTTTGTCGCGGAGGCCGTACTTATCTATCTCACGGAACCGGAGGTCAAGACGGCGCTCGGGCAGATCGCAGCCAACTTCCCGGGTGCAACCATCGCCTTCGACACGACCACCCGCAAAGGGATCGACCGTGGGAACAAAGACCACGCGCGCAGGAATCTGGGAGCGCGTTTTGCATGGGCGTG
>Ga0181533_1002488_pt1 | contig 21538 bp, 30 predicted proteins | sample PEATcosm2014_Bin_45_FD_119772 | JGI IMG/M metagenome (GOLD analysis project Ga0181533, IMG submission 119772) | Peatland microbial communities from MTU Mesocosm Facility, Houghton, MI, USA - PEATcosm2014_Bin11_60_metaG | ecosystem: Environmental > Terrestrial > Soil > Wetlands > Peat | place...
CGGTACCCGGTTCACCGTGGTCGGGACCATGGACCGGAAGATTCAGGACAGCAATTATTTCACCAGCGACGACGAATCCGTCTGGATCCCGTATTCCAGCGCCGGGGATATCTGGAGCACTCGCTATGCCTCCGTGCTGGTGTTTGAGCCCCTCGCGCCCCGGTTCGAAAAGGAGGCCATGAGGCAGGTACGCGCGGAGGTGGCCAAGCGCCAGCGCTTTTCTCCCACGGATGAGCGCGCCATCATGATGTTCGGCCGCGAGCAGTTCCGGCCCATCATCGATGGCATCACCATTGGCTTCGAGGCCCTGTTCACCTTCGTCGGAGCGCTCACGCTTGGCATTGGCGGCGTGGGGCTGATGAACATCATGTTAGTGGCCGTGGAAGAACGCATCCGGGAGATTGGTCTGCGCCGCGCCTTGGGCGCCCGGCGCTGGCAAATCCAGTTGCAGTTCCTGGCCGAAGCGCTGGTCATCACCGCGATTGGCGGCGCCATTGGCATGGGCCTCGCCTATGCTGCCTCCGCGGCCATCGGACCGCTTCCCCTTTACGGCCCCCTCTACGAAGACACATCCGGTAAAGGCGACATCCACCTTTATATTTCGCTTGGCACCGTGGCTGTTTCCACGGCCATCCTGATCTTCGTGGGACTCCTCAGCGGCCTGGCGCCGGCCATCCGCGCCTCTCACCTCAATCCCGTCGAAGCTCTCCGCTACGAGTGAGCGCTTTGGAGTGCGCCAGCGGAGCTCGCGAATTCGAAGCTCGTGTAGCCCCCCTGGAACTCGCCCACCCGCTGGCGTCTTTCGACTCGCGAATTTTGGCTTCGATTCCACGCAAAAGGCGGTTTTTTGGCCCCTCTTTGGGGTTTGTTTTGAGTTCGTTTGCATCAAAAACCAGTTCGTTTTTAGCGTTTCAAAAAGCTAAGTTCTGTGTTTGCACTAGATCGGTAGGTTCGTTTCGCAAAATAACATCTTTTTACCATTTCCCCGCCTTTTTCCCCCTTGCCAGGTCCCTTTCGCCTTCCCTTGCCGCAGCCCCTTGCCGGCGTTCTCTTGCGACAACTCTGATAGGCTACTCCAGGTCGGTTCTCGTGTCAAGAGAAAAATGCAGGAGACAAAAGGGCAGGTACCAGGCGTCAGGGCTCGGGTCTCGAGGGCGCGGGAAAGTAAGGACATTTATGGCGCACTACACTAGAAGTGGTAAACTGCAACTGGCTGGGTGCGACATGGTGTGCGGAGACGAGCATGAGGGGGCAGTGTACCGCTGAAACGCAGAGTCACGCTGTGCGCCAGCCGGCGGTTCCGTCCATCCCGGGCCACTCGGGCAGCCGATGAATGAAAGGGAGGGGACTGTGGATAAACCAAACGAGGCAAAACGGGTTCGCGCCGTGCTTTCCAAGCAAGGCGAACCGGACATTCATTTCGAGTTACGCTGAATCGGAGCGTTCGACTTCTCCATCTTTGAGAACGGCAAAAACTTGGGCGTCTTTTGGCGGACCCTCTCCAAACCTGAGCCGGGCTCGCAAGACACGACCTTAAAGACTTCGGAGGCGTTTGAAGATTGCGTTGCGAAGAGGTATCCCGGTTACACAGCCAAACAGGTGGAGTACGCGTTAGAGTGAATGTGCCGGTCAGAGGCTTAAATTCGGCAGTTCTCGGGCTTCCTAGACACAATAAAGCGTGCCGGAACTAGGGATTCAACTTTCGGGCGAAGGTACTGCGAACCCTCTGCGTGAACTCTTCTTCGGTAAGCGTTCCCTCAAAGTAGCCATGGGCGCATGTAACAAGCTCACGCAGGGACAACAGGCCGCCCGCTTTCGGTTCAAGTGAAATTCGGAGCTTTTGGTCATGTCCGGGTAAAAACTGACCTTGAGCGGCTACGTCTTCCCCACACTCACCACATTCACATTTCGCCATCTATGCACTCACCCTAAGATAACCTCTAGCACACGTGGTTTCGGAAAGGGTTAACCTCCATCTCTGAGACTAGACGCGCCCTTCCCCGCGTTGCAGTTGTCACAGGCAGTGACGAGATTTTCCATCTCGTCGGTGCCACCATCCTTGATTGACACCTTGTGATCTACGTGGAGCACCACATCGGGTGAATCTTTTGATGGCTTCCTACCGCAGTAGACGCACGTAAAACTATCACGAGCAAGCACGGCCCATCGGCGCTTCGGACTTACTTCTCCAGGTCGGGGAGGCTTGGAGGGCTTACCTGTGGCGAAAGTCGCGTGGATCGAATATTCCCTGCATTCGGTGTAGTGCAACGGAGATATGTATTGCCATGTAGGATCGACCTGATCCGTCGTACCGTCCCGTTCATGTATTCTCCAAACAATTTCGCGGTCAGTGTCGTCAACGTATTCGTGTAAGAAGGAAGCAAAGTAGCCGAAAATATCGTATGTGACTTCGGGACAGAAATGGGTCACGGAATGTTCATCTGCAATCGGCTCTTCCTCTGCGATCACCGCCGAAAACGACTTCCATTTGTGTTGCAGTGACTCGTTCTGCTCGGCGGGTATCGTAGTAATTCCCCGGTTCCTTCCAAGTGCGTCGAGGCTCTGCCAGTAGCGCGGGCATAGTTCAGCGTGGGCAATCGGACATCGGGGGGGAAGGCCGAGTTTTCTGCTTTCTCCTGAATACCAACCGAAGGTGGGTATAATGCGAGAACGTTTCGAGCGCAACTCGTTGTGTGCCTTGTCTCCGCGCGGAAGCCTTCCACCCATGAGGCACGAGTATAGCACGGCGGGTGGCGAGGAGGTATCCGTCCGCTGACGCCGGCTGGCGCAGAGCGAAGCTCTGCGGTTTGTAGGCATTGCGTCTCAACGAATCGCAGAGCTGCGCTCTGCGCCAGCCGGCGGATGGTGGTGCGCCAACTCTGCGTTCCCGCCTTTCCGGGAATCTTTCCCGGCCACGGGTCTTTACCTTTTTTGTTCTCCATAAAAGCTGAGATTGCATCCTTTAGGGCGCCCACCCGCTTCATAGTAGTCACAAGCTCGTTTTGGCCGTCGCGAATTGCCTCATCCCACGGGTGCAAGGTTTTCTAGCGGTTCCTGCATTTTTTTGCTTGACAGTTACCGAATATCGGTAAGATGATGGGTAAGCATGGAGGTAAACATGGTCGAGTATTACTACCAAGCTGCGCTTCAAGCCGCCCGCGAAGAATTCGCGAAACTCGCAAAAGACCGCGATGCCATATCGATTCGGATGCTGCAACTTGAAAAGACAATCCAAGGGCTCACGATTCTCGCCGGGCAAAAACAGATCGCCCAACAACCTTCCCAAATGGAATTGACTGATGCGATTTTGATTGCCCTGCAATACGCGGCCCAGCCTATGAGCCCAGTAGGAATTCGGGACATTCTGGTAGCGATGGGAGTCCAGTTCTCTCGCTTTATGAATCCCATGTCGGCAATTCATAATGCTCTCAAAAGGCTGAGAAACAAAAAATTGGTAATTGAGTATGAAGGCGGGATGTGGGGTATTCCCGCTTAACTAAGAAGCGCCGTCGATTGCGGAAGTAATCGACGGGGCCGCACTCAGAGCGATTACTCGCAATGAGCTCGTTGGAGCAAGGGCATGACTCGAGTCTCTTTTTGTATGCGCGCGCGTCCGCCACCATCCGATGATTGTTGATAGCAGGCGGGCCCGGATTCAGCGGGCCTGCCTGAGTTCCGCCTTTCAATTGCAAAGGCAGAAAGGGGGTGACTGAGATGCGTAGATTCCCGCGATTTGGAGTCGAACGCTCGCAGGCACCACCGCCCGATTGGGCAGCCTTTTGGGATTTTGTCTCAAAGGTGTCGCTCATTTTGGGTATCGTGGCGGCCATTCACTCTTTGAGCGAATAGCCACACGCTAGGGGCATCCCTTCGGGGATGCCCCTTCTTCGATTTTTCTTGGCAACGCACATTTAGCGCACTACCAAGCGGATTAATGGCTTGAATCCTTGAACCGGGTGACGTAACATGTCGGCTTCCGCAAGGCGGGAAGCACTGACTCTGAATGCGGCGCGGAATGACGCCGAAGGAGCACGTCATGGTGAGATGGGTGGGCAGAGTTGTGAAGGCGACTTTCCAAAGGAAGTGGCTGCTGGCGGCATTCGCGCTGGTCGCGCTCTGCGGGATCGGCGCGCGGGCGGAAGAGCCACGGTACTTTGCCATCCGCCATGCGCGCATCGTGCCGGCGGCGGGCAGGCCTCCGTCCCCAGCCCCCAGTCTCCAGCTCCTAGCCCCTGTTTTTTCTTTCCCCACCTACCACCTACCACATACCACCTACCGCAGTTCGCAGTCTCAGTGCTCGCCGCGCTGCTGCTGAACGTATCTGCCAATCCTTTCGACGGTATCAACCCAGATCCCGTTGGCGGGGTCTTGCATGTATCTGCACAGTGCCGCCAGCGCCGTGGCGTCCGTGACCTGAAAGGCCTTTTCTCCGATTTCGTGCCCCGCAAAGATGATCCAGGCGCCTTGCTTGGCGGCTTGAGCGATCAGCTTCACCATTTGGATGTAATCCATATCATCAAATACCGTGCCGCTGGCCTGGGCCAGGTCGCAGAACGCGGGGTTGTTGAAATATTCATCGTAAAAACCGCGTCCCACAAGGAATTTCTCCGCGACGAGCGGCACGTAGCTTTTCACTTGGCGGCCCTTGCCGACAAATTTCTGGCCGCAGGGGTAAGCGAAAGTCACCATGCGCACGCCGAGAAGCCGCTGGACCTCCACATTCGCTTCGTCGAGCTGCTGAGATATTTGCTCGAGGGTGTAATTCTCCAGCGCGTTATGGAAGGACCAGGGAAAATTACCTGTGCAGGGATGATTCATGCTGTGGCTAGCGATTTCATGACCGCTGGCCACAGCACGCTTCCAACCCTCCAGCCGCTGCTTCACACCCTCCGGAAGAACGAAGAAAGTAACCTTGACGCCGGTGGGGTTGAACACATCCAAGCCCCTGTCGATCTGGCTGAGGCGCGCATCGTCAAATGAGAGGCTAACAGCCACCCGCTTGCCCGCAGGCCAGTGAAACGTCTGCTTGCTTTCTTCCGGGGTGGGATCAGAGAGCGACGGGTTCCATACGGCCGTCAAGACAATTGTGGCTGAGGCCAGAGCGATGACTGCATACCTGGTGCTTCGGGACATCTTTAGTTGTACCTCCATGATTAAGTGATTTCCCTTGACTCCTGAATCCGGACTCCTGGTTCTTGCCCCACCCCACGTAGCATACTAGCCTATGTTTTCCGGCGTGTCAAGAGACACGGAGTCCGCTTCCGCAGGGTCCTCTGGACTCACTCTCGGCAGGAGGGACCCCGTTTTCGAGTAGGCAGAAGGCAGTCGGCAGCAGGCAGAAGGCAGTCGGCAGTCGGCAGAAGGCAGTCGGCAGTAGGCAGAAGGCAGTTGGCAGTAGGCAGAAGGCAGTCGGCAGTAGGCAGAAGGCGGTCGGCAGTAGGCAGTCGGCAGTAGGCAGTCGGCAGCAGGCAGCAGGCAGTCGGCAGTAGGCAGAAGGCGGTCGGCAGTAGGCAGAAGGCAGTCGGCAGCAGGCAGTCGGCAGCAGGCAGTCGGCAGCAGGCAGTCGGCAGCAGGCAGTCGGCAGTAGGCAGTCGGCAGTAGGCAGGGGGCGGTGGCGAGGAAGAATAGGGAAATTCCCATTTCAAAACTCCGCGTGCACAATTCAGAATTCACAATTCAGAATTCATAATTGTTCCTGCCCTTCGACCGCTCTGGAACGATTCGATGACTCAATCTCGTCAACAATGTCTAAACCTTGCACTTTTGCCGGGCGTTGGCTACCCTGAGCTTCATGATCTACCTCGACCATAACGCCACCACGCCCGTACTGCTGGAGGTGCTGGAGGCGATGATGCCGTCAAAGGAAGTCTACAGTTGACAGTCGACAGTTGACAGTCAAGGCATTCTCGATTCTTACTGTGAACTGTAGAACTGTGGACTGTGAACCCCTCGCCCTGCGGCACATCGTCACATCCAGCGTCGAACATTCCTCGGTGCTGGATTATTGCATGGCGCTCGAGAAAGCAAGCTGCCGGCGTCCCCTCCTGGATGAGGAGGGGTGCAGGGGTGGTCGCCCGAAGGAGGATGGCTACCGCGTCACCTACCTGCCGGTCGACCGCGACGGCTTGCTGCTTTCTTGCTGGTTCAACTGACCACTGACAACTGACGACTGACCACTGCCTTTGAGATGTGGGCGAATAACGAAACGGGTGTGTTGTTCCCTGTCGAACGGATCGCGGAAATTTGCCGGTCGCGCGGCGTGCTGTATCACTGCGACGCTGTGCAGGCGGCGGGCAAGGTGCAGATCGACGTGCGAAAGGTTCCGGTGGATTACCTGTCGCTGACGGGCCACAAGTTTCATGCGCCGAAAGGCATTGGGGCACTGTACGTCCGTCGCAAGGCGCCGTTCGCACCTTTGATTCACGGCGGTCACCAGGAGCGCAATCGACGCGGCGGCACGGAAAGCGTACCGCTGATTGTCGGCATGGGGAAAGCTGCCCAACTGGCCCGCAAACACTTGCCTGATTTTGAAAGGAAAGTCCGCCCGTTGCGGGACGAACTGGAGGAGTGGATCCTGAGGTCCGTTCCCAACACCGAATTGAACGGCCACAAAACGCAGCGACTCGCCAATACCGCAAACATCACTTTCCACGGCATCGAATCCGAAGCGCTCCTGATCATGCTCGGTAAAGAGGGCGTCTGTGCCTCCTCTGGTTCCGCTTGCCTTGCCGATTCCGACGAGCCCTCGCACGTGATTAAGGCCATGAAACCGAATACGGCTGCCTCTCGGCAGATGATCCGGTTCTCGCTTGATCCGGAGCACTCGGATGCAAATACGAAGAAAGTGCTGGCGCTTGTGGAAGAGGCCGTTCTGGCACTGAGCGTTTAATTGCGGGAACAGGGGTTTCTTAGGAGGCTGTGGCAGAACTTACTCTGATTTAGGATAACGATCTCAACGGAGCGGTCGGATCGATGATTTTCACCAGAATAAGGACTTTCAGCGCTTGTTGAAAGTATAGATTCTAGTGAAATTACTTCTTGACAGATTTCACCAAATAGGGCATTTTCAACAAATGCTGAAAATGCACGAATCAATGAAAGAATTCGAAATGCATGCTGCCGAAGCACTCAGGGATTTACTCGGGCAAGTGTCGGTCATCAAGCTCAAGGACATCAAGCTGGAACCGTCGGGGCCGGACCCCGGAGTCGACATCGTGGCGCAAATCAACGTATCCGGCAAACGCCATACGCTCGTCTGCCAATGTAAGTACAACGGCCAACCACGTTACGTCCGGACTGCCCTGCTCGAGTTGCGCAACCATGTTTCCCATCAGGGGAAGGACACGACGCCGGTACTTATCGCGCCTTATCTGTCCCCGGAGGGGCAGGCCTTGTGTCGGGAGAGTGAGGCGGGGTTCCTGGACCTTGCAGGTAATGCCCGCATCGTTTTCGACGGGGTGTTCATCGAACGCATGGTGCCGAACAAACCTTCCACTGATCGACGCGAGCTCAGGTCGTTGTTCAAGCCGAAGTCAGCCCAGATCCTGCGCGTCATGCTCCGCAGTCCACGACGCTCATGGCGCGTCACCGATCTGGCCAAGGCTGCTGACGTTAGCCTGGGACACGTCAGCAACGTGCGTGCCGCCTTGCTTGATCGTGAATGGGCGCGGGTGTCGTCTGAAGGCTTGTCTTTGTCCGAACCTGATAAACTCTTGGATACCTGGCGCGACGCGTACGAGTCGTCTGCGGGGAGGCGCTTGCGTTTCTATACGACACTGCATGGCAGCACACTCGAAGAGGCCTCAAGGAAAGCACTTCGGGCTGCCGAGAATGGCGGACAGGTCGTGTTCGCATCATTCTCAGCGGCGCACTGGTTGGCGCCGTACGCCCGTGTCGGTACACAATTCTTCTATGCTGACGACGCCGGCCTCGATCGACTACAGGAGGCATTAAAGCTGTCATCAGCTTCAAAAGGCGAGAATGTCATCATCACCGTGCCTAAGGATCATGGAATACTGCGCGATACCACTGAACCTGCACCCGGGATTCTTTGTACTAGCCCGGTCCAGACCTATCTCGATCTCGCTGCCGCTGGCGAGCGAGGCAGAGAGGCCGCCGATCATCTGCGACGCGAGAAGCTGACATGGCAATGACTCCTCTACTCAAGGGCGCAGAAATAGCAGGGCTCGTTTGCTTGCGAAAGCACACTTTGCACGCCGGGCCGACTCACGATTGGGCAAGGCATATCGCAAACAATGTCTAAACCTTGCACTTTTGTCGGGCCTTGCCTACCCTGAGCTTCATGATCTACCTCGACCATAACGCCACCACGCCTATACTGCCCGAGGTGCTGGAGGCGATGATGCCGTCAAAGGAAGTCTACAGTTGACAGTCGACAGTTAACAGTCAAGGCGTTCTCGATTCTTACTGTCAACTGTAAACTGTGGACTGTGAACTCCTCGCCCTGCGGCACATCGTCACGTCCCAGGTGGAACATTCCTCCGTGCTGAATTATTGCATAGCGCTCGAGAAAGCAAGTTGCCGGACTCCCCTCCTGTATCAGGAGGGGTGCAGGGGTGGTCGCCCGAAGGAGGATGGCTATCGCGTCACCTACCTGCCGGTTGACCGCGACGGCCTGTTGAAATTGGCCGACCTCGAAGCTGCCATCACGGATGAGACCGCCGTGGTGTCGCTAATGTGGGCGAATAACGAAACGGGTGTGTTGTTCCCTGTCGAACGGATCGCGGAAATTTGCCGGTCGCGAGGCGTGCTGTATCACTGTGACGCGGTGCAAGCAGCGGGCAAGGTGGATATTGACGTGCGGAAGATTCCAGTGGACTACCTTTCGCTGACGGGCCACAAATTTCATGCACCCAAAGGCATTGGCGCGCTGTACGTCCGGCGCAAATCCCCATTCTCGCCATTGGTCTACGGCGGGCATCAAGAGCGTAAGCGGCGTGGTGGCACGGAAAGCGTGCCGCTGATCGTGGGGCTGGGAAAAGGAGCCGAGCTCGCGCGCAAACACCTGCCGGATTACGAGAAGAAGGTCCGCCCGCTGCGGGACGATCTAGAGGAAGGGATCCTGGGGTCCCTTCCAGGCACGGAGTTGAACGGCCACAAAACGCAGCGCTTGGCCAACACCACAAACGTCACTTTTCACGGCATCGAATCCGAAGCTCTCCTCATCCTGCTCGACAAGGATGGCGTTTGTGCATCGTCAGGCTCGGCGTGCTTGGCCGATTCCGACGAACCTTCGCACGTCATCAAAGCCATGAAACCGGATACCGCTGCATCCCGGCAGATGATCAGGTTTTCGATTGATGCCGACACAACGCCGGGGCAGATCAGGTCGGCCGTGACCGCCGTGGAGCGTGAGACGGAAGCTTTACGGGGAGTAGTTTCGCAATCCTGAATATCGTGTTCAACGGCTGTGGCGCGGAGGGTAACAACGCTACCGCCGCAGCACTGAATTTAGATTAGGATACCGTCAACCGTAGGTCCGCTGTGACGGGCAATTCAAAGGGGTCGCTCCGCAGCAGGCGCGCGGAGAAGAACATCACCTCCAGGTTCTCCACTTCACGCGTGGCGGGATTCAGGCGCGCCACAACATCGTCGCCCAATTCCTCCGATTCCTGGGCAGGATACGGCGGGCACTTGTCAATGTGCAGGATGTCGGCTTCCCGGTCGTACCTGAAGGTTAGTTTCGGGTACATTCTGTGTTGGTTGGAGTGGGGCTATTCCGCCAGGGCAAATTGCATCTCGCGCGTGTTCTGAACCACCTTTGAAGCGTCGAGAATCTCGAAGCGCACGACGCCCCCGTCGTACCCGAAATCGGCGATAACGCCGGGACGAACCTCGTCGCTCTCCCTGATTCGATCCTCACGGAGGGTGATGGTTAAGGTGTCTGATTGCCGATCGTAAGTCACTCTCATCGGTTTGCCCCTCCCATATATTTGCCGATTTTCGACGTAATGTAAACGGTGGTCACCACACGCTCGACGTCTGTCTCTTGCACAATTACGCGTACCAGCATTTCCTGCCTGAGGCGCTCATCGAAGTAACGGCGCATGAAGACCTTTCTGCCTCCGTGTCCTTCGCCGATTCGCTCCGGCTCGGCCAACGCCCGTTCGGCCTGTTCGCGGGGAATTTCGCGGTCAGTCAGACTCTTCAGAGCGTGACTTATCCACCTCGTGGGCTTCAATTCCTGTACCCATGTTTCTGCCCCACGGCTTGACGGCGTTCGGCCCAAGTCGCCTGGGGCGGACCGCCCAACTCGGTGAGGCCAAGCTTTAACGAATAGAGAGTCAAAACTGCCGCCTACATCCCCAGTTCCCGAATCCCTAATCCCGAACCCCTAGCCCCTATTTCACCACTCATCGCGGAGTTTTCTCTGCTCCTCGAGGGCGTCGCCTTGCCAGAGGCCCGGTCGCCGACATAAAATGCGATGCCGGGGCCACCCGCGGGCTTAGTAGCGCTCCTCGTCCCGCGCCCGCAGAACTAAATTGGGCAGAACTTTGTCGCCACAAATTCGACGCCGCCGAGCGGCTGCGTCGGGCCAGCGAATCAGGCGTCTGCGTCTAGCCGCCGGCCCCACTTCCAGCGCCGTTTCCAGTTCGTGGACGCCGGCAAAGAATTTCCGGCGCTCCCGAGGCGGCAAGGCCTTCACGTACTTCAATACTTCATTCGCGCCCATCGTCGAAAAATACCACGGACCCCGCGCACAACGCAAGTTCGGCGGGCTGCCGCAGAGCGAGCAAAGCTCTACGATTCACCGTCTCGCGCCAAAACGCAGAGTTGCACTCTGCGCCAGCCGACGAACGAAGACTGCGCCAAATCTAGTCGGGAATGTCTTTGCTGAGCTTCCGGATGATGGACTTCGCCAGTCCATCGTGAATTTCGCTATGACGAGGCACCGGCTGAGACCTCTTGGCTGAGGGATTCGTGTACCAGTCATGACTCCCGCCGTGGCGGACCAGAACGCAGCCAAGCTCCTCAAGCTTCCGGATAAGGTCGCGCCGCTTCATTCCGCCACGACCAGGTCTTCCACCTTGCGGACGTAAGGCACATCGCCTGATTCAAGGTCAACCAGTAAGTCCTTCAGATTGCAGACCAGTTCCTCTTTCGACGTGCCTTGGGTCTGATAGTCCGGATAGTCGTTCAGGAAACCCAGATAATAGTCCCCATCCTTCCAATACGTAAACTTCAGGGTTTTCATGCCGGAACTCCCGTGGTTGCACTTGGACGGCGCTTGCCCGCGGTCGCAGCCGTTCGCCTCCGCATCGAGTTTACAACATTTCCTGCAACTTGGTATGAGGGATGTCGTCGCCTGAGCGAGTAGCGCGGACCTGTTTTGCAGGTCCGCGGTTCGTCCCCCCCATCACAACGAAAAGCCGCGGACCTCAAGAACAGGTCCGCGCTACCTTGCTTGACGCGCGACCGGCCGGAGGGGATTTCGCAGGGCGAGGGCACGGAGCAGCACGTTGGTATCGATGAGGTAGTCCATGCAGTCTACGAGCGGTCCGGATACCAGTTCTCACGCTGAAAAGTCTCTTCCGGCAGCACTGCATCTGTTTCCAACCCGGCAAGGAACGCTTCAAACGCCTTCACTCGCTCCGGCGCGCTGGCTTTCGCAGTCCCGGTCTTGACCAACGCCTCCAGGGCGCGCTCGGCAAACTGATCGAGCGACAAGCCTTCCGACCGCGCCCGCGCCAGCAGCGCCTCGCCAATATCCGGTTTCAATTCTACTTCCAGTTTCATCTGGCCCTCATAATACTCGGTTTCAGTGTACCACGAGACCCGCGAAGTCTATAGTTGACAGTCGACAGTTAACAGTCAAGGCGGTCTCGATTCTTCCGGTGAATTGTGGACTCAGGACTGTGAACTGGTTATTCAGGATTCTTACTGTGAACTGTCGACTGTGGACTGTGAACTAATTTCGCGGGTGGCGCCGACATTGCTCTTCATGTCGGCGATTCTTACAAACCGGTCCCGAGAGTGCTCGCGTGTCCGAATCCTAATCCATCATCTGAACGATCAACCGGCGCATACATCCCAACCAATGTATGCGCCACCCGCGCTGCGAGCTCCATCGCGGTGATCTACGTTTTGGGGCTACTCATCCTGCCCTTCGCGCGTGAAACAAAAGGCAAAGTTATCCAATAGGTTCTTACCGCCAAACTCTGCGCACGTTGTCGCACACATTTTTGCGGCATCGCCCTTTTCGACTTTCGACTCTCGACCCTCGACTGCCTCAGGAGGGCGGAGAATTTCAAATCCGTTGCGAGCTCCGTCCAGAGTTAAGGTTTAAGCGGATGCCCCTCGAAGCAAACGTCGAGCCAGAGCTCGAGGGTAAGGTCATGCCGGCCTTCATTTGCGAGGTACGGACGTAATTCCTTTTTGTAGCGTTCGCGTAGCACCGCAGGACTGAGATGGAGGCTTTCTGCCAGAAAAGCCACGTCATCACGATCCTTCTGGCTGTTTCTCTCCAGTTTGGACAAGATCAAGTCGTATGGGTCGGGGGCGTAAAGATGCAGGTTTTTAAACCCACCGGGGTGCATCTCCGCGAGCCGCGTTTCGTAGTCCTCCGGCAGGGAAATGGCCGGGAAATGATGCAAATGAAGCTTGTGCTTCTTCGCAAGCATCGAGTCCGGCCCCGCCAATGCTTGAAGGTCGTCCACACAGCCATAGGGTAGTACAGCAAAATAGTCAACATCCGCCGTTGGTCGTGGTAGTCCGTAAAAAAGGCTGACCACGAATCCACCGATGCAATGCACGTGAACTTGTTCACGGAGAAGCCCGTCAAGTTCGTCCAGGAACCGGTTCCAAGGTGAAGGGAGTTTTGCCTCGTTGCTAGGCCGCATATTGCAAGTGCTCGGGTCGCAGGTCTGACAGCAAATTCCAGTGTCGCGCTGCCTCCGACCGGTTCTCGAACAGCCACTGCCGCTCCCGGTCGTTGCGGGGAGCCCGGTAGAAATAATCTTCACGCGCCAGCCGGCTTGACTCCAGCAAGGATTCCAAACTCGCGAGAGCCTGCGTGCGCTCCGCTTCCACGCCTCGTTCGGAAAGCTGGCGGGCAAGGTTGACCACAAATCCCAAACGATTTTGGAGGTCAAACTTCTTCGCTTCCACCACCAGCCAGGTCAGATCCATGCGCCAATATCGCAGTAGCAGCCAAGGCAGCGCTTCCGCCGCCCTACCCTCCAGATTCTCTTGCGCCAGAGCGGTCAGTAGAACCTCTCCGGGGTTCTTACTTCTCACATGCGTGCGAACATAAGCAAATCCCGGGTAGTCGAGTTTCGCGAGATCCTCAACCAACCGTTGCCCGTCAACCTTTCCCGTGAATGCCAACGGTACAGGCAGCTCCGTAGGCGGAAGTCCATAGGCCGCAACCACCCTACGCGCCAAAGCGGGCGTGAGTTGACGCTTTCCGTTCTCCAGCATGGCCAGATAAGGTTGGGACACACCCAGGCGCTCGGCCGCGTCCACCTGGCCCCAGCCGTGCCTCCGCCGCTCCGCTTTCAAATCCCGCGTTCTCATCGTGGGTTCAGTATATAACAAGCTTGTAATAAGTCAAGACCTTTTTGGGTCGCCACGGGAGTTGGCGGCGCAACCCCGCGATGGGAAAAAGTCAAGCTGGAGATACGATTACCGGGAGGACCACTCCCTCCTGGTGATGGACAGGCTGCCATGAACACTGGGCGCGAGAGGTCGCAACGCGAAACACTGGGACGCAGACATAAACGGCAATGTCTGAGCCACCCGCGACTTATGCTCGACTTTTTTCTGCGCCTCGTCAAAAAAGTCTTACGACAAGCGTGACGTGGGTCAAAAAGATAAATACTCTAAAATAACTATTGACAGGCGCAGTGGCTGCGTTTTTAATATGTGTTCAGGCACGATCAGTGCGCTAATACAACCAAAATTGAGTAACGAATGGAAACACCCTGCGCTGATTCCGCAAGGGCGAGGGCAAATTACACGAGAAACTAGCGTTTCCGCCTAGCCGCTATGCTTCCGAGCACGAATGTTCAAACAGGTTGTCACAGCACCTCCCGATCTCTGGAAATCCGGGAGGCACCGAAGGACCATTTTTGTCAAGACCACTGTCACTATTGGCGCACATAAAATCGGCGAACAGGTCCAAGTAGGAGACATTCAATGGTAGTTTTCAAAACAATTAAGCGCCAGGTCGCTGCTCCCAAGGAGGGAAACCAAATGAAACAAAGTTTACGCATCTGCATATCGCTAATCATGATGTTGCCCATGAAGACCCTATACGCCCAAAAATTCAGCCCTACCGTACGGAGAGATTCAGGCAATCAGTCCTTTTGGTGCTATAGAGGATTCTACTCCAATTTAGGAAATCAAGATAATAAAGAGGGATGCCAAACTGAAGTACAAATGGCTACGCTACAGGATGCCTTGGTAGCGTCCAGTAATGAGGAACTGAGACTAGTGAATGCAAATCTAGTTTGGATCGTTACTGCAAACCACAATTTGGCGGGTCAGGTCGCCAAAATGCAGGATACAATGACACAGACCAATGCCCTATTGGTCACCAAAGTGAATACATTTAGCGAAGATCTCCGCAAAGCGATTAATGCGCGATTTGACACACTGCCTGCGGAGCTCGCCAACAGCGAGGCGATTAAACAACTGAAAGCGGACATTCTTAAGCAAGTTGATGATGAGATCGCAGCGAAATTGAAGGAGTCAGGAAAGGCCAATTCCAAGTAAGCGTTAGAAATCGGTGACTGGAATAGCAGGAACGGAGAAAAGTGTTATGCAGCGACGTCTGTATCTGTGTATGGCATTAGCGCAGTTGTGTTTTGTCACTTTGATTTTCATGTCCAGAGCCCAAGCACAGGATGCGCCTATGGACAAGGAAATGGTGAAGAGTCTTGTCGAGTTTGGGGTTGCGCTGGGCAATATCCCGGTCCAGGCCGCGAAAGACGGCCTAATACAGGCGAACGTCCCGACTGACCAGTATGCCGCTACCATGAAAAAGATCACGGATGGATATGTTCTAACGCGTGATGTTCAGCGCGGCGCAGCTTCCGCGACTGGTGCCAGTCTAGATGTCGCCCTGACAGGTTCGGACATCGCCACTGGGGGTTCGATGATTCTTGCCACTTCCTCTTTGAGGCTCGTCAAAAACATAGCGATCGGAGCGCTGACAAAACAAATGGACGAGGCTGCTCGAAATGGACTAGCCAAGGCAATCGATGATCAAATGTCGAATTCCGACTACGCCGCTTTACAGAACCGGGCCCCTCAAGAAGTCATTCAAGAACTCGACAAAATACAAGTTTTCCAAGACATTGCAAAAAGCGTAGGCGACGATCAGGGGGCCAAAGAAATATTTCAGAACACTGTAGTTAATCTCATCAAAAACACACAAAAAACTACTCTCCACCAGCTAGGGCAAGCACAACAGGACATCGAAGCGAATCGAAAGCAAATCGTCGACATCAGTCAACAGGTGTCATCGTACATGTCTGCGGTTAATTCCAATCTGCAAGACCTCACGGATACGGCGAGCGCAATCCGTTCCCAAGTCGCGGATATTCAGACACAAACTAGCGCTAATACCCAGCAATTAGCACTTATCGAGGACTTTAGCTTTTCGAAGGCTTCGGCAACAGAAAAGCTGACATTGCTGAAGGGTGGGTACCTGCAAAGCAGGCTTCCTCCCGAGGACTTCAAGATTCTCTTTAAGGCCACCGAGGCCCAGGCCAAGACCGAGGCCTTCGTGGTCGGCATGAATCAAGTTGTGACCGAGTTTAATCAGATCGGAATCATAGCCAAGAATTTACATGTGGGTGGCGCGATTGGCCATGATCTTCAAGAAGCTGTTTCCTATGCGTCTACCGTAAATGCTGCGATCTCATCCATTGCTAGTGGGAATTATCTTGGAGCAATTGCAGGCATTACGGGGCTTTTTGGTGGCCCCAGCGAGGAGGAACTCTTTCATCAGCAGTTGTTTTCATATCTCGATAGCAACTTCAATCGGGTTAACAAGAAGCTTGACGACCTTATAGAACAGCAGAAGTTCTTGATGGAGGGAATACAGAAACTGTCTGAGCAGATGGCCCAGTACAACACCGCAGTGCAGCGCAGATTTGATTTACTGGATGTGAAAGTTGACCACCTGCAGGCAAGCGTGAGCGAAGTGCTGTATTGGCCTCTCCTCAGCTGTGACAACATCAGAGGTGATGTTAATGATTTCCTGTCGTTGCATTATAGCCCTGTTAACCTAAGTGACATTCAGCAGGCAAGCCAGGTTACGACTCAAGCCGACTACGATAAAGTGTTTAATTGCATTGACTATTTACGTACCTTGTACGACGTAACGTTCACGAAAGGGCCGAAGGGTTTTACTTTTGAGCCTCTAGCTATGCGTTATACGACAGCGGTGCCGGCCGGGTCATACGTCGAGCCACCTCAGGCGATCAATGACTATAACAGCAGCGTTAAGCCAGAAATCAATCCTTTTTATGAGGGCCAGTACATAAAAACATACGATGTCTTCAACACAGCGAGGCAACTCGCGCTGCCATTTGCCACTGATCGCCCGGAGCTCAAGAATCTTCGGCTTTCTAGCACAGTAGCCATGGCGGCAATTCCCTCAGATACGGTAAACCAGTACAGAGCGAAATTGGTAGCCTTCGGAACTGATGCACCTGTTTGCGCTCGTGGAACCTCTCTGAGCGATCCGCTTGTTGCTGTATTGTGTCATGATGATGGAGACGGCCCTGACAGATGGCCGGGGCGGCTGCAGCTGTCAGGTATACAGGTCCAAAGAGAGAAGATGGCTGAGGATAGAGCAGACGAGTACATGAAGGCTCCTCTTTTGCAAGATGCCATTGTCACGCTCTCCGAATATGCGCGCTTCTTTGCGCCAATATATGAATATCTGGACATTCAGCACAAGGGGGTTTTTCAAGATACCAAGTCGTTCGTCACGAAAAGCGGTCTAGTCCCTCGGGGTCCACGGTTACTGAACGGGGCGCTGCGGACGCTGACGCTTGGTGTAGCGGAAATGGACATGCTTTATGGTGATATGACTTCCGGTTTCCTTTTCAACGCTCTGTGGCATGACGCGGCGGGCGAATCGGGATTTGCTCAGGACGCAGCGGGTCTCTGTGTGTCGAACGATGGCACGAAAAAGGCTGACGCGGAATCCGTGTGCGAGCTAAAAAAAGACGCTATGCAACGTTTGGAAGGAAACCCGTACCTGCAACGGAACATGCTGATGCTTGCATTGGATCATGTCGCAGGCCAGGTATCCGATGGGCAGCTTATCCGATATACGTTTGCAAAGGACTACATGAGCGAAGCGAATAGTGACCCGGATGCGTTCTTGAACGATCTCTTCAAGGGAAAGCTTAAATTCACGAACGTCTGGACACCGCTGGACTATGGGGACAGTCCGCAATCGGCTATTCAGCACTGCAGCGCTGCACCAGAGGAGACGAAGTGTTACAAGGTGCCCAGCGTTACAGTTGGCACGTACACCTCTATTGACCCTGATGGTCGCTCTATAACGCAGACGTTAAACGTTCCATTGCCAGAGCCTGGACAGTTTCGGGCACGAGCTTTTGTATATCCGCAAAGCATGCTGACAATGATTTCGGAGCGCGACAGGGCGGCTGCCCAGATGGCGGATTATCAAGTTTTCAAATGGGCGACAGCAAAGGATGCTAATCCCACTGATTCGTCAGCACAGCTGGTGAGGACGCTAGCGGCGATCAACAAATAAGCGCGGAGTTGTGCGCATTCTGCACTACCCGGCGGCTCTAAATACGACAAGAACGAAAAGCCGCAGGGTAATCCGTCGGCTGACGGATAACTCTTCGCTACGTTGCTCGAAAATGGCGGGGTCCCGATCTGATCGGGATAAATTCCCCCGCCGCTACTTCCAGGGTGGGTTGTACTGTTCAATGGGCGCCACAGCTTTCTTCCAATCGAACATCCACGAGCCTGAATACGGCCAATCGCGCGGGTCCTTCACGAGCCCTTTTCTAACCGGATTGTTGAAGATGTACCACGCCACCGCGTTGTGATTGTCATCGTCTCTCAAGATGTGGTCGTAGAAACCCTTCTCCCAGAGGTTTCGAATGCCCAGGGTGCGGGCTTGTGATGTCGCGTTTCCCTTGAAATCGTGAAGGAGTAAGATCGCATCCGAGTTGTCGGAAAGGCCAACGAGTTCGAGGTGTAGATGGTTAGGCATGAAGCAATAGGCGTAGACATTGAAGGAGCAGGAAGAGCACTGTGCTCGTAAGAGGCGGGCTGGCGCAGACCCCGCTGTTTGGGGTCTGCGATTTCCCGAAGGGACCGTGGGACGTCCTCGACTCATCTCATCACAACCCTTGCCGAACATGCCTTCGGCAGATCGCAGACGTTAAAGAGCAAACGTCTGCGCCAGCCCGCCGCTTTGCTACAGGCCAGCTTGCTGGCCGTGCTGCGAGTTATCGATTCCACGCAGCGAGGTGGCACGCGAGCAAGCTCGCGGGGCGGCTGCGAAAGATAAAACGATCATTGGTTTAACGGGTGGATGGTACGAACGGCAATGGCACTGACCTTGTTGATGGGCTTTTCTGATCTTTCGCTGGTGATGAACTCTTCGGCCCCGACGGAAAGCGCCGCCGCAATGTGAAGGGCATCCATGGCGTGAAGATCAAGGTTTCTGGCCTGCAAAAAGGCCTCCTCGGCAAGCGGTTCGCCGATGGGCGCCCAGGCACTCACGGATTGGAAGAACGTTTCGTAGAACTTGACCTCGCTCTCCCGGTGACGGCGAAGGGCTTTCGGCAACACTTCGAGCCGCACCAAGGCGCTGGAGGCAAATGTCCTGTCGGGATCATCGAGCACCGTCATGGCACGCCGGGCAACTTCGTCGGCGCCGCGGGCGGCGGCGATGAGGACGCCCGAATCCACAAAAGTCAGCTTGCTCATTTGTCAAGCCCGGGGTCGCTGCGATGTTCGGAGACTTCCTTCTCAATCTCATCCCAGCCCAGGGATCTTTCTCCCGAGGCCATAATCTGGCCCCGAATTTCCCAAAGGCGCTTCCCGAGCGATGTGCGCGGCTGGTAGGGCGGCAATCTCGTCCCCACGGACGCGGTTGGCATTTCGGTAACCCGGTTCCTCATATATGTCTCCCCTGACCACTACTCTAACACAAGGCGTAAGAGAACTCCTTCTGGATGGGGCACTCACCGTTCGAGGCGCTGGCGTAGAGCTTGTACAGAGGACGGTTGTCACCGCCCCACGGGTTGGGTTTCTGGAGCAGGTAGGCCCAAACGTCCTCCGTGGTGAGGAATTCAATGGGATTGGACACCCACACGCGGGGCAAGTCAGGATGCCGGTGCAACCCATTGCGCGCTTCGCGACCTGCCATGGTCTGTGCGCGCGTTTGGCTTTCGGCGCGGCGCGCGCCGAGGTGGAGAATGGCCTCTCCCCAGTGACCGAGACGCTGCTGCACAAAAACGTTGACCGGATCAATCTTCATCCGCTGGGTACACCAGCGGAAGGTATGGTTGGGTGGCGGGTAGCCACGACCGATGATGTTGACCCAGAAGGATTCTTCGATGATTGGCTTGAGCAGCTTGGCTTCGATATTGGGGCCGTTCTGCTGGGAGCACTTCCGCATGCGGTCCAGCATGCCTTCAACCATTTCCACGATGGCGGTCCCGCCCTGCGGGATCGACGCGCGTGTCAGTGCAAACAACCGACACGGGCTTTTTTCTTTGCTCGCCGGGGATGGACAGGATAACGTCAAAAATCAGCGACGCCAGCATCGTGCTGTTCCTTCGCTGCGCTCAGGGCAGGCTCTTGCCGCCGCTGAAGCCCACCAGCCAGGGGCGTTCGTCCTCCAAATAGAGCTGGCGGAGAGAACCCTTAATGTCCTGAAAGATAGTCGCTGCCATCGGGGCGAGTATCCCCCTCAAGGTGTTTGATTGCAAGAGTGGTCTTCAAGCGATCAATATACTACGCCGCATATCACCCGATGGCCACCCTAATCCTAAACCGCGCCTTTCGCCCTGCTGTTTGTCGGCGGAAAAGCCCAGAGCGAGATTCTTCGCGGAGTTTACCCTGAGCGCAGCGAACGGGCTCAGAATGACAGAGAAGGACTCAGAATGACAGCATGGCAGGCAGGTGCACGCATGTCACGCTGAGCAGCGCAATCTGGCCGCTGAGGCCGTCTTCCGGCAACGATGCTCCAGTATGTGTAAAAGCGGAATGCAAGTTCCGGGGACAAGGTTAAGATTGCGTTGCGAAGATTTTCCTTCTCCACCAAATCACACAGCACAAGAAGTAAGAGTGGTTTGTGGGGTGCGCGATGGCCGCGAGCACGGTCAATCCGTAGGTGCGAAAATTTGGTAAGCCAGTAGTCAGGTCTCGTCATGCGCTGTATGGCCGAACGGCGTTCGGGCATCGGTCGAGCGCCGCTTGCCCCTACCGTGGGACGGAACCATCCTCAATGTCATTCTGAGCAGGCATAGCCGAAAATGGCTATCCGTGATGTCAGGACGCCGGCGCGAGGCTGGCCCAATCGAGCCGTTGAGAGCAAAGGGCCTACCCTGCGACGTTCGCGAGTGCGCCCGCTCACTGTCATGCTGAGCGCAGCGAAGCATCTCGCCCTGTTCTTTCTCTGCGGTGAAGCCCAGAGCGAGATTCTTCGCTGCGCTCCGCTGCGCTCAGAATGACAGCATGGCAGGCGAGTGCACGGATGTCACGCTGAGCAGCGCAGAGAAGAATCTTGCTCTGCCTTCTTACTCTGTCTTCTTGCTCCAGCCGCTCCTTGGGTCACTAGCTGGGCCATCCGTCGCTCAAGTCCTTCCAGTCGCGGTTCACCGATTCGATGAGCGCGACTTTCTTCAATCGTGTCCAGCCCTTGATCTGCTTTTCCCGGCTGATCGCGGCCAGGGGGTCACCGCAAACTTCGTAATATACCAGCCGGTTGATGTTGTAGCGTGCGGTGAATCCGGGGACGAGCTTCCGCCGGTGTTCAATAACCCGCCGTTCAGGGTTGTTCGTCACGCCCGTGTAGAGGGTGCGAGACTTGCTGGCCAGGATGTAAACGTAGTAGGTCTTCATGGGCGCGCACACCATCCAAACACTCCACCTGCTGGCGTGTCAAGTCAAGTAGTCGGGCGCCGAATTCGCCGAGCACGCCCCGGTTGCCTCAGGAGCCCAAAGCGAGATTCTTCGCTTCGCTCAGAATGACAGCGGGTGGGCTCGGCCGAGTTTGTATCGAGAGTCCAGAGCGAGATTCTTCGCTGCGCTCAGAACGACAGCGGGTGGCCTCGGCCGAGTTTGTATCGAGAGTCCAGAGCGAGATTCTTCGCTGCGCTCAGAACGACAGCGGGTGGCCTCGGCCGAGTTTGTATCGAGAGTCCAGAGCGAGATTCTTCGTTGCGCTCAGAATGACAGCGGGTGGGCTTGGCCGAGTCTGTACCGAGAGTCCAGAGCGAGATTCTTCGCTGCGCTCAGAATGACAGCGGGTGGGCTTGGCCGAGTCTGTACCGAGAGTCCAGAG
>Ga0181533_1002490_pt1 | contig 21518 bp, 10 predicted proteins | sample PEATcosm2014_Bin_45_FD_119772 | JGI IMG/M metagenome (GOLD analysis project Ga0181533, IMG submission 119772) | Peatland microbial communities from MTU Mesocosm Facility, Houghton, MI, USA - PEATcosm2014_Bin11_60_metaG | ecosystem: Environmental > Terrestrial > Soil > Wetlands > Peat | place...
CCAAACACTCACGACGCTCAACGACAAGGCCAACGCAGTGCTTCCAAAAAATGAATCCGCTTCCGTCAACCGCCAAAACCCAATTCATAAAGCGTGCCCAATTCCTTGCTAAGGATTCGGGACACCCCTGAACCAAGGTAATTTCTCTTGTGGTTTCCACTTTTTCGGCCATTTTCCCCATTTGAATTGAACGCAGTCTAAGAAATCCGAAATAGATTCAATTTTCTCCCTTGTTCTTTCAAATCTTGTGTCTGCTTTTTCAAATATCCAGCGATCTCGTTTCATGATTTTGATTTTGTATTTGGCAGTTTGTCCGATTACTTTGTTTGCGAAGATGAGTAATTTAGCGGCCACCAGTAATAGACAGACTCTCCATCATCAATCAGAAAAGTTTGCCAAGTGCCGTCTGGACATTTGATGCACCACGACTCGTAATTTTCTCCTGAAGGTTTTCGCCAAACAGGGTAAAATGTCTGTTTCTTTATTCCCCACCAATCTGAATAATTAACCCGCATCATTCGGTCATTCGGATCTGGAACCCAGACCGTTTTGGTTTTGGTGTTGTAAAGCCAAAAACACAAAAGAACCAAAGTTATTACCATCCAAATTCGTTTTTTCTCGTTTTCGGCATAGCATTTCTTTTCGGCGTCATGCCACTCCTTCTGAACAAATTTATATTCCTGAAGAATATCTTCGGGGTTCAAAGTTTTTTCTTCATCGTCATTTTTCATATTATGGAATCATTGGCAACCACCGTAGAAGCATCAAACCGCACTTGGTTTTGTCTTAATCCGTGTCCATCCGCGGTTGAGATTCTTTGTTCTCACGAATTGCCAATCAAAATTCCCGCCAGGAACACCAGCGCGCCGCCCAGCGCCACCTGGAACAACGCCGACGCCCACGGCGTGTCCATGAACCGGTGGCGTATCCACGAGATGATGCCCAGTTCCACCAGCACCACGCCCACGGCGACGGCGACGGCGGTTTTCAAATTCGGGATCAAAAACGGCAGGGTGTGGCCGAGGCCGCCCAGCGTGGTCATCAACCCGCATACGAAACCGCGCGCCCACGGATGGCCGCGGCCGGTGAGACTGCCGTCGTCGGACAGCGCCTCAGCAAAGCCCATGCTGATACCCGCCCCGCTGCTGGCGGCGAGGCCGACCAGAAAAGTTTCCCAACTGTTGTGCGTGGCGAACGCGGCGGCAAACAGCGGCGCCAGCGTCGAGATCGAGCCGTCCATCAAGCCGGCCAGTCCGGGCTGAATGACCTGCAGCAGGAAAAGCCGCTTTTGCTGCGACTTTTCGTCTTCGCTGAGCTTGGTGAGGGTGATGCGTTCGGCGGTGTTCGCGTGTTTGCGCTCCTCTTCCGCGAGGTCGCCGAGCAGTTGGCGGATGCCCGTATCAGTCGCACGCCGCCCGGCAACTTCGTAAAATCGTTTCGTCTCCAATTCCATGCTTTCGGCGGTTTTTTGGACGGTTTTCAATCCCAGCGGACGCACGAGCCAGACGGAACGGCGGTTCACAAACCCGCGCACGTCCTGCCGCCGGATGAGCGGCACATGATCGCCGAAGCGGGCCTTGTAAAGCTCCAGCAGACGATGGCGATGGCCGTCCTCTTCGCGGCGCATGACGCGGAATTTCTCGGCCTGTTCGGGATAATTTTCCTGCAGGCCGTCGGCGAAATCTTCGTAAACGCGCGCGTCCTCCTCTTCGAGCGAGATGGCCAGCGCGAGGATTTCCTGTTCGGTAAGGCTGTCGAAGGTTTTCATAAGCAACGAATCATTGGTTGTTCAAACTAAACGCCCAATTTCTGGGAGCGCTGGCGTCTCGCCGGCGAGTTCCGCTTTTCGGCTCCCGACTGGCCGGCGGGACGCCGGCGCTCCCAGGAGGTTCATGGGTGGCGCGTAGCGACGACCTGACAAACTTAAAGTGTGGGGCTCGTGGAACTCGCCCCTCCGAATCAAACGTTTTCATAAAAATGGTGAAAACAATCGCGCGGCGGCGTCGCGCAATTTCGCCGGAAGAGTTCGTCCGTCCACTTCCGCCAGGGTCACCTCGCGCGCGCCGTGGAGTTTTTTCCCGAGGACCGCCGTCATCTCGTGCGCGAACTCGCGTCCGTAACACTCCACGTTCAACTCAAAATTCAGCCGCAAGCTGCGCGCGTCCCAATTGGCCGAGCCGAGTAAAACCCAGTGTCCGTCCACAATCATCAGTTTGGAGTGATCAAACGGCGGCGGCGTGAGCCAGATATGGCAGCCGCGTTCCAGCACCTGCCACCACATCGCGCGCGAAGCCCAATGGACGTAGGGCAGATTATTTTTGGCGGGCAAAACAATGTCCACCCGCACGCCGCGCAGCGCCGCGAGGTTCAACGCCGTGATGAGCGCGGTGTCCGGCAGGAAATACGGCGTGAGAATCTGCACGGACGTCTGCGCCTCCACGAGCGCGGCGAGCAGCGTCAGACGCAGTGTTTCGAAATCGGCGTCCGGCCCGTCAGTGATGACCCGCGCGATGACGCCCCGTCCGGTGGGCCGGGGTTCGGGAAACCAGACCTCGCCGTGAAGGATCTCGCCGGTGGTGAACGCCCAGTCGTTGGCAAACGCCGCCTGCAGTTGGGCCACGAGCGGGCCTTCGACGCGGAACTGCAAATCCTGCACGGGCTGGCGCGGGCTGGCGGCGAGCACGTTGCCATGGCGGATGTTCATGCCGCCGGTGAAGGCGATTTGTCCGTCCACTGCCAGCAGCTTGCGATGATTGCGCAGGTTCAAGGTCATCACCCGCCACGGGGCGAGCGACGGCAAAAAACGCGCGACGGTCACCTTTGAACGCCGCAATTCATGGATGACGGACGGCCACGAATAACGCGCGCCGGCGGAATCAATCAGGACGCGCACGGCGACCCCGCGTTTGACGGCGCGGCCCAGCGCGGCGGCGAATTGTCCTCCGGTCGGGTCGTTGTCGAAAATGTAGGAGGAGAGCGAGATGGATTTTTTGGCCGATTCGATGGCGGCAAGCATCGCGGGAAACGCCTCGTCGCCGTTGACGAGCGGCTGGACGTGGTTGCCGGGGCTGAGCGGGAACACGGCGATGCGGTTCACCACGTGCGCGAGCATTTTCAAATGTTCCGCGCCGGCATGCTGCGGTTCGCCGAGGTTTTTGGGGATGGCGTGGTGCGAAGGTTTTTTCAGGCCCAGCGAAATGGCGCGGCGGCGGATGCGGTTGACGCCGAACGCGAGGTAAAGCAGCGGTCCAAATCCCGGCATCAGCCAGACGACCCCGATCCAAAGCGTTGCGGCGCGGGAATCGCGTTTGTGGAGCAGGGCATGGACCGAGGCCAGCAGCGCGGCCAGAAAATCAAAGCCCGCGGCCAGGTGCGGCCAGTAGCGGCAGATTAGATTGAGCCAGTAGTCCATCGTTTGCCAACTCTACGAACGAATAAAGGCTGGTGGCAAGCGTCTGGTGGTGACGGCAGTGGATTGTTTTGATTAAAACCGGCGGGTGGGAGGTGTTCCCGCAAAAGGCGCATCTCCATGGAATGACTAATTCCTAAACCATAATGACGAAAGAAGCCCGAAATTCAAATGAGCAACCTGACTGGCGCGTTGGTCATTGAGTCATTTGGAAATTCTTTAGTTATTATGGTTTAGGGCTTAGGAATTTTACTCGTGGTTTCTTTCGGCCTTCGGATTTCGAAATTCGGACTTCTCCTGCGCCGTCGCTTGGCGCTGGACTAAAAGCGGTTTGCTCCATTAGCTTGGCCGCGAATGAACAACAGCAATTCCCCCGCAGCGCCGGAAACAACGGCTGACACGATCCAATGTCCCGCTTGCCGCGGGGAGATCAGGCCGTCGGTGAAGCGCTGTCCGCATTGCGGCCGGCCGACGGCCGGGTCGCACAGTTTTTTCTACTACGCGTTCTGGGTCGCGTTGTCGCTGGTGGTGGCGGCGTTGATTGCCTGCATTTTTTACGTGGGGTTTCTGCTGTTGAACCGGATGCTTTGAGAGGCGTTGCGAGTTGTCAATAATAAGAACAGACCCCCTTACGTCCAGCCGCGAACTGTTGAATTACCACTTCATGATCGGAATGCCTTAAAAAGGTGTTGCTGGCCGAAGGGATGATGGCTCCCGGCCCATTCTGGCGCGGGCAAAAATCCATTTTGCTCAACGGATGACGATGGCTTCATCGCGGTCCGGGTGGGCGGCCTTTCCCCGGAATCCGGTCAAGCGCAGGTTAGTCACGTTTTCGGCTTCGAGCGCACAGGTGAAATAATCCGGAAGGTTCCCGCCCCAATTCACGGAACAGTTTTTCAGGACAATATTGTCGGCGTGGCGAAGGCTGAAACCAGGGTTCCCGTGCGTTTCGATCGGGTCGAGCACGCGGGTCGGGCGGTTGTCGAACAGCCCGCCCCGGTATTTCGTCCAGCGGTCGAACGTGACCGTGACATTTTCGAAACGCACGTCATGGACGCGGCTTTCCGGGGTACCATTGACGCGGATGCTGTTCTCGGCCCGGCCAGTGACGTTTTGCACGACGACGTTGCTCAGGCAACCCAGCACGGTTGTATTCGTGCGCGGAATGGCAGTAAACGAGATGGCTTCGCCCCGGCCCCACCACGGATTGGAGTAATACCGGGAGGTGAATTTGATGTCGCGGAAGATGACCTGGTAAACATTCCCCTCGTCGCGGAGCTGGATGGTCAGGCCGCGGCTGCCGGTGAGGATTTTGCAGCGTTCAAACCGGATGTCGTGAATGTCGCTGGTGGTTTCGGTGCCGATTTTCAAGCCGGAATCCTGCGTCTCAAGCACACAATCATGAACATGGATGTTGGCACACGGACCGAAGTCGTTGGTCTGGCGGGTGGTTTTGACGACGATGGCGTCGTCGCCACAGGTGATGTCGCAGTTGCGGATTTCCACGTCCTGGCAGTGATCCGGATCGATGCCGTCGCAATTCGGCACGTCGAGCCGGTTGCGGACGGTGACGTGGTCCACGAGAACATTTTTGCAGCCAAGCATGTGCAATCCCCAAAACGGCGCGTCGCCGAACGTGATGTCGCGGACCTGGAGATTGGTGCAACCGGTGAGGATGAACAGCTTGGGTCGCCATTCCTTGAACCGCCACCACTCGTTTGTCTTTTCATAGCCGGTCATGAATGACAGCGACCGACCGGCGATCAAACCGTTGCCGGTGATGTGGAGGTTCTCCGCGTTCAAGGCGGTGATGACACCGTCGCCCCGGTAATCCGCCGGGTTGGTGCTGATGACCAGTTCGCCGTCGAGGTGGAAGTCCATGCCGCCGCGCAATTCGAGTGTGCCGATCAGATAACGGTGGCCGCGCGGCACCAGGACCTGCGCGCCACCCGCTTGAGCAGCGGCGTCAATGGCGCGCTGGATGGCGGGGGTGTCCACCGTGACGCCGTCACCGGTCGCGCCAAAATCAAGAACATTGAAAACTTTCGGAGCGTTTGCGGCTTCGAGCGAGGTCAACGAAGTGAAGAGAAGTGTCGCCGTGATTGCGAACAGGAGGGCATTGGTTTTAACCGGTTCCATAATTGGTCAATATTTTAGAACTGGCGGCAGGATGCCGCGTTCACTGGCACGCTGGAAGCGCGCCGCCACACTGTGAAGGCAACCATCTCTGGTTGCCAGTGAATGCAGCATCCGTGCTGCGTTTTGGAAGGAGTGACACATCACATATCAACTGGCGGCAGGATGCCGCATTCATCCCGCATAGCGGGACTGGAAGCGCGCCGCCACACTGTGGAGGCAACCGTCTCTGGTTGCCAGTGAATGCAGCATCCGTGCTGCGTTTTGGAAGGATCGTCGCATCATGTGACATCTGGCATTCGCTTGAACCTTTCTGCCAAGGGACTGGCGCTGCTCCACGACCATTCCTCCGGCCGCGCACACAATCCCACCTTCACCGGATTGTCTGCCACATAAGCGCACAACCGGGATCGTTCCTCGTCATTCTGAATCAAGTGGTCGTATGCTTCCTTCTGCCAGAAATGACTGCCGATACGACCAAGCATTTTGTTCGCTTGGTTGGCAGTAAATGATTTCCAACTGTGTTCGATGCTACTCAAGGTGTGTCCCGGTCGAGGCCAGACCACGACATGCACATGGTTCAGCATGACCGTCCATGCGTGCAGGTCGTAGCGTTCACCATCAAAGAAGTTCAACGCCCTGGCCACCAAACCGGCAATCTCTGGACGTCGCAACCAGCATGCGCCCGCCCCGGCGTCAAGGAACGCCTCTACCCTCTCCGAATACCAAATGAACAATTGCTGCTCCTCCTGCCAGGTCAACGGACGTTTGGCTGCCATGGCGCCTTGAACGATGGTTTCGCGCTCGTGCTTCAACTTGAGCACGCTCTCACGCGGCAGCGAATCCGCAAGACGGAAAGTCACAAAATACGCCGAACCTTCACGCTTCAGGTGCGGCAGCTTGCCACGGAAATGGAACCCGGAAACCAACCGGCGCGGATCGGCATTCGTTCTGGGAAGCTGCATTATGACGTGTGTATATCTCAAACGGGCGCCAATTGCCAATCCTGATGACCGGCCACTTGGTGGAAGCAGCCATCCTTGGCTGCCAGTGAATGCAGCATCCTTGCTGCGTCGTAACTGGCGGCTGGAAGCCGCCATCACTGGCACGCTGGAAGCGTGCCGCCACATTGTGGAGGCAACCATCCTGGTTGCCAGTCAATGCAGCATCCTTGCTGCGTTTTGGAAGGAGTGACACATCACATATCAACTGGCGGCAGGATGCCGCGTTCATCCCGCATAGCGGGACTGGAAGCGCGCCGCCACACACATTCTCATTTCACCGCCACGTCCCAAACTTTTGCCCGGCGCGATTTGCCTTCCGGTCCTTCGACCCAAAGCACGACGACGTAATGTCCGGCTTCCTTGTAGGTGTGAACCGGGTTTGGTTCGGTGGAAGTTTCGCCGTCGCCAAAATCCCATTTCCAGGAGGTGATTTTACCGATGGAAAGGTCCTTGAAAGCGACGAGCCGGCGGTCCATGTCCACGACCTGGAACGACCATTGGGCTGCGATGGGTTTGCGGAAGCGGGGTTCCAGCGGCATGAGTTTGAAGGCAACCAGTTGGTCGGCGTTGCCATACATCGTGTGTTGGCGCGAGAGGTTCCAAAAACCGTTGTTGGTGTCGCCGGAATGAACGTCGTCGTAATCAATCACCGCCCAGGACAGGCCGATGATTTTGTTTTCCTTCAGCACGGATTCGACGGCGCGTTGCGGGCCTTCGGCGCCGGCATAGTCGAAGGGCGTTATCCAGAATTCCAGGACGAGGCGGCCGGGCTGGCCCGGTTTGAAGTCGTAGGCACAGGCGGCGTTGGCGTAGGGCAATTCCTTGAGCCATTGCGCCGGTCCCCAGACCATGCACCAATCCTTGCCCTCCGCCGGGGTGAAGATGTGGTAGTTCTGGGCGTGCGTGCCTTGCAGGGTGAAATACGTCTCCCAAGTGCCGAGAATATTCCGCGCCGGAAGAAATCGTTCAATGAATGGTCCTCCGGAAAGACTGCCGTCCACCACCAATTCGAACGTGTCGTTGTGCAACCCCGGCCCGGAAAAATCCCAGTAATCCTTATAGGCCTCGTAAAGAAAATAAAGCCGGTTGAGGCCCTTGACCCAGCCGACCTTCACGCGCACGTCCAGCGTTTTCGGGTCCGGCGCAGGATGCTTGCCGGTGTCATCCACCAGTTGGTCCATGCCGATGACATAATCCTCGGGGACGATATCCCAATCGTTCGTCTTGCCGTCGATGGTCGGAATCATATTGGGCGGGAACTGGAATATTTTGAAGACGACGTTCGTCCGTTCCAGCGCGGCGGCGGGATATAAAAACAGGAGCAACGCCGCGAGCGTGAAAGCGGGCAGGAAGAAGTTCTTCAACGAAAACGGCCCGGGCCGATGAAAGCACGGGGAACAGGATTCAAGTGGCTCATTCATGCGAAAATGACTCCATGATTACGCCGGTGTGTCAACACTCATCGCGCGAAAATCGGTTGCAACCCAATTCACATTTCAGGTGGGGCGCGGCTGCCGACGAGCCGGGTCCGGTCCGCGAGTACGCCCGCCCCGTCAAATGGCAGATGACATCCGGGCGCCAATTTTGACGATGCATTACGAAATGAAATGGGCGCCCACCTGGGCGCCCATCTGAAATCAAGCCGGACAGCCACGGCCGGAATTATGGCGCGATCTGATAATTGTTCCACAGGATTTCATATAACTGGGCTGAAGTGGCTGTTTCGTCCGAGATCAGGTGTTGCGTCGCCAAGGTAAAAGCATCCGGGGTAAAGGCATAGCTGGCTGAACCATCCGTATAACAAGCCATCACGCCCCTGGCCGGCCAGTGAGCCCAGTATATGGGAAGGAATGGAATCCCCGGAGTCGCATCACCATTCGCACTCGGATTTTGCAGATAATCCGTCATGAACACATCCCGCACCCTGGGGTCGCTGGTCTTCTGATATCTCCGCAGATAATTGCCCCCAGTAGCAGACACCATGCGGGGATTAAATTCATAAGAGGAACGGACATTGCCACTACCATCCGTACTTATAAATACCGGGTTGGCATACTGCTCCCAACTTAATGCATTGGTTGTGCCGGTCGAACTGGAGTAGGCCGGACACCACATGGCTTTCCCGTCGGCGATAAAACTGCCGGCGAATAAATAACCCAGGTTTTGGTCCGTGTTCCCCACCGAACCGGCGGTGAAACTACTCCCACCACCAGCACCGCTCATCATATAAGTCTGAGGCACCTGTTTGCCCGGGTCGCCATTGGAGCCGAACGCGTATCGGGTGTAATGTTCACCTTTGAGCAGATTCACCGGATGCGAGCCGCCGTCCGCTTGATACCAGACCGGATACCAATCGTTGAAGTCGCCTGAATACATCACACAGGCGGCATAAAGCTGATGCAGGTTCGACAGGCATTGGGTCCTTTGCGACTTGCGTTTGGCTGCTGCCAGCGCCGGCAAGAGTAACGCGGCCAGAATGGCAATGACGGCAATCACCACCAGCAATTCGATCAGCGTGAAACCCTGCCGCCTGCGCCGGTCTGAACTTTCTGTCGTTTCGTTCGTTGGTTTTCTCATGCTTTTTACCATTCACCTCATCTCCCGGGCCGATGCCTTAACATCGGCCCGGCCTTGCATAAACTTCAACTTTTTTCAATGTTCCCGGCCGGATTTACGGAGAAACCATGCGGTAGAACACTGTTCCCTTGGTCTTGTCAACTGTCAGGATCACCTGATTGGTTGTGTTCGCGCCCGCGACATCAACCCAGTTGGTGGAGAGGCCGACCGTCACCGAGTTGGTCTGCGACTGCAACTGCCAGCCGATGTGATCCGCCGGCCAGGACAGGGTCAGCACACCGGTGCCGGAGTTGAACGAGGCGATGATGTTCGTCGGATTGAGGTTGACAGCGACCAATCCGCCGTTTGTCAGTGTAATCGTGCCGTTCACGGCAAGGTTGTTTTTCCAATAGTAATTGGTCGTGCCGGTCGGGTCCATGGCCGGCAACGTCACAGAAGCGAACCCGGAAACGGGCCGACTGAACAATGTGAATGTGCTGCCATTGAAGAGGCCGGGACCAACGTTGGTGACCACGAGGGTTGCGCCCGAATCAATCGTGATGGTCGGTGACGAGATTTCGCCGCTGGAGGGCACGTTGGTCGTACTGATATTCATATTCACCGCGCCGCCCAGTTCCACACGGTTGGTTATGGTGAGCAAGCCGGTAACCGGCGAACCATTTGTGTTTGGCTGGAAGCCGACCGATACGGTGACACCGCTGCCCGCCACCACGCCGCCCATGATTGTGCCAATGCCGGTGAGGGTCTGAGGTGATGCCAGAGTCAGCGTGCTATTGGTGATCAGCGTCGCGCCATCGGGTGAATAACCCGCGCTGGACAGATCCAAAACCGCCGCGCTGCCCGCCAAGGTAAACGAGGTGAAATTGGTGAGATTAAAATTGTTCGGAGCAATCAACGCCAGCACGCCATTGCTGATGGTGGTGGCGCCGACGTAAGTCACCACGTTGGTCACAATGTAATTCGTGGTGGTGGAGCCATCCCCATTCAGGGTGGTGGTGAAATTGGTCGCTCCATTAAAGGTCAACCTGCCAGCACCGGTTTTGATGATGTTGTTGGTGCCGGAAATGGATCCGGAGAATGTAGAGTCAATGCCCTTGGAGCCGATGACAAAGGTGGCGCCAGGGCTAGACGGCGTAGTAATGGCGCCAGTGCCAGTCAGAGCGCCGAGAGTGACAACATCGGCGGTGTCCCGTGCGAACATCGTTCCCGTTCCATCCACTTCAAAGGTGGTGTTGGTGCCGCCGGTCGAACCGTAAAAACGGAGTCCAGCCCCACTGGGAACAAGGACGGTGCCAAAAAACCCATTCCATTGTGGCACTACTGGCACATTAAGGTGAGTATCAGCGGTGAAATTATTGCCAATAGCGCCCTGTATAACATTCGTGCTCAAGGCGTCTCCGGAGATTAACCCGGAGTAAGTGTCGCTGCCTGCCGCCCCGGTTGTCTCCGACAGCGTGACTGTGGAATTCGGCGCGATAGTCACGGGATTGCCCACAAAGGTAATGTCGTTGCCATTCAAAAACAAAGTTGTCCCGTTGCTCATCGTAATGCCGCCTGAACCGGCCGCTGTGTTGCCGGGAATTCCGCCGGTCCCCGCCGTCCCCAACATCAGCTCGCCATTGCCAACAATAGTGCCGCCACTGTAAGTGTTGGCCGCAGCCAATTGCACCGTGCCCGGACCATTTAACACGAGTTGTATTCTGGCTCGATTGGTGTTGTCCATGATAAGGCCGGTGTAGAGGTTGGTCGTGTTAATCGAAGGTATGCCGATGGTGAGGATGTTCGTTCCCGAGGCCGCGCTGTTGGTAATCAGTCCGGTGGTGAGTCCAAGGTCGGTCAAACCATTTACCGTTTCGTTGAACCCGCCCAGGTCCAGCGTGCCGCCGAGACCGAAAATGCCCGTGGAACCCGGGACGGAGACGCCGTTGGGAATTTGATTGCTGGCCGTCAGCTTCAACGAACCATTGGTGACAAGCGTATTGCCCTGATAGGTCAGCGCACTGCCCAAGGTAATGGTCAAGGGTTCAAAGGTAACCGAGCCGGAGCCGGAAATGTTGTTGACCGTAACGGGGGCTTTGACATCAAAGAAAAGCGTGCCGTTATCAATCACAGCACCGGAGCCGAGACTGCCGACGGCGCCACCGATGCCAACCTGGAGCACACTGGCGTTGCTGATGATGGTCTGGCCCGTGTAGCTGTTGTTCGCCGACAAAGTCAGCGTCCCCGAACCTTCCTGTATCAACGTGCCATTGCCACTGATTGCCGCCACGCCGGTATTTGGAGTAGTTGCAGGCTGGTCAAAGATCAAAGTTCCGTTATTCGTGACATTGCCGGTGCCGATGCCACCGCTGACGCTGCCATTGCCGACCTGAAGCGTGCCGCTTTTGATGCTGGTTGCCCCGAGGTTGCTATTGGGGGTCAGAATGGTCGTAATATTTGCGGTGGCGCTGTTGATGATAAGCCCGGTGTTGCCGGAAAGATTGCCGGAACCACTGAAGGTATAATTGTTGTTGGTGACATTTAATGTAACCGCGGACGGCAAAAACGTGCCGGCCAAGCTCACCGCCGGATTGGTGGAACCCGAGTCATTGAAAGTGACGGCGTTGCCATTGGCAAAATCCCCCAGAGGAGAAGGGACGCCGTTGACCATCCAATTTGCGGTGACCAAATCCCAGGCATTAGCGCCACCGCCCACCCAAACGACGCTGTTGGTATTGCCGGAAATGACGGTCAGGTTAAGTACACCACTGCCGCTGGCCAAATACGCGAGCTGGCCGGACTGCGAAAAACCGGTCAGATTCAAGTTCGCGACTCCGCCACCCAGTGTTCCCGTATAGGAGATCAGCGGATAAGAGCCATTGGCAAGGGGCGTGCCGGTGATGCTCACGTTAATTGTGCCGCCATTCAAAGTCAGGTTGCCGCTGCCGATGCCGCCAGTGTTGTTGATGGCAATCAAATCCCTGGTGCCCAAGGTTCCATTAAGATCCATCTGCAAGGTGCCGCCATTGATCGTCAGATCCCCATTAATGGTCAGCGTGCCAATCGTGCCATTGGTCGCCGGCGTAATTGTAGTGCCACTGCCCATCGCGATTTCGCCCCGGACCGTGCCCGTTCCGGCTAGAATCTGGCTGGCCGGAGTGCTCAATGTAAAACCACCGTTGGGCACCGCATTGAGGGTGCCGTTCACGATGACGGCCGCGCTGTTGCTGATGTAAGTGTTGGCACTTTGGAAGGTGAGCGTTGACCCGGAATTGATGATCGTGTTGCCGTTATAACGGTTGGTGCCGTTTATCTGCAGAGTGTTGCCACCGGTCAAGGTAAAGCCACCGGCGCCGTTGTTGCCAACGGCATTGGCAAAGGTAACGGCATTGCCGTTAAGATCAATGGTCCCGTTGCCGGCACCGAAGGTGACCGTGCCCACGGAAATGTCGCTCACATTGCCCGATGCGTACTTCAGCGTGCCGCCGCCGAAATTAATGGGACCCCCGCCGAGATTGGTCAGCGTCGTGAAATTCAAAATACCGCCATTGATATTTAATCCGCCGGTGAACGAATTTGCCGTTTGAATAAAGGTTGTGCTTGGCCCGGATATAGTCACGCTGCCGGGGCCGCTAACACTGCCGCTTCCGGTCAAGGTATAACTATTGGCACCCACGAAAGTCACGCTTGCCGGAATGGGATTCGTATTAAGTGTCACCGTAGGCGAACCGCTGCTATAGATGGCGTCAAACGAAACATTATCTCCCATCGAACCAATTTGTTGATAGGTCGTTGTATTGCCGCCATTGTCTTTCCAATTCGAAGTTATATTGATGTCCCAAGTGCCACTGCCGGGTTGTGCCCAGTGGAGGGGTTGGAGGACGTTGGTAACGACCAAATCAATCGAGCTGTTGGCCGTGTTATTAGAGATATAGCCAGAAACAAGAGGCTCAATGGTTCCGAGAACGAAGGCCGACCCGCCGCTGCCGCCGACGGTTCCCGAGTATTTGGCCAGAGGAAATTGTCCGAGGGAAAGATTTCCACAAAGCACATTAATGGTGACCGGGCTGGCGACCGTCAGGGGACTGGCGAGCACGCTGTTGGTAACAAACAACGCAGGCACAGTCGCGCTGGGGCTAACACTATTGCTATAGACGAATTGGAGAGTTGTTCCGGCATTGAAGGCCAAATTGGAATTATCAAGGGCCGTCCCACCGGTGGCATTTATCAGGACACTATTCGTGGCGCCGCTGAAAACAGTCACCGGCGCGAAATTCGTACCCGCGCTGGATTGTGCAAAATTGCCTCCGAACACTTCGAGAGGGCCAACCCCCACAGTTCCTAACCCATCAATTTCAAGCGTGCCCTCATAGACCTCTGTTCCGCCAGTATAGGTAGATCCATTTTGTATTTGCATTTGCCCAACGCCCATTTTGACAAGCGATCCGGTTCCTTGCTGACTGATAACAATATTGGGACAAATAATAAACGGCGCCGCATAATTGTTTTGGTATACGAGCAGGTCTTGTGTTCCTCCGCTGCCTATGCGTAAAAAGCCGGTGGTGCCGCCGCTTAATCCGCTTGTGTTGTTAACCAGAACCGGAGAATTAAGCACATTGGTCGTTATGAGAATACTATTGGCAGTAACCGTCCTGCCTGAAGGGATACCAATCACCCATGCGCCGAGACCATTATATGTGGCGAAGGCACCATTATTATTATAAGCCTGTGGAATATTGAAACGGAATCCGGGCCAAACTCTCGTATTACTAGCGCGCTGTCCCCAAGCGCCAGCAGCGTCATTATTAACATCTATCACATTGGCGTTGCCCGGATCGGTATTGCCAGTTCCATTCGCCGTATAAAGCCCTCCAATTGTAGACCCTCCAACAATTTGAAAACCACCAGAAGCGCTGACTTCCGCCGCAAAATCAACATCGTTCACGGTTCCAAAGAAAATATTGCCGTACGTGCTGCCCAGAATCGCGTTTGGGCTGGCGGTCGCACTCACAACCGCACTTCCATTGGTAATGATTGCAGTTGAACCGCCAGTCAAACCGAACCGCAAAACGCTGCCGGCATTTCTGAGAAAATTCCCACCCAAACTCAGCGTTTTTCCAGAGTTGACATTCCAATTTTGAACACCATTCAGCACCACGCAGTTGCTCAACGTGAGGTTCACGCCGGCACTGGACATATCAATGCCATTAAGACCCACAACCCCCACCGTGCCCAATGTATTGGTGAATCCGTCGTTGAGGATTGCCACATTCCCGCCTGGAGTAAGAATCTGGATGCCCTCCCAATTCGTGCTGGCGCCCAAACTGCCCGTGGTGTAGGCACTGGATACATCATTGCTCCAAGCGGCGATGATGTTGGGCCCGGGCGCAATTCCGCCCACCCAGGACGTGCCGAGGGAGAGAGCGGCCGAGTTGTTGGCTTTGTCAACGGGTGCTGCCTGGGCGAGCGTGCCGCTCAGGACGGCCAGAGCGCTGGCCAGGACCAGTGCGCGTTTTAATAGGTTTGGCATATTTTTCGTGGGTTGGAAACGATGGAATTCAATTTGGTTCAGGGTGTGGTTTTTCATAAATTTAGATGAATATTCAAAGAGCCCTTGCGCTCCAGTGAAACCGGGCACATCAGGCTCAAGTTGAGCATTCAGTTCGACGCAGGGTTCAACGTTTTCCACTATCAATTTTTGGTTTACATCCCAAGCCCGCTACAACCGGCTTCCAGGTTGGAAAACCTGGCCGCCCTTCCTCACGGGCCAACACAAACGAGATTAATTTCATATTACCACATATCTTATATTTGTCCATCGCCAATTCTGGTGATACCCCCGGGCTTAAGAAATCCCCACCGGTTCGCGCCGGGGCTGGGGCTGGCCGAGGTGCTTGGCCACCGCCTCCGTCCGCGAACGCACATGGAGTTTTTCGTAGATGTGGCGGATGTGGGTGTGGACGGTGGCATAGGTCACCTGCATCGTCTCGGCAATTTCCTTATAGAGATAACCTTTCGTCAGCAGATTGAGAACCTGCACCTCGCGCGGCGAGAGGCTTTGCTCCCCGGGCGACGCGGGGGATGGCTGTTGGAAGGATTGCACGATTTTGCGCGCGATGTGGCTGCTCATGGGCGAACCGCCGGCATGCACATTCTGGATGGCGGCAAGCAGTTCAGCCGGCGGCGTCTGTTTGAGCAGATAGCCGGTGGCCCCAGCCGCCAGGGCGTTGAAAATGTTTTCCGTGTTTTGATACACGGTCAGCATGATGATCTGCGTCGCCGGCAACAAGGGCTTCAGCCGCCGCACACATTCGACACCGTTGATGCCGGGCAGGTTGATGTCCATGAGCGTCACGTCCGGCTTGATTTTGGGAATCTCCTGCAAGGCATCTTCCCCGCTGGCATGCTGGCTCACGCACCGGTAACCCGACGAGCCATTGATCAGCCTGGCCAGGCTGGTCCGCACCCCGGAATCGTCCTCAACGATGGAAACGGAAATACTCATACCAAGGAATCCTCCCTCCGCCTTCCACCAAACTCATCCAGCCTGACCGGCAGGCCCCCGGCCCCGGCCATGACGAAATTGCCCCTGCTCAACACACAGCTCATTGCTTCATCCTAGCTTGCCGGGCGGGTTTTGACCAATCGCCATAACTGGTGATGCCACGTTATTGACGACCAGGGTCATTTCCACCCGCGTTCCCTGGCCGGCGGCGCTGTGGATTTCGCAACGGCCACCGATGGCCGCCAGGCGTTTCTCCAGATTGACCAGCCCGGAGCCGGAGGTGATTCGACCCGCGCCGGCGCCGGCCGCGCCATTGCCGCCGGCGGCGGGCATGCCCTGGCCGTTGTCCTCGATGACCAGGGTGAAAGCCCGGGGTTCAATGCGCAGCCGCAACCAGACTTCGGTGGCTTTGGCATGCTTGACCACGTTGTTGAGCGCCTCCTTCAACGCGAGGAACAAATTGTAACGCAGTTCGGCATCCACGCGCATCGCGGGCAGCGCCAGGGGCACATCCATGCGGCAACGGATTCCCGCCGTGCGGAGAAAATCCTCGGCGAAGGCGGAGATGTAATCCATCAAACCGGTGAACGTGTCGTGCTGCGGATCCACCGCCCAGACGATTTCGTCCATCGCCCGCGTCAGTTGCCGCGCGGAAACGGAAATGCGTTCGAGATGCGCGCCGACCTGTTCGGGCTCGCGCCGGGCCAGTTCCGTGAGCAGGGTGATTTGCGTCAGACCCGCGCCGATGTCGTCGTGAATGTCCTTGGCGATGCGCGCGCGGTCGCGTTCGATCGCGTGCTGTTGCTGCAAGAGCGCAAGCTGGCGGCGGTATTTCCGCGTGGCGCCGCGGCGCACGGCCAGGGAAATGCCGCCGACCACCGCCACCCCGGCAAAAGTTTTGAACCACCAGGTCTGGTAAAAAAACGGCTGCACCTCAAACCGGACCGCTGCGCCGGTCCCGTTCCAAACCCCCTCGCCGTTGCAGGCGATGACCCGGAGACAATAGTCGCGCGGCTCCAGGTTGCGATATTGCGCCGTGCGCCGGGTGTCGGCGTCCACCCAGTTCGCATCCAAACCGTCCAGGCGGTAACGGAACCGCGCCTTGTCGCCGGCGTCAAAACTCAAGGCGGTGAACCGGAAATCGAACTGCTTGTGCCCCGGCGGCACGATGATTTTTCCACCGTTCAACGCCACCGGCTCGCCGTCCACGCGCAATTCCTCGATGATGACCGGTGGCGGGAGCGAGTTGGCGGTCAATTTATCCGGATCCACCCAAACCACGCCGCGGACGGTGGTGAACCAGAGTCGCCCATCGGCCCCGCGCCAGCACGCCGGCTGGTATCCATCGGAAAACTCCAGCGCCGGCAGGCCGTCATGCCGTACGTAAATCACATAATCCAGCGTGTTGGTCCGCCCGGCGGCAACGGCGTTCAACGCCGTTTTGGCAACGCAGTAAATGCCCTGATGGGTTCCCAGCCAGAGCCGGCCGTGCTTGTCGTCCAAAATTTGACTGATCATGTCCACCGGCAATCCCTGCTTGGCGGTGAACCGCGAGAATTTTCCGCTGCTGAACCGCAGCAGGCCGCCGCGGAACGTGCCCGCCCAAATGGAGCCGCTGTCATCGGCAACCAGTGAATAAATCGGCTGTTCTGCCAGCGCGTCCCGGGGTCGGAAGGCCTGCAAATGATTCGTTTCGCAACGGTAAAGCGTGCCGTCATCGGCGCCGGCCCACACGGTTCCATCCGGCGTTTGCACCAGTGCCCGGACCGCCGGCAACGCAACATTGTCGTTCGTGGTCAGAAACCGCCGATCATTTCCCGACCACACGGCGATGCCGGCTTTCGTACCCATCCACACCCGGCCCGCGCGGTCGGTCAAAATGGATTTGATTCCATGCACCTCCCACGTTGCGCGCTGCACCAGATCGTCGTGGAACTGATGCAATATTTCCCCCTCGGCCGCGCTCAACCACAGCCCGCCGTCAGCGCGCGGAAAAACCGAAAACACAAAATTTGCCGACGCGCTGGCGCCGACCGGAAAGCGGGTGATTTTCCCATTGCTCCAACGGCATAATCCACCCCCGGCGGTGCCAATCCAGACCGTGCCGTTGGCGTCCTCGCAAACCGACGATGCCGTCCGCGCCGGCAGGCCTTCAGCGGTGCCGATCACATGAAATTGCCGGTCGCGCAATCGCGCCAATCCACCATGATCCATCCCCACCCACACGCCCCCGTCACTGCCTTGGAACCAGGCGCCGACCCGGTCGCCGGGCAGGTTGTCCTGGGTTGTCAGACGCTGGTATTTCCCGTCCGGCGTGATGTGAAAAAGTCCGTTGCCGTAGTGGTTGAACCACAGGCCGCCTTCGCGATCCTCATGCACGCCCATCGCGCGCCCCGAAGCCCAGCCGAGCAAGCCGCGCCACCCGGCAACCTCCGCCACCCACTCGCGCCCGGCCATTTTGCGAAAACGATCGCCAGCCAAAACCCACATCTCCCCGTTCTTCGTAGGAATAAGCAGTTGCGGCTGAAGCGTTGCCTCCCCATTCGTGGGCGTCAGGTCCTCAAACCGGCTGTCATTCCACCGGGCAATTTCATTATCGGCACCCGCCCAAACCCGGCCGGACGGGTCGGCGACAAGCACGGATATATGTTTGCCGGGCAGGCCGCCGTCCTGCGGCAATTCCTTGAACACGCCGGCGGCGAATCGAAGGATGTGTCCGTCGCGCGTCAGAAACCACAACCGGCCATCGCTGTCGGTGCATTGAAAAATCGGCCGCGAACCGGCCGGCGGCGTGGAAATTTTCCAATCCAAATTGGTCCCGGCCGGATTGCGTTGCAGGACTTCGCCAAATTGGGTGACGAACGTGATGAGATTCGACGACGAGTACACGAGCGTGGTGTGCAAATCAAACGTGGCCTGGTCCGGCCATTCGTTGCGGAACACGCCATCGTGATAGGAAGTCAGCCCGCCGCGAAACGTGTTGATCCACAGCGTGCCGTTGGCATCGAGGAAAAGCCCCTGGACCCGTGTCTGGCTCAACGCCGGCGTGTTGACCGGGTCAAAGGTGACAAAACGCACCCCGTCGAAACGGGCCAGCCCGTTGTAGGTGCCAATCCAGAGATAGCCGTCCGGGGTCTGGGTGATGGCCGTAACGGTGCTGCTGGGAAGGTTGTTCTCCGTGTCCCAGACATCAACGAGATAATCCGCCGTCGCCGCCTCCGCGACGCAACCCGCGCGCAGCAGCAGCCCGACCGCCATCCCGGCAAAAACCCCACGGCGCATCATCAATGAAAAATTTTGGAGGCGCACCGATGAAATAATAGGGTGACTATGAAAAAAATGCCACTGCAAAGCAAGACGAGTTTGGCCGCGCATCGGCCACCTGCATCATGGCAGACGAACCCTGCCTCTGGAGCCAATCTTTAAGCCGTTGGAGGACAACGGCTGCTTCAGCATGGCAGGTCAAAAAAAGCCGAATTGGGTGGTAAAGGCAGTAAAATGAGAGGGAAACGTGCCGGATGGCGCGTCGCAAATGTTTCAATCTCATCCGCTCTCAAAAAATTCTGGAAACCACCGCCAACGACTTCCTTGCCGTTTTGGAAACCCGTGGCCTGATGGCGCACACTTATTTGGGCTGGCTGACGCAGCGGTCTTTGCGGTGGCAACCTCCTGGTTCAAAGAATGACCTCTTTGCATTGCGCGCATTTACAGTTGCCACGTGCGGGCGGCAATTTAGAGTATTCCGCGTTCACGTGAAGCTTTCATTGCCCATTTTCGGCCTGGCATTGCCGTCATTTTTCTGTGCGGCGGCGCAAAAGGGATGTCGAAGGAGGGGGATGAGACCATTACTGCCAATTGTGGGGACCCCTTTTACAATCGTGTGTTCAACCCGATGAGTCGAGGATCGAAGAAAAAAGCCGGGCCCGAAAACCCCCCTGCCGTGCGTTCAAGCACGCCCGTTTCGCCCGCCGGTGAAATGCCGGGAGTGGCAGACTCCCCCACGCTGAAAACTGCGATTACACAGTCAAATCCAAACGGCAGGCTGTTTGGCAACCGCGATTGGATTTGCGCCCTGCTGCTGGTTGTCGTGACGGTACTTGCTTACCAGCCTGCATGGAATGGAAAGCCGATCTGGGATGATGACGCGCACATCACCAGGCCGGAACTGCGTTCGCTGGGTGGGCTGGCCCGCATCTGGATAGAGCCGGGAGCTTCGCAGCAATATTATCCGTTGGTTCACAGCTTCTTTTGGGTGGAGCACCGGCTGTGGGGTGACAGGACATTGGGTTATCATCTCATCAACATCCTGCTGCACGCCTGTTGCGTGCTGCTGCTGGTGAAGATCCTGCGGCGGATGGACGTGCCGGGAGGCTGGTTGGCGGCGGCGATCTTTGCCCTGCATCCGGTGGAGGTGGAGACGGTGGCGTGGATCACGGAACTCAAGAACACGCTCTCCGGGGTGTGTTGTCTCGGCGCTGCGCTGGTTTACTTGAATTTTGATCGGGATCGGAAGTGGACGTTTTATGCCGGCGCGCTGAGTCTCTTCATTCTTGGCCTGATGTCGAAGACTGTGATTGCGACACTGCCTGCGGCTCTGCTGGTGGTCTTCTGGTGGAAGCGGGGGCGGTTGTCGTGGAAGAAGGAGGTGCTGCCGCTGCTGCCCTTTTTTGCCGTCGGGATTGCCGCCGGGCTGTTCACGGCGTGGATGGAGCGCGTGTTCATTGGCGCAGAAGGTTCGGAATTTGATTTTTCCGCCATCGAACGGTGCCTGATCGCCGGGCGCGCTTTCTGGTTCTACCTGGGAAAACTTTTCTGGCCCGCGAATCTGGTCTTTATCTATCCGCGCTGGAATGTCAGCCAGGCGGTCTGGTGGCAATACCTGTTCCCGGCGGCGGCCTTGCTGTTGCTCGTGGGGTTATGGCTGTGGCGACGACGGTCGCGAGGTCCCTTGGCGGGACTGCTCTTCTTCGCAGGAACGTTGTTTCCGGCGTTGGGTTTTTTCAATGTTTATCCGTTCCGTTTTTCATTTGTGGCCGATCACTTTCAGTATCTAGCGGGCATTGGGCCAATCGTCTTGGCGACCGCTGGAATGACCACCGCATTCGGCTTTCTTGAGAGAAGAAAACCGTTCCTAAAGCCGGTTCTTTGTGGTGTGTTGCTGGTGCCCCTCTGCATACTAACGTGGCAGCAGTGCGGAATGTATGCCGACGTCGAAACACTCTGGCAAACAACAATCCGCTTAAATCCCAATTGCTGGATGGCTTACAACCACCTTGGCAACGCGCTCCTCCAAAAGGGCAATGTGGACGAAGCGATCGCGCAATTCCAAAAGACGCTGCAAATCAAACCCGACTACGCGGTAGCCCACTACAACCTCGGCAACGCGCTCCTCCAAAAGGGCAATGTGGACGATGCCATCGCCCATTACCAAAAGGCGCTGCAAATCAAACCCGACTACGCGGAAGCCTGCTATAACCTTGGCAACGCTCTGCTCCAAAAGGGCAATGTGGACGATGCCATCGCCCATTACCAAAAGGCGCTGCAAATCAAACCCGACTACGCGAAAGCCCACAATAACCTTGGTAGCGCTCTGCTCCAAAAGGGCAATGTGGACGAAGCGATCGCCCATTTCCAAAAGGCGCTGCGAATCATACCCGACTTCGCGGGAGCCCACTACAACCTCGGCACCGCGCTGCTCCAAAAGGACAATGTGGACGAAGCCATCGCCCATTTCCAAATGGTGCTCCAAATCAAACCCGACTTCGCGGAAGCCCACTACAACCTTGGCAACGCGCTGCTCAAAAAGGGCAAGGTGGACGAAGCGATCTCTCATTTCCAAAAGGCGCTGCAAATCATACCCGACTACGCGAAAGCCCACAACAATCTCGGCAACGCGCTGCTCCAAAAG
>Ga0181533_1002491_pt1 | contig 21510 bp, 22 predicted proteins | sample PEATcosm2014_Bin_45_FD_119772 | JGI IMG/M metagenome (GOLD analysis project Ga0181533, IMG submission 119772) | Peatland microbial communities from MTU Mesocosm Facility, Houghton, MI, USA - PEATcosm2014_Bin11_60_metaG | ecosystem: Environmental > Terrestrial > Soil > Wetlands > Peat | place...
AGCATCTCGCGCAGAGACGCAGAGGCGCGGAGTCGCCAAAGAAAATAAAGCAGTTATTTATTTCGAATCTCTGCGCCTCTGCGTCTCTGCGCGAGATTGTTAATTTCTTCACACGTTCTCCTGCCCGTGATGTACATGGCCAAGATGGCCATGCCACGCCTCTGGTTGCGGCCCCGCCGCGCTACCTCGCTAACAAGCACCGAATCAAAATATCCGTCGGCTGGTGGCGGATTGAATTCCTGTCGCGGGGACGAAAGGCAGTTTATAATCCCCCCAGGTGCCCCTGGCGGCCCCAGGGGGCCTGACCGAGAGAAGTCATTAGTTTGGTTGAGGAGAACTCGCTATGGACCCTTCGATAACCCAAGAGATCGTTGAACGCCTGCACGAGCTGCCGGCGTCACAACAACAACTCGTGTTGGAGGTCGTCAGGTCACTGGCAAGCCAGAAGCCGCAAGGAGTTCCCGCCCAAGATCTGTTGCCGCTCACCGGAGCCATAACTGCCGAAGACGCTCGCCAGATGACGAATGCGATCGAGGAAGGCTGCGAAAGAGTCGACGCGAATGCCTGGTAGCTTTCTCCTTGACACCAATATTGCGGTGGCCCTCCTTGCGGGCGAGGACGCGGTCCGCGCTTCCCTCAACCAGGGTGGATTGACATTCCTTTCCAGCATCGGAGAGGTGTTCTATGGCGCACGAAAGTCGGCCCGCGTGTTATCCAATGTGTCCAGGGTAGAGGAGCTTGCGGCCAAATTCGTGGTCCTTAACTGCGATGTCTCCACGGCACGCCACTACGGAAAGATTCGAGAATTGCTAAGAGCAAAGGGACGTCCGATTCCAGAAAATGACATTTGGATTGCCGCCCACGCCGAGCAGTACGATCTCACGCTGGTAACCCGCGACGCGCACTTCAGCGCCGTCGAGGGTATCAGAATCGAAGCGTGGTGAAGCCGGTAGCGCCGAGGTGGGCGCACTTGGCCCTCCTCTGCGGCACTAGATCGGGAAATGACCGCTTGGGGATGCGGGTGCAAGGCCTATCATGGGGGGCATGTCGCGTCGGCGGCGCCGCCGATCAGAGCACCGGCGTTGGATGGCCCTGCGAAAGCCGCTCCGTGTACGGGGCCAGATGACGAGCCGCAGAGGAGGCCAAATTACGTCCACCTCTGCTACCCGGCTTCCAGTGCTTGCGGGGTTCCTCATAGGGTGGATTGATAATGAGCTGGGGGATGGTTGCGCTCATGACGGTTTGTTTTCCGGCCCGGCCTCAAACCCTTCTTCCTGGAGGGCGTCCCTAATGACCTCTCGCACCCGCTCGGCGATCGCCACAGCGCGGCGCGCTTCGGCTTCACTCACCACTAAATCCTCCCCCGGATACCGGGCCGTGATGGCATAAGGGCTGAGCTCTTCCGCATCCCGTAACTGCTCTGCCCAATGGGCGGCGCTCGCACAGAGGTCCACCAGCCGCCGGAGACTGTGGGTAAAGGGGAAATCCACTCCGTGGAAAACCAGATAAGCCTTCAGGTATTTCTCGGCGCATTGCTGGGCGTGAAAGGCAATCACTCGGCAGGGAGGAGTTGCCGGCATCGAGAATCCATGGCGTGCGACTCCCAAGTCTTCGTCGGCGTACGCCAACCATTGCCTGACCTTTTCGAGGATGGGCGCGTCAGGGAGCTTCATAGAGCACTCTCCCCTCCCGCCAAGCCGGGCGCGCCACGGTGCCTGGGATCTGGCGGTCGCGCTCAAATTCCTCGGGCGTTAGGACGACCACATCAGTGCCCATCTCTACCCCACGCAGGGCTCGGTCCATGGCTACCATCAGCGCGCGCCGGCTGCCTGGCCCCGGGGGGACGGAACAGATAACGAGCAGATCCACGTCGCTGCGAGCGTCGGCCGTTCCCCGGGCCTGCGAGCCGAAGAGAATCACACGCTGCGGACGGAATTGCGCCACCAAACGGTCCGTCGCCAGACGCAGAGTTTCGTCGGTCACCATTCAGGCTACCTCCACGATCTTCAGGCCTTCAATACCCCTATCGCCTACTATTCTAACAGCAAGTAGCGCGGAGGTGGGCGTAATTGGCCCTCCTCCGCGGCACTACATCGGGAAATGACCGCTTGGGGACGCGGGTGCAAGGCCTATCAGGGGCGGCATGTGGTGTGGCACAGGCACTCTTGCCTGTGTCCAATGTGTGGAAGGCATTCGCCTCGGTCACAGGCAAGAGTGCCTGTGCCACCACGCCACCGATGAGAGTACCCGCGTTTGATGGCCATGGGAAAGCCACTGTGTACACGGGGCCAAATGACGAGCCGCAGACCGGGGCAAACTACGCCCCCGTCTGCTGCCCCTCGCGCACCAGCCGCGTTCCTAGGTCGCAGTGAGCTCGAAAAGGTGCCAAACTAAAGGGGGCCGCTGAAAAGTTCCTAGATAGTGTGCGCGCTCAACATCGTTCATACCGTGACCCGTGATGAACAATACGAATAAGCGTTGGACCTTTTCAGCGGATTCATCGACGAGAGCCCGGAGGTAAGGCTCTCCGTTCTGCGTCTGAACGCAAAGAATCTTGGCTCCCGCTGGCATGTCAATCGAAAAGCTACCCTTAAGAGGAATCTCGAATTTCCAGATCGTCAGATCAGTGCTCCTCGCCAGGCGGCGTGACCTATGCTGGCGAGACACTCTGGAACTCAATCCCGGCGAGGGACTCGCCAGAGGGTGTTTGCTTCACCCATACCACGCGAGAAGGCATGGGTCGCCCATCGGCCCCCCAACCATCGATTTGAACGATCTGCCCCTCGGAAAGCGCGGAAGTGGTTCGAATCCGTAGGCCTCGTTCTGACAGGTCAACGGTGCGCGCGCTATGCCGGACCGGCGAGTGTTCTCCATCCAGCAACAGCCTGAGGGATATTTCCACCGGCACCCGCTGTGAACGGCGCTCCGGACCGCTGAAGACACTTTTCATCGTCACCTCTCTTGAGGCAAGGTTGCTGAGGGGATAAAGAGATACTACGGTGTTCCGTATCTGAGGTCAAGTAATTGCTTCACCGCGGAGGGAGCGGAATTTGCCGGTTTTTGCAGGCCTATAGAATCACCCGCTCAATTCCTGATAAACCGCAGGGAGTTCCCGCCAAGGATTTGTTGTCGCTCACCGGGACCATAAGCTGAGCTGCGCTACCTCCGCGCTCCCCCCTGGCAGACCTCAAGGGCACCACCCGGGGAAGGAGACCCGCCGACCGCGCTCCCAGGGTCGTACGACGGTCCTCCAGCACGCACATTCCGGGCAGCACGAAAATCGAGAATCCGGCGAAAAGCGAATATCTCTTTTTCGCTATGTTTACTTGGTCACGCCGATGCCAAGATCGACGTGGCCGTTGCTTTGGAAATGCAGAGTGAAACCGATTCTGCCCGGTCCCTTGCCAAGGTTTCCGGCGGCAGAGATGTCTCCTGGATTGGCGTTCTCTTCTTCCGCACGGAATCCACTTGCCTTCAACTTGCCGAGGTACTCCCGAACATTCTCCGGGGTGACCCCGTTATAGTAGAGGTTGTACATCGTTTGGTCCCCGAAATCGACTTTCGAGGATTGTTTGCTGTCAAAGGTCCCATAGGTGAAGTGCGGCATGACCTCCGGAATTCCCTCCAGCCAACCTCCTGTGCCCCCTGCCGGCGGCGCCACGGGCGCCTGTGTGGTCGACGCTGCGGGGCCAGCCCCGCCAGCCGATTCCGGGGCAGGTTTAGAACCACAGGAAACAAGAAAAACAACCAAAGTCATGAGGACAGCAATCCCTGCCATCTGTGAGACTCGTCGCAGTTTCATGAAGCCTCCTTAAGGTAGAAGCCAGGATTTCCATATAGCCGGAATCCCCGTTATGGACGCCGGCCCGGCTGAAATCGTACGCCGGACTGCGACTGAATGCAATCGCGCCACGAGCGAGCGCGGACCTGTCCGGAGGTCCGCGGGCTTAGACTTTCTCCCGTATTCGGGCCGGTGGGCAAGCGGGGTAGCAGGCAGCGCGGAGGGGGGCGTATTGGGCCCTCCTCCGTGGCACTACATCGGGAAATGAGCGCTTGGGGACGCCGGTGCAAGGCCTATCAGGGGCGGCATGTGGTGTGGCACAGGCACTCTTGCCTGTGTCCAATGTGTGGAATGCATCCTCCTTGGTCACAGGCAAGAGTGCCTGTGCCACCGCGCCGCCGATTAGAGCACCGGCGTTTGATGGCCATGGGAAAGCCGCTCCGTACACGGGGCCAGATGACGAGCCGCGGAGGAGGCCAAAGTACGTCCACCTCCGCGCTGCCGGTTTTCGTTCATCAGAAAGCCCCACAATCAGGAAATCGGTGACCGTGAATACATGCCATGCCGAAACGTAGCGGCGAGTTTACCTTGCCATCGGGCGGCGTAATGCCGCACGGCGCGGCATAACTCCGCTGGATCATATATCTGCCAAAAATGGCGGCAGTGAGTTATTCTAAGGGGCGGCGAGGCACAGGCAGAAGCGAACCCCAAGCGGGTCGCATGTCGTGCCGGTCCCAAATCATATGCCCCCAAACGCGCTTGACTACATCACCATTCGCGGTTTCAAGAGCATCGCGTCGATAGATAAGCTGCCACTGACAGCCTGCAACGTATTGATCGGGCCGAATGGCTCAGGCAAATCAAATTTCATCGGTGTCTTCGCGTTTCTCCACGCCATTCGCGAGGGGCGGCTGGGGAATTACGTGACGGAGGCTGGCGGCGCCGATAAATTGCTGCACTTCGGCTCGAAAACAACCAAGGAAATTAATATTCACATCTCGTTTAAGAATGAAGTCAACCAGTATGAGCTGACGCTCTCCCCAACCCGCGACGACGGCCTCTACCCGTCTTCGGAGAGCGTACTTTTCTGGGGGGACAAAACCCAATACCGGAAACCTTACGACGAGTCTCTTTCGCCTCGCGAAGGCGGGCGCGAAGCAGGCATCAGCAATCCTAACCTCCAAAAAATCCCAGGTTGGGTGCGAAAGCGTCTCGGTGGCTGGCGGCTCTATCACGTCCACGACACCAGTTCGTCTTCGCAAATGCGGAAAACCGGAGCCGTGAACGATAACCGGTTTCTGCAACCTGACGGCTCCAATCTTGCAGCCTTCCTGTACTATCTTCACGAAAGGGAGGAGGCATCCTACAGCTTGATTCGCCGGACGGTCCAGCGAGTAGCGCCGTTTTTCGATGATTTCCGATTGGAACCGCTTAGGCTCAAGCCGGACGACATCAAACTTGAATGGAGGCATAAGAACTCGGATCAATATTTCGACGCGTCGTCGCTTTCGGATGGCACCCTTCGCTTCATTGCTCTGGTGACCCTGTTTTTACAGCCAATACAGTATCTCCCGTCGGTCATTCTGGTCGACGAACCCGAGTTGGGCCTGCATCCTTACGCAATCGAAATGTTGACGTCTCTCATTCGGGCCGCCTCGACGAACACCCAGGTGATCGTGTCGACACAGTCATCACTGTTATTGGACCATCTTGAACCTGAGGATGTTCTGGTTGCCAACCGCGTGGGTGCTGCCACTCAAATCACCCGTCTCGAATCGGCGCGTCTGACCGAATGGCTGAAAGACTACAGTCTTGGCCAGCTTTGGGAAAAGAACGAATTCGCGGGGCGACCCAATCCGGAGTGACGATGGCCCGACTCCTTATGCATGTGGAAGGCCAGACGGAAGAAACGTTTGTTAACGAAGTCCTTCGAAGCTACCTATTGCATTGTGGCTATGAGTCGGTTAACGCTCGGATCGTCGGCAATGCGCGGCTGAGGCGTCGTCGTGGCGGCATCCGCCCGTGGCTCGCGGTCAGAAAAGACATCATCAATCATCTTGGGCAGGATCGAGGTTGCGTCGCAACTACCATGGTGGATTTCTATGGCCTACCACAACACGGGGATCGGGCATGGCCGGGACGCCTGGCATCCGCCGGTGCGTCGGGGCACCAGAAGGCATCGGTCGTGGAAGAGGCGTTACGCGAGGATTTGGCCCATGAGATGGGGGCAGATTTCGATATCACCCGATTCTTGCCCTTCGTGGTGGTGCACGAGTTCGAGGGCCTGCTGTTTAGTGACTGCGCCGCCTTCGCACGCGGCATTTGCCGGCCTGATCTGGAACCCAGTTTCAGCCAGATCCGTGAAGGCTTTGCCACTCCGGAAGAAATCGATGATTCGCCTGTCACGGCGCCGTCCAAGCGGGTTGAGGAGCTCGTGCCGGGCTACGACAAGCCTCTACTTGGCGCGCTGGCGATTTTGGAAATTGGGCTGGACCCAATTCGCGCCGAATGCCCCCATTTTGATGGTTGGTTACACCAACTTGAATCGCTCGTCGCCTAGAGGACGTGCTGTTGCCCTTCGATGACTGCGGCTGGACTCCATATCCAGGAACATCCTCTTGGCCGGACGGCCTAACCGTAGAAGTGGCGGCGGGACTTGCCTGCCATGTCTCCGCCCGGCATAAGGACGCCATTCAACAAAACCCTTACTCGGAAGCGGGGGAAATTTAGGCAGTCGGCAGCGGGCGGCGCGGCTCCGCCACGCCGTGCGCCCGCTGGTTGTTGAACACCCAATGGCGGGATAAACCCGCCGCTACATATCCAGAGGAGACACAATGTCGCCAAGCGGCCCCTGTCCGGACATTTTGCCCTACGCCGCCCCTTGGCCCAATGCCCTTAGGACCGCTTAATAGCGGGGATTCGTGGTTTATCCACAATCAACCCGCCCAATGCCCGCGATGATTTTCCCCAATCGTCAAATCAGAAACTGAAAAACACGTACCGCATCACCAGCACCATCGCCACTCCCAGCGCCACGGTTAGGGCGTATTTCGGACTCTTCATTTTGTTGACCTCGGGGATCAAGTCCGATGCCGCTACGTAGAGCGTAACCCCTGCGGACAGCGCCAGGCCGTAGCTCACCCAGCGGTGCGCCAGCGCCATCCCCAACACTCCCAGGAGGCGCGAAACCCCCAGGACACCGGCTGCCGCCATGGCCGCACTGCGGCTCTGCCGGGCTGCAACCATGATGGAGGCTATGGTGAAGCCTTCCGGGACATTGTGGAGAATGGTGGCGCCGAAAATGACAGTTCCCAGCCAGGGCGAAATCAGAAATCCCGAGGTGATCGCAACTCCATCGAAAAAGGTGTGGATGGTCAAACCCGCCAGCGCGGTGTACGCCACCCGGGGATTCACAAACTCATCGGTGTGCGTCTCTTCACCAAAGTGAAAATGCGCGGGCCAGGCATGCTCAAAGTAGTGAACGATGAAGTATCCCAGCAAGATCAGAGCCGGCCCGGAGCGGGGCGCCAGGCGCAGGCTTTCCGGCATCATCTCCGTAAGCGCCGTCGCCAACATGAAACCCGCGCCCAGCGCAATGAAAAGCGCCAGAAAAGTGCGGCTCCAAGGACGCGCGGAAACAATGGCGCCGCCAAACAAGTTGGCGAGTCCCGCCACGGTACCTAGCGCCAGGCTGATCCAAAGGTAGGACATTAGAAGAACCTGTCAGTTGTCAGTTGTCCGTTGTCAGTGGTCCGTTGTCCGTTGTCAGTTGTCCGTCGTCAATTGTCCCTTGTCAGTCTCAGTTGTAGATCATGGGTTTTGGGTTCATGGTCCGCTGAGGAGATTTTACTGGCAACTGACCACGGACAACGGACCACGGACAGCTTCTCTTACCCCGAGTGCCGGAAGTGCACGATTTCTCCGTCGTGCACGACATACTCTTTCCCTTCCAAGCGCAAGAGGGCGCGATTGCGGGCTTCGGCAAAGCTTCCCGTCGCCATCAAGTCATCGAACTTTATCACTTCGGCGCGGATGAACCCGCGCTGCATGTCGGAGTGAATCTCGCCCGCAGCCTCCAGCGCCGTCGTGCCGGCACGGATGGTCCACGCCCGGCACTCGTCGTCTCCCACGGTGAAGAAAGAAATCAAACCCAGGAGTTGATAACTGGCATGAATCAGGCGCGAGGTAGCCGATTCCTTCAATCCGTAGCTGGCAAGAAACTCCGCCGCGTCCGCTTCGCTCAACTGGGCCAGCTCGGCCTCCACCCGGCCACAGATCGCACTGACGGCCGTGCGCAACCGCTGCTTCAAACCCGCCTCGGCAGCGAATTGCTCGGCCAGATTGGCCCGCGCCGCGTCGCCTTCACCCAAGTTCAAAACGTAAAGCATAGGCTTGAGGGAAAGGAAAGTGAAACCGCGAATCACCTTGGATTCCTCCGCCCCCAGTTCGACCTCGCGGAGCGGCATCTGCTTCTCCAGTGCGGCCTTGCAGAGGTTCAACACCTGGAATTCCTTCTCCAGCGCGGGACTCTTTTGCTTCTTGATGTCCTTCTCCAGCCGCTCCAGCCGCTTTTCCACCACGGCAAGGTCGGAGAGAATCAGTTCGAGCTCCACGTTCTCAATATCGCGTTTGGGGTTGACAGACCCCCCTTCCAGGGGAACGGCCGAATCCTCGAAGGCCCGCACCACGTGCACCAGAGCGTCCAGCTCGCGCAGGGCTTGCGATTGCAGGCCCGTGCGCGCCAGCTCGATGACGCTGCCCGGCATGTCCATGTACTCGATGGTGGCGTGTATGGTCTTCTGCGGCTTGTAAAGTTCGGCCAGCCGGTCCAGGCGCGCGTCAGGAACGCGCACCACGCCCACGTGGGCCTCCTGCCTTCCGGAGCCGATACCGCTGCCATGCGCGTGAGTTAGAATCTGAAACAAGGTTGTTTTGCCAGTCTGGGGTAAACCGACTATTCCGATGCGAAGCACACTTCCCTCTTCTTTACAAATTAAGATAAGTCAAAACCAGAATTGTAAGAACCTTGATACTAACATACCTGCGGAAGCGGCTGGGACACGCTACCGGTGGGGGGGGTCACTTTGGGTCAAAATGTCCACCTCCGGTCCGCCAATCCGAGGCTAAGCGCGTCTCGTCCCACCTCTGCGGAAGATAGTCCAGAATGATCATACCCACAATGAAAGGGGTTATTTGACCAAGCGCGCGGGTTGCCTCGGCACATTTCCCCCCATTCGAATTTGGGCTCAAGATTGCTTGTGCGCTGCCGATTAAAAAGATGACCTCCGCGTACCTGGGGGTTAGGCCAGCACCGCAGTGGCAAGCGCCGTACCAGGAGCCACTGCGGGCAGGAGAGGCGTTTGGTCATGCACAGGTTTATTGCCCGGCAGCCTATCCTGGACCGCTATGAAAGGGTCTATGGTTACGAGCTTCTCTCCCGTCCGGGGGAGGAGGAAATCTGGCCGCCGATGCACGGCAACCCAGGCGGGGAAAGCTCCTCCGCCGGTCCGTCAGCTTTTGAGGGGATCGACGAGATCACCGACGGCGCGTGCGCCTTCATCAAATGTACGCGTCAAGCGTTGATCGCTGGGCACGCCGCGGGGTTGCCGCGCGACCGGGTGGTGCTGGAGATTCTCGCGTCCATGGAGCCCGATGACGAGGTTGTGGCCACCTGTCAGGGGCTGAAAAATGCCGGGTATCTGATCGCCTTGGACGGTTTTCAGGACGCGTGGCAGGAATCACTAGGGGACGTGGTCAACATCATCAAGCTGGATGTAACCGCTTTTACAGATCGAGCGCAATGGCTCCTCATTCGGAAGTATCGGCCGAGGGGCGCAATTTTTTTGGCGGATAAAGTGGAGAAACGCGCGCAGTTTCAGGCCGCCGTACAGCAGGGCTTTTCCTATTTCCAAGGCCAATTCTTCTGCCGGCCGCACCCTTACTCGACTTCCGAGGTTTCACCCGCAAAGTTGGTTTACTTACTGGTTCTACGGGCCGTCAGCCGGCCGGAAATCAATGTCCAGGAAATTTCCGACACCATCAAGCATGATCTGGCCCTGTCCTACAAGCTGTTGCGTTTCTTAAACTCGGCGCGATTCGCGTTTCGCTCGCAGATCAAGTCCATCCGGCACGCCCTCCTGCTGCTGGGACAGAATGAGATTCGCAAGTGGATCGGGCTGATTTCCGTGGCCGCCTTGGGCGAGGGTGCCCCTCCCCTCCTGGTGACCATGGCTCTGATCCGCGCGGCTTGCTGCGAATCCCTGGCGCCGCTGGTGGGCGCGCAGAAACGCCAGTCCGATTACTTCTTCTTGGGGTTGCTTTCCAGCATCGATGTCCTTATGGGGCGCCCCATGCGCGTGGTGCTGGCGGAACTGCCCATTGCACCGGACGTGAGCGCCGCGCTGCTGGGCGAGCAGAACCCGCTGCGCGACGTCCTCCAGGCCGTCATCGGCTATGAACAGGGCAATTGGGAGGAGTGCTCCCAACTGGCAAAAAAGCTGGCATTGAAGGAGGAAAAGCTCTGCGAACTCTACATGCAAGCCCTTCGCTGGAGCCGCGAGCTTACCAAGGAGGAAGAAGGCGGAAAGCCCGCCGAGGCGCTGTGTCGCTAGGCCCCTTCCCGGCGTGATCCCCACGAACCATTCAGTCCAGGCGCTGGCTGCAACCGCAAGTCATCGCCCCCCATCCCGCTGTCCAACTTCGCCTGCCGTAGCGAAACAAGCGCTATCGTAGCCGCCGAGAGTGCCCACGGCACGATCGGTGACGTCCAGAAGAGTTCTGTGCCGTAGCGGAGCGTGGCCATCCAGCCCAAGGTTCCCCCCAACCCAAGAACGATTGCGGTTTTACGCACGGGGTCTTTCCACGCTACGTGGTAAGCGCAGATGGCTTGAATCATCAGCGCATACGGAAACGCCACAATGAGGTCCACGAAATAGTGTTCACCTGTCCCCAAGGTTGCCAACACCGTCAAGGCGAGGAAGGCAAAGGCCACGAGCCGCTCGATCCAAGATAGTCCCTTGGAGTACCACCACGCTAGCAAACTCCAAGTTAAATGAAGTGACGGCATAGCATTTCGCCAACCTGGGATGGCGTAAGGCTCCAAGGCAAGCCGGGACAAAACCGCGATGGGGAGGGGATGAAAAGGGAAATCTCGCCCAAACACGTAATGCGGGCCGCAGGCGGGGAAGAGGTTGTAAAACAAAAACCCCATCGGCCCCGCGATGAGAAACGCCAGCATAGACGGGAATGCTCCCTCTCGGAAACGGACCAGGCGGCCGGCATAAACTAAGGCGATGGGAATGGCCAGACCTACATAGGCGAGCAGGGCACTATTGTGAAGCCAAGGGAGACGAGCATAATACTGTCCGACGCTAAAAGCTATCTGCACCCGTAGACTACTATCAAAAGACAAGAGGTAAAGGTCGAGGGTCTTCGGATGCGCTTTGACTGTCCATTCGTGCAGAGTGCGAGCAAAGTGGTCCGACATTACAAAGATCGCCGCGGGCACCCACGCATAGAGCAGCATCCTTCGTTCTCGCTCCCAGATGCTGCGAACCGCCATGATGACGAAGCTACTGAATCCCAAGAATGCAAACCAGGCCATGATTCTCGGCGGGAAGTGGAACAGGCGAGAATCCACGGTGACAAGAAAGGCCGTACTCAGGACGATCAACACCACCTCCACCCATCTCGGTCGAATCCGTAAGTGAATGATCACAGCGCTGGCAAGGGCGAGACTAAAAAATGCACCCATGGCCTCGGTGTAAAACTGCCAACTGAGGCCTAGCGACAAGGCGCATAGAATCAACAGCAGTGTGAGGAGTGCTTTAATTAGGCGATGCTTCCCGCCTGTGACCTTCCTCTGCATCCCACCCTCCTTCTTCAGGAATGAACCCGTAGCCTGCCGTCATTCCCCGCTGATTATACGGCCTGGCAACCCACCGGCCCGCCCTTTTCTCCGGAGTTCAAGCCGATCGCAGCCGGTCAAATTGAATCAAGATAGGTCCCTACTACGTTTCCCACTGCATCGTCAAAATCGGCATTTGTGGTAAACTTGCCAAGTCATTGAAAGGAAATGGTGGGCGATACAGGATTCGAACCTGTGACTTCTACCGTGTGAGGATAGCACTCTACCGCTGAGTTAATCGCCCGCGGCAACTTATGAACATAGCAGATTTTTGGCCCATGGTCTAGACAAGCCGGGGCAGACTCGCGAGACTCAACCGCATGGAAAAAGCCGCAGTGAATAACCACCTCGCCGTTGCTCCCGACCTCATCAAGCGCGTGCAACAGTCCGTGCAAAGCGTCATTCGGGGTAAAGATGAAGTGATCCAGCTCACGCTGGTGGGGCTGTTCGCGCGCGGTCATTTGCTGATCGAGGACGTCCCGGGTGTGGGCAAGACGACGCTAGCCCACTCTCTGGCACGCTCTTTCAATTGCACTTTCCAACGCTTGCAATTCACCTCCGACATGCTGCCTTCCGACGTGGTGGGCATCAGCGTGTTCAGCCAATCCACCCAACGCTTCGAATTTCGTCCCGGCCCCATTTTTGCCAACATCGTGCTGGCCGATGAAATCAACCGCACCACACCCAAGACCCAAAGCGCGCTGCTGGAAGCCATGAATGAAAACCAGGTGACGGTGGACAACCGCACCTACCCTCTGCCGCGGCCTTTCATGGTGGTGGCAACGCAGAATCCCATTGAGCATCACGGCACCTACCCGCTGCCGGAGTCGCAAATGGATCGCTTCCTGATGCGGGTTCGCGTCGGCTATCCCAGCCCGCAAAGCGAGAAAGAGATTTTGCGGAATTTTGCCGACTCCGAACCGCTGGCCAAGATCGAGCCCGTCATGAACGCCGACGAGGTGCTGGAAGTTCAGCAGGCGGTCCGCCGCGTGGCCGTCGATGAAGAGTTGATGAATTACACCCTGGCGATCGTGGAGAAAACTCGCCAGCACGAATACCTCAGCCTGGGCGTCAGCCCGCGGGGCTCGATGTCGCTCTACCGTGCCGCCCAAGCCATAGCCGTCATGGAAGGCCGCAATTACTGCATCCCCGACGATTTCAAGCGCTTGGTGATCCCCGTTTTCTCCCATCGCTGCATCGTAAGTTCCCGCTACCTTTCCACCATGAAAAAATCCGACCAATCGGACTCCATCCTGCGCGAAATCGTAGAATCCACTCCTGTCCCGCTGTGAAAGACAGTAGGCAGTAAGCAGTGGGCAGTGGGCGCCTCTTGCGAGTCCCGACAAGTCGGGGCGAGCGCCCTTTGCGGGTCCCGGCGAGGCAGCCGGGGACCGTTGTGGCAACATCAGTATTGGGATCGCTTTGGGCGCGACGAGAAGGAATTCCATGAGCGTCTGGAGTACATGCACCTGAATCCCGTGAAGAAAGGGCTGGGGAATCGGGATTCGGAGTTCGCAATTCGAGATTCGGGGCTCGCGAATCGGGGTTAGCTCTCAGCTTTCGCCTTGCCACCCATTGTTACTGATAACTGAAAACTGACAACTGAAGACTTGTGTTGGTCGAGTTACAACCATTTTGCTTTGGCTGTAGCGGCGCTCTATGAGCGCCGGTCTGCGTGTCCCATCCAGATTGATTACGTGCGATTGCCATTGGGGTATCGCGCACGAGAAAAGCCCACGGTCAGAAAAGCGCTGAGCGTGGCTACCCGCTAACCACAATCTACCAGTCCAAAGTTTGCCTTGCGTCCTCCATATTGGAGCATATACTTTCCGCTCTATATCAGATTTCCAATGGGAGTTGCTCGGAGCCGTCATCATTTTGGTGGAAGCTACCGTCTTCGGCATTCTTATGGAGATGCCATCAGATAAGGGATTTCGCCAAAGGGCATGGATTCAGGTTTTCCTCAATAAAATCACAAGGTTGTTCTCGTCAACCTCTACTGCAACCAGAAAAACCTCATCGCAATACGTTTCCCCGGTTATGGCTGGTCCGATTCACAACGCAACCGCAAGACTTCTTTCGGCATTTTGGTCATGGCAAGTCGTTGGCTGGATTACCACAGCATTGTGGGGGTTTGGCCTAGTGATGCTAGGACTAGCATTTACCCCGATGGGGGTAAAAGCTTTACTTGCGGCTAAGATTTTACTTGTGGCAGGTGGAGCATTCCTGTGTATTGCGCTGATCAAATGGGTGAAAGCATCCGAAGGTTCACTTACCCAGAAGTGCGTGGAAGGAATAATTGCAGGCCTAGTTGTTCTCTTGATTGTAGCGGGAGAACTTTGGCTTGTTTATTGGGTGAATGGATACGTCGTGCATCAACCAGAACTGCGAGTCGGTAACCCTCCAATTCAGCAGCCTCCAATCGTGCCCCCGATTGCTCCGTCTATTCTTACAGCCGAACCTACACGACCTAAGGCCCCCGACTCTTCGCATAAACTTGGAAGAAAGGAGCCCACCCCAGCTATTCCTGAAGCAGGCATTCTTCAATCCGAGCCATGCAGAATAACTGCAACCATAACTACGCTTATTGTAGCGCGGGTATACTCCAGAGGATTACTTCCTAAGCCTCCGCAAACCGAGGCGCACTATGAGCCGAATTTGCAGGAATTGTTTTACGATTAGGTACTTACCTTGTCACCAAGTCCACGTGCTGGTGAAGTCATAGTGATACTAAAAGATGAGCAAAAATTAAATTATCGACTACATATAGACCCGGAAGGCGCTATCATTTGTGACGTATCCCCGGGCTGGATGTCTGGATTTAGTGAGCCGTACGCGCCAGATTACTTCAAGCGGACTATTAGATTTGAACATTTAATGAAGACCGCGACGATAACGATTCGGCGACCGATTAGATCTTCGCTAGGCGATAACAAACTCGATGCATCTAATTTCCCGACAAGTTCGTATGAGGTCAACTCAACTAGCCCATGTGCTCTCAATAAATCCGACATTTATGAAGATGCAACCAAACGCTTTTTGCACCTAATGGCGCAGTTTTGGAGTCTTTCCACTTGGAAGTACACGAAGGATCAAAAGCCGCTGAAGGTGTGGTTAAATCCTGACGAGGCGATGCCAGAGTTACAGCCCGGAGAGACCGAACAAACCATCGAAGTCCACTGTAAGGACGATGCTTGCAACCAAATAATCGTAACTAGACTTGAGGCCCGGATAAAGAGAACGGGGGGGAATTAGATGTTATTGAAAATAGGCAAAATAAAGCGGGCAGCCACGGTCAGTGTTTTTCTGACCGTGGGCTTTTCTCATGCCCGATGCTCCAGCGGCGGGTCGTCAATCTGGATGGAACACGCCGCTACCGTTGCCCTGTCCAAAGTAAGTTTGCTGTAACTCCACCACCGCCAGCCTTCGGCCGCCTCACCAGCGCCGACGTGATTGATTAAATCTCAAATGCCATGCACGCGGACTCATTGGTTCTTCACCTAAGTAAGATGACGGCCATGGAAAACCCCAACCTGAGAGCAGATCGTTAACATTGAAGCCACCCATCGCGCCTCCGACTTATTGCCTGCCGGATTCCCTCCGCAAGGCCTCGTGCAAGACCATCTTGACGCAAGTCTGGTAGCCCATTCCCTTTTGTGCGGCCATCGCGCGCGCCATATCAATATCGGCGGGCCGCCGCCGCGAGCCCGTTCTGCTACGCCTCGACGCTATGAATCGCCGTGGGGCACTCCTGAACAATTCGCGTGGAGGTGTTCACAATGGTACAGACTCCCCTTTTCTGCCCATACACAATGAAAATGGAGGAATCTCCTGGCCGCTCATCGATATCTCTAATTGACGGCGCCGGTGATTCCCCGTACGGCCTGTATGGAGAATCTGGCTTAGAACGAATTACAGCCTGATTAGAGTGGGCAAAGGCTGCCATGTGAACGCCGGGTGGGAGGAGCGAAACAGTTTGAACGGCGACACGGGAAATGACGGATCATATGAAGGGTGGTCCCATGGCAGGCGCCTGAGCTGGCGGGGAGGGAGATCTGATGGCAACTTATTCGCATTCGCCGGACCCGGAAGGAGAAAAGCCACCCTCGTTCGGAATTGGAAAGTTCCTGTTGGTAGTCCTTTTGGCCGTCATTTTTTTCTCCTTGCCAATAGCATGGCGCATCACCGCTTCTTTAAAGGCGACCGGGTCAACCGGCACGGCACCATCGTCCCATAGCAGGCACTGAAAAAAGTCTTAGTCGCTGTCCCGAGTGATGCCCAGCTACGCGTTCGTTAACGTGAAGATCTCATGCGAAAGGCTCGCCCCTCATTCTCGCACAGATGTGGCCCAGAACTTTGCCAAGGCGAGCGCGTGAATCCCACACTCCTTATTATCTGTGCGATTGCTAGATCGGCGTCGCGCATGAAAAAGGCCCACGGTCAAAAAATCGCTGACCGTGGCTACCTGCCGTTTTTCAACTTTCCATCCGACGATAGAGGGTAGGAAGAAAGTGGTCAGTTGTCAGTAGTCGGAAAAGGCCGAAATTCGGAAATCGAAACTCGAAAATCGCGGCGAGTCTCCAACTTCGATTTGCGCGTTTCGGTGACCACGGACCACTGACCACGGACCCACGGCAAAGCGGAGCTTTATTCTGCGCCGGCCCGCACAGCCTTTCGTAGTTCAGAATTCGGAATTCATAGTTTAGAGATGAAGTCCCTGGGAGAAATGATGGCGACGCTCTTGTACTCACGAAGGTGGAGCAGGTCCCCGACATCGCCGGTCACGAGGTAATCGGCCCTACCCCCGACGGCAGTCGCAAGAAATTTGTCATCATCGGGATCGCTGCACACCCTTACGTCGGGCAGATCGATCACGAGTTCCGCAACTTCCCACAAGATAAAGGAAACATCAAAGATGCGGTCGCCCAAGCCATAGCGGTCACGGATGCGAGGGCGGTTTAGGACCTCGATGATTTCCTCGTTAATAGGCGGGCTGGACAGCAGGGTGAATCGCCCGGAGCGGAGAGCCTTGAGAGTTGCGGCGGGAAAGCCTAGCGGGTTAATCAGGCCGGATACGAATACATTAGTGTCCAGCACGGCCCGAGGCTTACCGGCCATGCCGGACCTCCGTGATCGCCGTTAGGATATCTGCCCGCAATTGCTTCGGCCGGACCTTTTGGTTCTTGTCCCATATTTCCTCTACCGCTTTCCAGGGATCGTATTTCCTGAGGGCTTTTCGCGCCACGATCGCTTCCAAACAGAGTTCGTTGATGGAACGTCCGCTTGCAAAGGCTTCGCGGGCCAGTTCCCTGTGGACTTCGGGTGGAACACGAATAAGGATCCTGCCAGCGTAATTCCGCATGACCATCACTCCTTCGTCTATTATGATAGCATACTATCATGCTAGGAGCCTGTCGGAGATAGAATTGGCTCAACGTAGAATCAACAAGTTACAGACTTTTGATCGTTCGTAACTTATTGATTCTTCGTTCGGCATTGCTTATCTCCGACAGGCTCCTAGCAGCGGGTCGCGCGGAGTTTTGCCGCGCCGACCGGTATTACTCCGCGGCTTCTCGTCATCGGGCATTGATAGATATGTGGATGTTATCTTGGGGGGGAAGCGATTCGGAAGTACGGGGGTCGGCCGAAATCGACTTGTGGCGGGCAGGAACGGCTGAAGAAAGTCTTCAGTTGTCCGTTGTCAGATGTCACGAACAGCTCCTTCTCGGGCCTTACTGTAGTAAATTCAAATAAGACCTAGAGCAACGTGTCAGGAGTAATGGTGCATATAACGGGCCACGGACTATGAACCAAAAACTGAAACCTGATGACTGGCAACTGACCACGGACAACGGACAACGGACGACAGCGATGTACTCCGCAACCCTTCTCGATCACTTTCACCACCCCCGCAACGTGGGTGAAATCGCCGAGGCGTCGGTGGTGGTGGAAGCCTCGAACCCTGTCTGTGGCGATCTGATGAAGCTGTGGGCCAATGTCTGCGAGGGCAGAATTCAGGAGGTGAAGTTCAAGGCTGCGGGCTGTGTGCCCTCCGTGGCCTGCGGCTCGTGGTTAACCGAAGCGATTTTGAGCAGATCGCTCGAGGAACTCTCCGCTCTTACGGCCGACGAGGTTGTTGCCGGGCTGGGAGGTTTGCCGCCCGCCTCGCGTCACGCCGCCGTGCTCGCCGTGGACGCCCTGAAGCGCCTGCTCGGGCAAATCCGCAATCCTTGAACTTGTGATTGTGCCTTCTCTCCGCCTCCAGCGATAATAGCCTTCGAGGGCAAAAACCCAATGAGCGCATTTACTCCATTGATGCACCCCCGTGACGAACTCCTGGCGACCATGGAACGCATTTACGAATACCGCATGACGACAACTTCCGGCGGCAACCTCTCGATTCGCGAGGATAACGGAGACATCTGGATTACCCCCACGCGAGTCGACAAGGGGACGCTACGGCGAGACGACATAGTTTTGGTCAGTAAAGACGGCGCCGTGGAAGGCCTTCATCCCCCTTCCTCGGAATTCCCCTTCCACCAGGCGATTTATCGCGCGCGACCGCACCTGCGGGGAATCGTGCATGCCCACCCTGTGGCGTTGGTGGCCTTCAGCGCGGTTCACGAGGTGCCGAACACCCAGCTCTTTCCCAAAGCCCAGTCCGTATGCGGGGAAGTGGCGCTTGCCCCTTACGAGTTGCCGGGCAGCGAGGCGCTGGGGCTAACCGTGGCGGGAAAGTTCCGCGAGGGGAGCAATTGCGCCATTTTGGAGAACCACGGGGTGGTGACGGCCGGGGTTAACCTGGGGGAGGCGTTTCAACGGTTCGAGACGCTGGAATTTGTGGGCAGGACCATCATCAAGGGGCGGCAGCTCGGCGCGGTGCGGTTTCTGACCGCGCAGGAAATCGCGGTTGCCGACCAGCGCCCCACCATGCTGTTGGAATTTCCCCGGGAGGATCCCTCCAGCCAAGAGAAGGAGCTGCGCCGGAGGCTTTGCGAGTTCGTGCACCGAGCCTATCGCCAGCGGCTCTTTATCAGCACGCAAGGCACTTTTTCCGTTCGCCTCGATGCGTCTTCGTTCCTCATTACTCCCTATCAGGTTGACCGCGGCATGTTGGACCCGCAGGATCTGGTCAGGATCAAGAACGGTAGATGCGAGGCAGGGAAAACGCCGAGCCGGGCCACCGGCAACCATGAAGCCATCTATCGCCATCATCCCCAAATCCATGCCGTCATCAATGCTTCCCCGATCAACGCCACGGCCTTCAGCGTCACCGGCGCCCCGCTGGAATCGCGGACGATCCCGGAAAGTTACCTCGTCCTGCGCCAAGTCGGGCGGGTGGAGTATGGACTGCCATTTCAGGACAGCGAAGCGCTAGCCCAGCGATGCTCTCCCCAGCAGCCGGCTCTGCTTCTGGAAAACGACGGAGTGCTCGTCTGCGGCGCGGACATTCTGGAAGCTTATGACCGCCTCGAAGTCCTCGAGTCCACCGCCGAAGCGCTCATCGATTCTCGATTCATCGGGGCGCTCGCGCCCATGCCGGACAAAGCGCTTCGGGCGTTGGAAATTGCTTTCCCGCAAGTGTGAGCCCAGTCCCTAGCACCTGACGCCTAGCCCTTCAGTTCTGCCGAGCAGTAGGGGCAAAACGTAGCTCCCACCTCAATGGCGCGATGGCACTGCGGGCAGGCGGGGTGAAGATTGAATTTACACTTCGGGCAGAAGTTGAACGCCGGATTGACGGTGGCGCCGCACTGTGGGCACGCGCCCGCCATGGGTTGGCGGACCAAGAAGTAGATGACGTACCCGATGGCGTAGGGGATGAAAATCACCAGAAGCGTCCAGAGCGTGGAGTTCATGCCCCGGCGCTTCGCGTCGCCATTGACGTAGCCAATGAGCAGCAGGGAGATGCCCAGAATGGATCCCGGAATGGTGGCTATCAGTACCCGCAGCGCCACGGGCGGGGCGTGCGGGTCGTGACGAAACGCGAGGAGGATAAAGAGTGCCTGTATTCCCAAGAAAGCCAGCACCGCCACGACCACCATCACCTTTGGGATCACCCTGATTTCTTCACGGATATCGAATTTTCCTGCGGATGTTTGATTCATTTCATTTTCTCTTCTGGCCGCTCACCGCGGCCGGTTAGCTGGAGAGGGAGTCTCCGCTCGTAGGGGCGGCCTCATGCCTGCCCTGGTTATTCCCATCTTCGTCCCATCCGTTCAAGGGCACCCACGAGGGGTGCCCCTACGGCTTTGTAGGGCCGAACGGTGTTCGGCCTGGGGCCAGCGCCGCTGGCCCCTACAAGTCTGGTTACGGCTGCGCCGCGCTGCATTACTATGCTCACCGTTCCCAAAACTCAGGAGCATTCCCCGCGCTGGAAGCGTGCGAATGCCTCCACGCGACGAGCGCGCCCACCACGGTGGCTGGGGCAAGCCAAACGACCACGAACGCCATGATCCAGATCGCTTGCGAAACCTCGAATCGGCGTCCCAACCAAGCCATGGCTTGCCAAAGCAGGGGCGCCGTCAGTGTGCCCAGGAGCCACGAAAGCCCGCACGAAATCCACAAGGCCCGCAGACGCGCCTGGTTTTCCCGCAGCTCACGAGCCCGCCAGCGGACGCGGGCCTGCGTCGTGCTGACGAGCGCCGGGTCAACGATCAAGGAATTCGACCGCAACACCCGGAGGGCGCGTTCGTTGGCACTCGACTTGGCTTGGCACGCCGTGCATTCCGCCAGGTGCGCGTCCAGCCACTCACGGTCGGCGGCGGAAATTCCTTCCACTTGCCAGGCGTCAATAAGGCGGCAGGCGCGCTCATGGATTTCCGGATTCATGCTTCTTCCTCCTCCAAAAGATTGCGGAATGCCTCGAGACCGCGGTAGAGCCGAGATTTCACCGTCGAGAGCGGGGCTCCCACCACTTCCGCAATCTCGTTCAAGTTCATGTCCTCCTGAAAGCGCAACACCAACACCTCGCGAGCGTCGGGCGGAAGCCGGCGGAGCACGCCCTTCACGCGCTCGGCCTGCTCGCCCGCGGCCACGGCCTCAAACGGCGTGGCGGATTCACGATCCGGCCACTCCCGCGCGGCGCTCTCGTCGCCGGGATGCAACAAAGCCTCCAGGCTCTCGGGCTGGCGCCGCCGCAACAGGTCAATGGCGAGGTTCCGCGCAATCGAGAACAGCCAGGCTTCGAACCGCCACCGGGGATTGTATTGGTGGCTCTTCTCCAATACCCGAATCCAGGTCTCCTGGAAAAGGTCCTCGGCCGCTTCGCGGCTGCCCGTAAGGGTCCAGAGATAACGGGGCAGCCGGTATTGGTAGCGGCCAATCAACTCGTCCAGCAGGTCGGGATCGTGCCGCCGCAGCCCCCGCGCGATTTCTCGAGTTTCCTCTTCCATTTCCATCGAATTCACAAAAAGGCAAAGGCTGTTTTCCATTCTAATCGGAATACGAATCAGCCTCCAAAAAAGACGCATCGCCGCAAAGCCTCTATGCCATGACCTGCGGCCCTATATGTCATTGCCGATAAGGAATGAAGCGCGAACCCGGAAAGGGGCAGCCTTTCCGCACAGTTGGCCATGAACACATTCGCGACGAAGAATGCTAATGCGCGAAGCGCCTTGGACTGCGGCGGCTCGACGCCGCCTTTGTCTTCGCCTATTCAAGGCGGCGTCGAGCCGCCGCAGTGTGCGCCTGAAGTAGCGCGCTCGACTGGAGGGGTGAAAGTCCCCTTCAGGTTCAACGTAAACCTGTAACTGAGGGTAGCTGCGCCGTCGCGAGACGGGGTGGTGAGCTACCGGAGGTGAACGACCCGTCCGTACGACCAGAA
>Ga0181533_1002494_pt1 | contig 21505 bp, 16 predicted proteins | sample PEATcosm2014_Bin_45_FD_119772 | JGI IMG/M metagenome (GOLD analysis project Ga0181533, IMG submission 119772) | Peatland microbial communities from MTU Mesocosm Facility, Houghton, MI, USA - PEATcosm2014_Bin11_60_metaG | ecosystem: Environmental > Terrestrial > Soil > Wetlands > Peat | place...
GGATTTTTCGTCCTAGCAAGGAAATCGAGGGGTTGCGCGGAGGCGTACGATGGTACGCCGCACAAGCAAGCCCGAAGATTGACACCGCTAGGGCGGAAAAGGACCGTTTCCGGATGGAAACTATTTAACAATGTTACAGAGCAATGACGGTTACTCGCTGTAGAGATCCTGTAATTATTAAAGTGGTTGACTTGGATGCTCACTTTATGGCTTATTAATAAGATTATGTGAACGGGAATGAGCTTTCGAAATAACTGCTCGAATATCTCAAATCTTGAATATCCCTCGATACCAGGCCGCGGACGCCAAAAACGCAGCTGCCTGATCGGCGGCCGTCAATATTTAACTTCAATGCATCACGAAGTTATGCTATAATTCCAAAATTGTTACAATATTGCCAATTTGTCAATCGGCAAAGGTTTATTATGCATGAGCTGTCGATAACCCAGAGTATTGTGGAGATATGTGAGCAGAATTCACAAGGGCGTCGCGTGCTTTCCGTCACCCTGGAGTTGGGCCAGCTTTCCGGAATTGTTCCGGACTCCGTGGAGTTCTGCTTTGAGGCTTGCACAAAAGGGACGCTGCTTGAGGGGGCGCGGCTCATTATTTCATCCATTCCGCCAATGGGAGTCTGTCGAGATTGCGGTGTGGAGTTTCCCGTGACCGCCTATTACGACTCCTGCCCGTCCTGCGGCGGTTTCACGGTGGAGCTTTTGCACGGTGAAGAACTGCGGGTAAAAGAACTGGAGGTAGAATAAATAATGTGTACCACATGCGGATGCAGCCCAGAAGAACACCATCATGACCATGGTGACGGCCATCACCAACATGACCATGAACATAAACATGAACATGGACCTGGGACTGGAGCAGAAGGGAAAAAAATAAGTATTGAGACCGATATCCTTGCCCGTAACAACCGGCTGGCGGCAAACAATCGGGCGCTGTTCACGGCTCATGGGGTGTTTGTCCTGAATCTGGTCAGTTCGCCAGGTTCCGGAAAGACCACTCTGCTGGAAAAGACCCTGAGGGACATGGCCGGCAAGGCCAGTTCAGCGGTTATCGAAGGGGACCAGCAGACCGACAACGATGCCGTGCGGATCGCAGCTACCGGGGTACCGGTCAGACAGATCAACACGGGCGCAGGCTGCCATCTGGACGCCCACATGGTGGGCCACGCCGCCCTGGAGTTCGATCTGGACAATCTCGACCTTCTCCTTATCGAGAACGTCGGCAATCTGGTCTGTCCCGCCTCATTCGACCTTGGCGAAAACCACAAGGTTGTGGTCCTCTCCGTAACCGAAGGGGAGGATAAGCCACTCAAATATCCGCATATGTTTCATGCCGCTAATGTAATGCTCCTCAACAAGATCGACCTGCTCCCCCATCTGGATTTCGATGTGGCAAAGTGTCGGGAAATGGCCCGCAGGGTCAATCCCGGCATAATCATATTCGAGGTCTCCGCCAAAACAGGCGCCGGAATGGACGACTGGTACGGCTGGTTGGGTGAACGTATAAAAGGGAGAGGCTAGGGCCCAGCCGGATTTCCATAAGATTAAATATGGCTATAAACAGAATACGCATAGAAATCGAAGGGATCGTGCAGGGAGTCGGGTTCCGCCCTTTTATCTACAGGCTGGCTGGGATACAGGGCGTCAGCGGCTGGGTGCGGAACACCTCCGGGGGAGTTATAATAGAGTCGGAAGGGGACTCGGTAAATGTCTCCGCTTTTTTGCGGGATATCACCGCGGAAGCCCCTCCCCTAGCTGTCATCACCGATATCAAGAGTGAGCAGATACCTGCACGGGGCGAACATGGGTTTGTGATTCTGCCGAGCGCGGCAGGGGCGAACAAGGCCCAGATATCCCCAGACTGTGATGTCTGCGAGGATTGCCTGCGGGAACTCTTCGACCCCGGCGACCGTCGTTATCTATATCCTTTCATCAACTGCACCAACTGTGGCCCCAGATATTCCATCATCACCGGCATCCCTTACGACCGGCCGTATACCACCATGGCGGGTTTCCCACTGTGTAACGACTGCCGCTCCGAATATGAAGATCCCATGAACCGTCGCTTTCATGCCCAGCCCGTTGCCTGCCCGGTCTGCGGACCCCGGATCGGACTGGTCAGCGCAAAGGGAGATACCGTAAGTGGAGAGCCTCTGGCTGAGGCGTTGCGTCTTCTGCAAGAAGGGGGGATCCTCGCTGTAAAGGGGATCGGCGGCTACCATCTGGCTGTGGATGCATGCAATGATGAGGCTGTCCGGGAACTGCGGCGGCGCAAGAAGCGCGACGAGAAACCCTTTGCCCTGATGGCCCCGGATATGCGGGCCATTGCCCGGTTTGCACGCTATGACGATATTGAAAAGCGTATTCTGGCCGGCCCTGAGCGCCCAATCGTGCTCCTCCCGAAAGTGAAAGGCAATCCCATCGCCCCGCTGGTTGCCCCGGCCAACGGTTATTTCGGGGTGATGCTTCCCGGCGCTCCACTTCATCACCTACTCCTGCGGGACAATTTTACAGCCCTGATCATGACCAGCGGCAATATCTCCGATGAGCCTATTGCTTACCGCGATGATGAGGCCCGGGAGCAGCTCAAGGACATTGCGGACATGTTCCTGGTCCATAACAGGGAAATTCATACCCGCACAGACGACTCGGTAATCAGGGTCTTCCAGGGAAACCCGCTCTTTCTCCGCCGATCCCGAGGGTATGTACCACGCTCGGTCAAGCTGCCGGCAACGCAGCGGAGCGTTCTGGCCGTAGGCGCCGAATTGAAGGCCGTTGTCTGTCTTACCCGGGAGGATCGGGCCTTCATGAGCCAGCATATAGGTGACCTGAAAAATGCTGCTACCTTGCGCTCACTGGAGGAAACCGTTGCGCACCTGGAGCGGATACTTGAGATCAAGCCGGATGTGGTGGCCCATGACCTCCATCCCGACTACCTCTCCTCTGTTTATGCCGCCGGTTTGAAAGAAGTCCCGCTGGTCCCGGTGCAGCATCATCACGCCCACATGGCCGCATGCATGGCGGAAAACGGCCTGGAAGGCGAAACAATCGGCGTGATATACGACGGCGTGGGCTACGGACTCGACGGTACCATCTGGGGAGGGGAATTCCTTCTTGGTGATTACCGTACATTTCGCAGGTGCGCCCATTTCCGCAATATGCCGATGCCAGGGGGGGACGCGGCGGTAAAGGAGCCGTTGCGGATGGTAATCTCATACCTCCATGATGTCTGCGGGAACGCCTTATATGATGTGCAGCTTCCCTGCCTGGCCGAAGTTGGTGAAAGGGAGAGGCAAATATATCTCAAGATGCTGGAACGCGGCATCAACTCCCCGCTCACATCCAGCTGCGGACGGCTGTTCGATGCCGTGGCGGCTATGGTCGGTATCAGGAACAGGATATCCTACGAGGGGCAGGCGGCTATCGAACTGGAGGCCCTGGCGGAAGAGACGGAAACTGAAACGTTTTATCCTTACAGCATAGCTTCGACAGATGAAAGCCTTCTCCTTGACATGCGGCTCATGCTGCTGGGGATTGTGGCCGACATTGAAGGAAATGAGTCGCGTTCGTTGATTGCCAGACGATTCCATAACACCATTGCCATGGCAACGACGGATATGTGCGAGAAAGTCCGTGCCGCGAGCGGCGTAAACCAGGTGGTGCTGTCAGGCGGCTCGTTCCAGAACAAACTGCTGACCGAGGGTATTTACAGTGGGCTTGTTGCAAAGGAGTTCGAAGTTTTCACCCATCGCCTTGTTCCTCCCAATGACGGGGGGCTTGCCCTTGGTCAGGCGGTGGTGGCGGGAAAGCAAATATAGGCTGAAGGCCCCTCACCTTCAGCCTAATCACCTGATTTTTATAAAGGAGTATATATGTGTCTGGGCATCCCGATGAAAATAATTAGCATTAACGGTATGGATATCGTTGCAGAGGTGGACGGGGTAAAGCGAGAAGGGAGCCTCATGATTCTCGACGCGGAAGTCCAGGTGGGTGACTATGTTGTCGTCCATGCCGGCTTCGCCATATCTAAGCTGGATGAGGAAGAGGCGCTGGAGACACTTCAGCTGATGCGGGAGGCGTTTCCGGTTGAAAACGCAGTCTGAAATCGAAACGGACCGGAAACATTCGGCCTAAGAGGTTATCTTGAACTATATGGATGAATTCCGCGACCGTCAGGTGGTGCTCGGTTTAGCGGATCGCATAAAAAAACTGACTGCCGGACGGACCGAACCGATGACCTTCATGGAAGTCTGCGGCACCCACACCATGGCTATCTACCAGTACGGTATAAGGAGCCTCCTCCCGCCAGGGGTGCGACTCATCTCCGGTCCCGGCTGCCCGGTCTGCGTGACGCCCAATGGCTACATAGACAGGGCCATCGCCTTTAGCAGGCTCTCCGGTATTATCATCGCTACTTTCGGGGATATGGTGCGGGTTCCCGGTTCCTCTTCCTCCCTCATGGAGGAGCGCGCCCGCGGGGCGGATGTGCGGATCGTTTATTCGCCTCTGGACGCTGTGGCCATTGCGGAAAAAAACCCTGACAGGAGGGTAATATTCCTTGGCGTCGGTTTCGAGACCACCGCGCCCGCCATTGCGGGGAGCATCCTCACTGCCGCCGCAAAAGGGATCTCCAACTACCTTGTGCTGGCGGCCCACAAGACCATACCATTACCCATGGAGATACTCTCCAGCGACCCGGAACTCTCCATCGATGGCTATATATGCCCAGCTCATGTAAGCGCCATCATCGGCGCCGAGGCCTATCGCCAGTTGGCTGAAAAGCGAGGGATTCCCTGCGTCGTGACCGGATTCGAGCCGACGGATATGATGCAAGGGGTTGAAATGCTGGTCTGCCAGGTGGTAGAGGGGAGAAGCAGCGTGGAGATCCAGTACTCCCGTGTGGTAAAATGGGAAGGAAACAGAAAAGCACAATCGGTTATTGCCGAAGTTTTCAGCGTTTGTGATTCCGAGTGGCGCGGTATCGGCGTCATTCCTGAAAGCGGTCTGGAGATCGGTGATAAATACTCTGCGTTTGATGCGGAAAAGAATATACCTGTCTCTGTAGAAGAGCCGCGGGAGCATCAAGGGTGCCGTTGCGGCGATGTACTCAAGGGGAAGACATCCCCCTTCGATTGTCCTCTATTTGCCACCGTATGCATGCCGGAATCGCCGGTTGGGGCCTGCATGGTGTCGTCGGAAGGGACATGCGCCGCAGCCTACAAATACGGCCGTTAGGGAACGCCGCTTTTCCGCTCCGGCTGCGTAAGTCTTCGGGAGCGCTTGTGTAACGTAGCGCTGCTACGCCTCCGCGCACTCCCTCGACAGCCTTGCCGGAACGAAAAATCGACGTTCCCAAGATTATAAATGCTACTGTTGCCAGCTGCTAGCTACCAGCTACTAGTTTCAAGGAGAAACAAATTGGACAAAGACCTCATCCTGTTGGGCCACGGCAGCGGCGGCCGCCTCTCCCACCAGCTACTTTCCGACCTCATCATCCCTACACTTTCCGGCATTCCCAGCGAGGGGCAGAATGACGCGGCGATAGTAACACATAACGGCCAGCGCTTTGCTTTCACCACAGATTCTTATGTAGTCGATCCGATTTTTTTCCCCGGCGGTAATATCGGGAGCCTTGCTGTGAACGGAACGGTAAACGATCTCGCCATGATGGGGGCGCGGCCCCTTTACATGAGCGTTGGTCTGATACTCGAAGAGGGGTTCGCCAGGCATGAACTGGCGGAGATCCTCGCCACCATGCGCAGGGAGGCAGATACTGCGGGCATCGCCATCGTCACTGGCGATACCAAGGTGGTCCCGCGGGGAAAGGCCGACCGCATTTTCATCAACACCTCCGGGGTTGGCATCATCGATCATACCCTGGTCATCACCGGCAACGGCGCCCTGCCAGGCGACATGGTGATCATTAACGGTTCCATAGGCGACCACGGTATCGCGGTGATGGTGCAGCGGGAAGGGCTTGATCTGGAGAGCGATATTCGAAGCGACTGTGCGGCGCTTAATGGCCTGGTGTCGGAAATCCTCAAAGAGGGTGAGGCGGTGCATGTACTGCGCGACCCGACCCGCGGCGGAGTGGCCACCACCATCAAGGAGATCGCCCTCCAGTCGCAAGTCGGCATAACACTGAAAGAGACTGCGCTTCCGCTCAATGGAGCGGTAAAAGGAGTCTGCGCGATTCTCGGCCTTGACCCGCTCTATGTGGCCAACGAGGGGAAACTTCTCGCAATAGTCGCGCCGCAGAAGGCTGAAGCCGTACTGGAGCGGATGCGGGCGCACCCTCTCGGGCGCGAGGCGGCTATCATAGGCGTGGTGACCGCCGAAACATCGGGCAGGGTGCAGATGGAAACGGTTGTCGGTGGAATGAGGGCAGTGGAAATGCTTGCAGGAGAGCAGTTGCCGAGGATCTGCTGAACTAACCCAAACCTGGACAAGTCAGAACCGAATCTTTACTCGCGCAGAGACGCAAAGACGCAGAGGAAAGTCATGATTTGAATCCAAGAGCGTACTCTATCCCGAAGCTTGCTGCGGGATAGTTCATTTCCATAAGATTTTCCTCATACTCTTCAGCCTTCAGTCTATCAACCTTTAATTGCCCTTACAGGAATCTTCATGAACCTCCTCCACAACCTCAACCCCCCCCAGCGTGAAGCCGTCCTCCATGGCGAAGGGCCGCTCCTTATCCTGGCCGGGGCTGGCTCCGGCAAGACCCGGGTGATCGTCCACCGCATCGCCTGGCTGATCAGGGAAAAGGGTGTCCCCTCCTGGCATATCCTGGCGGTCACTTTTACCAACAAGGCTGCCGGTGAAATGCGGGAGCGCGTGGAAAAACTCCTGGGAGGAAGCGAGGTCCCACTGATCTCCACCTTCCATTCGGCCTGCGCCCGTATCCTGCGGCGTGAGATACACCACCTGGGATACGACGGGAACTTCGCCATCTATGACGACCGGGATTCTGAGAAATTACTCAAGGAGATCGGCACAGCGCTGAATCTGGACGAGAAACGCTTTTCGGCAAAGGTGCTCGCTGGCGTTATCGATGATTTCAAGAACGCCGGACGGCTGCCGGCTGATATCCCATCCGGCGATTTTTTCATGGAGAAGGTTGCCAGGGTCTATTCCGCCTACCAGGAGCGTCTGAAAAAGTGCAATGCCCTTGATTTCGGCGACCTGGTGCTGCTCACCGTGCGGCTCTTCGAGACCATGCCCAAGGTGCTGGAGCGTTATAGAGATAGGTACCAATGGCTCCTTGTGGACGAGTACCAGGACACAAATCCCATTCAATACCGGCTGGTGCGCCTTCTCGCCGGGGAACGGAAAAATCTCTGCGTTGTGGGTGATGATGATCAAAGCATCTACCGCTGGCGAGGCGCCGATATCCGTAATATCCTCGATTTCGAAAAGGATTTCCCTGGTGTAAAGGTGGTCAAACTGGAGCAGAACTACCGCTCTACCCAGACCATCCTCACTGCTGCGGGCAAAGTGGTGGAGAAAAACCGCGGACGGAAGCGCAAGACCCTCTGGACCGAGAACCCTGGTGGAGAAAAGATAGTCTACCGGCGACTGGCGGACGAACGGGAAGAGGCAAGGTTCGTTTGTAGGGAGATCGAGCGCTTTGTGCGGCGGCAGGGGGACCTTGGGAATGTGGCGGTCTTTTACAGGACCAATGCCCAGTCCCGGGTTGTGGAGGATGCCCTGGTGGCCGAAGGGATTCCTTACCGGATGGTGGGGGGGATGCGGTTTTACGAGCGGATGGAGATAAAAGACATTCTTGCCTACCTGAAGGCGCTCGACAACCTGGCCGATGAAGTTGCCCTGAAGCGGATCATCAACACCCCCCCCCGAGGCATAGGCCAGGCCACGGTGGAAAAGATCGCGGAGCTGGCCGGACAAAGAGGTATCCTATTCCATGACGCCTTGTGCGAAGCTGCGGAGGGCGGATTTCTGGCCACGGGACCACGGGGAAGAATCGCTGCTTTCGTGGAGATGCTGGAGAGGTTCAAAGGAATGGTAAACAGTTCATCCCTTACGAAACTCGCCTCCCACATTATCCAGGAAACCGGTTATGCGGCACGGTTGAAGAATGAGCGGAGCGAGGAGGCGGAAGAACGCCTGGCTAACCTGCAGGAGCTTCTGGCAGCCCTTGAAGAGTTCGAGAGGACAAGCGAGGAACATACCCTGTCGGCCTTCCTGGAGCAGGTGGCGCTGGTTTCGGACCTGGAAAAGGGGGAGAGCGGGCCAGAGGCGGCGACCCTGATGACCCTCCATTCCGCCAAGGGGCTGGAATTCCCGCTGGTCTTCATGATCGGCATGGAAGAGCGACTCTTTCCCCATGTACGCGCCCTCGAAGACAATGAGCAGATGGAAGAGGAACGCCGTCTCTGTTATGTGGGGATGACCCGGGCAAGGGAACGGCTATATCTTGTCAATGCTCACCGCCGCCGGATATTCGGACAGGAACAGTACAATTTCCCATCACGATTTATAGCCGATATTCCGCGGGATTTTCTCGATCTGGAGGAGGAATTCCAGCCTGGTCTGGGTTTTGCCCGGCCGGAGAGAAGTGGGGAAAGTTGGGCAGCCAGGGAGGAGCGAGGAGCGGGGCATGAGGAAAAGACCGCAAGGCACAACCTTGCTGTTGTTTTCGATAAGGAACCTGACACGGAAATCGGCAACGAGGTGCGGGTAGTCCCGGAAGATTCAGAGGGGATATACATCGGCATGAAGGTGCGCCATGCCAAGTTCGGGGTAGGCGCCATCCGCAAGATCGAGGGGAATGGAGATGCGCAGAAGGTGATCGTCTGGTTCAATACGGTCGGGCCGAAGAAACTGCTGGTCAGGTTCGCAGGGCTGGAAAGGGTGTAGCTGAAACGGTCTTTTCCCGCAATATCTGCGTAAGTCTTCGGGATTTCTTGTGTGGCGTAGCGCTGCTATGCCTCCGCGCAATCCCTCGACAGCCTTGATCTTGCGAAAATATTCTCGTTTCAGAAAAAAGGCCCTTTATTGCTTTTTACCCCTTTTCATGCTAAGAATCCTTTGCAGCAAATGAGTTGACCAACAAATGGAGTAATCGATGAAGATAACCAGAACCGAAGTGGAACATGTGGCGGGGCTGGCCCGCCTTGACCTGTCCGAAGAGGAGAAGGATCTTTTCACCGGGCAGATGGACGCCATACTCGCCTATGTGGAGAAGCTGAATGAACTGGACACCTCCAGCGTCATTCCGACCGCTCATGCGGTACCCATGGAGAACGCCTTCAGGGATGACGAGGAACGCCCCTCAATCGGTGTCGACAATGCTCTGGCCAATGCGCCGGAGCGGGCCGAGGGTTTTTTCCGGGTGCCGAAGGTTATAGAATAAAGCGTGAGACAAAATACGTTAGACGGGAGACGCAATAACCTATCATTAATACTCCTCGTGTTTTTATTTCATCTCACTTCTCACGTCTTACTTTTACTCGGAGATTCATTACATGGAACTTTACGAACTGACCATAAACGAGCTTCACGAAAAGCTGAAGAAGCGGGAAGTATCATCCGTTGAAGCGACGCAGGCCTGTCTCGACAGGATCGGGGCGGTGGAAAGCAAGGTACACGCCTTCATCACCGTAACCCCGGAGGAGGCGCTGAAAGGGGCCACGGAAGCGGATCAGCGGATTGCCTCCGGTGATATGGACATCCTCACAGGCATCCCCATCGCCCTTAAAGACATCTATCTGACGAAAGGGATACTGACCACCTGCGCATCTAGAATCCTGGCTAACTTCATCCCACCTTACGACGCCACGAGCTGGCTGAAACTGAAGGAACGGGGCGCGGTCCTTCTGGGGAAGCTCAACCAGGACGAATTCGCCATGGGCTCTTCAACGGAAAGCAGCCATTTCGGACCAACCCGCAACCCCTGGGACCTGGAGCGCATTCCCGGTGGCTCTTCCGGCGGCTCAGCCGCGGCAATCGCCGCCCGCCAGGCAACCGTCACTCTCGGCACCGACACTGGCGGCTCCATACGGCAGCCCGCCTCCCACTGCGGCTGCGTGGGGCTCAAGCCGACCTACGGCCGGGTCTCCCGGTACGGAGTGATCGCCTATGCCTCTTCGCTCGACCAGGTGGGGCCGGTTACCCGCGACGTCACCGACTGCGCAATTATGTTGGGGGCTGTGGCGGGCTATGACCCGGCTGATTCCACCAGCGTAAACCTGCCAGTGCCGGACTACACAAAGGCACTGGTCAGCGATGTCAAAGGGATGAAAATCGGGCTTCCGAAGGAGTGTTTCATCGCCGGCCTCGATCCGGACGTGCAGAAGGCGATGGATGATGCAATTGCGACATACAAGGGGCTCGGCGCGCAGTTCGTGGAGATATCGCTGCCGACCCTCGACTATGCGGTTGCCGCCTACTACCTGATCGCCACCGCCGAGGCGAGCTCTAACCTTGCCCGCTATGACGGGGTCCGTTTCGGCCACCGGACCGAAACGGCGCAAGGACTCATCGACATGTTCTCCAAGAGCCGCGACGAGGGATTCGGCGTAGAGGTTAAGCGGCGCATCATGCTCGGCACCTATGCACTATCCTCAGGTTACTACGATGCCTACTATCTGAAGGCACAGAAGGTCCGCACCCTGATCATGCACGATTTCATCAGGGCGCTCGAAAATGTGGATGCTATCCTCACCCCGGTGGCGCCGACCGCGGCTTTCAAAATCGGAGAAAAGATCAACGACCCGCTGCAGATGTACCTTTCCGACATATTCACCATTCCGGTTAACCTGGCGGGGACCTGCGGCATGTCGGTGCCGGCCGGGTTCAGTTCAGAGGGGCTCCCCATCGGCCTGCAATTGGTCGGGCGACCGTTCGGCGAAGAGACCATCATCCGTGCCGCCTATACGTTTGAACAGGCGACGGAATGGCATAAGAGAAAGGCGGATATATGAAATACCAGGCCGTCATCGGACTCGAAGTCCACGCCCAGCTCCTGACCAACTCGAAGATATTCTGCGGCTGTTCCACGCACTTCGGCGCAGCGCCCAACTCCCAGACCTGCCCGGTCTGCCTCGGTTTCCCTGGGGCGCTCCCGGTCCTCAACAAGAAGGTGGTGGAGTACGCCATCCGCGCCGGGCTTGCCACCAATTGCGGCATCGCACAACGCAGTATTTTCGCCCGAAAGAACTACTTCTACCCAGATCTCCCAAAGGGGTACCAGATCAGCCAGTTTGAACTCCCAATATGCATCGGCGGACATCTTGATATCGAGGTGGAGAGAGAAGTGAAGAGGGTCGGGATTACCCGCATCCATATGGAGGAAGACGCGGGGAAGCTCGTACATGGGGATGTGCCGGGGCTTGGGAGCGGCTCGGGTGTGGACCTCAACCGGGCCTGTACACCGCTTCTGGAAATCGTCTCCGAGCCGGACATGCGTAGCGCCGACGAGGCGGTGGCCTACCTCAAGAAGCTCCACCAGATCGTGGTCTATCTGGGTATCTGCGACGGCAACATGGAGGAAGGGAGTTTTCGCTGTGACGCAAATGTCTCGGTCATGCCGATTGGCTCCGACAAATTCGGCACCCGCACCGAGACCAAGAACGTCAACTCTTTCCGTTTCGTCAAACAGGCGATCGAATATGAAATCGAGCGGCAGATCGAGGTGATCGAGGATGGCGGCAGGATCATCCAGGAGACCCGGCTGTTTGATCCGGACAGCGGCACTACCCGCTCCATGAGGGGCAAGGAAGAGGCCCATGACTACCGCTACTTCCCCGATCCCGACCTGGTGCCGCTCGTTATCTCCGATGACTGGGTGGAGGATGTGCGTCTCTCCCTACCAGAGCTCCCCGACCTGAAAAGAGAGCGTTATGTGCGGGAATTGGGGCTCTCCGCCTATGATGCCGAGGTCCTGACCGCCGGCCGTGAGCTGGGCGATTATTTCGAGGCGTGCGTGGCTCTCCATCCCCAGGCCAAGACGGTCGCCAACTGGGTGATGGGAGAGGTGACCCGCGTTCTCAACGAAGAGAACCACTCCATCACCGATTGTCCGGTGACGCCTGTGCTCTTGGCTGCTCTTCTCAAACTGGTAGAAAACGGCACCATTTCCGGCAAGATCGCCAAGACCGTTTTCGACGAGATGTGGAAGACAGAAAAGGATCCGGCCCGGATCGTCGAGGAGAAGGGGCTTGTTCAGGTGAGCGACACAGGCGAGATAGAAAAGATCATCGATGAAATCATGGCTGCCAATCCAGGCCAGGTGGAAGAATACCGGGGAGGGAAGGAGAAGGTCTTCGGTTTCTTCGTCGGCCAGGTGATGCGTGCCTCCAAGGGGAAGGCGAATCCGGGGGTGGTGAATGATATCCTCTTGAAGAAGCTCAAAGGCTGACAGCAGACCTCTTTATCAGCCTCATTGCCGCTAGTCGACTTCCGCAGCGAAGAATGCCTCCATGGCGGCGAAAGTCTCCGAGGGACGCTCTTCGTGGGGGTTGTGACCGCACTTCGCTAAGATCTTCAGTTGCGAGCGGGGTAGATCTTCATGGAGACGGAGACCGTATTTCAGTTTGATGACACGATCCTCTTCTCCCCAGATAATCAGGGCCGGGACGGAAATCCTCCGGTACTGCTCGCCGATACTGGCGTAGATCTCCGGGTTGATGCACCTGATGGTGGCCCGCAATGTGTAAGCAAGCCCCCTGCCGCGAAAATAACGCTCATAACGTTCGAACCTCTCTCGGGTGATTGCCGAAGTATCGTAAAAAACCATTTCCATGGCTCTGCGCAGCATAACCCGCACCGGTATCAGCCTGAAGAGCAGTGGTCCCAGCACCGGGATCTTAAGCCTGCGGAAAAATTTGGGGAGCCTCTGGGGATATGCGGCGCAATCAATCAGGACCAGCTTCAGGATGGCGAAGTGATCCTTTTCGTCTTGCATCTGCAAGCAGGCTCGCAAGACAACCCCTCCACCGAGTGAGTGACCGATAAGAATAACCGAGGAAAACCCCATTCCCCTGATAAAGGAGCGGACCATGACCGCCTGTTCCTCGATGGAATAAGCGCCGTCCCTCGGCTTTGCCGACAGGCCAAACCCCTTCATGTCGAGGAGAAAGATACGAAAACTGTCGGCGGGGAAAAAGGGAATAATATCATGCCAGGTTGTGTGTGACGCAGCGAAACCATGCAGAAAGATGAGCGGCTTAGGACCGTTGCCCCCAACTTGATAATGGATCGGGACATTGCCGGAATATTGAAAGATTTCGTTCTCTAAATGCATGTGCGGCACCATTTCTATTATTGTTGAAAGGTACAAGAAAATATAGGTCAGGTTTCACCTTTCAGTCAAGAGAAAGATCCATGACCATTCCCGCCTTGACCGGGGTGAACATTTGCAGTATTTTGTAAAGAATGTATGTGGCCAGGCCCAGGGAAAATGACGGCTGATGAAATAATCGAGGTCCATATGTCTTTCCGCACAATCGAATGGCGCGACAACAAGGTGGTAATGATCGACCAGACCCGACTTCCCAAGGAAGAGGTCTACAACGAGTACAGCGATTTCAAGAGCGTGGCGGAGGCGATCCGCGGCATGGTGATCCGCGGCGCACCGGCCATCGGCGTGGCGGCGGCCATGGGGGTAGCCCTCGGCGCCCGGGACATCGTATCCGATACATTTGATTCGTTCTTCCGCCAGCTGGCCAATGTCTGTGACATAATGGCCAAGACCAGGCCGACGGCGATCAATCTGTTCTGGGCCATTGAGCGGATGAAACGGGTGGCTGAAGCCAACCGTGACAAGACGCTCGAAGATATCCGCGAGATTTTGAAAGCGGAGGCGATCCGGATCGAGACGGAAGACCTGGCCATATGCAAGGCTATCGGCAGGCATGGGGCAACCCTCGTTAAAGAAATGGCTACCATACTTACCCATTGCAACGCCGGGGGTCTTGCCACGGCTGGTTATGGCACCGCGCTCGGAGTGGTCCGCGCCGCCCACGAAGCGGGAAAGAATATCCAGGTCTTCGCCGATGAAACCCGTCCCTGGCTGCAAGGGTCGCGTCTCACCGCCTGGGAGCTGATGAAGGACAACATCCCGGTGACCCTGATCTCCGACAATATGGCGGGTTGGTTCATGAAAAAGGGAGAGATCGATCTCTGTGTCGTGGGAGCCGACCGCATTGCCGCCAACGGCGATACGGCCAACAAGATCGGCACCTACAGCGTGGCGGTGCTGGCCAGGGAAAACAGCATCCCCTTTTATGTTGCCGCCCCCACTTCGACGTTTGACCTGACCATGAAAAATGGCGATGATATACCCATCGAGGAGCGCCATTCCCAGGAAGTGACCCATCTGCAAGGTTTTCCGGTTGCGCCGGAAGGGATCAGGGTGCGCAACCCTGCCTTCGACGTGACTCCAGCCAGGTATATCACCGGCATTATCACCGAGAAGGGCGTTGTGACGGGCGATTACGGCAGGCAGCTGCGCAGGCTCGTGGATAAATGAGCAGCAACGCTGATTTTGGCGAAGGTCTGAAGGCGGCCCTTGCTATCGCGACGGGAGAGAATGACTCTCAGCTTATAGATTTTCTGGAGTCTAAGGGATTTGCCCATGGTGCCCGCTCCGCAGCCAACCTGCGCCTTCTTGCCAATATTTTCCCTTTCGCTTCACTCCACACCATATCAATAGCGGCGCTCTCCACCCCGGTGCCTGACATGGCCCTGAACGGCCTCGAACGGATCAGCGCTGCGGTCCCGCGTGACGATCTTCTCGCGGTCTGCGCAAAAAAGGGCTGGCTCTCCCAACTCCTCTTCATCTGCGGTTCTTCCCCTTTTCTTACGAATATCATCTGTCGTGATCCGGCCCATTTCCGGGGCCTTTTTCTCGCCCGATGGATCATGCTCCGCAGGAGCGAGGCGGAAATGTTAGATCTGCTGCGCGCCCGGGCAGGTGATAAGACCGGTTATGGGGATCTCCTCCCACTTCTTCGCCGCTTCAAGGTTGAAGAGGTCTTGAGGATCGCCGCCCGTGACCTGAACGGCCTCGCGACCCTTGAAGAGGTGACCGCCGAAATTACGGCGCTGGCTGCCGCCACCCTGCAGGTTGCCTGCGAAGTTACCCGGCGTGACCTCATTGCGGAACATGGCACACCGCTGATGCAGACAACTGACGGTGAGAATGAGGCGGAGCTGACCATTATCGGAATGGGGAAATTCGGTGGCCGGGAGCTCAATTTCTCCTCGGATATCGACCTTATCTACTTCTACTCCTCGGACGAGGGGGAGACGAGAGGTATTGCCGATGGTCCGGGTTTGTTTAGGGGGAAAATTCCTCTCCACACCTTTTTCGTCAAACAGGCCGAGATGATCACCAGGGCACTCTCCCAGGTAACGGAAGACGGTTTCGTCTTTCGTGTTGACCTGGGACTGCGTCCGGAAGGGAAAAGCGGCGAAATGGCAGTTTCCCTACATTCCGCGGCAAGCTACTATGAATACTGGGGACAGTCGTGGGAGCGGGCCGCCATGCTGAAGGCACGACCGGTGGCGGGCTCCCTGGAACTGGGGGAACAGTTCCTTGCCGGTATCGAACCGTTCATCTACCGAAAATACCTCGATTATGACCTTATCGAAGATATGATGGCGATGAAAAAGAAGATCGACGCCTCACTTGCCAGGGAAAAGGAAGGTGAGTACAACATAAAGCTCGGCCGTGGCGGGATCCGCGAGATCGAGTTTTTCATTCAGGCGCTCCAGCTAGTCTACGCCGGGAAGAACCCTCTCCTACGCCGGAAAAACTCCCTGGAAGCCCTGACCGCGCTCAAGGAGGCGCGTATCATCACGGCGGAAGACTATAGCTCCCTGGCTGAGGCGTATCGCTTTCTCCGTACCGTGGAGCACCGGATCCAGGTGGTCCAAGAGCGACAGTCGCACAGCCTTCCCCGCCAGGATGAGGAGTTCCGCGCCCTGGCCCGCCGCTGCGGTTATCTCAGGGCTGACGGGATGAAGCGGTTTCGCGCGGCGCTCGAGGCCCACCGGCAAAAAGTATCCGCCATCTACGGCGGACTATTCCTCTCACGTGACGAACGGCTCAAGGAAGAGGTGCGGCCGGAGCTTTATTACTTTTTCGATCCCGGGGCTGATCCCGACATGCTCAAGGATATGCTGGCGGAGCGGGGATTCCGTGATGTGGAGCGCGCTTACGCGAACCTGCTGCTGCTGCGCGACGGGCCGCCACGCGCCCGTCTCACCGAACGCAGCCGACGCATCCTGGAAAAAATCTCGCCGCTTCTGTTGCAGGAAATTTTCGCATCCCCTGATCCGGATATGGCCCTTTCCAACCTGGAGCGGTTTCTCTGCGCGATCGGTTCGCGCTCTTCATTCTATGCGCTCCTGGCGGAGAACCGGAAGACCTTGAAGCTGATCGTCTCCCTTTTCGGCATGTCGGAATTTCTGTCGAAGATCGCCATCGCCCATCCGGAACTCCTCGAAAGCATGGTGACCCGCACCTATGCCGCCAGTTTCAAGGAGCGGCAACAGATGGATGAGGAACTTGCTGCTCTTCTCGAACCGGCCGGCTATTTCGAGGACCGGCTCGACATCCTGCGTCGTTACCGCCACGAGGAATTCCTGCGTATAGGGATGAACGATATTCACGGCAACATGGAGCAGACCGATATCGCAGGTCAATTGACCCGGCTGGCGGAGGCATCTCTTTCCGCCGCCTGCGGCATGGCGCGACTCGAAATTGCGCGATTTGGCCGTCCCACCCACCTGGACACGGATGAGGAGATCAGTGAGGCGAGTTTTGCCATCATCGGGATGGGAAAGATGGGGGGTCGAGAGCTCAATTATCATTCGGACCTGGACATCATCTATATCTACGACCGGCAAGGGGAGACCAACGGCGAGCGGCGGATCAGCAATCACGAATATTTCGCCAAACTGGGGCAGAAAATCATCTCAATCCTCACCACCCAGACCCGCGAGGGATATGTCTACAAGATCGACACCCGGCTCCGCCCGTCGGGAAATGCCGGGCCGCTGGTGACGTCGCTCGATTCTTTCAGGAGTTACCATCTGGAAGAGGCACAGATCTGGGAGCGGCAGGCCCTGACCAAGGCGCGGGTGGTATTCGGCGAGGAAGCGCTGACGAAGGGGATCGAGGAGGTTATCCGGGATACGGTTTACGGCGTGGGTGCGGATGAATCGGTGCGCTGGGAGATCCACCGTCTGAGGATGCGGATGGAAACAGAGATTGCCCGGGAAAGCACGGGAAGCTACAACATCAAGACCGGCCGGGGAGGAATGGTCGATGTGGAATTCATTGTTCAGTACCTGCAACTGACATATGGTCATGAGTTTCCGGACATCCGCAGTAACAATACCATCGAGGCCCTGCAGTCGATCAAGGAGTGCGGCCTGATTTCCGAAGAGGAGGGCGATACCCTCCTGAACGGCTATATCTGTCTTCGCCGCCTGGAAAACCGCCTCCGCATCGTGCACGATTACTCCATGAACGACCTGGGGGGTTCGCGGGAGTATCTCAACACGCTGGCTCGCCGCCTGGGATACGGCCAGAATCTGCGAAATCCCGGCAAAGTGATGATGAAGGATTATGAAGATATGACCGGTGCAGTGCGGAAGGTGTACGATAAGATTCTGGGGGAAGGCGGGTAAAAGGTGCGAGGAGCGAGGTGCGAGGTGCGAGGTGCAGTAAAAACTGTTGAAGAGCGTCTTATGGAGATATTCGCCCTCCTCCTCGACCGTTACGGCCACCTTCACTGGTGGCCGGCCGAGACACCATTCGAGGTCTGCGTCGGCGCGATCCTGACCCAGAACACCAACTGGGGAAACGTAGAGAAGGCCATTGCCAACCTGAAGCGGGAAGGGCTCCTCTCCGTCAGGGCGCTACGCGACCTGCCGGTCGAGAGGCTGGCCGAGGTGATCAGGCCGGCCGGCTTTTTCAATGTGAAGAGCGAGAGGCTCAAGGGTTTCATTGATTGGTTATTCGGGCGATACGATGGTTCCCTGGAGCGGATGTTTTCGGGGGAGTGGCGAAAATTGCGGGAAGAACTGCTGGCGGTCAAGGGAATCGGCCCGGAGACCTGCGACTCCATTCTCCTCTATGCCGGCACCAAACCGTCATTCGTTGTAGATGCTTACACCAGAAGGCTTTTGACCAGTCTCGGCATCATAACCGGCAGGGAGGGTTACGAGGAAATCCGCGCCCTCTTTATGGAGAATCTCCCCGAGGACGTGGAGCTCTTCAACGAGTATCATGCGCTGATCGTCCAGCATGCCAAGGAGCACTGCCGCAAGAAGCCGCACTGCGCGGGGTGCGCCCTCCATTTCTGTCCAGCCGGCGACCGTTAAAAACGCCTGCGTCGCTTCCTGCTCTAGACCTCTTCCCTTCCTGAATTATCGCCTTTCACGGCAGTCTAGACCTTTGAAGTTGGATCGAGAGATCGATAACGCCTCCTCGCGGTTTATAGATGTAACTTGCTGCTCTATAAACAGAGTAGCTTTGATATGTCAATAATGCTGTCACAATAGGCATAATCGTCTGGCAACATCATGATCAGAATTTGCGGTAAAATCATGGTCGACAACATCCGCCACAGAACGCCTGTCAACGCCTTCCCCTTCTTGAGCAGGCGGTAGGCATGGCGCACATGATACAGAAGCGGTACAAAACTTCTGTGGTACCTGATGACCGGCTGCAAGGTTCCACCGAACTTCCGGGTGAACCTGCTGGGGAGTGGGTCGCCTCCCATGAAGAACAGGGGGATGCCCCGTTCGATTGCCATCTGCATCGCCGTCCAATGCAACAGTTCGTTAGGGCAAAGCGGCAACGACTCCACCTCGTATGCGGTATCCCCGAAATACATGGCCCGCTCGTCATGCGGATAATACGCCGCGGCGATCACTCTCCCCTGATGTTTTACTCGAAGCGCGAAGAGCCGGTCCGCTCCCCCCAAGTGGATAAAGAGCTGGCGCATATGATCAATGCTGTAACCCGGACTCTTTCCCTTGTGTGCCAGCAATATGGCGAAGCGGGAGTAGAATTCGTCGACGAAACCCGGATCGGTTGCAGACTCCACGGTCAGACCGCTTTTTTCCGCTTTCCGGATGCGGGTACGGCAGGTACCGTCCATTCTCTTCCAGACCGAGTCCTTGCCATCGGACAAGGAACACATCTGGGAGACATGATGTTTCGGCACGAACCCGGACCTTTCCATGAGATCCGGGTCGAGCCAGGGGTCGCAAAGTGCCAGGTGTGCGATGCGCTCTTTCCTGCAGGCAGCCACCAGCAGCCGCATGAGATCGAGTTGGTCCACATAGGGATGCATCAGGGGGCTCATATAAATGCAGCTTTGGGGCCCCTCCCAGAAGGAAAACAGGAATTTTTGCGCCCTGATTGCACAGTAATAGCCCAATAGCTCGCAGTCGCGCCGGATCTCGAAGTACTCGACACAGGCATTGGGATAGGCGGCGACTACAAAATCAAGCCAGGCTGACTCATGGAAAAGAGTCTTGTTGTGGAACTCCCCGATGAGTTTGTCCCAATCCGCCGGGCGACTCGCGAGTCGTATCAGCTTCAATGTGTCCCCCTTTGCAGTAGGTAGCTTATTTCAGCCATCCCGGCCAAGCCTTCCTTGGAGGAAAGGCGTCGCTTTCTCCATCCTGGTATATAGGGCTGCTTACCTGATGATCCACTGCTTGCATTGCTCATGCATATCCGACAGATTGCGCATCGGATAGCTTATGCATGGAAATCCATGCGTTGGTCTTATCTTTCCGAGTCAGCTTCCCAAACAGAAAGCCGCACCTACCAGCATTTTGCTGACAGATGCGGCCTTTTGTTGCACCCATGACTCCAGCGGTTCGACATCCCGCGTCCCTCCGGAAAAAGTAAAACCAATTTCAATAAATGTGAATGTCTTACTCCATAATCATGCAATAAGTCAATAAAAATATTTTCATCTCAGGAAATGGATTATTGAACTCTTCAGACCCCTGTCAAAACTATTTCCAGAATCTATTGGAGAATGGCCGCAGTCAGCCCCGCGATTTTATCGCCTTCATAGTCAATGAAAAAGAGGGGGAATGTGCGCCATGCCACGTCCGGTCACGGAGTTGAAAGATGCCGGGGGTGAGGAGAAAACTCTGAAATACCACAATGATTCATTCGATCTCGGTGGGGTTATGCCCCGCCGCGACAAAACCCCATAGAGAGTCGCCAGGTAGTTGGATGGGGAGAAAGTTTTCCGTTAATCATTTTCAAGTGCCTCGATAACGGTCCCGCACAAACATGATGTGGTCGCGGAGCACGTAATACTGTTCGGAATAGGACAGGGGCACTTTCATTTTGTTCACCCCGGCCTCCACCTCGTCGAGTTTCTTCAGCAACTTCTGCCGCTCTTCCGGCTCCGGTTCCGCCAGCATGCTTCTTTCGAGGGCGATCAGGATACCGTACCAGCGGTAGATACGGGATCTGATGCGCCAGCTATAGAGCGCCGGCGCAAGTTTCAGACCGGGTATGAGTAAAACGATAACCGGCACGACCACCACCAGCAGACGGTCCATCAGACTTGCCAGCCAGAAAGGCAGGTTTCGATAAAAGAAGCTCTTGCCGGAACTGTAGTAACGCCGCGCATCATCGCTGATGCGGTATTCATGTTCCTGGGGAGATGGAAACTCGCCGGCGTGTTGCATGAGAGTAGCCCTCCCATGGACCTCCCGCGCCGCCTCGATCAGGAGATCGGACAAGGCCGGGTGGAGATTCTCGCGCGCCACCAGTTCGACAGTGGGAGCTATCAGTTGAATATCCTGCGAAGGGATATTTTTGCCAAAATCGAATGCTCCCATCGGGATTGTGATCCTGTTCAGGTAGGGGTTGCGGCGCGTATAGGCCTCAGCCTGGGAGAAATTCACCATCTGGACGCCTGGGGTCCAGAGCAATTTTCGCATCATCGCCGGCGTGGCGGAATCCCCCATCAAAAACGCGGCATCGATCTTATTTCCGATCAGCGCATCAGCTGCTTCTTCCCCACCCAGGTCCAAAAGAGTTGTTGGTCCTCCTGGCTCGATGCCATTCGCCTTCAACAAGATCAGTGCCAGAACCCGTGTGCCGCTACCTTCCGGGCCGATGGCCAGCCTTTTGCCGGTCAGGGCGGAAACCCTCTCCACAGGTCCGTCAGCGCGACAGAAGAGCGCCAGCGGCTCATTGAACACGCTGCCGAGCGAAACCAGCTTATCCAGGTCCATCCCTTGGGATACGCCACCCTGCACAAAGCCGACATCAACCTTGACAGCCGGGTTGCTCAGCATCCGGAGGTTGTCCAGCGAACCACCCGACGAGAGAATCCGCAATTTCACACCGTTACGGGCCAGGATTTTCCGGTATTTTTCCGCGGTAACCCTGAAGGTGCTGCCATTCGGCCCGCCGGCGATAGTGATGGTATCGGGGGGAGCGGGGCGAACTATCCAGATAGCCACGCCGATTA
>Ga0181533_1002499_pt1 | contig 21460 bp, 17 predicted proteins | sample PEATcosm2014_Bin_45_FD_119772 | JGI IMG/M metagenome (GOLD analysis project Ga0181533, IMG submission 119772) | Peatland microbial communities from MTU Mesocosm Facility, Houghton, MI, USA - PEATcosm2014_Bin11_60_metaG | ecosystem: Environmental > Terrestrial > Soil > Wetlands > Peat | place...
ACTGTCATGCGGCACCGGCTCAGCCGACCCGCGAATATCAGGGTGATGACCGTCGCTGCTTCCTGACCCCGGCGGCGCTTCCCGCCCTCGCCTCCATTGACAAGGACTTCCATATCAGGTGGGCGCCACCGGTGGGTCGGGCTGCGCCGACGGGGGCGGCGCGGGCTGTGGGTAGCCGGGCGGCGCCGCGTGGGGATAGCCGGGCGGGGTGGGATAGGGGTAGGAGGGGCCTCGGTACGGATAGGGAGCGTACGGATAGGGCGGCGGGTACGGCGGCGGGGCATAGAGCGCCGGGACGGCGACCAGGTCCCGCACCACCAGGGCCCGGCCCAGCTTGTCGTGGAGCCCCTGCTTCTGCGGGTCCCAGGCCACCCAGAGCAGGGCGAGCAGGATGAGCAGGTAGAGGGCGTCGGCGATGAAGCCCGCCCAGACAAAGCCGAAGCTGCTGCCGCCGAACGCGCTGAGCCATGCACCGGTGACGAAGACGGGCGTCACCCAGAAGACCACAGCCCGCGCCAGCGCCCGCCCCGGCGGCAGCCTCCTGGTCAGGTCCTCCTTGCAGACCACCCTCGCCCCCACCGCACGCTGCCCGACGGTCCTCCCCCAGACGCTCACCAGCACTCCGAAATAGAGGGCATAGACGATCACGCCGACCGCGCCGGCGATGAGCAGGTTGGCCAGGGGGACAACGCTCAGGAGGTTGCTCGGGAGCAGCGGAGGGCTGCCGGGCGTGAAGTCACCGGGAGTGCCGATCTGGTTGGCGTGGTTCACCAACCAGTTGAACAGCGGCACCAGGATGAGAGCGTCCACCAGGACCCCGTACGGGAGCCCGACGATCAGCCCGTCGAGCAGGTAGCCGAGGACGCGCCACCAGAAGCCGGCGTAGACCACTCCGGGAGCGTGGCCCGAGGCGGCCGGAAGGACCGGATAGGCGGGCGACGGATAGCCGTAGGAGGGCGGATAGCCGTAGGGCGGCGGATAGCCGAAGGACGGCGGATAGCCGGGAGGCGGCGGGTAGCCGGGGAGCGCGCCCTGTCCCGGTGCCGGCGCCGCGGGGGGCTGCCAGCTCATCGCGACCCCGCTACTGCGCCGCGGGCGGAGGTGGAGACTGCGGCGGGTAGTCGGTCGGGGTTTGCGGCGGGTACTGGGTGGGCGACTGCGGTGGGTAGTCGGTCGGAGCCTGCGGCGGGTACTGGGTGGGCGACTGAGGCGGGTAGCCGGTCGGAGCCTGCGGGTACTGGCCCGGGTACTGCTGCGAGCCCGGAGGCGCGTAGGGGCTGGTGGGCGGATAGGCGTACGGGTACGCGGGCTGGCCGTAGGCCGTCGGTGGGAGCAGGGCGTCCTTGAGCACGAACGCCCGGCCCAGCTTGTCGTGCAGCCCCTGCTTGCGGGGGTCCCAGGCCACCCAGAGCAGCGCCAAGAGGACGAGCAGCTCGACGAGGTCGCTCACTCCCGGCACGAAGGCGAGCAGGTTGGCCGCCCAGAAGGGGATCGCCCGGAGCAGGGCGCGCTCGATGGGCAGCCGCTTGGTGACGTCCTCGGTGGGGACCACCCGGAGGCCCACCGCCCGCTGGCCCACCGTGCTGCCCCACACCGAGACCAGGACCCCGAAGTAGAGGGCAGAGAAGATGCAGGCGTAGATGGCGAAGTTCAGCTCCCCGCTCGACGACAGCACCAGCGTCGGGGTGGGGAGCCCTGCGTTCTGGGCGTTCTGGACCTGGGTCGCGTATTTGGAGATCGCCGAGCCGAAGATGATGACGAAGGCGACGATGCTGGGCACGGCCACGACCACGATGTCGATCAGGTAGCCGCTGAACCGGCGCCAGAAGCTGGCGTAGACCCGACCCGCGACCGGGCCAGCGCTGTACCGGCCCGCCGGGTAAGCGGGGGGATAGCCGGGAGGTGGCCCGTAACCGGGGGGCTGGTTCGACGGAGGCTGCCAAGTCATCGCGTCATCCGCATCGTCCGACTCACGGCCCGGAGCATACGCGCCGGATTGACGCTGGTCAAGACACCTTTACAAGATCCCGGCTACGAGATCCCGGCTACGAGCGTTGACGAGATTCGACTGCGGGCGTTTGCAGATCCCGCCGCGGGCGTCTGCAAGATCCGACTGCGCGCGTCTGCACGGTCCGACTACGGGCGGACCACGGTCGCGGGCCTGGGGAGGGCCTCGGCCAGGCCGTCCCAGAGCCGGGTGAGCACCCGGATCCCGGAGTGGAACTGGACCAGGTCGAACTTCTCGTTGGGCGCGTGGATGCGGTCGTCAGGAAGCCCGAAGCCGGCCAGCACCGTGGGCATGCCCAGCATCCTGTCGAACATCTCGACCGGGTGGATCGAGCCCCCCTCCCGTGTGTAGTAGGGCTCGACCCCGAACACCTCGCGCATCGCCTCGGCGGCCGCCCGGACCCCCGGGTGATCCGTCGGCGTGACGACCGGGTGGTTGGCCGACCCGGCGGTGACCGAGACCCGCACCGCGGGCGGGGTCGCGGCCTCGATGGCGGCGCGCACCCGGGCCACGATGTCCTGCGGCCGCTGCTCGGGGACCAGACGGCAGGTGACCTTGGCGCCGGCCCGCGCCGGGATGATCGTCTTGGGGCCGGGACCCTGGTAGCCGCCCCAGATCCCGTTGATCTCCAGGGTGGGGCGCACGCTGCGCCGCTCGGTGGTGGTGTAGCCCTTCTCGCCGAAGGTGGCCGGAACTCCCCCGGCCAGCTCGCGGTAGGCGGCCTCGTCGAAGGGGATGGCGGCGACCTGGGCCCGCTCCTCGGGGCTCAGCTCGACCACCTCGTCGTAGAAGCCGGGCACCGTGACCCGCCCCGTCTCCGGGTCGCGCAGCGAGGCGAGGATCCGGGCCAGCGCCTCCAGGGGGTTGAGCACCGTGCCCCCGAACTCACCGGAGTGGAGATCGACCGAGGGCCCGGTCACCTCCACCTCGAGGTCGACCATGCCGCGCAGGCCGACGCAGATCGAGGGCTGGCCCGGGCCGTGCATGGCGGTGTCGGAGACGACGCAGAGGTCGGCCGCGAGGCGCGCGGATTCAGCGCGGATCAGCTCCTCGAAGTGGAGCGATCCCACCTCCTCCTCCCCCTCCACGATCAGCTTGAGATTGAGGGGCAGCGCGCCCCGGGTGCGCAGGTGGGCCTCCACCGCCTTGAGCTGCATCCAGACCATGCCCTTGTCGTCGGCGCAGCCGCGACAGTGGAGCACCCCGTCGACGATCCGTGGCTCGAAGGGGGGCGAGGTCCACTCGTCCAGCGGGTCGACGGGCTGGACGTCGTGGTGCCCGTAGATCAGGGCGGTCGGCAGCGCCGGGTCGAAGATCCGCTCCGCGTAGACGGCCGGGTGGCCGGCCGTCTCGATCAGCTCCGCGGTGGCGAAGCCGGCCTCGAGCGCCGCCCGCGCCAGATGCTCCGCGTTGCGCCGGACGTCGCCGGCGTGGGCGGGGATGGCCGAGATCGAGGGGATCCGGCAGAATTCGACCAATTCATCGACGAAGCGGTCCGCGTGCGTGTCGCAGTAGGCATCGAGATCGTGAGCGCTCATGGCCGAGAGCGTAGCGCGCCGGCACCGCTCTTCTCCATCCGGCGAGCACAGCGCACCCCGGTGGTGTAGCCTTCACGGCGACTGTCCCTCACCCCCACTCAACGTCGCAGCAGGAGGATCGTCCGATGGCGCTTCAGGCAGATGCCCCCGAGTCCGAGGGCCTGCGGCCGAAGGGGCCGGCCCTGAGCGAGCGCCCCTCCGAGACGTACCTCACCGCCGCGCCCCCGCCGCCGCCCCCCGTGGACGGCGACGTGGTGGAGTTGATCGGCCACCCGATGTCCCCGCCGCGGTTCGCCACCCGCACCGCGATCGACAGCGCCGTGGAGTCGGCGGTCCTCCCCCACCAGCTCCACGAGATCGACCAGGTGGTGGAGATCGCCCGGCTCGGCGAGCTGCTGGTCGAGAAGGACGCGCGGATCGCCCTCCTCGAGCGTGGTCTGGCCGACTGGCGGGAGCGGGCGCGGCTCGAGATGGATGCCCACGCCGGCGCTGAGCGGCTCGCCTTCGAGCGCGAGCGCGACCTGGTCGGGGTCATCCACCAGCAGATCGCGACCATCGAGAGCGCCGAGGAGAGCACCCAGCAGGCCTTCACCCAGGCCGACGAGCTGCGCACCCGGCTCGACGAGCAGACCGCCCTGGTCGACTCCGCCCAGCAGAGCACCATGGTCGCGCTGGCCCGGATGCAGGAGCTGCAGATGCGGATCGACGAGCTGGAGGACCGGCTGCGCCAGCGGGCGCGCCATTGGTGGAGCCGGCGCTCCTCCTAGTCCCCATTGACCCGCCGGTTCGGCGACCGACGCGGGGTCAGCTCACCGGTGGGAAGGCGAAAGCCTCGACGACACCTGTCTCCTCGAACTGCGGCGACACCAGGACCAGCCCGCCCGACGCCAGCAGGACGGCCGGCGGCAGGGCCAGCGAGACCCCGTGGTCGCTGCCCAGGTTGTTGAAGGACGGCAGGGTCAGGCTGGCCAGGGTGCGCCCGGTGGTCAGGTCCAGCTCGGTGAGGAAGAAGGCCCCCGCCGGGGTCGGGGGGCCGGGCTGCAGTGGATAGGCGGGAGCCGAGTCGGCGGCGGTCACCACGTCCATGTCGCCTCCGGCGGCGACCACGCAGGGGTTGCTCAGCGCGCTGAGGTCGACGCACTCCATGGCCGGGTGGTCGGCGCTGGCATTGCTCCCCGGCCACCCCGCCGACCAGCGCGGCGTCCCGTCGAGGGCCGACCGGCAGTCCACCCCACCATCGGTCACCACGCAGAGGCTGCCCGCGCCGCCGACCACGGTCACCTCCTGGCCGGAGAGCCCCTCCAGGTCCCAGCGCGGCCGCCCGCTCGCGGGGTCGAGCATGACCACGTCCTCGTCCTCGGCGTACCCGTAGGGATTGTCGATGCTGGTGGGTCGGGAGGGTCCCGGTGCCGGCGCGACCGTGGGCGGTGCGTTGGCGGGCGGCACCAGGCTGATCGACACCGCGACCGCGCCGCCACCGGAGACCCCGGTGGTAACCGTGACCGCCTGCTGCTGATCCACCTCCCAGCCCTCGGGAGCCTCCCAGCCCCAGACGCGCCTGCCGCTGGCGGCGTCGACGGCGGCAACGCCGCCGCCGGCGGGGCACGAGAAGGCGACCGCGACGGTGGCGCGTGCGGTGCCCGCGACGGCGCCGATGGTCCGCGCGTTCGGTTGCAGGCTGTCCATCTCGCCCCCGGTGCAGCCGGCGGGTGCGGGATCACTCCAGAGCTGGTGTCCGTCCCCCTCGCTCAGACCGAGCAGCGACCCGTCGGCCTCGGAGACGACCACCACGCCTCCCGCGAGGGCGGCGGGGAACTGCTGCCCGTCGTCGGGGAGACTGACGCTCCAGCGCTCGGCGCCGGTGCGGGAATCGTAGGCGGTGAGCCCGCTGATCACGGAGGCGACCATCGCGGGCGCCTGGCCGACCTGCACCTCCGTGGTGACCAGCAGCGTGGAGCCGTCCGCCACAAGTCCGAAGCCACCCTGGTTGGAGCCGGTCGTCCACGCGACGCGACCGGTAGCCACGTCGAAGGCGACGATGCAGCCGCTCACGGCGAAGGCCAGCTGGCCCTGCGTGCCGGAGAGAGAGCCGAGGTCGGCGGACCAGACCGGGGTCGCCGCGCCTCGTGCGTCCAATCCCAGTGAGCTGGCGGCTCCCGTCACCGCCGGCGTCCCCGCCCGAGGACAGCTCGGCCCCGGCGGCGAGCTCGAGTTGGGCAGGGCGGCCGAGGGGATGGTGGAAGCACAGGCGGCCCCCAGAAGGCCGGCCGCGAGGGCGATGGGGAATCTCACTGCCTTGACCAGGTTGCGGGCTGCGTCATGACTACGCAGCGCGCAGTGTGCAAGTTCCAAGGCCCGGCTGTGGCGACACCCGGCAGCCCGCGGGACAGCCCGCACGCACGGTGCATCCGCGCGCATCCCGGCTGCGGTTCTCCGCCGGCTCGGGGCAACCGATACTTGGACCGTGCCCCACATCCTCTGCCCCACCCTGGTGGGGCGGGACCGCGAGATGGCAGCGCTCCGCGCCCGGATGGAGGCCGGCGCATGCGGCGAGGGCGGACTGGTGCTGGTCAGCGGCCCGGCCGGCGTGGGCAAGTCCCGGCTGGTGCTGGAGCTCGCGGGAGCGGCGCGAGCCCGGGGGCTCACCGTGCTCCTCGGCCGGGCGACCCCGTCCGAGGTGCCCGCCCCGTACCGGCCGCTCTCCGACGCACTGCTCCCCATCTCACCGTCGAGCCCGGCGGAGGGTCCGCGCCTGCGCGGGTTCGAGGGGGCGCTGGGCCGCCTCGCGCCGCAATGGGGTTCGGACCGCGTCGCGGCGCCCGAACCGTCGCCGGTCGTGGTGGCCGAAGCCCTGCTGCGCCTGCTCCACACCATGGCCGGGCCCACCGCCTGCCTGCTGATCATCGAGGACCTGCAGTGGGCCGACCCCGAGACCGTGGCCGTGGTCGAGTATCTCGCCGACCACGCGACCCGCCTCCCGCTCCTCTGCGTCGCATCGCTGCGTGACGACGCGGAACTCCGGGTGGTGCAGGACGCGACCCGGCTGGAGGCGCGCCGGGCGGCCGAGCTCATCCGGCTCGGGCCGCTCACCCCCGCCGACGTGGCGCCCATGACCCGCGCCTGCCTCGCCACCGACGCCGTCCCCGCCGAGGTCGACGTCCTGCTGCGCGACTCCGCGGAGGGGGTCCCCTTCTTCGTCGAGGAGCTGCTGGCCGCGCTCGTCACCGACGGGGCGCTGGCCCGGATCGACGGAGGCTGGTCGAGCACGGGCGCGCTGCGACCCCATGTGCCCCCCAGCTTCATCCAGTCGGTGCGGCACCGCGTCCGCGAGATCGGGCCGGACGGCCGGCGCCTGCTCGGCTGCGCAGCTCTGCTCGGCCGGCAGTTCGACTGGCGGCTGGCCACCGGCGCCGCCGGGCTCAGCCCGGCCGCCGCTCATGACCTGCTCAGCCGGGCGGTGGCGCTGCAGCTGCTGGGGGTCCAGCAGGCCGGGTTCACCTTCCGCCACGCCCTGACCCTGGAGGCCATCCTGGAGGAGCTCCTGCCCAGCGAACGCGCCACCCTGGCGACCCGCTGCATGGACGAGGTCGAATCGACCTCGAGCGGCGCCGGCGACTGGCGGCACCTGGCCGCGGACCTCGCCGAGATCGCGGGTGACCCCAACCGCGCCGCGGCCCATCTCATCGCGGCCGGAGGCGTGGCGCTGCGCCGTGGGGCCCTGGAGACCGCGCGGGCCGCCCTCACCCGCGCCGCGTCGCTCAGCACCGATGCCGAGGTCCGCGCCGGCGCCGCGGAGCTCCTGGCCGAGACCACGGCGTCGTCCGGGGACCTGGCGGCGACGCGCGACGCGGTCAGCAAGCTGCTCACGACCCTGGCGGAGCTCGACGCCCCCGCCGGGCGGCGCGGCCAGGCGCATCTGCTGCTGGCCCGGAGCGCGGTGGCGGCGGCCCAGTTCGACCTGGCCAGTGAGGAGATGGCAGACGCGCGCCGGCTCGCCACCGCCGCCGGTGACGCGGGGCTCGCGGCCCGGCTCAGCGCGGTGGCCGCCCAGGTTGCCATCGGTGAGGGCCGCCTGGGCGAGGCGGAGGCCCTGGCCTCGCGAGCGGCGGAGAGCGCCGCTGCCACCGGCCAGCCCGAGGCACTCTGCGAGGCCCTCGAGGTGGCCGGGCGATGCGCCCGGACGCGGAACCTCGACCAGGCCGAGGCGATCGGGCGGCGGGCTGTGCACGTGGCCGAGGACCACGGTCTGACCCTGTCGCGGATGCGTGCGACCTACCAGCTCGGGGTGGTCGACCTCTTCCGGTCGGGGGCTGTCGAGCTTCTCGAGCGGACCCGCGAGGACGCCGTCCGGCTGGGCGCCGTCGCGACCGTCGCCCACCTGGACCTGGAGATCAGCGCCGGGCTCGAGTTCCAGGGCCGGTGGGAGGAGGCGCGCGAGCGGCTGCAGAACTGCATCGACACCTCGGAGGTCCTCGGCCTCCGCACCCTGGAGGCCACCGCCCACGTCTTCGTGGCGATCGTCGAGGCGGAGGGCGGGACGCGGCGCCGGATGGAGGCGGCGATCTCGAGGGCGATGGCGCTCGCCGGGCAGGATCCCGAGGTGGTCGGAGCCCTCTGGGGCGACGCACGGGCGATCGCCTCGCTCGCCGACGAGGACCGTGCCCGCGCCCGCCGGGACCTCCACACCGCGGTGGACACCTATGGCGCGCGCCGGGCCGCGATCCCCCATCTGGCCGCGGCCCTGCTCGACGTCCTCGTCGCCCTCGAGGGTGATGACCCGGATCCGGCTGCGCGCTCGGGGGCGACCACCACCATGTGTCAGGCGCGCGGCTACCTCGCGTTCGCCGACGCGGTGCGCCTCGGCCGCGCCGGCCGGGTCGTCGAGGCGAGGGCGGCCGCCGGCTCCGGGGAGGTTGCGCTGCGGCGTGGCCCCTGGTACCGCCACCTGATGCACCGGCTCTGCGCGGAGGCGGCCGGAGCGGACGGTTGGGGGGACCCGACCATGTGGCTCGCCGAGGCGGCGCGCTTCTACGACTCGAGGGGCAACGAGCGGCTGGCGGCGGCCTGCCGCGGATTGCTCCGCAGGAGCGGCTCACCGGTGGCTCGCCCCACCCGGCGGACACGCCGGCTGCCGACGCCGCTGCGCGATGCCGGGGTGACCGGCCGGGAGGCCGAGGTGCTGGCCCTGGTCGGCGAGGGGCTCTCCAACCCGGAGATCGCCGAGCGGCTCTTCCTCTCGGTGCGCACCGTCGAGCATCACGTCGGGTGGCTGCGCCGGAAGCTGGGGGTCCAGTCCCGGGCTCAGATGGTGGCCCGGGCGGTGGCGGCGGGCCCACCGGCCGGCTGATCGGGTCTCCCCGGTGACGGGTCTCCCCCATCGAAGCCGTCCCCTGCGCGCACGCTCTCCGCGCGCCGTCGAAATTGGGGGCTGGCACGGATGTGCCGGATCCCGCCCACCCCCAGAGTGCGAGTGCGCCCCCGAGGGCCCGACACGAATGGAGGACACCCGATGCTGGTCAGGAAGAACTTCAGTGAGGCCGACGAGGTCCGCAGCGTTCCGCACGGGAGGCTCGAGGTCGTCAGCCTCCCGGGCCAGGCCCTCGCCCGGGCCGTGCTCGAGCCGGGCTGGCGCTGGTCGCAAGACATGAAGCCGATCGCGCACACCCAGAGCTGCGAGATCGTCCACACCGCCTACGTGATCTCGGGTCGCATGCACGTGCGCATGGACGACGGCTCCGAGATCGAGTTCGGCGCCGGGGACGCCCACTTCGTCGGCGCCGGGCACGACGCGTGGGTGGTCGGCGACGAGCCGCTCATCGTCCTCGACATCATCGGCGCGGATGCCCTGGTGAAGGTCGCCGAGGGGACGGAGGCCGCCGCGGCACCGGCGACCGCGTAGCGGGTTTCGCGGGGGGCGGCGGTTCGCGGCCGGATGCCGGGCCGTCCGCGGCCCCCCGCACCGCCTGGTGACGCGGGTTCGACGGCCCGGAAGGGACCCTCCGCTACGCGCCGACCAGGGCGTCGGTCAGGGCGTCGATCCCGGCCAGCCTGCTGGCCAGCGCCTCACTCAGCGCATAGCGGGCGGCGAGCTGAGCCGGCGGCGTGTAGCTGACCTTGGTCTGGTCACCGTCCGCCCAGACCAGCACCTTGAGGGGGAGGTCGAGGGCGGCCGGCGGCGCCGCCGCCATCACCGGCGTCCCGGCCTGCGGGCTGCCGAAGATGACGACCTTGGTGTCGCGCAGCTCCAGCCCCACCCTCGCGGCCTCACCGCTGTGGTCGATCACGGCGAAGACCTTCATCCCCCGCCCCTCGACCAGGGTCACGAGCCGCGACACCGTCTCCCCCACCGACCGGGGGCTCAGCTTGGTGACCACGCCCGCGCCCTCCTGGGCGACGCCGCGGGCGGGGATGGAGCCGGGTTGGGAACCTTGCTCGGGCATTCCGTGCTCCTCGATCCGATGGGGCGGCTGGCGCAGGTGCATCGGGCCCACCCGCGGGTGGGGCCCGACACACCTCGATCACCGCTCAGACGACGGGTCGACCTCTCACGGGAAGCTCAGCACGGCCACCGGGGTATCCGGGTTGGCGACCGTCGACGAGCCACCCGTGTTGTCGATGACGTTGGTGATGCCTCCATAGCCGCTGGTGCTGTTGAGGAAGATGGTGAAGACGTCGTGGATGCTGCCGGCCGGCAGCGTCTCGGGCACCTGGAATGCGTTGGCCGCGAAGATCTGCGGGGTCAGACCCGGGATGTCGAAGAAGCTGTAGCTGCCCATCCCGTACCCGGTGAAGGTCCTGACGCCCGAGGTCACCTCGAAGGCGGCGTACCCGTCCACTCCCGGAGCCTCCATCCAGGCCGCCTGACTGGGCGGGTCGTAGGGCAGCTCGTTCTGGAAGAAGATGTCCGTGCCCCCCTGGCCGCTCCAGATCACCTCGTAGCTCTGGTAGTGCTCCACGGCGAGCCCGTAGGCGGTGACGTCGTTGCCGGTCACGACCACCCCGGTGTTGGCCTGGTTCACCGTCCATCCGACCGCGCCGCCGTGGTCGGCGCGCCATGCCCAGACGTCGTCGAGGATGGAGTCACTGGCGTTGTCCATGAGGCTGACCGTGGCGCTGGTCGGGGTGGTCTCGGCCCCGCCGATGCGGAAGAAGACGTCCTGGATCAGGTCGGGGTCGCTCGCGCTGCTGGTGCTGCCCCAGGATCCGAAGGGCGGGAGGAACCCGCAGCCGAATCCCCAGGCGCCGGGGTTGAGCCACCCCTGCCCGAAGCTGGTCTGGCTGGTGCATCCCACGTCCATCAGGACCGGCGAGTTGACCGGCCCGGCGTCGATGATCAGGCCCGAGACCTTGACGCCCTGGTTGCTGGTCACGATCATCGCGGCGTTGCCCCGCTGGGGGACAAGGGTCGCGAAGCCGAGACCCATGACCACCGTGTTCGGACGGCTGACCACGATCGGCTGATCGAGGTCATAGACGCCCGGCGTGAGGATGAGGTTCTGGCCCAGGGCCAGGGCCAGGTTGATCTCGAGGACCGGGGTGCTCGGGCTGGCGGTGAAGAACTGCCGGATCGGTATCGAGGTACCGGCCTCCGTGCCGCCGGCATAGGAGGGTCCCACCGAGTTGGTCTGGACCGCGGGCACGAAGACGCTGTAGCCGCCGCCGCTGGAGCTCGTGTAGAGGAAGGGCTCCTCCTCGGTCACCGGGCTGGTCGCCAGGGTGGTGTAACCGTTGGTGCCCGGCCCGAAGCTGGTCGCCGGGGCGCCGTTGACACCGGAGAAGACCTGGTTCCACACCCCGTTCGAGGAGCTGCCGATGTCGCTGTTGCGGGTCAGGTACTGCTGCTGGCCGTAGAAGTCGGCGGCCCCGCTGATCTCGTCGTCGGCGAGGAACCCGCCACTGACGAAGCCCTGGCCGCAGTAGTCCTGCAGGACGAGGTTGCCGTTGATGATGGTCCGCCGGATCGGCATGGCCTGCGACGCCGCCCAGATCTCGGCGCTGGCCTGGCAGCCGGTGCTCTCGCCGTTGGCGGGCGAGGTGTAGCCAGGGCCCGGCGTGCTGGGCAGGTCCACGTTGAGGGTCAGGTTGGACAGCGAACGCCAGAAGTTGTCCGATCCCTCGCACTCCCCGCCCGAGCACTGGTTGAAGACGTCGATAGCCCCGTCGATGACGGTGTCCTGGGGCATCGCTCCGAGCCCGGCCACCTCGGTGTAGTACCCGACCTGGAACACCAGCGGGTCAGCGACGGAGCCGTAGGTGCCGGGTTCAAAGAAGATCGCGTTGCGCTGGCTGCCGAACTGGTTGGGGACCTGGACATTCGAGATCGCGTCGAGGTCAGCCTGGATGGTGGCCTGGGGCATGCTGGTGTTCAGGATCAGGACATTGGGGCCGAAGCTGGGGGTCGCCGGCGGCGGGCCGGCGAGAGCCGTCGGACCGGCACCGATGGCCGCGGCACCGGCGGCCAGGGCGCCGGCGATCAGCATCGAGCTGAGCCGCCGCCGTCCCGCACCGCCGCGCCGTGGTGGCCGGAGAGCCCGCCATCGCATCTGGATCGTGGTCATGGGTAGCGCACCTCCCTGTGAGCGGACGGTCCCAGCGGGTGGAGCGGCGTGCTGCCAGCAGGGGATCGGCGCCCCCCCGGCGCCTCCCGGCCTCCCCGATCGCTCCCTTGAGCCCGGGCCTCACGGCGGGGGTGCCGCCGCCAGGCTCGGCGCTCTCCTTAGCCAAGGCTAAGCACCCGGACCACGCCTGACAAGTTCTTGTAAGCGCTTACACACCTTCCAGAAGGGCTCCGGCGGCGGGGCCGTGGGAGCGGTGGGTTGGGAACCCTAGAGCAGGCTCAGGGCAGCACCGCCATGAGCTCGCCCAGACCGGACCCCACGGTCTCCACCCCGCCGCTCGGCAGGCTCATGACGTGGGCGATCTCGGTGTTGGGGTCGAACATCCCCTTGGTGGAGGTCGTGTTCGTGACGAAGGCCAGACTGGAGGACCCAGCCCAGCCCATCGGTGCCATGAAGTGGAGGTCGTCGTTCGGAACCGTGATGTTCTGCAGGACCGACCCGCTGCTCGTCTGAGCGACCTCGATGCCGTCATCCCCATCCGAAAGGGCGACGTAGCCGTCGCCGGGTGAGAACAGCACCGAGTTCACCTCACCGTCCGAGGTCCAGGCCCCCGCGATCACGGCATCGTGGCCGCTGTTGAGATCGAGGATGTTGGTGGCCTGGCCCGAGCCGTACGCCAGCAGGGAGCCATCCGCCGTCACCTGGCCGGTGTAGGAACCGTTGAACGGCTGCAGATCGGCGGCGATCGCCGGCGGAACGCCGCGCAGCGTGAGTCCGCTCGTCTCCATGTTCAGGACGGCGACGGCGACGCCCGTGACCGGGCGACCGTTGAGGCTGGCGTCGGAGACGAGGAACGAGACCAGCTGCTCAGCGGGATCGACGTTCTCCACCTGGAACAGGAAGCTCCCGGGGCCGGGCAGTGGACTGGCGGCGATGAGCGGGGTCACCGTCCCGCTACCGAGGTCGATCTCGTCGAAATCGACGGCCCCCTCAGCCGTTCCGACGGTGGCGAGGAGAGCGTCCGGTCCGATCAGGAACACACCGGGCGATCCCTCCACGATCTGGTCCAGGAGGGGGGTCAGTGAGGCGGCCACCGTCTCCACGGTGCCGTCCTTCTCCAGCACCGAGTAGTCGTCCACCGCGACCCCGCCGCCTGCCGCCCGGACCTCGTCGCTGGCCAGGAGTGCGGTCGACCCGCCGATGTAGTTGTTGGTGTCGGTGACCGGTTGATCGCAGGTGCTGGCGCTGTTGGTGCACTGGAACGAGCCGATCACCGCTCCGGCGGCCGTGACGAAGCTCACCGTGGAGGTGTAGTCGAGGTATGAGCCGGCCAGGTTCGCGAAGACGAAGGTGGGCGCCGATGGCGTGGGGGTGGGTGGGGCCGCCGATGCCGGCATCGCCGGCCGGGAACCGTGCGACGCCGTGGGGCTGCTCGCGACCGCGGCCGAGGCGCACCCGGCCACGAGAACCATGACGCTCAGGGCCGCGACGCCCCGCAGCCGGTCCGGCACCGTGGTCATGGGTGCGGGCCTCACCGGGCCGTCGCGGCGTGGCGTCCGATCACGGTGTGCTGGCCAGCGCCGCGAGCTCCAGCCACTGGAAGCTGTCGTAGTAGTACTCATCGGGACTGCCGTTCAGCGGCGGGGGGCCGTAGGCGACGGTCCAGTCGTTGACGTCGATGGTGTCACTGCCACTCGACGTGGCGTTCTCGTCGTCGAGGCTGATCGTTCCGGTGCCCTGCAGGTTGACCGAGGTGCCGGTGACCACGCCCGTGTGCCCGTACACCTCGGAGGTCGATGGTCCCCACATGCTGATGATGTCCCCGGCCTGCGGGAGCTGACCGGCTCCGGTCAGAGCGCTCACGCCCCTCCCCGCGCGCGACGGCACCAGCGGGAACCGTGGGAAGTTGGCGTTGAGGATCTCGGCGGCATTCCTGCCGTAGTCGATGTACTGCTCATCGTCGGCGATGCTCGAGAAGACGTCATTGAAGTACCGGGTGACGTAGTCGACACACTGGAAGCCGGGATACACACCCGGAATGGGCCCGCAGGTGTACACGCCGTCGAACTCGGACCCGAGGTCATAGCCCGTGGTCGGCTGGCCGTTCGCGTTGTCGACGGTCCGGGTGGCGCAGTACCCGGAGCCGGATGCAGCCTGGGCGTGCGCGACGGCCGGGTTCGCAAGTGCTGGAACGGCGAGAACGGCCAGCGCGCCGACGGCCAGCAGCGTGAGAAACAGGTGCCGCCGTGTGCCGGTGACGCTCCGTCCGGGCCGGCGTCGAGGCACCTGCGCCATGAACTCCTCAGGCTTCCGCTCCGCCGCCTTCTCGGCCTCCGTCTCCCGATCACCGGGACGTTCCCATTCTGACCGCGTCGAACGGGGAGGTCCAGGCGAGCGGCCGGCGCCCGACTCACCCAGGGGCAGCCCTGGTCTCCTCGTGCCGCAGCGCCCGGGCGATCCGCCGGGCCTCGCGCAGAGGCTCCGGGGTGCGGTGGCGGAGGAGCGCGAGCCGCGTCACCTCCAGCGCCACCTCCGGCGAGGTCCTCCAGCCTGCGTGGACTGCGATGGGCCGTGCCCCGATGGCGCTCCGGAGCTGATATCCGACCACGGCGCCCCCGAGACGCAGCTCGGCCACCGAGCCGCTCGCCTCCCCCGGCGCCGGCCCCCGCGCGATCAGCGGCCGGTCGGTCACCCCGACCGTCGGAGTGCCGAGGCGGGCTCCGAGGTGGATGGCGAGGCCGCCTCCGCGCGGGTGGTCGCTCCCGGTGGCGTCCACCAGCAGGACGTCGGGCGCCAACCGGAGCGCTCGCACCGCTGCCTCGAGAGCCGGACCCACTCGGAGGGCGAGGAGGCCGGGGGTGTATCCCGCACCGGTCACCGAGTGCAGGGTTGCCCGTTCGACCACGGCGCGGCCGTGCGTGAGCACGGCGCCGAGCCAGATCGGCTCGCCGGCCACGCCGGGGCCCGGCCCGCCCCGCCGGTGGGCACAGAAGACGGCGCCGATGACCGGTTGCCGGCCGGCCGTCGGCACCCAGGGGGAGACGGTCTCGGCCGCGGCCGCCAGGCGCTGCTGCAGCGCCTCCAGCTCTGCGGCGCTCTCCGGCCAGGTGACCCACGGCGTTTCCATGAGGGTGAAGGTTGGCGCCTCGCGCGCGACGCCGCCACCGACGATAATCCGCAAGCAGTGCCGCGCATCGTCTCCAGCCTGCCTCTCCCAGGACCCGCTGAGGAGTGGCTCCGCCAGCGGGGCGAGCTCGAGATCCTGGGCGCGATCCTGCCTCCCGACCGCTACCGGGAGGCCGTCCGGGGGGCGGCCGCGCTGCTCCCCTGGGCGGGAGACCGGGTCGACGAGCCCGCCCTGGAGGCTGCAGGGCCCAGCCTCCAGGTGGTCTCCACGTACGGGGTCGGGCTGGACCATGTGGACGTCCCGGCCTGCACCCGGCGGGGCATCTTCGTCGGGCACACCCCGAACGTCGTCACCGACGCCACCGCCGACCTGGCCATGACCCTGCTGCTGGCGACCGCCCGCCGTGCGGTGGAGGCCGACAGGGAGGTCCGCGAGGGCCGCTTCTCAGGCTGGAAGCCCGACTACATGCTGGGCCAGGAGGTGACCGGAGCGACCCTCGGAGTGATCGGCTTCGGGCGGATCGGGCAGGCGGTGGCGCAGCGCGCCGCCGGCGGCTTCTCCATGCGGATCCTGGTCCACGACCTGGGCAGGGTGCGGATGGAGCCGGGGGTCGAGGCGGAGGTGTGCGACCTCAACCGGCTCCTGGCTGAGTCGGACTTCGTTACCTGCCACGTGCCGCTGACACCGGAGACCCATCACCTCATCGGGGCGGCCCAGCTGGCTCGCATGCGCAGGACCGCGATCCTCATCAACACCTCGAGGGGCCCGGTCGTCGACGAGCAAGCGCTGGTCGACGCCCTGCAGCGCGGGGTGATCGCCGGGGCCGGGCTCGATGTCTTCGAAGACGAGCCGCGGCTGGCGACGGGGCTGGCCGGCTGCGCCAACACCGTGCTGCTGCCCCACATCGGCACCGCCACCTGGAAGACCCGGATCGGGATGGGTGAGCTGGCCGCCCGCAACATCCTGGAGGTGCTCGACGGCCGACCTCCCATCGCCTGGGCCAACCCGGAGGTCTCTCGCCGGGTCTGACCCGCGGCCCGGAGCGTCCTGGCACGACCCGCTGACCAACGCGGTCCGGGGCGCCGCCCCATCCGAGCTGAGGGGCATCGCGCGGTGCAACCCGTCAACCCATGCCCGCGTGCGGCACCTGGCAGGCTCTTGGCCCCCGACGGGAGCCTCCCTATAATGGTGCATGCAACGCACCAGAGGTTCATTAGATGAAACTGCGGTGACCCGTGCCCTGAGTCGTGGCCTCGACATCCTGGAGGTGCTGGTACGAGGGAGCGATGACGGGCTCGGTCCCTCTGCGATCGGCCAGCAGACCGACCTGGACAAGGCCACCGTGACGCGGCTGCTCCGGACCCTGGTGGAGGCCGGCTACGCGACCCAGGACGAGAGGACCCGGCGCTATCGACTCACCGGCAAGATCCTGTGGCTGGCCCATTCCGTCACCACCCGCATCGATCTGCGGAGCGTGGCTCGCCCGTACCTGAAAGCGCTGAGGGACGAGCTCGGCGAGACCGTTCACCTCGCGGTGATCGACGATCTGCGAGTCGTCTACGTCGACAAGCTGGAGGGCGACCATAGCATCCAGCTGGTCTCCGCCATCGGGCAGACCATGCCCCTACACTCCACCTCTCTGGGCAAGGCCATTCTCGCCGCCCTGCCCGAGGAGGAGCGCGAGGGGAAGTACGCACGGATGGACTTCCAGCCGCGGACCGAGAGGACGATCCGCGACCTGGCCACCTTTCGGGAGGAGATCCGGCGGACGCAGCGCCGCGGCTACTCCACCGACGACCGCGAGAACGAGCCCTTGGGGGCGTGCATCGGGGCCGCGATCATCAACGCCGAGGGGCGCCCGGTCGGCGCGATCAGCGTCTCCGGGCCATCCTTCCGGATTCGTGATCGATTCGAGCACTTTGGCGAGCGGGTCCGGGCCGCGGCCGGCGCGATCGCCCGGGAGCTCGGTACCGACCCGAGCGAGCCGGCTGAGGTCGGCGGTCGCGACGCCCGTGAGGCGACCTGATGGACGCCCGCGAGATCCAGTCGAAGCTGTCGGGCGTGTTCGCACCGATCTGCACGCCCTTCGCTCCGAACGAGGATGTCGACCACGACGCGCTGCGCTTCAACCTCGCGCGCTACGCGCAGAGCGGGATCCGCGGCTACCTGGCGCTGGGGTCGAACGGCGAGAACCGCAGCCTGGCCGAAGACGAGAGGCTGAGCGTCCTCGACGACGTCGTGCGCCACAAGGGTCGTGGACAGGTGGTGCTTGCCGGCGCCGCCTACGACGGGCAGCGCGAGGCGGAGCGCTTCCTCGCGGCCGCCGCGGACCTGGGGGCCGACTTCGGGCTGGTCCTCTCACCGGGCTACTTCAGGGCGCAGATGACCGACGACGTCCTGTACCGGTACTTCTCCTCTCTGGCCGACCGCGCCCGGATCCCGCTGCTCCTCTACAACGCGCCGGGCTTCTGCGGCATCACCCTGAGCCCGGACCTAGTCGGACGCCTGGCGGCGCATCCGAACATCGTCGGTCTCAAGGACAGCGCGTCGAGAGGAATCGAGAGCTTCCTCCCCTTCCAGGGCCGGTCATTCCAGGTTCTGGCGGGCTCGGCCAACTTCCTCTTCCCGGCCATGGTCGGCGGATCACGCGGCGGCACGGTCTCGCTGGCCAACTCGTTCCCGCAGCTCGCCCTGCAGCTGTTCCGCTACGGGCAGGCCCGTGACGGGGTCAACGGGTCGCCTCTGCAGGGTCGGATCAACCGCATCAATGCGGCCATCTCCGGAGCCCACGGGGTGGCAGGTGTCAAGGCGGCCATGACCCTCGCCGGCTTCCGCGGCGGCATCCCCCGCCGTCCCCTGCTCCCCCTGGAGCCGGAGCAGGTGCGGGAGCTCAGGGCGATGCTCACCGCGGAGGGGCTCCTCCCGTGAGGTATGACATCCTCGCCATCGACGTTGGGACCAGCGCGCTCAAGATCGGGGTGTTCGGCCCCGACCTCGAGAGGCGCCGCGAGGCTCAGCGAACCTACGCGCCCCACATCTATGACCACGGCAAGGCGGACATCGACCCCGAGTCGTGGTGGCAGGCGCTCCGCGCCTGCTGCGTGGAGGTGTCAGCCGACCTTGCCGGGGTCGGCGTCATCTCCCTCTCCGTGACCACGCCAGGGCTCACGCCGATGGCCGCCGACGGCACAGCGCTGGCGCCGGCAGTCCTTTTCCTCGACGGGCGATCGCATGCGCAGTCGGCGGCCATTCGCCGCCTGGTGGGAGAGCCGCGATTCCTGGCCGAGACTTGCAATCTTCCGGTCTCCGGCGGCTCGTCGCTGTCGTCCATGCTCTGGTTCCGAGACGAGCAGCCCGAGGTGTGGGCGGCGGCCGCCAAGTTCGGCCACTGCAACACCTATCTGGTCAAGCGGATGACCGGCCGGTGGGCGATCGATCCGTCGACCAGCTCCATCACCGGCCTCTACAACACGGCCCGCAACGACCTCACCTGGAATCGGGCGATCCTGGGGTTCGCCGGCATCCCCGAAGACAAGCTCCCACCCCTCATGCAATCCCACGAGCAGGTCGGACGCCTGCTGCCCGCGGTCGCCGAGGAGCTCGGCCTTCCCCGCCGCTGCGCAGTTCTCTGCGGGGGCAACGACGCCGTGCTGGCCGCGCTGTCGGGGGGCCTGACCGAGCCCGGCGACATCAACATCATCAGCGGCACGTGCGACATCGCCAACGTGTGCATCGACCGCCCCATCGCTGCGCCGACCTTCAATATCCGCTGCCATGTCGTACCCGGTCGCTGGCTGACCTTCTTCGTGCTGAACGCCGGAGGGGCGGCGCTGGACTGGTGCCATCGCGTCACCTGCAGCGAGCTGGACGACAACCGGTTCTACGCCGAGTACCTTCCGCGCGTGGTCGACGGGTTCTTCCGAGATCCCGACCCGGATGCTCGTGAGGCCCAGCTCCCCGAGTACCTGCCCTACCTCGGCGGGAGCCGGTACTCGCTCGATCCGCTGCAGGCCGTCCTCAGCGGGCTGACGCTCGAGACCACCCGCGAGGATCTGCTGCTGAGCATCGTGCGCGGCAACGCGGCCTACCTCGGTCAGCACCTCCATGAGATCGCCGGGCTGGTGCCCATCGGCCGCCGAGTCGGGATCTCCGGGGGCGCGTCGCGGATGCGCGGCATGCTCGACGCCAGGCGCCGCTGGACCGGCGAGTACGAGTACGTCTTCCAGGACCAGAGCTCGCTGCTCGGTGCGGCGATCCTCGGCCAGGTCAGCCAGTCGGGATGGCTGCCCGGTTCTGGGCAGGTCACGTCGGGAGTGGTCAAGGAGGGAGTCTCATGAGCGCTATTGGCACGGGCAGCACGACTGCCACCGATGCGAGGGCGGCGGCCCGCGAGCTGGTCGAGCGGGCCAGGGCCGGCCTCGCCGGCCAGCCCACGCTGGCCATCCTGTTCGCAACCACGCAGTACGACACCGAGACCTTGGTCGCGGCTGTGTCGGAGCTCCTCGGCGGGGTCCCCCTGTGGGGCGGCTCGTCGTCCACGGGCGTGTTCCAGGACAGCGGCTGGGTCACCGCCGAGGGTGGCTCGGCAAGCCTGATGCTGATCGCCGACCGCCCGGCCGGGGTCGGCGTCGCCGCCGTGGACGGCGATGGATTCACGGCCGGCAAGAGGGCGGCGGAGGATGCCCTGAAGCAGCTGGGTGGCAAGCCCAGCGCCCTCCTGACCATCGCCTACATGGGACCTGAGGAGGAGATCCTGAGGGGGATCGCCGAGGTGGCCCCGGGCGTGCCGGTGGTGGGCGGCACGGCATCGGACCACACCCCCGACAACAAGTTCCAGCAGTTCGCCAACGGCCATGCCTTCAAGGATCACTTCGCCATCGCCGCCGTCCAGGGGCCGATCGGCTACGCGTTCACCAACGGCTACCGACTCACCGGCAAGAAGGCCACGGTCACCAAGGGCTCGGGGCGCACCGTGTTCGAGCTCGACGGCCGTCGCGCCATGGACGTCTACTCGGCGTGGGTCGCGGAGCCCGAAGCCGAGATCGGAGGCGGCGCCCTGGTGGTGTTCAGCGTGCAGCACCCGCTGCTCTTCCACAAGGACGGGATCACCTACTCCGCCCACCCGGTCAACAGCAACCCGGATGGCTCGATGGATTTCGGAGCGGCCATGAGCACCGGCATGGTGCTGGAGCTCGGCGAAGCCACCGTGAACGGGCTGATCGCCGAAGCCGGGAACGCCGTCCATGAGGCGGCCCGGGGCGTCGACCAGCCGAAGGCCATCGTGTTCGCCCATTGCGGCGGACGCGCCATCGCCCTCGGTGACCGGATCAGGGAGATCCCCGGCGAGCTCGAGCACACCATCGGCCATCTGCCCTGGATCGGCTACCTGGCGTTCGGCGAGCAGGGCTGCTCGGTGGCCGGAATCCCGACGCATGCCGACCTGAGCCTGTCGGTGCTCGTCCTCGGCTAGATCTGGATGGCGTATTCGTGATGTCCGCGGCCGGAACCCCGGCGATCGACGGGTGGCAGGGAACCTTCGTCCCCTGCCACCCAAGCTCCGGCCGCAGTGAAGGTGTGGTCAGGCGACTGGGAGGATGACGATGGCGGTTGCAACTCGGCTCTACCAGAACTACGTGGACGGTCGCTTCGTCGATGCGCAGGGGGGCAAGACGCTGACGGTCGAGAACCCGGCGACCGGCGCGGTGGTGTCCGAGGTCCCCGATTCGTCCGTCGAGGACGCGCGCGAGGCGATCGAGTGCGCAGATCGGGCCCACCGCAAGTGGGAGAAGCTGGCCCCGATCGAGCGAGCGAACTGCCTGCATCGGATCGCCGCAGGCATCCGCAAGGATGCCGAGCACCTGGCCCGAGTCCTCTCCGAGGAGCAGGGCAAGCCCCTCGACCAGGCCCGGGGCGAGGTCGGTGGGACCGCCGACTACTTCGACTACACCGCGGAATGGGCCCGTCGTATCGAGGGTGAGGTCATCCCCAGTGACCGGCCCAACGAGATGCAGCTGCTGCTCCGCCAGCCGATCGGCGTCATCGGCGGGATCGTGCCCTGGAACTTCCCGCTCTATGTGCTGGCCCGCAAGGTGGCGCCAGCCATGCTGACCGGCAACGCGATCGTCGTGAAGCCCAGCGAGATCACCCCCAACAGCACGCTCGAGCTGGGCCGCATCTTCGACGAGGCCGAGGTCCCCGCCGGGGTGGTCAACCTCGTCTGCGGCTACGG
>Ga0181533_1002500_pt1 | contig 21456 bp, 14 predicted proteins | sample PEATcosm2014_Bin_45_FD_119772 | JGI IMG/M metagenome (GOLD analysis project Ga0181533, IMG submission 119772) | Peatland microbial communities from MTU Mesocosm Facility, Houghton, MI, USA - PEATcosm2014_Bin11_60_metaG | ecosystem: Environmental > Terrestrial > Soil > Wetlands > Peat | place...
CTCTCCACCCGGGGTTATGGCCCCGGCGCAGTTACTTTCAATTACTGGCCCTTCAGTGTCGGCCAGGTCAGGGACTTTCACCCCGCTGTTCGGGTGCGCTTTCAGGCGCACTGAGGCCGCGCCATTGGCGCTGGGCGGCAGGGGGGCGCGCCCGGAAAGGAGGGCTGACCCGGCGGTGCATAGATGAGTTTCGTATATGAAAGCGCCCGAAAACCTCGCAAATCAAAGGGTTCGAGGAATTCCGTCTTGCGCCCGGGTGGCGCAAACCCCGCAGTCGAGGCTTGAATCCAAGCCCGACTATGGGAAAATGAACGCATGATAAAACACACACTCTATGTTGTGGCCCTGGCTTCGCTCGCCCTCGGCGTCCCTGCCAAGGCCGATACCTTCGGAATCGAGACCCTCGACCTTTCGCAGGTCGAGCAGGGGTGGGGCAGTGCGCGGCCGAACCGCTCCGTTGACAACCGCCAGTTGTCCATCGGCGGACAGAAATTCGACCACGGCTTGGGCACGCACGCCAACAGCACTTTCTGCATTTCCCTCGGCGGCAAGGCCCAACGTTTCACCGCCAGCGTCGGCGTGGATGACGAGGTCGGCCGCGCGGGCAGTGTTGTCTTCCGGGTCGCCGGGGATGGCAAGACCCTGTGGCAAAGCGGCGTGATGCGCGGCGGGGACCCTGCAAAAGAGGTTTCCGTGGACCTCACGGGCGTCAAGACCCTCCTCCTGGCCGTGGGTGACGCCGAGGACGGCATGGATTCTGACCACGCCGATTGGGCGGACGCCAACATCGCGATGACCGATGGCAAACCCCAGGCCCTCACGCCGCCCCGGGAACCGGCCGTGGTCCTGACACCCAAGCCTCCTTCCACCCCGCGCATCAACGGCCCCAAAACCTTTGGCGCCCGCCCCGGCTCGCCCTTCCTCTTCACCATCCCGGCCAGCGGCCAGCGCCCCATGACCTTCGCCGCCGAGGGTTTGCCCCCGGGGCTGCAACTGGACCCGGCCACCGGCATCATCACCGGCACGCTCAATGACAAGGGCACTTATGCCGTCACTCTCACCGCCAAAAACGGCCTCGGCGCCGCCACCCGCCCATTGAAGGTCCTGTGCGGCGACACCGTTGCGCTGACGCCGCCGCTGGGGTGGAACAGTTGGAACTGCTTCGCTTGCGACGTGACCGACGCCAATGTTCGGGCTGCGGCAGATGCGATGGCGGCCAGCGGCCTGATGGAGCACGGCTGGACTTACATCAATATTGACGACTGCTGGGAGGCCGGGCGCGACGCCCAGGGCAATGTCCTTTCCAACGACAAGTTCCCCAACATGAACGCCCTGACCGAATACGTCCACAGCAAGGGCCTCAAGATCGGTCTTTATTCCTCGCCCGGCCCCAAGACCTGCGCCGGCCACGAAGGCAGCTACAAGCACGAGGAGCAGGATGCCCGGCGCTATGCCCAATGGGGGTTCGATTACCTCAAATATGATTGGTGCAGCTACGGCGAAATCGCCCCCAGTCCCGACCACGCCGCCTTGTTGAAGCCCTACCAGGTCATGCGCGCCGCTTTGGACAAGGCGCCTCGCGACATCGTGTTCAGCCTCTGCCAATACGGCATGGGCAACGTCTGGGAATGGGGCGCCCAGGTCGGCGGCAACTGCTGGCGCACGACCGGCGACATCACCGATACGTGGGGCAGCATGGCCGGCATTGGCTTCGGCCAGGCCGGTCACGAGAAGTTCGCCGGCCCGGGCCACTGGAACGACCCGGACATGCTCGTCGTGGGCTATGTCGGTTGGAGCGCCCAGGTGCGCCCCACCCGCCTGACTCCCGACGAGCAATACACCCACATCAGCCTCTGGTGCCTGCTCTGCTCCCCGTTGCTCATCGGTTGCGACCTGACCAAGCTCGACGAGTTCACCCTCAACCTCCTGACCAATGACGAAGTGCTCGAGGTCAGCCAGGACCCCTTGGGCCGGCAGGCCGGTCGCGTTGCCCAAAACGGCCCGCTTGAGGTCTGGGCAAAAGACATGGAGGACGGCTCCAAGGCCGTGGGCCTCTTCAACCGCGGCGGCGAAGAAGCCCCAGTGACCGCCAACTGGGCCGACCTCCACCTGGCCGGCGCCCACAGAATCCGCGACCTCTGGCGCCAACAGGACCTCGGCAGCTTCACCGGCCAATTCCAGGCCCCAGTCCCCCGCCATGGCGTCGTCCTCATCAAAATTGCGGCCCAGTAACGAAAAGGGGAATGTGTCGAGGGTCGAGTGCCGAGGCAGAGAGGCGCCGCCCGCCTCTGGCCCCTCGCCCCGCGGCCCCCTCATTTTCGTTTCCCGGCTTGACTCCGCATGGCGGGCCTTCCATAATCCAGGCTAGAGTGTCATCGCTTTGATGATCTCGAAACAAGCAGTATGTCCAAATTGAAGGTCAGCAAGACCGCGCTCGCTTGCCCTCCCCAGGATGAATGTCGCCCTGGGGCCTCGACCGGGAACCCTTCGTCCGGCCGCAGGCCCTCGACTCCACGCCCGCTCCGAACCGCTGATTCCAGCCGCCTGTCCACTGCGGGCCGCAAGGCCGGAGGCAACGGCGGTTCCCCCGGTTCGACACCGGAAAAAGGTCTCCCCTCTCCCGAGATCGCCGAGAAAGTCAGGGAACTCGTTCGCCTCAGCCGGGAACAAGGCTATCTGACTTATGGCGATATCAACGATGCCCTGCCTGAGGCAGTGCTCTCGGCGGAGTATATGGACGAGGTCTACATGCAATTGCGCAACCTCGAGGTCGAGATCGTTGACCAGGCCGAAGTCGACCGCATCAAACAGCCCGAACCGGAGGAGGAGGACGAAAAGGCCCGGTTGGACGTTCTGGACGACCCGGTGCGGATGTACCTCAAGCAGATGGGCCAGGTGCCCCTCCTTACCCGCGAGCAGGAAGTCGAAATCTCCAAACGCATTGAACGGGCCGAAACCCGTCTCCGCCAGATCATCTGCGGCCTCGGTTTCGCCGCCAAAGAGCACATCGCCCTGGCCGAGAAGCTTACCTCCGAACCCCCTAGAGAGCGCTTTGACCGCGTGATCGTCGATAAGAAGGTTGACGGACGCGACAGCCACCTCCGCGTCCTCCGCAGACTCATCAAGACCGTCCGCGACCTCGACCTGAAGGTGGATGACAGATACGCCCGGTGGCAGAGCGGCCCTTCCGCCCTGGGAGGCCAGAAGCTCTTCGCCGCATTCAAGAGACTCGACCGGAAGCTCCAGGCCACTTTCCCGAGGTTCTTTTACAAACAGAAGGTCTTCGAGGAGATGGCCATGGTGGCCGAGAATATCTTCGACAGATTCCAGTCCTCCCTTCGCCAGTTGCCTGACCCGGCTCAGCCCGGCATAGTGCCCCAGCCCCCGGCCCTCCCGCAGGCCGAACTGGTCAAAGTGCAGGCCCTCGAGGGGTTCGTGCGCATGCCCAACGCGGCGTTTACCGCGGCGTACAAGGAGTTGAAAGCCGCCGCCGCCAGCGCCTTGCTGGCCAAAACCGAAATGGTCGAGGCCAACTTGCGCCTTGTCATCTCCATCGCCAAGAAATACACCAACCGCGGCCTCTCTTTTCTGGACCTCATTCAGGAAGGCAACATGGGCCTTATGAAGGCGGTCGAGAAATTCGAGTACCGGCGCGGCTACAAATTCTCCACCTACGCCACATGGTGGATTCGCCAGGCCATTACCCGCTCCATCGCCGACCAGGCCCGCACGATCCGTATCCCCGTCCACATGATCGAGGCCATCAACAAGCTCATGCGCACCCAGAAACGCTTGTTGCAGGACTTCGGTCGCGAGCCTTCCCCGGAAGAAATCGCCGACGAGATGCAACTCCCGGTCGAGCGGGTCGGGGCCGTCCTCAGAATGGCCCAGCAGCCTATCTCCCTCCAGTCCGCCATCGGCGAGAGCGAAGATACCAGCTTCGGCGACTTTATCGAGGACAAGAACAGCGAAAACCCTTCCGAGATGACCAGCTTCAGCCTCCTGAGGGACAAGCTCAGCGCCGTCCTCTCCAGCCTTACCGAACGCGAGCGCAAAGTCCTGGAATTGCGCTTCGGCCTGGGCGACGGCTACTCCCGAACCCTGGAAGAGGTCGGACGCCAATTCAGAGTCACTCGCGAACGCATCCGCCAAATCGAGGCCAAGGCCCTCCGCAAAATGCGCCACCCCACCCGCATCCGCCAACTCCACGGCTTCCTCGAAGTCCAGGAAGTCAAGACCGAGTAGCGGCTCTGAGCGGCACGATGGCAAACACTTTTGCCGGGTGGAGGAGAAGGCTCCTTCCATCAAAATCGCGGCAGTGAGCGGAAGAGCCCGAACACCTCGGCCCGCTCGCCTATGACAGCCCTTCCCGTCGGCGATTCGGAGCTTTACTCCCACCCTCGGCTCGGCGAATCTAGGGACGAATTCGAGGCCCTGGTCAGCCCGCGGGTCCGGCGGCTGGCCGGGCAGTTCGGCATCAAACTGTTCCGTTGCCAGGATTTGTGACATGGTCAAAGTGCTTCTCATTCTCTTTATTGGGCTGGTCTTCGAAAGCACCGGCGTCATCCTCCTCAAAAAGGGCATGGGCCGCATTGGCGAGCCAAACCCGGTCAACGCCTCCCAAATCGTCCGCGTCATCAAGGCCGGCGCCGGCAATCCGCAGGTCCTCCTGGGCATCTTCTTCGAGGCCCTCTTCTTTAGCTGCCTGCTCATCCTCATGGCCAAGACCGACATCAGCTTTCTCTGGCCGCTGACCGGCTTGAGCTTCGTCTTCGCAACGTTCGCCGCAATGTGGTTTCTGCACGAACACGTGGGCGCCCTCCGGTGGGCCGGCGTGCTGCTCGTCATGATCGGCGCGGCATTGATTACTTACAGCGAGCAGGGCAAAGAAAAACCCAGGCCGCCCGCCGCCGCCGATGTGAGACAGAATCCTTCTGAGGCATCGAGACCCTGATACCGCCTGGTTAGTGTACTGGAGCGCTCATGGCTGGCGGACGAATAGAGGAAATCAGGACGCTGCTGCCGCAGGCGATGCTCTCGGATTGGGTGCGGCTGGGCTCGAGGCTCGTGCGGCTCGTGCGGGACCGTCTTCACCCCGACGCCCACGAGGCTGTTCTGGAGCGGCTGTTGGGGCAGGCGCGCGCCTCGGTGGCTTTGCGGGAGCGACGCCGTCAGCATGCGCCCGCGGTGAGCTACCCGCCGCAGTTGCCCATTACCGCCAGGAAAGATGACATCCTCACTGCAATTCGGGGCCGCCAGGTCGTGATCGTTGCCGGGGAGACCGGCTCGGGCAAGACTACGCAGCTTCCCAAGATGTGCCTGGAGGCGGGCCTGGGGATCGAGGCCAAGATTGGTTGCACCCAACCGCGCCGAGTGGCCGCGCTGTCGATTTCGCGCCGCATTGCCGAGGAGCTCAACGTCACCTGGGGCCGTGAAGTCGGCTGCAAGGTCCGTTTCGAGGACCGCTGCGGCCCGGAGACTTGCATCAAGCTGATGACCGACGGGATTCTCCTGGCCGAAACCCAGGGCGACCCGCTGCTTTCGGAATACAACGCCCTCATTCTCGATGAGGCCCACGAGCGGAGCCTGAACATCGATTTCCTGCTCGGTTACCTCAAGGGCCTGCTGCTCAAGCGCCCTGGCCTCAAACTGATCATTACCTCCGCCACCATCGACACGGCGGCCTTCTCGGCCGCCTTCGACAACGCCCCTGTCATCGAGGTCTCGGGCCGGCTCTACCCGGTCGAGACGATTTATGCGCCGTTGGACGGCGCCCCGGAAGAGACCGGCGATCTCACCTATATTGACGCGGCCCTTGGCGCCGCCGAGCAGGCCCTCTCCCAGCCCGGCCAGGGCGACATCCTCATCTTCATGCCGGGGGAGCGCGACATCCGCGAGACGACCGACCAGCTCAAGGCGCGGCTGCAAGAGAGGGCGGAGGTCATCCCGCTATTCGGCCGGCTCAGCGCGGGTGAGCAGCAAAGGGTCTTTGCGCCCGCCTCCCGGCCCAAGATTGTAGTTGCCACGAACATCGCTGAGACTTCGCTCACCATTCCCGGCATCCGCTACGTGATCGATTCGGGGCTGGCGCGCGTGAGCCGCTACAATCCCCGCACCCGCACCAAGCGCCTGCCCATCGAGCCGGTTTCCCAAAGCAGCGCAAACCAGCGCAAAGGACGAAGCGGGCGCGTGCGCAACGGCGTTTGCATCCGCCTCTACTCGGAGGCCGATTTCGGCGGGCGTCCGCTTTACACGCAGCCCGAAATCCAGCGCGCCAACCTGGCCGAGGTCATCCTGCGGATGAAGGCATTCCGGCTCGGCGAGGTCGAGACCTTCCCCTTCCTCAATCCGCCCGCCCCCGCCGCCATTCAAGGCGGCTATGCCTTGCTGCAGGAATTGGGGGCGGTGGATGAAGCGCGCCAGCTCACGCCCTTGGGACACGACCTCGCCCGCCTGCCGATTGACCCGACCCTGGGCCGCATGCTGCTCCAATCCCAGCGCGAGCACGGCACCCGCGAGCTGCTTATCATCGCCGCCGGACTCAGCATCCAGGACCCGCGCGAGCGGCCGCTCGAGCAGAAGGATGCCGCGGACGCCGCCCACAAACGCTTCGCCGACCCTCGGTCCGATTTCCTGTCCCTGCTCAATCTCTGGAATGCCGTCCACGACCAGTGGGAGGGCCTCCGCACCCAGAACCAGCGGCGCAAGTTCTGCAAGGCCAACTTTCTCTCCTACCTGCGCATGAGGGAATGGCAGGACCTTCACGCCGAACTGCACGAAGCCCTGGAGGCCCTCGAGGAGTTGGGAACGCTCCGCTTGAACGACAGCAACGCCACTTACGACGCCATCCACCGCTCCATCCTGGCAGGCCTGCTCGGCCACGCCGCCACCCGCGTCCAGGGCAATGTCTTCAAAGGCGCAGGCAACCGCCAGGTGACCCTCTTCCCCGGCTCGGCCCTTTACCAGCGGACCAAAAGCCGCAAGCAACCTGCCAGGACCAAAGGCGCGCACCCCGGGAAACTGCCACCGGACCCATCATCAGGTTCCCAGCCCGAGTGGATCGTTGCGGGCGAACTCGTCGAGACCTCGGCGCTCTTTGCCCGGACCGTGGCGGGCATCGAGCCGATCTGGATAGCGGAGTTGGCCCCCCACCTCTGCCGGACAACCGTTCACAACCCGCATTGGAGCCCGGACGCCGGACGCGTCCTGGCCGAGGAGCGCACCACCCTTTACGGGCTGGAAGTCCGCAGACGCAGGGTGGCTTACGGGAACATCAACCCCACGGAAGCCACCCGAATCTTTATTCGCTCCGCTCTGGTCGAAGAGGGCCAGGGTGAGGGGGAATTGGGCTGCGAGCATCTGCCCTTCCTCGAGCACAACCGCCGAGTCCGCCAGAAGATCGAAACCTGGCAGACCCGCATGAGGCGGCACGACCTGGCCGACCTGGACCAGGCGCTCTTTGACTTCTATGCCAAACGCATCGAGAACGTCTCGTCGTGGCACGAGCTCAACCGGCGGTTGCGCGGGCAGGAAGACCCGAAGTTCTTGTGCGTGTCCGAAGCCGACCTGGCCGGAGGGCTGGATTTGACCTATGACGCCCGGGCCTTTCCGGATTCGGTGCCGCTGGGCGGCAAGTCTGTGCCCGTTAGTTATTCTTATTGCCCGGGCGAGGAGCATGACGGGGTGACACTCAAGCTCGACCCTGCCCTGGCGCTGACGGTTTCCCCGGCGAGCGTGGAATGGGCCGTGCCCGGTTTGCGCGAGGCGCAAGCCGGCGAACTGCTCCGCGCGCTGCCCAAGGGCCTCCGCCGGCAGTTAATGCCCTTCCCGCCAAAGGTGGCTGAGATTGCCCGCGACCTGCGCCCAGGCGAGCATTCGCTCCTGCACGACCTCTCGAGGTTCATTCGCCGACGCTATGGCGTCGAGGTCCCCGTCTCCTCCTGGCCGGCCCAGGCCCTCCCGCCCCACCTGCGCCCGCGCCTGGAGGTCGGCGCCCACGACCTGGCGCCCCTCCTGGCCGGGCGCGACCTGCTCGAACTCCGCCGAGCCTTGGAGAGGGCCAAACCCGAACCGGGCGGCGACCCGCCGGCCTGGGTCCGGCTGGCCACGCAATGGGAGCGTTTCGGATTGACGGGCTGGAACTTCGGCGACCTACCCGCGCAGTTGACCGTCGAGGAAGGCGGCGCCGCGCCCCTTTGCGCCTGGCCCGGTCTGGACGTCGAGGATGGGCAGGTGAATCTGCGGCTGTTCCACAGCCCGGACTCGGCGCGCCAGGCCAGCCTCGGCGGCCTCCAACGGCTCATCGAGTTGGCCCTGCAAAGAGACCTCGCCTGGCTCCAGAAAGACCTCCGCGCTCTTGCGCCTCTGGAGCCGCTCTATGCGGACCTCTGTTCTGCCGAGGAACTGCAAGCCACCGCCTTGGTCAATCTCAAACGCCACATCCTGCCGGCCGCCCTTCCGCCTGCCCTGAGCGAGTCCGCCTTCCGCGCCGCCCTCGAGCAGGCCAAGGGCCGGTTGCCGGACCTTGCCTCCCAACTCATTGCTCGCCTGGAGCCGATCTTCAAACTGCGCCGGGAAATCCTGCGCCGCCGCAAACCCGCGCCTGCCCCCGCCCGCCCACGCGCGCTGACCGACCTCAAAGGATTGGGCGTCCAACCCGTCCCCGCCCGCCAATCCGACCCGGTGTTGGGCGAATTGGAGGCGCTCATGCCCCAGGGGTTTCCGGAGGCAATTCCCTTCGAGCGACTCCCGCAGCTTCCCCGTTATCTCAAGGCCCTGCTCACCCGCGCCGAGCGCGCCGCCCTCAACCCGCTCAAAGACCGGCAGCGCGCCCAACAGGCCGCCCCCTACGTGCAAGCCCTGCATCAACTCCAAGCCGTCCCGCCGAAATCCCAGGCCCTCTGCCAGTGCATCGAGGATTTCCGCTGGATGATCGAGGAATTCAAGGTCTCTTTGTTCGCCCAGGAACTCGGGACGGCATTGCCCGTCTCCGCCAAACGCCTGGACCAGCAGTTGGAACGAATACGCCAGACGGGGTAGTGCCGGAGCAGCCGTCGTCACCAGCTATCAATTGCCACAGACCAATTTGTATGGCCTCGGTGGAGGCGGGCAGGGCGCGCCTGCCTGCTTTGGCTGAACCCACCCGCCGTCAGTTGCCGGCAGCACGGATTTTCAATTCTCACCCTTGACGCGTGTGGTAAGCTGGCGCCTGAATGCGACGGAGCGATCGTGAAATTGCCGGCAGGAAGGAAATGGAGGAGGTCATCTCCCGGTGCCGGGTCTGTCATTTGGCGTTGTCCAGCCCCGAAGGCCGGCCTTACGCCGTGGCGCTCAATTTTGGCTACGCTCCCGGGGACCCTCCGGCCCTCTATTTCCATTGCGCTCGAGCGGGCAAGAAGCTCGAGCTTCTCCGTCAAAACCCGCGCTGCGCCTTCATCATCGACCGGGAGCTCGAGTTGGTCACCGGACCGATGGCCTGCGATTGGAGCATGAAATACGAGAGCGTCATGGGGACTGGGGCCATCGGGCTCGTCGCCGACCCCGCCGAACGGCGGCTCGCCCTGGACCGCATCATGGCCCAATACGGCAACCTCTCGCCCGCCTACGGTCCCGAGCTTGCCGAGGGGCCGCTAATTCTGAAACTGACCATCGAAGAGCTGACCGGCAAGCAAAACACTTGAGGTCCGGTACGACCTTGGTGGAGGCGGGAAGGGCGCGGCATTGCGTGCGCGCCGACCGGTTTGGGGGCGCAACGGCGCGCACGGAGTCACGCGCCCCACCGGCTATTTGCTGAGCCGGAAGAAGGCGGTGTTCGTGACGGTGAGTGTGTACGGGCTGACGGTGATCGGTCCCGCCAGGTCGGTCCAGTTGGCGGAGCCGGGGCCAAGACAGGTTGCCTGTTGCAAGGCAAGGCCGGTTCCATTCCAGTAGAGCGTCAGAGTTGCGCCCGAGAACTGGCAGCGCAACCGGGGCGGGTCCGTCGTGAAAATGAGCGGAGACAATTTCACCACGTCCGCCACGGCGACTTGATTGGTCTGGCCCTGGGCGCTCACGACCATCTCCAGGACATTGGTTACGCCGGGGTTTAGCCGCGGGGCGCCCAGATACACCCACTGGCTGGCCGGCAGCGGGTCGGCGAAAAACACCGACAGCACATTGGCGCCGCCCGCCAGGAGATTGAACCGGACCTGGCCGGCCGCATTGGTGACCGCCGGCACCCGGACAAACGTGTTATAGGAGCCTGCCGCCGTGATTGGCAACACCCATCGAGCCTGCGCAGTGGCGTTGGCGGCCAGCGACGAGATACGCGCATCGATGCCCCAGCAGCCGTCAACCGCAATCGAGGTCCAGTCACCGCTGAGCTCCTGGTAACCCGGGTCCAGATTGTCTATGAACAGGTCGTCCGGCACATAGCGCACGATGCGCGTCGTCAGGTTCCCGGCCAGGTCCGTCACGGCGACGCCGTACTTGGCCAGCATCCCGCGCGGAACGGGCAGTACGGCCATCCACGAATTGGCGGCCGACTCCAGGCACGGGACAATTTGGTACTGCCCGTAAAGGTCTTTGACCGCCACAAACGGCTGCGGCTGGAAGATGGGTTTGTCGGTGTCCAGCAGCAGAGCGACCTTTTCCCCCTCGAGCAGCTCGGAAATGTGCAACTGCGGCGGGGTCCGCTCGCTCAAGCCCCGCCATCGCTGCATTGCCTCGACCGCGGTGCAATACAGAAATGGAACGGTCGGATAATTGGAGGCGGCGACGTGCGCCAGTCCATCGGCCTGGACCAGGCTGGGGAGAAAATCGCTCTCCGCCAGGTGTGCCCACAGCGAGGCCACCTGGTCTGTGCCTGCGGCGGCGGCGGCGAAGACCTGGTTCATCAGTGTCTGGGTGACGTTCTGGAGCTTGACCGAGCGCACGTTCCAGCCGGGGCTGGCGCCCGGCGCCTGGTAATTGGCCGGCGAAGGGTTAAAGGGGACAAAATCCAACGGGGCTTGGGACCAATCCATGACATTGAAAATCGGGCCGTTTGTGTACCAGGGGCCATAGGCCGGGGAGTTGTTATCCATGCTGTAAGGCAGGAGTTGGTTCAGGTAATTCTGCCATTCGTTGTCCATGTAGTGCCACCCGCTGCGGAAGGAAACCGGAAAAACTCCCTCCTCGAGCAGGCTCTGCGCCAGGGCCTGGTCAAAGTTCCCCCGGCAGTCATGAAAGCACTGCGCCTCATTCCAGTAAAAGACCCCGGAGTCGCTGTAATCGCTCCAGTAAAAGGTGTGGTAGTGCAGGGTCAGCTCGTCCCCGAATTGACTCAGCGCCGCCCCATGGTACTTCTGCATCAAGTAGAGCGGCATGAGGTTGACGATTGGCACATCGGTGTTGTCCGACAGGCCATAGACGCTGCCTACCAGCATCCACCAGGTCATCTTGAGCGGGTTGCCGTTGGAATCGGCAAACTGGCGCCGAAACGCCGGGTCCATGACCTGGTAGGCGTTTTGATTGGTCTGAGTGTAAAGCTCGAAGGTGAAATGATTGTGGTAATCGTAGGGATTGATCCCGCCCGGATAATTCCAAACCGCCGTATCGGACCCCAGCACCAGATACACATTTCCGGGCGCCGCTCGCACGCAGGGAAAGGCAGCCAACCAGACCAGCGCCGCAGCGGCACAATGTGCCAATCGCTTCATTTCGCGTGTTTCGCGTCGAGGATAGACCCTTGGGCGCGCAGAGCCAAGCACAAAGGGGCGCCCGCACAACACGATTGCCAGTGCCAGGGGAATCGGGTTAAAATGCAAGGGTCATGTCCACAGTTGCCGAGCAACTTCGCCAGGCCCGCGAGGCCAGGGGCCTCACGGTGCAGCAGGTGGCGGATATTACAAAAATCCGCACCGACCACCTGCGCGCCCTGGAAGCAGGGGATTTTGAGGTCTTTTCCGCGCCGGTCTATATTCGCGGGTTTGTCCGCACTTGCTCCACTTTGTTCAGAATGGATGTGCCGCAGGTCATGGCCGCCCTGGAGCGGGAACTTCGCCAAATCACGAAGTTCTCCGAACCGCCCTCGCTGTCGGGCGCGCCGAGCGGCATGCTCGATGCCTTCATGCTCCAGCTCTCGAGGGTGGATTGGCGGTGGGGCTTGTGGGTTCTGAGCGCGCTGGTGGTTGCGGGGGGCCTGCTGGGGGCCGGTCTCGTTTGGCGCCATTACGCGGCCGCCGATCCGCTCAGCGGGTTGAAACCGGGCGTCTATCACTCGAGCTCCAATGCCGCGGGGGAAAGTTTGCCGCTGCCCGCCCCCGCCCCGCGGCGCTGAACTGCCTCACACGTCCTCGAGATAGAGCGGGCGATTGCGCCAGAGGTAAAGCCACCCGGAGGTGAACGTCAGGACAACTGCAACCCAAATCGAGGCGGCAGTGAACGGCTCGATCCAGGGCGTCTTGCCGAAGAGGTGAAACCCGAAAACAGCCTTTCCCGGCGGGCCCCATTGTTCGTAGGCGTGGAGGACGAAGATGGAGATGATGGCGACGATCTGGGAAATGGTCTTGTGTTTGCCGTAACCTTCGGCGGCCACGACCACATGCTTGGAGGCCGCCAGGAGGCGCAGGCCGGTAATGGCCAACTCGCGCGCCACAATCATCACCACCATCCAGGCCGGAATCCATCCCAGGCCGACAAACGCGATGAACGTCGAACAGACCATGACCTTGTCCGCCAGCGGGTCCATCAGGATGCCGAAATTGCTGATCTGCTTTTGACGCCGCGCAATTCGGCCGTCCAGGAAATCGGTCACGCCCCCGGCGATGAACAGAACCAGGGCGATCGTCTCGCAAAACCGGACCCGGGAAAACAGCACTGCCAGGAACAGGGCCGTCAGGATGAAGCGCGAGAGTGTCAGTTTGTTGGGCAGGTTCATTCAATCGCTTCGGCTCGCCCGCTCAGGGTTGCCGAGGGTCCGGGCCGCCTCACGCCCGGCCTTCACCCCTCTGTTGGTTGGCCCTTGCGGGAGGAGGCCTGCTGCGGACGCGGCGGGGCCCCCCGGACCTGTTTCCGGACCTTGCGCACCTGGCTGGACAGGTTCTTCTCGATATGGTTTCGCCAGACGGCGCGACATGGACACAACGGGTTCGGACAATCCTTCAGGCGGGCCAGTTGCGCGCGCCGTTCTCGAACCAGGGTGGCAAGCCGGAGCAACTCCGACTCCAATTCGAGGACTTCGCGTTGTTTGCGTTTCATGATGGCTAACGACTTCAATCATAATAACCCAAGTTCGGCAATTGTCATTAGCCCGGCGAACTGAGGGGCGATTCGACGGACCGGGCCGGAGGCATGCTTGCGGCCGGGGGACTTGTGCTGGTCAGTTAATACCGTGTCTTTTCACCACTTTTTTCAGGTGCTCTTGCGCCGATTCAAAGTCCCTCTTCTTGATGCACTGCTCGAATTGGGCGTAGGCCTCGGGCGCAAAGGCGGATTGGAAGACGGCGCGATTGTCCGCGAGGCAGTCCCGGGCGCCGGGGTCCTGGCCGGCAAGGAGGGGCAGAATCTGGCTCACGGCTTTGCGCAGTTGGGAAGGATTCACCGGGGCCATGGGCCGGGCGAGGCGGGCCGGAACGGGCTTTTCTTCCTCCGAACCAACCGGGGGCGCGAGCTCGGCCACGAGGTGGGATGCCGGCGGCGGAAAGAGACTCTCCACCCCCTTCGGCTCGCCCGGCCCTTGTTCCACAGCCTCACCGGTCGTTTTGCCCGGTCCTTTTGTCGAACGAATCGGCGATTCGAACAGCTCCAGCTCGGCCTCGCGCCGGGTCCTCTTGCGCCTGGCCTCCTGGCCGGCCTTGGGCTTGTCAGGGGGCAGGTCAAGCGGCTGGGCCGGCGGCGGATTCTCCTCGGGGCTGGCCGCCGCCGGAGGGGCAACGGTTTCGGGCGCGGCAAGTTCGCCGGCGGGGGCGGGGCTCCGGGCAGTCTGTTCGACGGCATCCACAACGGCATCGGGGTGGGACCGCAGTGCGGCTGCAGCGCGGATGCTGGCATCGAGGCGCCCTTGCAATTCACGGGCGTTGAGTTCGGCTTGCTTGAGCCTGGCGTCGAGGGCCCGGCTGGTTTCCTGGTTGGCGCGTTCGCCCGCCTCGAGGCGGGCCTGGCATTCCAAGCCCCTGGATTCTGCCTGTTGCAAGGCCGCGCGCGTCTCTTTGAGTTGGGTCTGGGCGGCGGCGGCGGCTTCCTTGGCGCTGCGCCAGTCCTCGAGCGCCTGTCTTCGCTCGGCGCCAAAGCCGGCCAGGCGCCGGTTGGCGTCCGCCAGGGCCGCCTCGAGCGAGTGGCCGCTCTTGAGCAGGTGCGCCAACAGCCAAAGCAGACCAGCCGCAAGAAGCGCTCCCAGGCATTCCAGGGCCGCCCTGCCCTTATCGATCCAGCCGCCGAGCGGGGCCGGCGCGGGGACCAATTTGAAGTCTTGCGCCCCGAGTTCCTGCTGCACAGCCTGCTGGAGTTCGTCGGCCCGCGCTCGGGCCAGCGGCTCCGTCAGCCGCATCGATACGGCCACAAAGCCCCAAAAGACTTCCCGACCGTCGCGTCCGCGTTGAAAGACGGGCGTTCGCATGACGATGCCCGGTTCTCCACGATAGAGCTTGGAGAGCCTGGCCACCGTGCTCGCGCGCCTCTGGATGGCGGCCTGGGCGCTGGGAGACTGCGCCGGGTCCTTCAGCACGTTGAATCCGATGACGCGCTCGTACCCGGCTCGGGGCACGATATCGCTGACGACGCCGTTGGGCTGGAGTTCCAGCGTGGCCAGGTCCGGCCAGGCGGCCCGCAAGTCCGCCCCGGCCTTTTGGAAATTGGGGATGGCGCCGCCGCTCTGCCGGGCCAGGGCGCCCAGGACCTGTAGCGCCGCCACCGCGTGCCTGATCTCCCCCCGCACCAGGGCGGTTCGAGCCTGGGCCTCGATGCGCGCGAACCGGCGGGCGGCCTTGGCGCGCGAATCTGCACGCCACCCAACCGCCCCCAAACCGAGCGCCAGGGCCAGCACGAATACGGTGAGACCGGGCCGCGCTGTCAGCCAGCTCCACCGCGGAGGTTTCGCGTCCGTTTGCGGGGCCACAAAGGGATTCATGGGACCTATATTCGGGACATCATAACCAGCCCTTGGGCATTATGGAATCGTTTTCTGCGCTTGTTGTCCAGGAGGCGATGACGTATCTGGTTTCCGCATGAGCGACGGACCTTCGCCGATGATTGATTTGCGCAGCGACACAGTGACCAAACCCACCCCGCCCATGCGCCAGGCCATGGCCCAGGCGGAGGTCGGCGACGATGTGTTTGGCGATGACCCGACGGTGCAGGCGCTGGAGGCCGAGACTGCGGCCCTCCTGGGCAAGGCGGCCGCCCTTTACACCGCTTCCGGCACCATGGCCAACCAACTGGCCGTGCGCGGGCACACCGAACCGGGCGACGAGGTCCTGGTCGATGCCGACGCGCACATCTACTATTACGAAGCCGGCGGCCCGGCCGCCTTGTCCGGGGTGATGTGCCGCTGCCTCGAGGGCCAGCGCGGCATTTTCACCGGCGCGGACGTTCAAGGGGCGTTGCGCCCGGTGGACCCCCATTTCCCGCGCACCCGGCTGGTCTGCGTCGAAAACACCCATAACCGCGGCGGCGGCAAGGTCTGGCTGCTGGAACAGATCAAAGAGGTCGAAGCGGCAGCCCGCAAACACGGCCTGCAAATGCACCTGGACGGCGCGCGCCTCTGGAACGCCTCGGTCGCCACGGGCATTGCGGAGCGCGACTACGCCGCCCCATTCGACACTGTGAGCGTTTGCTTCTCCAAGGGGCTGGGGGCCCCGGTGGGTTCGGCCTTGGCCGGGCCGCGGAGTTTCATCGAACGCGCCCGCCGTTTTCGGAAGATGTTCGGCGGGGGCATGCGTCAGGCGGGAATTATCGCCGCGGGCGCGTTGTACGCCTTGCGCCATCATCGCGCTCGCCTGGCCCAGGACCATGCCAATGCCAAGGCCCTGGCCTTGGGATTGGCTGCGCTCCAAGGACTGGAAATCGAGCCGGCCGCCGTCGAGACGAACATGGTCCGCTTTCGGGTGCCGGCCATGCCCGCCCAGCAATTCGCCGACCGCCTCAAGTCCCGAGGCGTCCTTGTCCTGGCCGTCGGCGCAGATACCATCCGCGCGGTGACCCACCTGATGGTCTCGGCGGAGGACATCGGCGAGGCGGTCGCGGCCGCAGCCGAGGCCTTGAAACAGTGAGCCTCGCCACTGATGTAAGAAAGCGGAGGCTATCGAGTCCTCCGCTTTGCTATGTGCAAAGAACTAACCGAACGCTCCGCCTCACTTGGGGCCGAGAATCGCGTCCTTGGCGGCCTTGGCCACGCGGAACTTCACCACGCGCTTGGCGGGGATCTTAATCTGTTCCCCGGTCGCGGGGTTGCGGCCCATCCGCGCTTTGCGATTGACCAGCACGAGCTTGCCCAAGCCGGGGATCGTAAAGGAGTTCTTAGCGTTCTTGTAAGCCAGCGCCACCAGGGCTTCCAGGCTCTCCACACCCTGCTTCTTGGTGAGGCCGACGGTTTCCGCCAGCGAGGCGGCGATCTGTGATTTTGATAGTGTTTTTGCCATACGGCCCTATCGTTTAAGAGCAAAGTCAATGCGGTTCAAGCGAAAAGTGCCGAAAAAGCGCCAAAAAATGTAGCCGGTCACTGACGGCGGGCGGGTCCACCCAAGGCAGGCAGGGCGCGCCACCGTCCGAATCACCTTTGCCGAAGGGCAATCTGCGCGTATTGCTGAATAGTCACTTCGTATCAAGGTGGGTCATGCCGGACGCGGGCCTCCGCCAAGAGTTCCCAGGGGTTCGCGCTTGAGAGTCTCGATCACTTCCACCATCCCGCGCGCCATCCGCTGGGCGCTGAATTCTGCAGAGACGGCCTTGCGGCCGCATTCCCCCAGGGCGCGCGCATGCTCGGGCGCCAGGAGCAACGTCTCAAGGGTTTGCGCCAGGCTCTCGGGGTCTTCGGGTTCGCAGAGCACTCCGCCCCCGGTTGCCTCGATCAGCTCCGGAAAGGCCCCGCTCCGGGGTTGGACCACCGGCACGCCCGCCGCCAGGGCCTCGATGACGTACAACCCAAAGGCCTCCGGGCAACGGGCCGGCACGGAAAAAACCGTTAGCGACCTCAAAAAAGCGCGTTTTTCCTCGAGGCTCAAGTTCGGACAGAACTCCGCTTCGCCTTCCAGTCCGGCGCTTCGCAAGCGCCCTCTCAACGTCTCGACCATCGCTGCGTCCCGAGGGCCGCAACTGCCGCCGACCTTGAGTTTGAGTCCTTTGAGGCGCCCGCGTGTCCGCAATCGAACAAAGGCGTCCACCAGCAAATCAAGGCCCTTCTCCGGGCACATCCTGGCGAAAAAACCGAGCACCGGCGGGACCCCGCCTTTTCCGTCGGCCACTGCGCTCGGGGCATTGGTCCCCTCGTCGAGCTTAATCCCGTTGTGCACCACCTTGACTTGCCCGGCAGGCAGGCCCAAACGCCGGCTCATGAGCTCGGCGAAGTACCTGCTGGGAGCGACAAGCAAGTCGGCATCCCGGACCCGTTGCGCCAACGTATGCCAGCAGAGGGCCCGGGAGGGCTCGGGCAAACTGTCCAGAAACGCATCCTCGCCCTGCAACATGCAGACCACCGGCGCCTTCAGGTCCAGTTTCAAGCGGCGGGCCAGCCCAATGAGGAGCGCATTGGACAGGCATAGCGCATCCGGCTTGGGCTGTGCCTTGAGCCAGTCGCTGAGGTCCTCCAGTTCCCGGGCCTGGAACCCCTCCTCTCCGCGCAGCATCGAGAGCGTCATCTCGCCCAGCTTCTCGGGGCGCGTGCCGGCCGCGCGTCCGGCGGCCCACTGCAATAGCCGGCGCCAGGCCAGGAGGCGCCGCAGCCAGGAAGGGGCGGCGCGAAAGAAGGCAAACCGCTGGTCAAGATAGACATTGATGCCGCCCAGGAACACGGGCGTGCCCGCGCTTTGGTCCGCCTCATCCAGGGTCAGCGGCAGATAAAGGGGCGCCAGTATCGCCTGGTGGCCCATCCGGCGCAATGCAGCCACCAGCCCGTTGTCGCGCAAACAATTGCCGCAGTACATAGGCCCCGCGCCAGGGGTGAGCTGGATGATGTTCAATCCGGTGGTTGTGGTAGTCTTGCTTTCATTCCTACTGGCCATGGGCCTCGAGCCAATTGCGGATTGTGGCCGCCTGGGGGAGGCGGGGTTCGAGGTCGAGGACTTTCTGATAATGCGGGCGGGCCTTGGCGGGCTGATGCAACTGCTGGGCGTAGAGGTTGGCCAGCGCCAGGTGGGCGCGGGTTTCGTTGGGGTGGCCGGCCAGCAGCCCCTCAAACTCGTTGACGGCATCGGCCAGGTAATTGGCCTGCCTGAGAACCAGGGCAAAATTGTAGCGGGCATCGGGCGAATCAGCTTTGATCGCCAGAGCCTGCTCGTAAGCCGCCAGGGCCGCCGGCCAATTCCGCATCTCCGCGGCCACCAGACCGAGATTGTAATGGGCCTCAAAAAAGGCGGGGTCCAACTGCGTGGCGCGACGATACGCCTGCGACGCCTCCGAGAGCCGATTGGCCGATTGCGCCTGCAGTCCCTGGTCGAACGGGAGCTGCGCCTGGGCGCGATCGCCCCGCGCCGGTTTGGCGGGAGAAAGATAAGCGTAGCGCGGGCCCGTTGGTCGGCCTGGGGCTGTGCCGGCCCTGGCCGGCCCGGCGGCAGTCGAAGGAGTTGGCGTGTCGCCTGCCGGTTTCAAGACCCGCTCTGCCGGCAAAGAGGCGCGTTCTATAGGCACGGTCGCAGGGGAGGCGCCCGTCGGGCCCGGCCGCACCCCGGCAGGCGAGGGCGCCGGCCTGGGCGCATTGGTGGCCGGAGCCGGCTTGGGCGCGTTGGCCGCGCGCCCGGCATTCCCACCGGCGCTGGTCAAGGAAAGCGCGGGCGCCGGTCTGGAAAGGTTGGTTTCGGCAGGGCGGCTGGCGGCCGGATAGGCCGCCGGATTGAGTTCCTGGTCCAGTTGGCGCACCAGGACCAATACCGCCTCGGCATTGGGCGGGGCCGGTTTGAGGGCAAGGTATTCCTGGTAATGCCGCAAGGCAAGCCGTCGGTCCCGCAAAGACTCCTGGGACACTATAGCCAGGTTCAACAGGGCCGGGGCATACTGCGGCTGGGCCTTGAGGGCGCTGGCAAAAAGGGCCGCCGCATCGGCGGGGCGCCCGCGCTGCACCCGAACCAGCCCCAACCCGTTCAGGGCCTCCGCACTCCGAGGATTCAACCGCAAGGCCTCGCTGAAACTCTTTTCCGCCCCGTTGGGGTCGTGCAACCGCAATTGGACGACGCCCAGTTTGGACTGCCCCTCGACCCAACTGGCTCGACGCAGAGTGCAGGCCGTCAACTCGAGCCTGGCCCCCTCGAGCTTGTTTCGCTCCAGCCACAGGCAGCCCAGGTTGTAATGGGCCTCGGTCAGGTCCCGGTCGTATTGGAGGGCGCGTTGGTAGGACCCTTCGGCCTCCTCCCACAGCCCGGCGTAGTGGCAGGCCAACCCCAGGTAATCCCAAGCGATGGCATTGGTCTTGAGCAGCGCTGTAGCCCGCCTCAACTCCTCAACCGCTTCGCCTGGGCGCCCCTTCTCCAGCAACCTCTTGCCCGTCAGCAAAGCGCGCGGCCCGGGCGGAGTGCATCCGCCCAGCAATGCCGCCAGAATTATGAAGAGCGCGGCGCACGGATTTTTGATGGCCACCATCGACGGTGGTGGTAACATCCGCCGCTTAACGTGTCAAGAAACGCGCAGTTCACAATCTGTATCGAGCGGGCGCCCAGCCAGGGCTCCTCGAGTCCTCTGTTTTCCGCCCTCAGGGCCGGGACCTGCGCCTGTCTGCTTCTGTTCCCATGCGCGCCCGGCCAGGCGGCCGATTTGCTCTCCTCGCCAAAACCGCCGGCCCGCATCGTGGCCGTGCAGGACCCGCGGGCAACCCAGGCCTTTGTGCCCCGCCGCCAAATCGTCCGAGCCATGGTCCAACGCGCGATAACCAACCTGACCGGCAAGGCGACCGTGCCGGAGGCCTGGCGCAGCCTGGTCCGCACACAGGACATCGTCGGCATCAAGGTCTATTCCTCCCCCGGTCCTTACAGTGGCACCCGTCCGGCCGTGGTGGCCGCCGTAGTCGAGGGCCTCCTTGCCGCCGGACTGCCTCCCACGAACATCATTGTTTGGGACCGCTTTGCCTCCGACTTGCGCCTGGCAGGTTTTTACGACTTGTCCAACCGCTTCGGCATCCGCATCGAGGGCAGCGCCGAGGCCGGCTGGGACGAAAAGACCTCTTATCCCCGGCCCCTCCTGGGGAGACTGGTTCCGGGCGACCTGGAATTCGGCAAACAAGGCGACGACGTTGGCCGCAGGTCCTTTGTTGCCAAACTGGTCTCCCGCCAGATCACCAAAATCATTAATGTCACCCCCTTGCTCAACCACAACGACGCGGGTGTCTGCGGCAATCTCTTCAGCCTCGCCCTGGGCAGCGTCGACAACACCCTCCGCTTCGAATCGGATCCCGATGCCCTGGCCGAGGCCATCCCCGAAATCTACGCCCTGGAGGCAGTCGGCGATCATGTCGTGCTCAATATCACCGATGCCCTGCTCTGCCAGTACGAAGGCGGCGAACGCGGCCTGCTCCACTACTCGACCGCCCTCAACGAACTGCGCTTCAGCACCGACCCCGTCGCCCTGGACGTCCTTTCCATCCAGGAACTGGACAACCAACGTGAGGCCGCCCACGCCCCCCCGGTCAAGGCCGGCCAGAGACTCTACATCAACGCCGGCCTCCTCGAACTGGGCCTCTCCGACCCCAAAAAAATCCTCGTCGAGAGACTGAGGTAAGGCGGCCGGAGGGGGGAAGTGAATGCGGAACGCGGAATGCGGAATGCGGAGTGGCTTCTTCGGAAGATGAGTCTTGCCGAGAGCGAGGCTGAACCAGGGCAATTAACCCCAAGGTCTTTTACCGCATTTGCCGTGACTCCCGAACGGCGGAGGGTTTGCGTTGTTGGGATGCTCGACAGAATTCTTCACACGCCCTGGTTGTCCGGCCTTTTTGCCTCACTTTTATATAGCCACATATGTACTGGGGAAGCACTTCGTTGGCTTCCTTTCCTTCTGTTAAGCTCCAGCAGCAGACAATCCTCGGCAAGAACGTCAAAGCGCAACGGCTCCTCAAATACGAGCCCCTTGTACTCGATTTTGGCGAGGCGCTGATTGACCGCAGCGATCTTGCGCAAGTCCAGCTCGCGCATCAGACATCGTTCGTAGATGCTTTCGATCAAAGCCGGTCCGTTGAGGCGGTGAACCTCTATGGCCGCGCCAATGGCAAGGTGGCTCAACTCATCAGCTTTCTTGAAAAGTGGGTGCATGCGAATGGTGTACACCAAGGAAACGAAGAAAACGAAGAATCTTGTCCTGCGCCCC
>Ga0181533_1002504_pt1 | contig 21418 bp, 17 predicted proteins | sample PEATcosm2014_Bin_45_FD_119772 | JGI IMG/M metagenome (GOLD analysis project Ga0181533, IMG submission 119772) | Peatland microbial communities from MTU Mesocosm Facility, Houghton, MI, USA - PEATcosm2014_Bin11_60_metaG | ecosystem: Environmental > Terrestrial > Soil > Wetlands > Peat | place...
CCATTGTGGAAGAAATGCAGAGCGAGGGCGGCGCGGCGGGCGCATTGCATGGCGCGTTGCAGGCCGGAGCCTTCGGGACGACTTTCACGGCCTCGCAGGGCCTGCTGCTGATGATTCCCAACATGTTCAAGATTGCCGGTGAGCTGACCCCGGCCACGATGCACGTCTCGGCCCGCACCCTGGCCACACACGCGCTCTCGATCTTCGGCGACCACAGTGACGTGATGGCCTGCCGCGCCACGGGTTGGGCTATGCTGGCATCTAATTCCGTGCAGGAAGTGGCGGATCTCGCGACCGTGGCGCAGATTGCCACCCTCGAATCGCGCATTCCCTTCATCCATTTCTTCGATGGCTTCCGCACCTCGCACGAAGTGGGCAAAATTGAGCCCATCAGCGACGAAACCATCCGCTCCCTGGTGGACGACAAGTACCTCATCGCCTTCCGCAAAAACGCTCTCTCGCCGGATCGCCCCTTCATTCGCGGCACGGCGCAGAATCCCGATGTGTTCTTCCAGGCGCGCGAGGCATGCACGCCGTTCCACGCAGCCGTTCCCGGCATCGTGCAATCGGTGATGGATCGCTTTGCCGTGCTGACGGGCCGCAGCTATCACCTGTTTGACTACTACGGCGCGAAGGACGCGGAGCGCGTGATCGTACTGATGGGTTCGGGCGCCGAAGCGGCCGAGGAGGCAGTGGATGCTCTGGTGCGCCAGGGCGAAAAGGTGGGCACGGTGAAGGTGCGCCTGTACCGGCCCTTCGACAGCAAGGCATTCCTGGCCGCGCTGCCCGCGACCATGAAGTCGATGGCAATTCTGGACCGCTGCAAGGAGCCCGGCGGCGCGGGCGAGCCGCTCTATCAGGACATTATGACGGTGCTGGGCGAGCATGCCGGAAAGCTGCCGTTCGCGGTGGCGCCAGCGGTCATCGGCGGCCGTTACGGCCTCTCGTCAAAGGAGTTCACGCCAGCCATGGTCAAGGGCGTTTTCGACGAACTGACGAAGCCCGCTCCCAAGAATCACTTTACGATCGGAATTAACGACGACGTGAGCCACACCAGCCTGGACTACGATCCGGCGTTTTCCACCGAAGATCCGAAGACCGTGCGCGCGTTGTTCTACGGCCTCGGTTCCGACGGCACCGTGGGCGCCAACAAGAATTCCATCAAGATCATCGGCACGGAGACGCCGAACTACGCGCAGGGCTACTTCGTCTACGACTCGAAGAAGTCGGGCTCGATGACCACCTCGCACCTGAGGTTCGGGCCCAATCCCATCCGATCGACGTACCTCATTACGCGCGCCAGCTTCGTGGCCTGCCACAATTTCAGCTTCCTTGAGAAGATGAACGTGCTGGAAGCGGCCATGCCGGGCGCGGTCTTCCTGCTCAACTCGGCGTACTCCGCGGCCGAGGTGTGGGACAAGCTGCCGCGCAGCACGCAAGAAGAAATGCTGCGCAAGAAGATCGAGTTCTACGTGATCGACGGCTACAAGGTGGCGCGCGAAGCCGGCATGGGCTCGCGCATCAACACCATCATGCAGACCTGCTTCTTCGCCATCAGCGGCGTGCTGCCGCGCGAGGAAGCCATCGCGCAGATCAAGAAGTCGATTCAGAAGACCTATGGCAAACGCGGCGAATCGGTAGTGCAGAAGAACTTTGCCGCCGTGGATCATGCGCTGGCGCATCTCGAGAAAGTCGAACTGCCGTCGGCCGTGACGTCGGGCTTCGATCTCACGGGCGCGTTCTCCTCGAAGGCGCCGACGTTCGTGCACGATGTACTAGGCATGATCGCCGAGGGCAAGGGCGATCTGATCCCGGTGAGCGCGATTCCCGCGGGCGGAGCGTATCCTTCGGGAACGGCGCAATGGGAGAAGCGCAATATTGCGCAGTTCATTCCCGTGTGGGACAAGGAGTTGTGCATCCAGTGCGGCAAATGCGTGATGGTGTGCCCGCATGCCGTGATCCGCGCCAAGGTCTACAGCTCCGATCTGGGCGATCCGCCGCGGCGGACGCCCGCGACGCTCAAGTGGGCCAAACCCAAGTGGCGCGGCATGGAGCAGGAGCGCTACACGTTGCAGGTGGCACCCGAGGATTGCACCGGCTGCGCGGTGTGCGTGGAAGTGTGCCCCGTGAAGAACAAGAGCGATGCCAGCAAAAAAGCTATCAACATGGCGCCGCAAGCGCCGCTTCGCGAACCGGAGCGCGAAAATTGGGAGTACTTCCTCTCCCTGCCCGAAGTGGACCGCTCCAAGCTCTCGCACACGCAGGTGAAGGACATCCAACTGCTGGAGCCGCTCTTTGAATTCTCCGGCGCCTGCTCAGGCTGCGGTGAAACGCCGTATATCAAGCTGCTTACGCAACTGTTTGGCGACCGGCTCTACATTGCCAACGCTACCGGCTGCTCGTCGATCTACGGCGGCAACCTGCCTACCACGCCTTACACTTCGAATGCGCAGGGCCGTGGCCCTACGTGGTCGAACTCGCTCTTTGAGGACAACGCCGAGTTCGGTTTCGGGATGCGGGTGGCGCTGGATCAACAGAAGGCCTTTGCCGAAACTTTGGTCATGCGGCTGGCGCCGGCCATCGGCGCAGAACTTGCCGCGGATCTGGTGGGCGCTGCGCAGAAGACCGAATCCGAAATCGATCAGCAGCGCGAGCGCGTAAAAGCGCTGCGCGAAAAGCTCGCCGGCAACGAGTCGTCTGACGCCAAAAATCTGCTGGCCATTGCCGACGTGCTCATCCGCAAGAGCGTGTGGATCCTGGGCGGGGACGGCTGGGCCTACGACATCGGCTTCGGCGGACTCGACCACGTACTCGGATCGGGCAAGAATGTGAACGTGCTGGTTCTCGACACCGAAGTCTACTCGAACACCGGCGGCCAGGCCTCCAAGGCTACCCCGCGCGGCGCGGTGGCGAAGTTTGCCGCCGGTGGCAAGCCGAATAGCCGCAAAGACCTGGCCATGGAAGCGGTCAGTTACGGCTCGGTCTACGTAGCGCAGGTGGCGCTGGGCGGAAACGACATGCACGTCGTGAAAGCCTTCCAGGAGGCCGAGGCGCACGAGGGGCCGTCGATTATCATCGCGTATTCGAGTTGCATCGCCCACGGCTACGACCTGGTGCACGGATTGGAGCAGCAGAAACTGGCTGTGCAGTCAGGCTACTGGCCGCTGTTGCGCTACAACCCCGCGTTGCGCGAGGAGGGCAAGAACCCCTTCCAACTGGATTCCAAGGCGCCTTCGATCCGGCTTAAGGATTACGCCTATCGCGAAGCCCGTTACACCATGCTGGTGCGCAGCAATCCCGAGGTGGCCGCGAAGTTGTTGGCTGAGGCGCAAGATGACGTGGAGCGGGAGTGGCGCGTTTACTCCGCTCGCGCCGCCATGCCGGGCCGCGGAGAGACGCCGCACATAGCGCCGCCCGAGAAACCGGAAGCAAAGCCTGAAGAAAAGCTGGCAGCTACGGCTGCCGGAGGTGAAGAATGACGGATATTTCCATGCAATATCTCGGCATGAAGCTCAGCGGCCCTATCGTGGTCGCGGCCACGCCGCTCTCTGAATCGATCGACAACGTTCGGCACATGGAAGATGCGGGCGCTTCGGCCATTGTGCTCACCTCGCTTTTCGAGGAGCAGTTGGCGCTGGAGTCGCACACGCTCGACGATGACTTGTCGCGCGGCACGAATTCGTTTGCCGAGTCGCTCGATTTTCTGCCCGAACTGAGCGACTATCGCATGACGCACGAGGGGTATCTCGAGCACGTGCGACGCGCGCGGGAGGCGGTCGGGATTCCCATCATCGCCAGCCTGAACGGAGCCACACCTGGCGGCTGGGTGCGGCTGGCCAGGGAAATGGAGCAGGCCGGTGCGCACGCCATTGAGCTGAACACCTTTGCGTTGGCGACCGATCGCAGCCAAACCTCGGCCGAGCTCGAGCTGCAACTGCTGGAACTTGTGGACAGCGTGTGCAAGGCAGTCAAGGTACCCGTTGCGGTCAAGCTTTCGCAATCGTTTACCAGCTTGCCGAATCTGTGCGCGCGGCTTGAAGACGCCGGCGCGCGGGCTGTGGTGCTCTTCAACCGCTTTTATCAGCCGGACTTCGACATCGAGACCCTGGAAGTGCGGCCCTCGCTGCATTTTTCGACACCGTCTGAATTATTGCCGCGGCTGCACTGGGCGGCCATTCTTTTCGGCCACCTGAACGGCGACATCGCCATCACCGGGGGCGTGCATTCTGCCGAAGATTTGCTGAAGGCGATCATGGCCGGCGCCAGCGTGACCGAGATGGCGTCGGCCTTGCACATTCACGGCATCGAGCACATTGGCCGCGTGCTGGCCGACCTGCGCTACTGGCTGGAGAAGCGCGAGTATGCTTCGCTTGCCGAAACGCGCGGCTGCCTCAGCCGCCGTTCGGTCCCTGACACCTCGCCCTACGACCGCGGCAACTACATCAAGACGCTCAGCTCCTACAGCCTGCGCCAGACGGTGGCGGCATTCTAAGCTTGTCTATTCTTTCTTTGGTATCGGCGGCTGCGGAAAATTGCAGCCGCCGAATTTTTTGCTCGCATGCAGAGCGGTTCCATGATTGCTGTACGCCAGAACTCCGTGCCCCATCCTTGCGATTTTTCCGTCGCAAGGGTGGGAGACCACCATCGCGGGGTACAGCATCTCTGGACCGCCCTAGGCCCGGTGGATGCTTTAGCGGCCAAGGAAGCGCAGCACGGCCTTTTCCAGGATGCCGCGCGCGCGGGGAAGAGCGGCTTCGACAGGCGCGCTGAATGTTTCGCCCAGTTCGGTCGAGCCCACTCCCACAGTCAACAGCATGGCATGGGATTTGATGGAGCCATAGAGCGAGCGCGTCAAACCCAGAAGTTCGGACGGCTTGAGGTGATGCGAAGCCGGCGCTGCACTGTCAACACGCGACGAAACGGGGGTGAGACTGACGCGTCCCGGAGGAGAACTCGCCGAGGCGTCGACGAAGAGCACGGAATCGGCGGCGGCAATCTCTTCGGCGAGGTCCGGAGTCCACTGCTGGCGCGAAATGACGCGCACATCGGGATCCTGGCGGAATCGCTCTTCAGCCCATGCAGCAAGCCTTGGGCCTACGCCGTCGTCGCCGCGCAAAGTATTGCCGCAGGCAAGTACGAGACACCGTACCGTGATCGCCATTTTGTCCGTTCTCCGAATCGAATCCGCTCTCAGGTCTCTGGGAAATCGTCCCGGAACAATTTTGGTTGCCAGCGCAGGAATCAGTCCCGCGCCACTCGATCCATCACTTCGCCGTCGGCAGACAGCAGCGAAATTTCGAGCGGCATCTGGCCCGCGGCATGGGTGGAGCAGCTCAGGCAGGGGTCAAAAGTGCGCACCACTGCTTCCACTCGGTTCAAAATGCCCTCGCTGAATTTGCCGTCCTTGATATAACTCCGGGCAGCCTGCAGCACGCCACGGTTCATGGCATTGTTGTTCTGGCCGGTGGCAATCACCAGGTTCGCCCAGGTGATCTTGCCGTTTTCGTCCACCTTGTAGTGGTGGTGGAGCACGCCGCGCGGCGCTTCAGCCTGCCCGGCGCCCTCCAAACGGTTGACGCCGGCCGTGGCGCGCACATGCTTGTCGAGGATGCGCGAGTCGGCGAGGATCTCTTCGATCTTTTCAATGCCGTAGAGCATCTCCACCAGCCGCGCATGGTGATAGTGGAACGAACTCGATACCGGTCCGGCGACCAACTGCTTGAACTCGGCGAGCTCCTTCTCGGCCCGCGGCGTGCCCATTCGCTTGACGATGTTCAGCCGCGCCAACGGACCGACGCGGTAGCTTCCGTCGGGGTATCCGAGGGGCTTGTAATAGGCAAATTTGGTATAGCTGTAATTCTCGACGGCTTCGCCGATCACTTCGGTGTAGCGGCTCGCCGTGATGCCGTCCTCAATGATGTTGCCGTTGGCATCGATCAGCCGCAGCGCGCCGTCGGTGAATTCGATGGCTTCTTCTTCGCTGATCAGGCTCATGTAATTCGATGGGAAGTTGGCGAAGACCTCGATCTCCGGCTGGAATGTGCCGGCTATCTGTTTATATGCGCCCAGAGCCATGCCGACGCTCGAGTAGGCCTCGGGCAGCATGGCCAGAATCTTGTCGCGCTTCTCTTGAGATAATGGCTCGGTGACGCCTCCGGGCACCACCCAGCCGGGATGCACGCGCTTGTCGCCGAGCAATTCGATGATGCTTTGCCCAATGCGGCGCAGGGCGACGCCGGCGCGGCCCAGCTCCGGCTTGGCCGCCGCCACACCCAGAATATTGCGTAGCTTGGGATCGGACTCCATGCCCAGCAGCAGGTCGGGCGAGGCGAGATAGAAGAAGCTGAGCGCGTGCGATTGCACCATCTGCGCCAGATTCAACAGCCGCCGCAACTGTGCAGCGGTGTGCGGAATGCGCACCGACATGATGGCCTCGCAGGCCTTGGCCGAGGCGATGAGGTGCGAGACGGGGCAGATGCCGCAGATGCGCGCCATCAGGCTGGGCATCTCGTAGAACGGGCGGCCTTCGCTGAAGCGCTCGAAGCCGCGCACCTGCGTTACGTGGAAGTGCGCGTTCTCAACCTCGCCCCGGCCGTTGAGCTGGATGGTGATTTTGCCGTGGCCTTCAAGGCGTGTTACGGGATCGATGGTGATGGTCTGGCTCATAAAACTTGCTCCGACTCGTTAGGCTCCAAAGCGGGTGAGCGCCGGAATATCCAGCGGGCCGCCGTTGACCAGCGCGGTGAGCGCGGTGTGAAATGTGTCAGCCGAGGGTGGGCAGCCGGGCAGGAAGACGTCCACCTTCACGAATTCGTGAATGGGACGCACCACGCGCAGCAGCTTGGGCACCACGACGCAGGGAATCTGCGCCTGCGCACTCGCATTCTGGATGTAGGCGCGGTCGAGAATTGCCTCGGGGCCAATGGGATTGCGCATCGACGGCACATTGCCGGTAATCGCGCAGTCGCCCATCGCAACCAGCATTTTGGAGTGGTCGCGAATCTTCTTGATCTTCTTCTCGTCGTCAACGGAAGCCACGGCGCCCTCGACCAGGGCGATATCCACTCCGTCAGGGAACTCCTTGGTATCGACGATGGGGCTGTAGACCACATCGACCACTTCCGCCAGTTCGAGCAGCCGCTCGTCCATGTCGAGGAACGACATGTGGCAGCCGGAACATCCGTCAAGCCAGACGGTCGCAAGTTTCAGTTTGCTCATTGCGCCTCCCTCATCAGGTTCAGATAGGGCAGAAAATCGGGATACTTGGGGTGATCGGAGCCGATCTTGCTCTTATCGAAGAGAGCCCCGGTGGGACACACCTGCACGCATTTGCCGCAGCGGGTGCAAGCTGAACTTCCCCACTCCTGGTGCAGGTCGGAGATGATCAAAGAAGTGGTTCCGCGGCCCATCACGTCCCAGATGTGCGCGCCTTCAATTTCAGCGCAGACGCGCACGCAGCGCGTGCACAGGATGCAGCGATTGTGATCGATGGTAAAGCGTTCGTGCGAGGCATCCACAAAAAGATCGGGATTGCGATAGGGCAGGCGAACATGCGTCAGTCCCTGCTCCTGGCCCAGGGTTTGCAACTCGCAGTGGCCGTTGGAGACGCAAACCGAGCAGATGTGATTGCGCTCGGCGAACAGTAGCTCGAGGATCGTCCGGCGGTGTTTCTGCAGCCGCTCCGTGTTGGTGCTGACCTCCATGCCTTCCTGCACGGTCGCCACGCAGGCCGGCAACAGCTTGTTCGAGCCCTTGATCTCTACCAGGCAGAGACGGCACGCGCCCACGTCGCTCAGGCCTTCAAGATGGCAGAGCGTGGGAATCGAGATGTCGTTCTCGCGCGCTACCTCGAGAATTGTTTGTCCGGCGCGCGCGCTCACTTCCTGCTCGTCGATGACAAGAGTTTTGACGTCCGTTTCCACCATGCTCATGCCACCACCTCATTTTCAGATTCGACCCCTGCCATCGTGCAGACGCCGGCCCGACAGCGCTTGTCGAGAATGTGCTCGATGTACTCGTCGCGGAAGTATTTGAGCGTGCTCAGCACGGGATTGGGCGCGGTCTGTCCCAGCCCGCACAGGCTCGTCTCCTTGACCGTGGAGCAGAGGTCTTCAAGCAGCGCCAGGTCGTCCATGGTTCCGGTGCCATTGCAGATGCGCGTAAGCAGCGTATACATCTGCGCCGTGCCCGCCCGGCAGGGAATGCACTTGCCGCAGGACTCGGTCATGCAGAACTCGATGAAGAACCGCGCCACGTTGACCATGCACGAAGTGTCGTCCATCACGATCATGCCACCTGAGCCCATGATGGAGCCCATCTTGACCAGCGCGTCGTAACTCACGCCCACATCGAGCATTTCCTCGGGAATGCATCCGCCCGAGGGCCCGCCCGTCTGCACGGCCTTGAATTTGTGGCCGCCCGGCACGCCGCCGCCGATGACGTCGATAATCTCGCGCAGCTTGATGCCCATGGGCACTTCCACCAGGCCGGTGTTGGCGATTTTTCCGGTGAGCGCGAAGACCTTGGTTCCTTTACTGCGTTCCGAGCCCATGTCATGAAACCACTTGCCGCCGTTACGCACGATGGGCGCGATGTTGGCGTAGGTCTCCACGTTGTTGATCAGCGTCGGCTTGCCCCACAATCCGCTCGACGCTGGATAGGGCGGCCGCGGCCTGGGCGTGCCGCGCTTGCCTTCAATCGAGGCGATCAGCGCCGTCTCCTCGCCACAGACAAACGCGCCGGCGCCGAGGCGAATCTCCACATCGAAGTTGAAAGGCGTATTGCAGATGTTGTTGCCCAGCAGTCCATGACGCCGCGCCTCGCGCAACGCCGTAGTCAGCCGCGAGACGGCCACCGGATATTCGGCGCGTACATAAATGAAGCCTTTGCTCGCGCCCACGGCGTAGGCGGCAATCGCCATGCCCTCAATGACGCGGTGCGGATCGCCTTCCATCACACTGCGATCCATGAATGCGCCGGGATCGCCTTCGTCCCCGTTGCAGACCACGTATTTGACGTCGCCTTTGGCCTTGGCCACGGTGCCCCACTTCAGTCCGGTGGGATAGCCGCCGCCGCCGCGCCCGCGCAGCCCGCTTTCCGTGATGCGGTGAACCACGCCGTTGGGCGTCATCTCGGTGAGCACCGTCAGCAGTGCCTTGTAGCCGTCGTGCGCAATGTAGTCGTCGATCTTTTCGGGATCGATGGTGCCGGCATTCTCCAGCACCACGCGCACCTGCTTGTCGAAGTGCTCATTCAGGTCGCACTGCAACTCCGGCACCGGTGAGCCGCCCAGGCAATTGACAATCGCATCGGCCTTTTCCGCCTTCACGTGGTGGTAGAGCGTCTCTTCGGGATCCACGCGCACCAGCGGCCCATGCGAGCAAGGGCCCATGCAGCCAGTGCGGCGGATCAGGACTTTTTTCCCTGCGGCTTCCGCCGCCTTCACCAGGGCATCCTTCAGCGCGCCTGCGCCCTGGCTGGCGCACGCCAGGTCCATGCAGACGTTCACTTCGAAGTCGTACTTGGCGTTCTCCTGCTGCACGCTTTTTGCAATCTGTTCGAGCTCCTCGATTGTCATTCCACAGCCCACCTTTCCAGTTGCTCGAGCATTTGTTCACGTGTGATCTCGCCGGCGACTTCGCCATCGCACAGAACTACCGGCGCGCGGCTGCACGCGCCCACGCAGCGCGCCGTCATCAGGCTGATCTGCCCATCTGCCGTGGTCTGGCCCGGCGCGATTCCCAGCCGCTTTTCGGCCGTGGCAATCAGCTTGTCGGCGCCTTTGATGTAGCAGGCTGTGCCGGCGCAGACCGTTACCGTGTGCTTGCCCGGAGGCTTGAGCGTGAAGTAGTGATAAAACGTCGCTACGCCATACGCCTGGCTCAGCGGCACGCGCAACGAAAGCGCGACAAAGCGGATGGCATCGTCGTCGAGGAAGCCGAACGACGACTGCACCGTGTGCAGCGTCTCAATGAGCGCATGACGGGCAAAGCCGTTCTTGCGCATGGTGCCATTCACGATCTTCCATCGTTTGTCTTCGCTCGGTAGCGGCGGCGGCGTGATGACTGGCACATTTCCTCCCTGGCCGGTGCAGCTTTAGAGCTGCAACCTATGCGGAACAGCGTTTGGCGCGACCCCGCATAGTGCCTACCATTGTTCTACGAGCCGGGGGGTTACGCAATCCGTGACAGCAGTCACGGTGGTGTAGGTCTATCCCGTTTGTTGACTTGGATTTCGGCTGTTCCCGAATGCGGCAGGCCAGACCGTGCCCTGATCAGAAGAAGAATCGTGTTGCGGCGCACAAAGTCCATCGAATACGCCCTAAAGTGCGTGCGCGAGATCACTTAGAGCCGCTGCGCCAGAAAGGCGCGCGTTTCTTTGCGGCCGGAATGCACAGGACGTCCGTCCGGCCTTTATTTGCCCCCGCGAAGTTGAAGCTGATAGTTGCTGTAGTCGATCGTGACCACGGTCCGGCCAAAGAGCATGCTGGTCGATTCGGCGCGGGCGTGCAGAGCCATGGCGAAGCCGTTGATGTTGGTGTACTGGCGCATCATGTGCGTGGTCCCCGCAAAAGCAGAGGGGCTCTTGGACGAGACACCATCAATCTGAACGAGGGAACCATCCTTCGCATCCGCCCACAGGGTTCCGATAATCAGGTTGGCAGCCTCACCCCTGGGCGTAATGGCAAGAACGTAGCAGTCGCGACCGTTGAGCTTTTGCACGCCGCCGGGCTTCAACTTCATTTCGTAATTCGCCGAAGTGAACCAGGATTTTTCCCAGTTGCCAGGCAGGTTGATCGTCTTTTCGTTATCGATCAGCGGCTTCAACCCGAAGTGCAGAATAATGCCCGACCCGCTCTGGGAAAGCACCGTGTATTCCTTGCCGACGCCCTTTTTGTAAGTGTCGCGCACCGTCATCTCCGCTACGGGATGGGTTTCGTCGCCGCTGCGGTAAACGGAATAGTGCTCGACGGCGGTGTATTCCAGAATGTTGTCCACGCGCGCTGCAACGGCGGCATCGACCTGGCGAATGATCGCGGCCTGATCCGGGGCCTGAGCTGCGGCCGAGGCAATTCCCGACGCGATCGGAAGCAAAACGGCGGCGATTGCACGTATTGCCTGAAACCACGGGCAACTCATGATCTTGTTCATGCGCTTATTCAGATTATGCTTCTTTTCCCCATGTCCGCGCTGCCTCACTTGCGAACAAAGCGGGAATGCGCAGGTTCTCATGCGCTATGCTGGGACTCTGGGCGAGGCGCGGATTGACCCACGAACCAACTCCAAAACGAGAACGGCACGAAGTGCAACCAGGACAGCACGAAGTGCTGCGACGAGAACAGTACGAAGTACGCGGCGTGGTGCAGGGCGTCGGCTTCCGGCCGTTCGTCTACCGGCTCGCGCTGGAGGAGAATCTCGCGGGATTCATCGGCAACGATACCGGCGGAGTGACGATCGAAATTGAGGGACCGGCCGAGCGGGTGGAAGCATTTCGGCGCCGGCTCGAAGCCGAGGCTCCGCCGCTTGCGCGCATCGACTCGGTTGCAGTGTGCGAGCTGCTGGCCACGGGTGAAACGGAATTTCGCATCGTCGCCAGTGATGCAGGCGGCCAGGTGAGCACCGGCATTCCGGCCGATGCGGCTACTTGCGCTGAATGCTTACGCGAATTGCTCGATCCCAATGACCGCCGCTATCGCTATCCATTTTTGAATTGCACCAACTGCGGCCCGCGCTACACCATCACGCGCCGCATTCCCTACGATCGCCCGCAGACCTCGATGGCGCAGTTCACCATGTGCGCAGCCTGCCAGGCGGAGTACGACGATCCCACCAACCGGCGCTTCCATGCGCAGCCGAACGCCTGCCCGGTGTGCGGGCCGCGGGTCTGGCTGGTTGCTTCCGACGGCATGGAGATTCCGTGCGACGATCCCGTGACTGGGGCGATCGACCGCTTGATGGCAGGCGAAATCATGGCTATCAAGGGCATCGGCGGATTCCACCTCGCCGTTGACGCCACCAACGAGTTCGCGGTCATGCGCCTGCGCGACCGCAAGCATCGCTACAGCAAGCCGCTTGCGGTCATGGTTCGCGACCTCGATGCTGCGCGCGCGGTCTGCGCGCTGACTGGTGAAGAAGAGGCGCTGCTCGAGACCATTCCGCGGCCGATTGTTTTGGCGCGGCGTCGCGCGAGTAGCGGCATTGCTGACTCCGTGGCTCCGGGAATTCCGTGGCTGGGCGTGTTTCTGCCTTACGCGCCCTTGCAGCATCTGCTCTTTGCCGATTCGCGCGTGAAGGCTCTGGTGATGACCAGCGCCAATCTCAGTGAAGAGCCCATCGCCATCGACAATGACGAAGCTCTCGCGCGGCTCCGGCACATCGCGGACGCGTTTCTGATGCACGACCGCGAGATTCTGCAGCGCTGCGATGACTCGGTGATGGCGTTGGTCGACGGTGCGCCGCAGTTGATCCGCCGCGCCCGCGGATTTGTGCCGCTCGCCGTGCCGTTACCCTTCGATGCGCCGCCACTGCTGGCCGTGGGCGGCCATTTGAAGAACGTCTTTGCCCTCGCGCGCGGCCGCTTTGCCTACCAGAGCCAGCATTTGGGCGACCTCGAAAACGTTACGGGCCTCGATTTCTTCCGTGAGGCGCTTCAGCACCTGATGCATACCTTCGAGATCGAGCCCGAAGCCGTGGTGCACGATCTGCACCCCGGCTATTTGTCGACATCGTGGGCCAAAGAGTGGGCCGCCGAGCGAAATCTGCCGCTTATCGCCGTGCAACATCACCACGCGCACATAGCAGCCTGCATGGCGGAGCACGGCATCGAGAGTCCAGCGATCGGATTGTCCCTCGACGGCACGGGCTACGGTACGGACGGCCGCATCTGGGGCGGGGAAGTGCTGATTTGCCAGCTGGACGGCCCCGATCCCGGTCAATTCGAACGCTTCGCGCATCTCGACTACGTTTCCATGCCCGGCGGCGAGGCCGCGATTCGCGAGCCGTGGCGCATGGCGCTGGGCCATTTGCATCATGCCGGTTTCGATGTGGAGTCGCCGGAGGTGCTGGCGCTGCTCGGCGCAAAGCCGCAAGAAGCGCGCGTGCTCAAGCGCATGATCGAGCGCGAATTGAATACGCCGCTCACTTCAAGTTGCGGACGGCTCTTCGACGCGGTCGCCGCGGTGGTGCTGGGCCGCGGCGCGGTCGATTACGAGGCGCAGGCGGCGATCGAGTTGGAAGGAGTCTGCGTCGACGAGCCGGATGTAACCGGTTCCGGTTACACGCTTGAATTGCTCCATGGAGACTGGAACACGCGAAAGCCTGCGAGAATCTCCGCAATTTCTTTGTGGAAAGAATTCCTCGAAGATTTGCGTGCGGATGTCAGCAAATCGCGCATCGCTGCGCGCTTTCATGCAGGCGTTGCTGCGGCATTCATCGGCGCTGCGAAAATAGCCCACGAGAATACGGGAATTGAAAAGGTGGCGCTCTCCGGCGGCTGCCTGCACAATCGGCGCCTCGCGCGTTTGCTATGTGCAGGGCTCGAAGAAGAAGGCTTTCAGGTTTTTGAGCATCGCAGTGTGAGTCCCGGCGATGGCGGGTTGAGCTACGGGCAGGCCGCCGTAGCCGCAGCCATCCTCGCAACGCGCCCCTAACCAGACCAACCGAATTCCCCGGAGGATCGATGACATTCGCAAAACGCACTTCGGCCGCAACAGATCGTTGGACCATCGAGATCGCGTCCGTATTTTTCATCTTGTTCGCGGCGATCTGCGTCGCAGCACCCGCCTGTGCCCAGCAATCCGACAATGAGAAAGCAGTATGGAAGCTGGAGACAACTTATTGGGAAGATGTGAAAGCCCTCGATCTCGAAAGTTACAAGGCCTTGTGGCATGAGAATTTCGTGGGCTGGCCCTATTCGAGCTCGCAGCCGGCGCGGAAGGATCATATTACCGACTGGATCAAGGCTCACACGGACAAGGGAGAGACCCTTGCATGGTTTGAGTTGAAGCCGGCAGACAGCCGGGCTACCGAGAACCTGGTGGTGACGGAATATTGGCTGACCTCACTCTGGGCGGATAAAGCAGGCCACGGAGAACCGTTTACGCAGCGAGTCACACACACCTGGATCAAAACCGCCAATGGCTGGCAGATCATTGCTGGGATGTCAGCAAGTGTCCCGGCGAATTAGCCGGAAATTCGCACCAGTTCCTGCGCTTCCTCGCGCGGGCCGAGGATGGACATGCGCGGAATGCGGCCGCGCACCATGGCGACTTCGTCGCAGCGGTGCAATCGCGGGCAGCTCTGGCAATCCTTGAAGATCTTGTCGGGCAGCTCTGCTTTATCTTCCACGGTGCGAAAGCCATATTTGAAGAAGAAATCGGGAATGCGCGTGAAGAGACACACGGACTGGATGCCGTGCGTTTCAGCTTCTTCGACGAGCGCTTTCAAAATGCCGCCGCCCGCGCCCTGGCCCTTGGCCTCGGGCTTGACCACGATGGAGCGCACCTCGCAGAGATGTGGGCCATACAAGTGCAGAGCGCCGCAACCCAGAAACACGCCGCCATCGGACTCGGCGACCGTGAAGTCGCGGATGTTTTCGCAGACTTCTGCGAAGGGACGCTTGAGCAGCGTGCCGTCGCCGGAGAGCGAGTTCACCAGATCGTAGATGTTTGAGGCGTCGTGCAGCAGCGCCTTACGCACCAGCATGAACGGCCTCCGCTGCGGTGGAGTTTACAAGCGCGGCGATGCGCTCCGATGCGGCATCGAGCGCCTGCTGCACGCGCTGGCGCGCGGTCCCGCCGATCACGTCGTGGCAATCGAGCGTGGCGTCAAGGGTGATGGCAACGTAAAAATCTTCGCCGAACTCCTCGCCAAACTGGCGCAGTTCCGCGAGCGACAAGTTGTTCAACTCTACTTCTTTTTCAATCGCAAATCGCACTGCCTGGCCGATCTTTTCGTGCGCCAGACGGAAGGGAACGCCCTTGTGCACCAGGTAGGTGGCCGCGGCCATGGCATTCAAGTAGCCCGACTGTGCCGCCTCGCTCATGCGCTCGCGATGGAATTCGAGTACCGCGGTAAAACGCGCCACGAGCTTGAGCATCTGGGGAACAAAGTCGGCCGCGAAGGCCGGCTCCTGCGTCTCCTGCATGTCTTTATTGTAGGCCAAAGGCAGTCCCTTGAGCTGCATCGTTACGATCTGCGCCGCGCCGTTGAGGCGGCCGACTTTTGCGCGCAGCAACTCCGTCAGATCGGGATTCTTTTTCTGCGGCATGGCGCTCGAGCCGGTAGAAAATGCCTCGGGCAGAATCACAAATCCGAACTCGGCGGTCGCGAAGAGCGTGATCTCTTCGGCAAAACGGCTCAGGTGCAGCCCAACGAACGTGAGCGCTTGCAGATACTCGAGAATAAAATCACGATCGCTTGTGGCATCGATCGAATTGGAGGTCGGCGCCGCGAATCCAAGCTCGCGCGCAGCGATCGCGCGGTCGAGCGCAAGCGTGGCGCCGGCCACCGCGCCCGAGCCGAGCGGGCAAAGGTTCAGTCGCCGAGCGCAGTCGGCCAAACGCGAAGCATCGCGCAACGCCATTTCCACATACGCCAGCAGCCAGTGCGCGACGAGAACCGGCTCGGCCCGCTGCATGTGTGTATAGCTTGGCATCACATTGCCGCCGGCTTTGCGCGCCTGCTCGACAAGCGCCATGGCCCACGCGGCAAGTCCGTCGATGACGAGCTCGATTTGCGCGCGCACGTAGAGCCGCAGGTCGGTAGCGATCTGCTCGTTGCGGCTGCGGCCGGTATGCAACTTCAGTCCCAGCGGCCCGATCCGATCAGCGAGCTTGAGTTCGACGAAGTGATGAATATCTTCGGCCGAGGAGTGGTCGCGCACCTGCGCCTTGCCGGCTTCCGATGCAAACTCCACACCGATTGCATCGAGCGCTTTTCTCAGCTCCGCAGTTTCCGTTTTGGTCAGGATTCCGGCGGCGCAAAGGGCAGACGCGTGCGCCTTGCTGGCGGCAATCTCCTCGTCGAGAAGCCGCCAATCGAAAATAATAGACCGTTGCCACGCCTCGAACTCCGCGTCCAGCGGCTCGCGGAAACGGCCCGACCACATCTTCTCGGATTGTTGTTCGTTGGACATTGCTTTAAGTGCTATTCCTTTTCCGTACCATTCTTGAGCTGGGGCATTTCGCTGCCTTTGCTGAGCGTGAGGAGGCCGGATTTGGCGTAAGTGAGGAGCTTCTCCCGGGTGTCGGTAATGTCGAGGTTGCGCATGGTGAGTTGCCCGATGCGGTCGCGCGGGGAGAAGGCGGATTCTGTCTTCTCCATGCTGAGCCGCTCGGGATGGAAGGTGAGGTTGGGCGACTCCGTGTTGAGAATGGAGTAATCGTTGCCGCGGCGCAACTCGAGTGTGACCTCGCCGGTGATGGGTTTGGCGACCCAGCGCTGGGCGGATTCGCGGAGCATCATTGCCTGGGAGTCAAACCAACGGCCCTGATAAAGTAGACGGCCGAGCTTGCGGCCATTTTCGCGGTACTGCTCGATGGTGTCCTCGTTGTGGATGCCGGTGATGAGGCGCTCGTAAGCGATGAAGAGCAAGGCGAGGCCCGGAGCCTCGTAGATGCCGCGGGATTTCGCTTCAATAATGCGGTTCTCAATCTGATCGGACATGCCCAAGCCGTGGCGGCCGCCGATGCGGTTGGCTTCGAGCAGCAGGGCGACGGGCGAGTCGAATTGCCGTCCGTTGAGGGCGACGGGCGAGCCCTCTTCGAAGCGAATGGCAACCTCTTCACGCTGAATCTCGACATCGTCACGCCAGAATGCCGTGCCCATGATGGGGACAACGATTTTGACGGACGTAGAAAGATGCTCGAGATCCTTGGCTTCATGGGTTGCGCCAAGAATATTGGAGTCGGTGGAGTAGGCCTTTTCCGCTGACATTTTATAGGCGAAGCCGGAGCGCTGCATGAAGGCAGACATCTCGGCGCGGCCGCCTAACTCGTCGATGAAAGCGGCGTCAAGCCATGGCTTGTAGACCTGGAGGCTGGGATTGACGAGCAGGCCGTAGCGGTAGAAGCGCTCGATGTCGTTGCCTTTAAAAGTTGATCCGTCACCCCAGATGTTTACATCGTCCTCCTTCATGGCGGCCACCAGCATGGTGCCCGTGACCGCGCGGCCGATAGGCGTGGTGTTGAAATACGGGACGCCCGCGGTAGTGATGTGGAAGGCTCCGGCTTGTAGCGCGGCGATGCCTTCGCGTACAAGCGCGTCGCGGCAGTCGATGAGGCGGGCTTTCTCGGCGCCGTATTCGAGGGCCGCGCGCGGAATGGCGTCGTAGTCGGTTTCGTCAGGCTGGCCAAGGTTAGCTGTATAGGCGTAAGGGATGGCGCCCTTCTGCTTCATCCAGTGCAGGGCGGCGGAGGTGTCAAGCCCGCCGGAGAAGGCGATGCCGACTTTCTGGCCGACGGGCAGGGATTCGAGAATGACGGACATAATTGGGAACCTTTCGTAGGGGTCAGGGATCAGGGGTCAGTGACGGTGGAAAAAAGCATGTATTGGCCGGTGAAGTCGCTCTCGAAGTTTGAATAGCCATCCAACCTCCTCGGGCTTTAGTGCCAGTACAATCAGCAAGTCGGCGTTTTTCCTGTCCCAATCGCACTCGAATTCCTTAGAGAATCCACGTCTTATCAGATCGTCAACTAATCGCTGCTCCCCTTGACTCCTTATTGTCCGGCTCCGTTCAACCGACATCGCGTGGACACGTTCTACTGATTCGAGCGCTTCCAGTGATTTGAGGGGCAAGAGTCCTGCGTCCTTGAGCACGTTCGTTTCGGCCTCAGTGGGTCTGCGAATTCCGGTTAATTCGCTTCGGTGAATTCTCTCAACCCCGCTTTGCCATTCAATAACCAAAAACTCATCCAAGTCATCCATGTCGTTTTTCACAAAGCCAATCTCTGTGCCTCGGATAACTAATTCTCCCCTGTACCAGCCCTTTTCTCGCATCGCAGTTCCTTTCCTGGGGCACCCGGCCAGCATGACTTTCTTTGCCTTGATTCTCCTTTGAGGGAGCAGGGATCAGTCCAACGATAAATCCGCTCGAGCGAGAGACACGAGTTTGGCATGCAGATTCTGGAGTCGTCCTCTTATTTCCATAGCATTCCCCACGGGCGTGCCTAGTTTCATCTTGTCATCCTGTGAACTCTGGAAAAATGCTTCAATACGTCCGATTGCACTGTCTGTATCTCTCATGAGTTGGTAGATCTCGGGTTGAACTCCGTGATCGGATAGAACCGGGGCAACAAACAAGGCTTGCGAAATCACGTGGGAGATACGGTTGCAGAGTGGTAATACCTTGTAGCGTATTCCATCTACAGCAGATGATCCTACTTCACCCAGCGGCATAATCTCCTCGAGCTCAGCCACAGCTTGAATCAAACCCTTCCATTCCACCGTTCTCTGGTCGCGGATCCAAGCATTGCGGTCCTTTTCACTTTGCCATCTGAATACTCTCCAGGCGACGTAAATACTGACGAGCCCCGACAGAAGCGGACCGATCAGTGCGCTCACCCACCACTTCCAATCAGGTCCAGGCGCAGCCTGCGCACAATTCGCCACGACCGGCACAGGCCCAAGTTGGTCCACGAAAAGAGCAGCTAACGAACCAATATGGAGGATCATCGTTCCCTCAGGGGCTAAAGCCCGCACTCATTTAGCTCGGTTTGCGGCACGGCTAAAGCCGTGCCCCTTCAAAACATCTCCTCTAGGGCTCTGCCTCGATCATCACTGAAAGCTCTGCACATTCGCCAAGCCGCCGAGCAGCAGCAGCAACAGCGCCTTCTGCGCATGAAGCCGGTTTTCGGCCTGATCGAAGACAATGGACTGCGGGCCGTCGATGACCGCGTCGGTCACTTCTTCGTTGCGCCGCGCGGGCAGGCAATGCATAAAGACCGCGTGCGGCGCAGCTTTGCTCATCAAGGCCTCGTTCACCTGGTAGGGTCGGAAGAGGGGCGCGCGTTTCGTCGATTCATGCTCCATGCCCATGCTCACGCACACATCGGTATACACCGCGTCAGCGCCCTCCGCGGCGGCCTGCGGATCTTGCAGCAGACGGATTTCGCATCCATTGACCGCGGCAATCTCCCGCGCCCTGGTCACGATCTCAATATCGGGCGAGTAGCCGCGCGGCGTAGCCACGGTCACGTTGGCCCCCAACTGCGCGCCGGTGAGCATCAGAGAATGGCACACGTTGTTGCCGTCGCCGACATAAGCAAAGTTGAGTCCCGCGGCGGTGCCGAAGTGCTCCTCGATGGTCATGAAATCGGCCAGCGCCTGGCAGGGATGCTCAAAGTCAGAGAGTGCGTTGATGACCGGGACGCGGGAGTTGACGGCCATCTCAGTAATGGTGTCGTGCGCATAGGTGCGCAACACGATCACATCCACCCAGCGCTCGAGGTTCCGCGCCACGTCGGCGATGGTTTCGCGCTCGCCCAGGGGCGCATTGGTCTGGTCGACGAAAATGGCGTTACCGCCCATGGTATTGATGCCGGTCTCGAAGGCGAGACGCGTGCGCAGGCTGGCTTTCTCGAACATCAGCACCATCTGTTTGGCGTCGAGAGCATGGCGGTACTCGCGCGGATTGCGCTTGACGTCGTGGCCCAGCTTGAGAGTGGCGCGCACCTCGGCGCTGGAGAGATCCGCGATCGAACACAGATCCTCGCCGGCCATGCGCGCTGCCGCGGTCAGAATGTCGGGGTCTTTCTCGACGGGAACGGCGGCTTCCTTGCGTTCCATGGTGGCTCTGCTAGACATGATGTTCTCCTCCTGCGGTCGCGCTGTGCGCCGCGGCGTGTTCCAAAAAGATTTCGTCCAGTGCGGCAATCGCCGTATCCACGTGGCTGCGCTCCAGGATGTACGGAGGCAGGAAGCGCAACACGGTATCGCTGGTGCAGTTGATGAGAATGCGGCGCTTGAGCATCTCCGCCACCGTGAGCTTGGCCAGATCCGCAGAATCGAGTTCGGCGGCGACCATCAGGCCTTTTCCGCGCACATCGACAATCGTCTCATGCTTGCGGGCCAGCGACCGCAGCCTTTCCATGAAATAATTGCCCACTTCCGTGGCGTGCGCCAGCAGCCCTTCCTTCTCCATGGTGTCAATGACAGCGATGCCGACCGCGCAGGCCAGCGGACCGCCGCCAAATGTGGTGCCGTGCATGCCCGCGTGCATCACGCGCGCAACTTCTTCTGTGCACAGAACTGCCCCAAGAGGCAGCCCCCCTGCAAGGGGCTTGGCGAATGTGGTCACGTCGGGCTGGATGCCGTAGTGCTGATATGCGCACCACTTGCCGGTGCGGCCCATGCCAGCCTGAATCTCATCGACAATCAGCAATGCGCCGGTGGAGCTCGCAAGGGCGCGCGCCTCGGCAAAGAACTCTTGGGTCAACGGCCGCACACCGCCTTCGCCCTGGATGGCTTCGACCAGAATGGCGCAGACCTTGGCAGAAAATTTGGCGCGCAGGTCACTTACATCATTAAAGCGCACGAACTCGACGCCGGGAACTACGGGCGCGAAGGGCTCACGGTACTTCTCTTTGTACGTGGTCGACATGGAGCCGAAGGTGCGGCCGTGAAAGCTCTGCTCGAGAGCCAGGAATTTCGTCCCGATGTTCGCGCCTTCGCTGCGCCGCAGTCCTGCGTAGGCGCGCGCCAGCTTGAGCGCGCCCTCCCACGCTTCCGTGCCAGTGTTGGCGAAGAAAGCGCGGTCGAGGCCGGTGCGCTCCGTGAGACGCATGGCGAGCTCTGCCTGCCCCTCGTGATAATAAAGATTTGAAGTGTGAATCAGTGCGCGGCTCTGCCGTGCAATCGTCTCCACAATGGCGGGGTGGTTGTAGCCGAGTGCGTTGACGCCGATGCCGCTGAGCAAATCGAGGTACCTCGTACCGTTCTCGTCAACGATGTGAACACCCTCACCCGTAACGAAGAGGATGGGGCTGCGATCGTAGGTGGTCAGCAGCAGCCGCGCTTCCGCGGCGCGAATCTGTTCGAGCTTTGTCATTCAAAAACCTCCTATGCCACCATCACTTCTGTGCCGTGCGCCACACGCGAACTGCACAGGTCGGGCAGGGAACTGGCCGCTTCCGCGGGCAAAATCCGTACGCGCTTTACGCCGTTCAACAGCGCCTCGCGGCAGGCGCCCAGCTTGGGCAACATACCGCCGGAGATGACGGCGCTCTTGGCCATCTCCGCAATCTGGTCGATGGAAAGCCATCGCAGCACCTCGCCGTTCGCTCCCTTCACGCCGGGAACATCGGTGAGAAAAACCAACGCGTCGGCGCGGCAGGCGATGGCGCAGGCCGCGGCCATCTCGTCGGCATTGATGTTGTAGTACTCGCCGTCAAAACCTAAAGCCATAGAGCAGAGCACCGGCA
>Ga0181533_1002506_pt1 | contig 21409 bp, 16 predicted proteins | sample PEATcosm2014_Bin_45_FD_119772 | JGI IMG/M metagenome (GOLD analysis project Ga0181533, IMG submission 119772) | Peatland microbial communities from MTU Mesocosm Facility, Houghton, MI, USA - PEATcosm2014_Bin11_60_metaG | ecosystem: Environmental > Terrestrial > Soil > Wetlands > Peat | place...
CGTGACCCCGACTGTCGCCATCTCGATGGGAACCGCCTGGCGGGCGAGATACTGCGGGTTCCCACCGGCGATGAACTCTCGCTCAGCGCGCCGGCGAAAACCAAGCCCAGTCATTTCCGGACTCTCAAGGACGGACGCGAATTGAGCCTCGACGAACTGCCGGCCCAGCGCGCCGCTCGCGGCGAGCACGTCAAGGACTTCGAGATGGACCTCGCCTTCGACGACGGAATGCTCCGGCACGTGCTCGGTTATGGAACGCCATTGCTCGACGCGCAGGGCCGTCCACGCGGCAGCGTCGCCGTCCTGGTAGACGTCACCGAGCGCAAGCAGGCCGAGGAGGCGTTGCGCGAGATGAATCTGACGCTCGAAAAGCGTGTGGTTGAGCGCACGGAGGAGTCGCGCGCGACAGCTCTATACGCCCGCAGCCTGCTCGAAGCCAGCCTCGACCCGCTGGTCACCATCAGTCCCGATGGAAAGATCACCGACGTCAACGCGGCGACGGAGTTGGTGACGGGTGCGCCGCGCGCGCAACTCGTCGGCACCAGTTTCTCCGACTACTTCACCGAGCCATCAAAGGCCAACGCCGGCTACCAGCAAGTGCTGCGCGATGGCACGGTGCGCGATTACCCGCTGACCATCCGCCATGCCTCCGGCCGCACCACCGATGTCCTGTACAACGCCACGATTTACCGGAATGAGGCCGGCGAAGTGCAAGGCGTTTTCGCCGCTGCCCGCGATGTCACGGAGCGGAACAAGATGGAACAGGAGTTGGCCCGATACCGCCTCCAACTGGAGGAACTGGTCAAGCAACGGACATCGGAACTGGAGAAGACCGCGGCCGAGCTGGAGCGCTCCAACAAGGACCTGGAGCAGTTTGCCTATGTCGCCTCCCATGACCTCCAGGAGCCGCTCAGGGCCGTGGGGGGCTTCGCGTCGCTTCTTAGGCAGCAGCTTAGGGACAAACTGGATGCCGATGGCCGCAAGTATATGGGCTATGTCGTCGAGGGGGCCGAGCGGATGCAGGCGCTGATCAACGACCTGCTGACCTACTCGCGCGTGGGCTCCCGGGGCGGAGCCCGCACTCCTGTGAGCATGAAGCAGGCGCTGGACGACGCCGTGGGCAACCTGAGCGCCGCCATCGAGGAGAGCCGCGCGGTCATTCGCAGCGATCCGCTGCCGGCGGTCACGGCCGACCGGTCCCAAATGGTTCAATTGCTGCAGAACCTCGTAGGCAACGCCATCAAGTTTCACGGTCCACGCGCGCCGGAAATCCACATCGGGGCCGCGCGGGAGAAAGACGCTTGGATATTCAGCGTCCGCGACAACGGGATCGGCATCGAGCCGAAGTATCACGACCGGATATTCCTGATCTTTCAGCGACTCCATTCGCGCATCGAGTATCCCGGGACGGGGATCGGGCTTGCCGTGTGCAAGAAGATTGTTGAACGGCATTATGGTAGAATTTGGTTCGAGTCGCAGCCCGGCGAGGGAACGACTTTCTTCTTCACCATTTCTGATAAGCGGAGCGACGAATGACGCCGACAACCATGCGACCGATTCAGATTCTGCTCGTCGAGGACAGCCCCACCGACGCCGAGCTGACCCGGACCGCGTTGAAGACGGCCAAGATGGCCAACGAGGTCATCCACATGCAAGACGGCGTCCAGGCCATGCAGTTCCTGCGGCGCCAGGGCGCCTATTCGCAGGCGGCGCAGCCGGACCTGATCCTGCTCGACCTGAACCTGCCTCGTAAAGACGGGCGCGAGATCCTCGCCGAGCTGAAGGAAGACCCGGACCTCAAAGTGATTCCCGTAGTCGTCCTCACGACCTCCAAGGCGGAAGAGGACGTCATTCGTTCCTACCAGCTTCACGCCAACTGCTATGTCACCAAACCGGTTAACTTCGAGCGCTTCCTGGAAATCGTGCAATCCATCGAGAGTTTCTGGCTCACGGTCGTGTCGCTGCCCGCCAGACGTTGAAGGAGACCGCTGAATTGGACACCCTGACGGCCAAAGTACTGCTGGTGGAAGACAGCCCCACGGACGCCCAGCTGATCCAATATGGGCTGCGCCAGTCTCGCATGGCTCGCTATGAGGTGATGGTGGCGGAACGGTTTGACGCGGCGATGGCGAAACTGCGCGAACTGAAGTTCGACGTGGTGCTGCTAGACCTGGGGCTGCCGGACAGCACGGGCCTTGCCACTTTCACGCGCGTTCAGACTGAATTTCCCGGACTGCCCATTGTCATCATGACCGGCGCCGGCGATGAGACGACGGGCGCCGAGGCGATCCGCGGTGGAGCACAGGATTACCTCATCAAAGGGAGCGCCGATGCCAAGTCCGTGGCCAGCGCCATACGCTACGCTATCGAGCGCAAGCAGACCGAGGAAAAGTTGCGCGAGTTGAATCTATCGCTCGAACAGCGTGTGGCTGAACGCACCGCCGAAGTGCAGCGCCTGGCCGACCAGTTGCGCGCGCTGGCGGCGGACTTGTCTCGGACCGAACAGCGCGAGCGCAAGCGCCTCGCGGCGATCCTGCATGACCACATCCAGCAACTCCTGGTCGCGGCGCGGATGCAGGTGGCGTGGATGAAGCGCGACGGCAATCCGGAGCGGTTGCACGCCACCGCGCAGGGCGTGGACGGCATTCTCAAGGAAGCCCTGGATGCGTCTCGTTCGTTGACGGTTGAGCTGAGCCCGCCCGTGCTCCACGAGACGGGGCTCATCGGCGGGCTGAACTGGCTGGCCTCGCGCACCCTGGAAAAGAACCAGTTCACGGTCCGTCTGCGTGCGGACAACAAGGCGGAGCCGACCACGGAAGACACAAAGTTCCTGCTTTTCGAGTGCGCGCGTGAACTGCTCCTCAACGTCGTAAAGCACGCCGGTGTTTCGGAAGCGCAGGTCACACTCATGCGAACGAGGCATGACCGCATCAAGTTGATCGTCCGCGATGAGGGAAAGGGGTTCGATCCCGACCTCCTCAAAAAACGGCGCGCCGACGAGGTCAGCTTCGGCCTGTTCAGCATCCAACAGCGCATGGCCCATATCGGCGGCGAGATAGAGATCGCGACGGCGCCGGGCAAGGGGACGAGTATCACCTTGACAGTCCCTGTCGGCAAAGCGCAACCGCATGTGAGTGAGACGGATGAAACGTTGCGAAAGGAAGAGAAAACCGGCAAGGTCATCATGCGCGAGAAGAGGACCGCGCATCGCGTCCTTATTGTTGACGATCACAAGATTATGCGCGAAGGGCTGGTTGGCCTGCTGCAATTTGAGCCGGACATCGAAATCGTAGGCCAGGCCGCCGACGGCCCGCAAGCCATCGAGCTTGCCGAAAAGCTGGAGCCCGACATCATCATCATGGACGTGAATCTGGGCGAGATGAGCGGCGTTGAGGCCACAAAGAGAATCCTGACAAGTAACCCGAACATCAAGGTAATTGGCCTGTCCATGCACACGAGCAATGACGTGGCCACCGCCATGCGCGACGCCGGCGCGGTAGCCTACCTGACCAAGGGCGGCCCGTCCGAGGACCTGATTGCCGCCTTACGATTGCACGCGCCTGGCGCGCCGTAGAATCCCATCGCAGGTTCGGCTGCCCGACCGGTTCACGTTCAGGAGAAAAACGGAAGCGGGCGGCTGAATATCATTCCTGTCCGTGTCGCCGATGACCGTGAACATGTCCGTGACATGCTCGTGGAGAATCTGCGGCGCGAGGCGGGCATTGAGGTGACCGGGCAGGCAAAAGACGGAGAGGAAGCAGTCCGCCTGCCGGCTACGCCCGAACCTGGTCGTAATGGACCTGAGCATGCCCAAAATGAATGGCGTCGAGGCCGCACGCAAGCTTCGCGTCGAACTGCCTGATCTCAAGGTAATAGGATTGTCGGCTTACGACAAGACGCACGACCAGGCCGCCGCTATATGCGCGGAAGGCGCTGTGGCCTGTGTGCTCAAGGAATCATCCTGCCAGAAACTCAGTGCCGTCATACGCGCGTCCGGCGCCGGCTGATCGGTGACAGGCGCAAATCGTGACACCGGCGCTTACCGTCCCGAAATTCGTCTGCATGCAATGCCCAAGGTGGAGGCGGGGAGAATCAAGCCCCCGAAACACGCCGGTCCGTAAAGTTCAATTGGATTAGCGCTTACAACTAATATCGCGAAATCCACAGAAATGTGGGCAAAAGCCTGGGCAAACGACCTATTGCCTTCTCACCCCCTAACCTGTGTGTGTCAGGTTATCACAGTGCGCCCGCGTTGTGAAGCCGTGCTCTCAGCGCAACAACATGACTGTGATGGCGAGTTTAGCGCTCGCTGCCGGTGCCTGGACGTTCACGCGTCACCCCCGTTCCTCACCTCGCATCATCATCTCCCCGTCTTGCGTCGCGCTCTGACGAAGTTACCGTTCCGGCCCCTGCTGGAAACCCGGACTGGGTGAAGTCGCGCAAGATACCCGGCCTTAGTCGTTTCGACACAAGGAAGCCGAATATGGTAGGTAGGCGTCCGCCACCTTCGTCGCTACCCCGTTCACGGACCTACGACGCGACCGGAGCCTTGAATTGTCAGACTAAAGAAATACGAACTAGTTGCGGAAGTGGCTTGTCCCATGTACAGTTTGCCCTTACAATAAAGACGGTAACGTGGTGCTTTCATTGAACATTCTGGAACTCGTGGAGGAGCAAATCATGAGACGCAAACAGAACAAATCTACAGCGTCATACGAGCCATCCTTGGCGCCTTCGGTTATCCCCTGAAGCGATGTCGGGCGGATGCTCAGTCGCCCGCCGCCGGAGGAGTTGCAGCTGTTGATACCTGGGAAGCTGCTGAAAGGCGAGCCCTGCCGGTCGCCTCTCTGCCCGCGGTGTTATGGTCGGCAGGTTACCGAGTAATTCGCCAGGAGTATTGTCAAGGCGGACGCACCTACAAAGATGTTGTAACACATTTCGGAAGTGCACGTTATAGAAAATTGTCTTTTTGCCAAAGAAATCATGGCTTGAACACGTCAAATAGCTGAAACGATTAAACTCATGTTCGAGTGCGGACTGTCCTCTGGCGGACGGTCAAATGGGAAATCACCGCGGCTGGGGATGACGCGCCCCGCCAGCCGCTCAGGAGGAGGGCCGACGTGGAAAACCCGACCGTCAAGGTCTACCTGTCCTGTCGCGATACCGCCGATCGCCTCAGCCGTAAAGCGGACCTGAAGTTCGGCCCCGATCCCAGGGGTGAAGAGGGTCGTCTCATTAACATTCATCCCGAGATCGCTTTCCAGACGATAGAGGGGTTCGGCGGGGCTTTCACTGAGGCGGCAGCGGTCACCCTCGACAAACTCCCGGCCGAGAGCCGTCGTCAGGCGCTTGAGGCCTATTTTGACCCCGAGCGCGGGCTCGGCTACACCCTGGGGCGCACTCACGTCCACAGTTGTGACTTCGCCCTGGGCAACTACACCTATGTCCGCGAGGACGATTTGTCTCTGGCGAGCTTCTCCCTCGATCACGAGCGCGCGCACCTCTTCCCCATGATCAAGGACGCTGCGCGCTTCGCCGGCCAGCCGATCAAGCTGCTGGCCTCGCCGTGGAGCCCGCCGGGCTGGATGAAGACGACCGGCGAGATGAACCGAGGAGGCAAGCTCTTGGAAGGCTGCCGCGCGGTCTGGGCGGAGTATCTGGCCCGCTACTGCAAGGGTTGCGCCCAGGAGGGCATACCAATCTGGGCTCTCTCCGTCCAGAACGAACCAAAGGCCACCCAGTCTTGGGATAGCTGCATCTACACTGGGGAAGAAGAGCGCGACTTCGTCAAGCTCTTCCTGGGGCCCACCTTCGAGCGTGAAGGCCTCGCCGAAGTAAAGATTCTGGTCTGGGACCACAACAAGGAGCGGCTCCTCGAACGCGCTACGACGGTCCTTGAGGACCCGGCCGCCAGCCGCTACGTCTGGGGCGTCGCCTGCCACTGGTACTCCGGCGACCACTTTGAGGCAATTGACCTGGTACGCCGGCGTTTTCCTCAGGCGGCGGTCCTCTTCACTGAGGGTTGCCGAGAGAAGGGCGTCGCGACGGGCGACTGGACGACCGGCGAGCGCTATGCCCATGCCGTCATCGGCGACCTCAACGGCGGCGTCTGCGGCTGGATAGACTGGAACCTGGTCCTCGACGAGCACGGCGGTCCCAACCACGTGTCGAACTTCTGCGACGCGCCAATCATCGGCGACACCAGGACGGGCAAACTGACCTTTCAGAGTTCCTACTGGTACTTGGGGCACTTCAGCAAATTCATCAGGCCGGGGGCCGTACGGGTCGGCTTCAGCCGTTACAGCAACTCGCTCGAGGTGACCGCCGCCAGGAACCTCACCGGAGAGGTGGCCGTCGTTCTGATGAACTGCGCCGATGCCGAGAATCGCTTCATCCTGCGCGCGGCGGGCCAGATCGCCCCGGCGACGATCCCCGCGCATGCGATCATGACGTTGGTGTTCTAGCGGCGGAATGCGGTACACGCCGATCCAGGGCGCAGGCTGGTGGACAGCCAAGTCTACGAATCCACTTCCGCGCCCATCGCCAAGGCCGTCATGGAAGCCCACAAGTGAGGCGTAAAGGTTCAGGTCATCCTCGACAAGAGCCGGTGGACGGAGAAATACTCCTCGGCGACTTTCTTTCAGAACGTTGGCATCCCGAACTGTCAGTCATCTGGGAAGTTCCGATTGAGGAATGAACCGCATGAACAAGAGCCATCCATACGCTTTGTCGCTCAAGCCTGATTTGCCTGAAGCCGCCCGCCGATGGGACGCATTCTACGCGGGCGACATGATTGACCGCCCCGTCGTTTGCGTGACGGCCCCGCGCGAAGGCACTGAACCGGTCAAGGCGCCAAGCTACCGCGATCGGGTGTTCGCGGACACGGACCGTGTCATCAACGACGCCCTCGCCCACGCCGAATCTCACTACTGGGGCGGCGAGGCGGTGCCGGCATTCTCGCCGAGTTTCGGGCCGGACGAGACCGCAGCCTTCGTCGGCGGCTCGCTCTCCTGGAGCGACGATTCCGGCGACACCAACTGGTCCGTACCGTTCGTGGAAGACTGGGAAAAGGCGCTGCCGCTGAGAATTCGCGAGGATTCGCCCCTCTGGCGGCGGATGCTGGCCCTCTACCGGCGGGGGGCGGAACTCATGGCCGGAAAGATGCTCCTGGCTCCGCTCGACCTGCACACGAACATGGACCTGCTCGCCGCCATCCGGGGACCGGCGCGGCTCTGCATGGACCTCATTGACCAGCCCGAGGCCATCGAAAAGGCCATGGCCAGTTCCCGCGCCCTCTTTCCGAATATCTGGAACGCCATCAGCGAGGCCGGCCACATGCGGGAGCGCGGCTATTGGCAGAACATCTACTCGATGGAAGGCGCCGCCATGCTCCAGTGCGACTTCATCTGCATGATCAGTCCGGAGCTGTTCGGCAGGTTTGTCCTTCCCGCCCTCGAAGAGGAAGCGGCAATCGTCCGCCACGTGTTCTTCCACTGGGATGGCCCCGGCGCGCTCGTTCACACCCCCGACGTCCTCGCCAGCAAAGGGCTGCAGCTCCTCGCGTACGTCCCCGGTGCCGGGCGCGGGAGTCATCTGGAGCACCTCGATCTTCTCAAGCGCCTCCAGAAGGGTGGCAAGGCCGTGCAGGCCGTAGGAACTCCCGATGAAGTGAAGGCGATGCACCGCGAACTGAAGCCGAACAAGGTGGCCTACTACACCGGCACGCGCACACGCGCCGAAGCGGATGAATTGCTGCAGTGGTTTGTGAAGCATAGTTGACTGTGAATGGTCTGGCGACCATGACACGCATTGCGTTCCTGTCAACTGTCCACATCCCATTTGCTGCCATGTCAAGGACTTCTTAACGGGAGATTCCCCCAAATCTTGGTCGCTTCCGGCGTATCTTATCGCTGGATCACCCTTTCCACTTCCTCAATTCACAAAACCCAATGCCCATAAGCCCCCCTGTATCGTCCCGCCGGGATTTTGGGGAAACTCCTCATATTGCTCCGGCTTGACAGGCATCCCCGCGGGCTTTATCATTCGCACTCCGCTAAAAAGCAATCCAGGAGACTCGCATGGACAAGACGCTGACGGTCAATGACTTGGCGAAGATGATTGACCACTCGCTGCTGCACCCGACGATGACCGACGCCGACGTGCGCAAGGGGTGCGAACTGGCTTGCGCCTACGATGTGGCGACCGCCTGCGTAAAACCGTACTCTATTCCGCTGGCGCGCGAAGTCCTGGCCGGCTCGGACGTGAAGGTCTGCGCGGTGATCAGCTTTCCTCACGGCAACAGCACCACGGCGATCAAGGTTATCGAAGCGGAAGACGCCGTCCTGGCCGGCGCGCGGGAGATTGACATGGTCGTCAACCCCGGCAAGGCGCTCGGGGGCGATTGGGGTTACGTAGAGCACGAGGTGCGCCTCGTCAACGAGGCCGTCGTCGCCCAAGGCGGCATTGTCAAGGTCATCTTCGAGAATGATTACCTCAAGGACGAGCACATCATCCGGTTGTGCCAGATGTGCTCCAATATCGGCGTGGCCTTCGTCAAGACATCCACCGGCTTCGGGTTCGTGAAGCAGCCTGGCGGTGCCTACAACTACAAGGGGGCCACCGATCCGCATCTGAAACTCATGCGCCTGCACTGCTCGCCGAGCGTCCGGATCAAGGCGGCTGGCGGTGTGCGGACGCTTGACGATCTGCTGCGCGTGCGTGCGCTGGGCGTCAGTCGCATCGGCGCCACCGCCACGCAGGCGATCCTCGACGAGGCCAAGAGTCGCTTCGGGCGGAGCGGGACCGTCGCCGCGACTTCGGCCACCGCGCCGGCCGATCATTGATGAAAGACATTCCGATGGCCAGGGAGCGTGTGCTCGTCAATCTTCCGTCAGGCTTTTTCAAGCAACCGGAACTGGTTCCGGCCTTCGAACGCCTTGAATCGTTCGCCGAGGTGCGGAAGACCTCCTATGACCGGCCCGAGGAAATCCGTCCTGACGCCATCTGGGCGCAATCGGTGCTGATGTGGTCGTGGCCGATGCTTGATGACGCGATCCTCGATGCGGCGAAGGATCTCCGCTTTTCCGGAAACATAGACATCGGCCAGCGCGGCGCCGAGATTCTGCTCCGGCGCGGGATTCCCGTCTCCGTCACGCGCCGGGGGTTTTCGCCGGCAGTTTCGGAAATGGCGCTGGCGTTGATTCTGTCAACGCTGCGACGCGTCTCGGACTACCATGCGGCGATGCGGCAGGGCCGGGAACGGTGGGTGCGGGCGTTCCCCGATGACGTAGATTCCCGCGAGCGAGAGCTGACGGGGCGCGCGGTGGGAATCGTGGGCTTCGGCGCCGTGGGGCGGCGCCTGGCGGAACTGCTGCAGCCGTTCCGGTGCGACCTGCGCGTGATTGACCCCTATGTGCCGGAATCCGTCCTGACGGCCCTGAACGGCAAGCGGGCGGACATACCGACGATGGTGCGCGACTGCGATGTGGTGGTGCTTTGCGCGTCGTCAAACGCAGGAACGAAGCATCTCCTCGGGGCCGAGGAAATCAGCGCCCTGCGCCCGGACGCGGTGCTGGTCAACGTAGCGCGGGCGGCCCTGGTGGATACGCAGGCGCTGGTCCGTCGCTTAGAGAAGGGACATTTGTGCACGGCGATTGACGTCTTCGACCAGGAACCGCTGCCGGCGGATTCCCCGCTGCGCCGCCAGCCCAACGCCTTCCTGACGCCGCACCGGGCCGGCGGCATCGTGCCATCGGTCTGCCGCATCGTAGGCTGGCTCGTGGAGGATCTGGAGGCGCACCTGCAAGGGCGGCCTCGCAAGTTCGCTCTGACGGCCGAGATGATTCCCACTCTGGATAGCTGACCACGGCGGGTCTTTTGCGATACGGATACTTCGATGACGCGGCGCGGGAGTATAGGGTCGAGCGGCCGGACACACCCACTCCTGGAGTCCTGCAACAGGCGGCGCGAGAGGGCGGCCGATGGAGGGGGACGCGATGAGCAAGAGGCACATTGTCCAGGCCTATGAATTCACGTCCGCGCCTATTGCGAAAGCCCTCATGGAAGCCCACAGGCGAAGCGTGAAGGTCCAGGTCAACCGAGCGACACATTATTCGCCTCCGCGACAGTGTTTGCAGCCTGCCGCCTGCCCTTGCCTGCGAACTGTGTCGTCATCTCCCCTGGCGCGCAAGTGCCATGACGCCCTGCCTTTGCACGCGTGAGTGCGCTGCCGAATGTTCCGCGCCCGTGTCCTTTCTGCCGACTTGGCTAAAGAATGCCTGCTTTCCTGCGATAATCCCTATGAGTTGCCCGGAATACCGCACATACTTTAGGTTGGACGCTATGGGCAGTCTTACCGAAACAACTACGCTGGGAGGCGCCGGCGCCGCCAGCGTAGCCCTATCCAGGATCTTCATCGCGCGGCAGCCCATCTTCGACCTGCGGCAGAAGGTCTACGGCTACGAACTCCTCTTCCGCTCCGGCCTCGAGAACGTCTTCAGACACGCGGAGCCGAACCAAGCCAGCGCCAAGGTCATGACCGACAGCACCCTGACCCTCAGCATGGACGCCATCAGCGAGGGCAAGCTCGTCTTCATCAACATCACGCGCGACATCCTGATCAACGATTATATCAGCCTTCTGCCCAGGGGCCTGACCGCGGCGGAGATCCCGGAGACCATCGAACCCGACCCGGAGGTCATCGGCGCCTGCAGCAGGCTCAAGAAGGCAGGCTACATACTGGTCCTAGGCGACTTCGTCCACGGAGAGCAGTACGCCGACCTCATGGACCTGGCGGACATCGTCAAGGTGGATTTCCTGTCCACTTCGGCGGAGGAGCGGCGGCAGGTTCTGTCACGGTTCACAGGCCCCAACGTCCGTTTCCTGGCCGAGAAAGTCGAGACGCACGAAGTCTTCGACCAGGCGATCAGACTGGGATACACGTATTTTCAGGGGGACTTCTTCAGCAAGCCCGTGATCATCTCGTCGCGAGACGTGCCGGGCTTTAAGCTCAACTACCTGCATATGCTCCAGGAGCTTCACTCGGCCGACGTTAACTTCAATCGCCTGGAGGGGATTGTCAAGCGCGACATGGCGCTCTCTTTCAAGCTGCTGCGATACATCAACTCCGCGTATTTCGGCCTGAGCAACAAGGTCACTTCCATCCTGCATGCCATAACGCTGCTGGGGCCGCGGCAGTTCAAACAATGGGCCTCCCTCCTCGTCATGGCCAGCATGGGCAGCGACAAGCCCGACGAGCTCGTCGTCCAGGCGCTCATCCGCGGGCGGTTCTGCGAGACCCTCGCTCCGATGCTCGGCATGAAGCAGCGGTCGCAGGAGCTTTTCCTCCTGGGAATGTTCTCCGTGATTGACGCGATCCTGGGCCGCCCGCTGGAAGAGATCCTCAAGGACCTTCCCCTGTCCGATGAGATCAAGGACGCGCTCCGTGGAAAGCCCAACCGCCTACGCGACGTCTTTGAATACGCTCTGGCTTACGAGAAAGGGGACTGGGATAGATTGAGCGAAATGGCCGGCGCCCTGGGGCTCGACGAGTTCGGCATTCCGGCGGTCTATCTGGCCGCCATGCATTGGGCAAAGCGCAGCTTTGGGGAAGTCACTGCCGCCGAGTGAGGCGGGCGCCTGACACTCGCCCATTGGGAATTCGGCCGATGACGAGGTGCGCGCCTATTGCGCCGAGCACTTCATCGAGCCTGCGCGCTCGAGGAGATGCTGAGATGACGATCCGCGCAGGCGAGGTCCATCGCGCGCTGGATTGCCGGAACCGCATCCCACTGGTCTGCGCGGCTCTGGGTGCCAGTGTGTTTGAGGAGCGGTACCAGGTGCGAAGAAAGTCGGTTGAAGGGCCGTTCAGGAGGGACCGCAAGAATGGTGAGCTACGGAGTTAGTCTGGAAGCCCAGGACGCGCAGGCGTTGTTGGAAAAGGTCTGCAGCAGCAAGACGCTGCCATCGGTTCCGGTTGTAGTGGCCAACATCCTGACGCTTTGCAAGGACCCGGACGTGGATTTTGCGAAGCTGGGGGAGATGACCTCGGCCGACGCGGCGCTTGTGGCCAAACTCTTGCGAATGGCCAACTCCGCTTTTTTCGCGGGTTCCTACAAGGTCTCCTCTGTCAACGCGGCGGTCGTGCGAATGGGGCTGACCGTGACGCGCATTGCGGTCCTCGGGTTCAGCCTGGAGACGGAAATCAGCCGCAAGGTGCCCGAGGAGTTCAAATTCGAGCGGTTCTGGCGCTACTCGCTGACGACCGCCAGCGCCGCCCAGGTCATTGCGGAGACCATCTGCCCGGCCCAGCGCGACGAGTGCTTTTCCGCTGGAATCCTCCAGGATATAGGGATGGTGGCCCTCCAGTGCGCGCTACCGGAAGAGTACCCAAAAGTCCTGCTCGAGCACCGGCTCCATCCCACGCTGGAGATCCACGATATCGAAAGGCGGTTGCTGGGCGTGACGCACACGGAGGTGGGCAGCCGGCTGCTGCAGCAGTGGAACCTCCCCGAAGAGGTCTACGCGCCGGTCCGCTACCATCACGCCCTGGACGAGGCAATGGCGGATGCTCTTCCTCCCGAGCTGATCCAGGTGGCACGGACGCTCGTTTTGGGCACCTTGGTGGCCGCGCTCTTCCAAGGCAAAACCAAAGGCGTCTCTTATAAACGGGTCATCGACACGGCGCAGCGCCGCTTCGGGCTGGGGCCGGAAGCCGTCGAGCGGATGCTCGGGAAAATCGAAAAGGTGTCGCGCAGCACTTTCGAGCTGTTCCAGGTCGACCCGCGCTCGATGCCCGCTTATGAGGAGACGCGGGTCTGGGCCAGCCACGAAGTGGCCCGGCTGTCCGCCAAACTGGGGCAAGAGGCGCGGACGGCCGAGAACCTCGCCGACCAGCGCGCCGACGAGTTGCGCCAGCTCAAGCAGGAAAGCGATGAACTGAGAATGCTCATCTCTCTCGACGACCTGACCCACTTGCTGAATCGGCGGGAGTTCCTGAAGAGGTTCGTGGCCGAGATCGTGCGCAGTCGCCACCATGAGCACGAGCTGGCAGTCGTGATGGTGGACATTGACGACTTCAAGTCGGTCAACGACACTTACGGTCACGCGGCCGGTGACGAAGTGTTGAAGCATCTGGGCGGTTTCCTGCAAGCTGAAAGCCGCAAGTCGGACGTGGCCGGCCGCGTGGGCGGGGATGAGTTCGTGGTGCTGCTGCCCGAGACGGACTTGGACGGCGCGATTGCTGCCGCCGAAAAGCTGCGTTTCGGCATTGCCGCGGCCTCAAAGGAATGGACCCAGGGAGTGCCCGGTATCACCGTCAGCATGGGCGCGGTCCACTCCCGATACGACTCGCCCAACTTCGACGAGGGCGTCATCCTTGATCAGGCGGACAAGTGCATGTACCAGGCAAAGCGGGACGGCCGAAACTGCACGCGCTACGCGACCGTCTAGCCGGCGACCCCAAAGCGCGGGGGTTGCGCCTGCTCAGCAGGTCCCTCACCCACACCGTCGTCATGGCGTTCGGCACGGAATCCCGCTTGCCTGCCGAGTAGCCGCACCGGGGCGGCGCACAAGTTCTACGGGCCGCCCAATGTGACGGATGTGTGGTCCATCAGGAAGGTCGGTCCGCAGAGCATGATTCACCTGATGGAGAAACCAGTTGCGTTGGCCGTGCGGGCGATCCGGTACTTGTCCGTGAAGGACGAGAAGGCCCATCCACACCCGAAGAACTGCGACGGCGTCGAGAAGGTCACGACCATCCCCGAACTCGAGGAGTTCATGATCCGAAGGCCATGCATCTACGGCTTGCCGAGCGAGACACTTCTGCGGCGCTGGATCGCCTGGCGGCACATAAAAATCACTTCTTCTCAGCGTCAGCACCTGTCGGTCGAAGGCTGAGGACCGCGGCCTTGATTACCTCGGGTCGGATGTTCTGGTAGTGGCGGCCGGTTGTCTGAGGATCGCTGTGGCCGAGGACCTCGGCGGCCACCTTCTGGTTGACTCCACGCTCGGACAAAAGCGTCCCGACCGTTCCCCTGAGATCCTGGAGCGTCCGGCGTGGGATATCTGCGCAATCTGCGGCCCCTCGACTGCACCCAAAGCGGTTGCGCGGATTCCCTGTTGCGCTCCGCGCAGGGCGATGCTAGAGTACCCTGTGCAGCGGTCCGCCTGGACCGCGGCCGGAGCCGCTATGCATCGCATCCCTGGGACGATCCCTCGGGCGCGCAAACGAATGAAGACATAAGGAGTCCCCATGCGTTTCGCTTCTCCATTTCAGGAGCACGCCGTTCTCCAGCGCGACAAGCCCATCCCGGTCTGGGGCTGGGCCGGGCCGAACGAGGAAGTCGTCGTCAGACTCGGTGGCGCCGCCGCACGGATGACGACCGGCACGGACGGCCGCTGGCTTGTTCGCCTGCCGGCAATGCCCGCGGGCGGCCCGCATGAGCTTGTCGCCGCCAGCCGGTCCGGCGAGACGCGCTTGGGCGACATCCTCATCGGCGAGGTCTGGATCGCATCAGGCCAGTCGAATATGGCCTTCACGCTCGCGGAGTCGCTCCAGGCTTCGCCGGAGGAGGAATCGAACCTCCCGCGCATGCGCCTGCTCAACGTCAATACGCCGGCGTTGCAGGTCGCGCAGTCGGACGTCTGCGCGCGGTGGGAACTCGCCTCCCACGCGACGCTTTCGGGATTTTCCGCCGTGGCGGGCTGGTTCGGGCGCATTCTCCATCGCGAGCTGGGCGTCCCGGTCGGGCTTATCTGCAACGCCTGGGGCGGCACCCGCATCCAGGCGTGGACAAGCCGCGAAGCGCTGGTTTCGCATCCGCTGGGGGTTGGCGATGTTCTCAGTTATGAAAACTACGCCTACCGTCCGGCGGGGAAGTCCGACAAGGAGTTCGGCAGCATGGCCGAATGGGAGGCGCACATGGCTACGCGCGACACCGGCAACGCCGGGCTGGCGAAAGGATGGGCGGCGGCGGGCTTCGATGACCGCGCCTGGAAGACCATGACGATGCCCGCGCGCTGGCAGGATTACGGACATGCCGGGAGCGGCGTATTCTGGTTTCGCCGCGACGTCCGCATCCCGGCCGCCTGGCGGGGGCGGGACCTGGAGCTGCGCCTCGGCGCCCTGGACAAGCACGACGACACCTACGTCGGCGGCGAGCGCGTGGGCGGTCTCTCCTGGGCCGACGGCCCGGACACCTGGCGCACGCCGCGCGTCTACCGCGTGCCCGCGCGTCTCGTCGCTCCGGACGGCGCGGTCTGCATCGCTGTACGCGTCCGCTCCCACGAGTACCACGGCGGCATGATCGGCCCGGCGGCGGCGATGTTCCTGCGCCCTGCCTGCGCCGAGGCTTCCGCCTTCGCTCTAGCTGCGGCGGACAAGCCGGCAGACAGGCCGGCCGGCGACGCGGCGGGCGCGCTCCAGCTCGACGGCGAGTGGCGGTACGAATGCGAGCAGGATTGGGGCGTGCAGGAGCCGGTGAAAGTGGTCATGGGTCCCGGGAACGCCAACGCGCCGTACACGCTCTTCGACAGCCGCATCGCACCGCTCGTTCCTTACGGCGTCCGCGGGTTCATCTGGTACCAGGGGGAGAGCAACGTTGCGGAGGCGGCCGCGTACCGCGAACTGCTTCCGCTGATGATCGGCGACTGGCGGCGGGCATTCGGCCAGGGGGACCTCGCCTTCCTGCAGGTCCAGATCGCGAACCATGGGTTCCTCATCCCGAAGGAGCCGCGGGCGAGCGAGCTTTCGCTCCTGCGCGAGGCACAGGCGGAAGCGCTCTCCCTGCCGGCCGTCGGGATGGCCGTGTCCATTGACGTCGGCGACGCCCATGACGTCCATCCCCGCGATAAGCGCAGCGTCGGCGAACGCCTCGCGCGTTGGGCGCTCGCGACGACCTACGGCCGCGGCCGCGCGCCTTCCGGCCCGCTGTACGAAGGCATGACCATCGAGGCCGGCAACCGGGTTCGCATACGCTTCCGCCATGCCGAAGGCCTGCGCACGCGCGACGGCGGCAAGCCGCAGCACGTCGCGATTGCCGGCACCGACCGCGTCTTCGTCTGGGGCGAAGCCGCGGTCGAAAGCGATACGCTCCTCGTCTGGCATCCCGGGATCGCGCGCCCGGCCGCCGTCCGCTACGCCTGGGCGGACAACCCGGAAAACTGCAACCTCGTCAACGGCGCCGGCCTGCCGGCTGCTCCTTTCCGAACCGACCGCTGGTGAATCCGCACAGCGCCTCGGTCTCGAGCCGGGATTTCCCATTTGACCGTCCTCCAAAGGACGGTCGGTCTTCAAAGATGACGTCATGCTCTCGAATTGGCGGCTATCAAGCAGTTGTCCACCCATTCCAGGTGCGGCGTCCAGGATCTTCAGGCCGGCTGCTTCACCTGGCCGCCCCTGGGAATGCCCCTCACTCCGGCTTATCCTGTCTGTAGCGCCACAGACAGGCCCGCCGCACCATGACATATCGTGGAAGACATGGGGGGGAGGCCAGTGCGAAACAGGACTTGCTGGCTCAGAGCCACTCGGTCGCAGAGTGGATGACATCCACGATTAGACGACTGATACCTCCAACCCTTCCGGATCGAAGATTACGTTCATGCTCGCGCGGCAATTCGCCGGGTTGCGGACGAAGTCGAGGTAGAACTTCAGCCGCTCGAAGCAGTTGACGCTGTTGTGGGCGAGAATAACGCTTCTCGGCGGCATGCGGGCGATGCATGCTTCGAGGATGTCGAGGTAAACTCCCTTGCCCCTGTCGCCCGTGCCATCCGCGTCGAGGTAGAGCAGATTGATCTGGCCCTCGAAGTCCCGCACGACATCCACCGCGTCGGCAGCGACGATTCGAGCGACTCCCGAGGGATCAATGCGCCGGACGTTCCGCTCGGCGCGCTCGGCCTCCTCGGGCTTGATCTCGACGCCGAGCAGGTTCTCCGCCGTGTAGCACGCGCCCGGTCCGACCGCCGCTCCGGCGTTCGAGATGAACGTGTTGCCGCAGTAGACGCCGGCGGCGACCATGTTGGCCGGTCGGGTGATCGCGTTGATCGCCCATATCAGCCGGTGCATCCGTGGAGTGATCGCCGTCCAGGGGATTTCGAACAGGTCGCGCACGGCCGCCCGATGAGCGAGGAACTTGTCCTGGTCATACCCCGTGTGCGGGAGGATGCCCGCCTCCGCCAGCATTCGCAGCGCCCCGTCCACAACGGCAATCTCCCGCGCGATCGGCTCCAGCGTCTCGTGCGGCCGCCGCACGTCCATGCGGTATGTTTCCCAGTCAGGGGTTTGGTATGCGCCTGCCAACAATGACGCCTCGAAAATGCGAGAACTCCGCACGGATGTACAGCCGCAACAGGATGGTAACACGCTGCCTGCGTCACTGCAATCCACTGAGGTTCAAGTTTTGGGATAAGGGTGCTCGCCGCAAGCTCTTCCGAAGATGCCCGGGGCTGGAGAGGCGCCGGATGCGCAGGATGCCAGGACGCTGCTGAGAGTGAAAAGAGCAACGGAATAGGATGGCAGGTTTCTCATGGGTCACACCTTGACCCATTATCAGCCGGCACACTCTACTCCTCTGCCGCAGCAGCCGCCGCAGGGGTGAGCTTGTACTGGTACGGCACGGTCCCGTGAAGAACGGTCAACTCGACGGTCTGGCCGGGCTTCTCCGGCACCAGAGTCAGCTCCGCGCGGAACGGGACCTTGGGGCTTCGGCCTTCTGCGATCGCCTCCGGCGGCAGCGTGATGTCCGGCCCGGTGATGACGAGCTTGGTCGCCTTCGGGAGCGTCAAGGGGATCGCCTGGCCGAGCTTGCCCCTGGCCGAGAGGTCGCCGGTGATCTCGATCTCCGCGCCCTCCGGAAGAAGCTTGGGCCAGCCGAGGAGTTTCTCCGCGACGGCCGTGACCTTGCCTTCTTTCGGCCGGAGGAGGACCGGCACGCCGACCGTTGCCGGCCACTCTCCAACATCAATCCAGTAGTCGCTCACCTGCGTCCCATCGGCGGAGACGATCATTGAGCTGGTCCGCACGAGCTTGCCCTCTTTCGTGTACAGCCGTGTAGACCAGATGGGGAACTGCCGCGGGAAGAGGTAACCCAGGTCTCGCGGCCCCGGCTCGGGGGCCATGTCTTCCACCTCGCGCCCGGTGAACGTGCCCAGGTCGTACCCGCGCTCATGGCGGGCGGCGGTGAATGCATTGCCGGAGTTGGCATCCCACTTAAGCCACTGGGCCATGCCGTCGTTGTAGCCCCACTGGGCGACGATCGGCAGGCGGTATTTCGCGCCGACCTGCCAGGTGGCGTCCGACAGGACCAGTTCGACGGAACCTTCGAACGGCCCGCGGCGCCGCTCGGAGATCATGCCGAGGATGCCCTTCCCCTTGGAATCCATCGCCGCTTCGAAAACCGCCTGGTACTTCCGCAGCATCTGCACCAGCAGCGGGTCGCCCGTTCGCCGCAACCCGACGATCAGCCAGTCCATGTGCGTGCGGACGTAGCCGGCATCGTAGTGGATGCCCCTTCCGTCGTACCGGTCGCCCTCGCCCAGCACGGGGAAGCCGCCGGAGAACTCGCCTTGGGCGTCGGCGATTTCCTGCATATACGGGCCGTACTTGTCCAGGACTTCCTGCTTCTTCGCCGGGTCGGTGAGCGCGTCGGCGACCATCCGCATCGCGATGGCGTAGCCCAGCACGCGGTTGGCCCCGGTGATGAGCGTGTTGCCGCCGATGATGTCGTCGCGGTACTCGCTGGCTTTCGCGATCCCCGCCCGGCTCATCGCCAGGCGGTAGAACATCCGCTGGTAGAAGTCGCGCCGCGTCATCGTGAAGGGGCCGACCGTGAGCTTCTCCTCGAGCAGGGGGGACTTCAACTTCTCCAGCGTCATATAGCCGACGAGCAATCCGTATGTGGTGAAGCCGTAGGTGTACTCTCCGCTGGCGACCGTGCGCGCGCCGCGCCGGCCGTCCAGAAGAGAGCCGTCCCAGCACTGCGTGCGGACGGCCATGTCGAGTGAGTCCACCGCCGAGAGGATGCCTTTCTCGCCGCCGTGCATCGCGACCAGGCCGGTCACCTCCATGCACCGCTGCTGGAGGGTCAGGTCCTTGGGCGCCGGCGCCCACTTGCCGGCGACCTCATCGTACCTGCGCCACTGACGACTGGGATCGAAGGAGCCCTTGTGATAGTCAACGAGACGCAGGTCGGAGATGTTGAATCGGGCGGCCTGGGCTTTCTCGGACGGCCCGCGCAGGGGCGCCCTCTGGATGGCGCCGAAGGTGATCTCGACCGCCTCCACCTGGCTCAGGACGGCGACCGCGTCATCCGCCCTGGCGTAGTTGATGAAGGCCCAGTCCAGGTATACCTCGTGCGGGTTATCGTCCCAGCGATCGGCGGCGGGGACGATGGGCGTGACCTCGGCCGCCTTGCCGTTGGCCGCCAGAAGCCGGCAGCCGATGCGGACTTCCGGCAAGGCGGCCTCCTTCGTCTTCACCGTGAAGGCCAGCCCGGTGTGCTGGGCGACCATGTCCACGGTCTGCGGCAGCTTGAAGCGGACCAGCTCGATGGCCTTGCCCTCGCGCGACCACGGCGCGGCGGTCACGTCAATTGAGATGCTCTCCGGCGTCACCGCTGTCAGCTTCACGTTTCCGGCGGACGCGATCCCCGCCGGGAAGGCGATGGGCAACGGCGCGGCCTGCGTCGTCTTCTGCTGCTCCATGGCGTGCTGAGCGGCCTTCTGGACGCAATCCAGCTTGATGTTCTGTACCTCGTCCCAACTCGCCCCGCGCGCTGAAGCGGCGAACCGTCCCAGGACGAACAAGGCCATCGCGGCCCCCGTCAGCCAACTCGATTCCGTTCTCTGCATGAAGGCTCTCTCCTTGGTCTCAGCGGGGATTTTCCGGATAGCCACCGTCAACACGAGGGTCGGCCATCAAGTGCCGGGTTATAACGGCCGAAGACATCCGCGTCAAGCGATTTTCTGACGGAGGGCGCTGAAATTATCCGATATCCGTGTCGCAAGAATGCCCCTCAGTGCACTATATTACGGAAGCGCTTTCCGAAGAGCCTGGAGGACATCGTTGGAAACCGCCCCCGAGTTGATCAGTGCGAGCCTGGACGGCCATCCGGAGGCTTACGGACATCTCGTCCGGCGGTATCAGGCGCCGCTGATGGGTTATCTCGTGGGGCGGCTGCGTGATCGGCAGGAGGCGGAGGAAATCGCCCAGGAGGTGTTCGTGCGGTCCTACGCGGGGCTTGCGACACTGAAGAAGACGTCCGTGTTTGTGCCCTGGCTCTTCGGCCTCGCCAACCGGGTCGTCAAGGAGAACCGCAGCGCGATGCTTGACAATCGGGATTCTGATGGTCAGAATCCGGCATTTGATGCATGACCGTCGTGTGCAGGGCGGCCATAGAGCAAATCCTGGGAAGCAGCGATCGGCGAATGTTCCATCGCCAGGACCGCAGGAGACGCCAGAGCCATGAAGATCTTCGTCACGGTCGTCATTACGTGCGCGGCGACGTTGCTGGTCGCGGTGCCGGTTTGCATCGGTCTGTCGCGCCGGCACAAGGAAGACCGCGGCTCCGCCGTTCACGTGGAGAAGCCCACCCGCGGCGATCTCGTCGAGGTCGTCAGCGCATCCGGCACGATCATGCCCAAAATCAAGGTCTCGATTTCCGCCCGCGTCTCCGCCCTGATTCAGGAGATTCCGTACAGCGAAGGGCAGGAGGTCACGCGCGGCGATCCGGCCGCGAAGCCGCCGAGGCCGCCGTCGGTGCTGGTGCGGCTGGACGACAAGGACTTGCAGGCGGCATTGCAGACGGCGGAATCCACGCGGGAATCGAAGGCGGCCCAGATCGCGGTCGCCCGGGCGCGGCTGGTGGCATCGCGCAGCACGATTGACGGGATGCGCGTCTCCCTCGACGACGCCCGGCGCACCTTGGAGCGGCAGGCGGAGTTGCTCAAGAACAATTACGTCAGCCAGCAGGCGCGTGACTCGGCCCAATGCCAGGTGGACAAGCTCGCGGCCGACATCGCCGCGTCGGAAGCTTCGCTCAAGGCGGACGACCTGAACCTCGTGGCGATGCAACACGACCTGGCCGCCGCCGACGCCGACGTCGCGCGCTGCAAGGAGAACCTCAACTACACCGTCATTACCTCGCCGATTGACGGTGTGGTCACGGCCGTCAAGAGCCATGTCGGCGAAATGGCGATGGGCACGATGAACTACGCCGGCACCGAAATCCTTCAGGTCGCCGACCTCACGAAAATGACGCTCCTGGCCGAAATGGACGAGGCGTATATCGGCAAGATCCATCCGGGCCAGAAGGTCAAGGTCACCGTCCAGGCGTACAGCGACCGCACCTTCGACGGCACGGTGGAATCCATCGCGCTGGTGAATTCAGTCTCCCCACGGACCAACTCGAAGTAC
>Ga0181533_1002513_pt1 | contig 21365 bp, 13 predicted proteins | sample PEATcosm2014_Bin_45_FD_119772 | JGI IMG/M metagenome (GOLD analysis project Ga0181533, IMG submission 119772) | Peatland microbial communities from MTU Mesocosm Facility, Houghton, MI, USA - PEATcosm2014_Bin11_60_metaG | ecosystem: Environmental > Terrestrial > Soil > Wetlands > Peat | place...
CTGAAGGGGTTCACCAGTCTTGAAGGACACGCTAGAGTAGCCCTTCAGGTGGAACCCGCCATTTGCTTCGATGATGACCATTTTGTCCCTCCCCTCGACGAACCCAGTATCCCACGAACCAAGATACAAGTCGAGGAAAACAGAGAACGAATCACTGAAAAAACAGGTACTTAGGTAACATTATGCTGGTCGGCAAGACCATCTCGCACTACCGCATCGTCGAGAAGATCGGCGGGGGCGGCATGGGTGTGGTCTACAAGGCCGAAGACACCGAACTCGGCCGCTTCGTGGCCTTAAAGTTCCTGCCCGATGACGTGGCGCGAGATCCGCAGGCGCTGGAGCGTTTCCGCCGGGAGGCTCGCGCCGCCTCGGCACTGAACCACCCCAACATCTGCACGATTTACGAGATCGGCAAGAACGGCGATCAGTCGTTTCTGGTGATGGAGTACCTGGACGGGATGACGCTGAAGCACCGGATCGCGGGCCGTCCGATGGAAACCGAGACCATCCTGTCGCTGGGAATCGAGATCGCAGACGCGCTGGATGCGGCGCATGCGGCGGGCATCATCCACCGCGACATCAAGCCGGCAAACATCTTCGTGACCAAGCGCGGACACGCGAAGATTCTGGACTTCGGGTTGGCGAAGGTGACGCAGCCGATTCGCGAGTCGGGCAGCGAATCCCAGTCGGTGGGGCAAACCACAGTCACGCTGGAAGAACATCTGACCAGCCCAGGAGCCACAGTGGGCACGGTGGCCTACATGTCGCCGGAGCAGGTGCGGGCGAAAGAACTGGATGCGCGCACTGATTTGTTTTCCTTCGGTGCGGTGCTCTACGAGATGACAACCGGACAACTCCCCTTTCGCGGCGAAAGTTCGGGCGTGATCTTCAAATCGATCCTGGACGGGACTCCGATTGCAGTGGTGCGTCTGAATCCGGATACTCCGGCCGCTCTGGAACAGATCATCGTTAAATGCCTGGAGAAAGACCGCGAGCTGCGCTACCAGCATGCATCAGAAATACGCACGGACCTGCAGCGCCTGAAACGTGACAGCGAAAGCGGCCGGGCTCCATCCGCCATCTCCACAAGTGGCATTAGGACGCCATCCGCCCGGAATTGGAAAATGCTGGCTGCCGTGGGAATAGGCTTGGTGGCAGTTGCCGTCGCGGCCGCTTGGATTCTCCGCCCCCGGCCCTCTGCCGCTCCCACTCTCACTGCAATCTCCGAAAAGCAGGTCACCCACTTCGGTCTTGACGAAGCTGGCACATTTGCTGCGCTTTCTCCCAATGGGCGCTACCTGCTATACGACAACGCTCGAGGCGAGGTGCGGATTGCCAACATCGACTCCATGGAAGAGCACGAGTTGAACCTCCCACAAACTTTGCGCGAGCACCTGACGGAAGCCAGCTGGTTCCCGGACGGAGAGAAAATTCTGCTGGCCACACATTCGGACGATAAAAACGAAGGAAACGCAGTGTGGGTGTATTCCATCCTGGGCGGAGATCCGCAGAAACTCAGGAACCACTGTGGGAGGGCGCGTATATCGCCAGACGGCTCGTTGATCGCATGTAGGTCGGGCAACGATCTTTGGATCATGGATGTTACGGGCGAACACGCCCAGAAGATCCTGACTGTGGATGGCGGAATTGGGTATCAGATCCAGTGGGCCCCGACCGGCTCGTGGATTGCCTTCGAGTCCGGGAAGCCTCTCTGGAATGAAGTTTGGACCATAGATCTTCAAAGCCAACACGCTCAGAAGATCCTCACTGCGAATGGCGAAATTGAGGATCTCAAGTGGTCCCCCACCGGCAAGCGGCTGGCATACGTCGTCCCACAACCCAATGGAGTTGGCGCGACGGTTGCCACCGTTGCCCGTGATGGAAGTAGTCCCAGGCCCGCCTTCGACGAGCCGTTCATGGATAGCCAGCACCGCTCGGTGGTCTGGATCAAGGATGGAAGACTCATTTTCAGCCGTCCGCTGACCAACATGACCGACAGCAATGACAATCTATGGGATGTCCGACTGGATCCCGACACTGGCGCCAGCGACCATGAACCCCTCCAGCTCACACACATGGACGGCTACACCTTGGTGCCCGAGGGCCTCAGCGGCGACGGCCGCTACCTGAAGGTCTCCAAGCAATTCTTGTTCGGCAACATTTTTGCCGCTAAACTCCGAGAAGGTGGCATCGCACTGGAGGACCCCAAGCGAGTAACCAGCAATAGGGGCTACGACTTTCCGTTAGGCTGGACCCCAGACAGCAAGGATCTGCTTTTTTTCTCCAACCGGCAGGGCAGGTCACAGCTGTATCGCCAACCCATCGCCACGGAAAAACCACAAATGATCTCTCCGAGCCCGAAAGATCAGGAGCATGCCGCCATAACACCAGATGGTGCGTGGGTCCTGTCCGTGGCGGCTTCGCACGATAAAGGAAAAACCGGCCAGCCCGACCAGACCGTGATGCGCGCCCCGCTGGGCGGGGGCAGCGGCGAACCCCTCTTTGAGGTCTCACCCGGCGATCACGCACTTGAACTGCGCTGCCCCACACGACCCGGCCGGCCCTGCGTGATTGGCCGTGTGCACGATCAAGACCTTGTTTTTTATGAGCTGGATCCCATGAAAGGGCAAGGTCAGGAATTGGCGCGAACCGTTGTCGGCAAACCTGGAGAATGGATGGTGTGGAACCTCTCGCACGATGGGACCCAGATTGCGGTCAGTAATTCGGAGAAGCTTCAGGATCGTGTGCGGATCATCGATTTGAAAAATCACACGCAACGGGATTTGCCGGTGCCTTTGTCGGTCGAAGGCATCTGTTGGTCCTTCGACGGGCGCGGACTCTACATTACAGGCCAGACTCCAGGCGGGGCCACGGAATTTATGCTGATTTGGCTCGACCTCGCGGGCAACTCGAAGATCCTGCTCAACAAAGGCCATATCCCTTGGTTCATCAATCCGACCGCCTCGCCCGACGGTCGCACGCTGGTGTATACGCAACAGTTTTTCGAAGCCAATGACTTTCTTCTTGAGCATTTCTGATTCGCGGGAGATATACCCGCGATTTGAACCTCTGACGGTAACGCTCACCTCTTAAATTAACCCTCGAGCGGGCTGCGATTAACCGTTGGGTTAGCGGGAGCTTGCTGTCGACCTGCCTCCCGTAGAGCGGCCGTAACACGATCGTTTCTTTTCAAACACTTCCACACTTCGACGAATCCTTTTCGGCCGTGACCCGGCTTTGGTCCGTCTTTTGCAATTAGTCAAAGCGAAAGGAGGACGCCATGAAAACCAAGACCAATGTGAAGGCTGGAACCAAGCGGATGATCAATTGACTTCGAACCCAAAATCGAACCCTGAAGCCGCCTCCCGAAAGAGGCGGTTTTCGTTTTCCGGGAGTAGATTCCAGGGGCTGTCGATTAGAACCTAGCGAATCGGAACGGCGAGCGGCCCCAAGCTGCTCCTAGGGGTGAGCTATCACCATCAAAGCTGGCGCCCTTTTCAAGACGCACTGCAGAGAACGGCGCAAGGTTTCGGGATCGAGAGCGGCGAAGCTCTCGTCGAGAATGATCATGGAGGCGCGTTGCAGCAGGGCGCGGGCAATGTAAAGACGGCTGCGTTCTCCGTGCGAAAGCTGCCAGCCGGTTTCGCCGACCATCTGGAGGAGTCCGGCGGGCATGCGGTCGAGCAAGTCTCCCAGGCCGAGTTCGCGGCAGATCTCTTCGGCTTCAGCCATATCTTTTTGGGTCGGCGGCCAGCCTCGACCCATGAGCAAGTTGAAGGCGAAAGTCTCGGTCAGGACGTGGTTCTCGTGGAACTGCGGAGCAGAGACCACGCGCCGCCGCCAGCCATCTGTCCCCAGCGTTTGCCAGTCGAGACCATCCAGCAGAAGAAGTCCCGATTGCGGCGTGCGCATGCCAATGAGCAGCGAAGCCAGAGTGGATTTGCCATCGCCGGAATGCCCTTCGAGCAGGATGCGGTCCTGCGAGCGAATGGAGAAACTGCACTTGCGAAGCACAGGCTCGCCGCGGTCCTGATAACGGAATGTCAAGTCCTGGGCTTCCACCAAATTGAAGCCGTCAGTCTTAGGCTCTCGGGCAGAGCGGAGCAAGGGGATGCCAACGGGCTCAGGTCGCGCGGCGGCATGAAACAAAGGAGCCACCTGCTTCCATGAAATGGCCGCGTCTTCGAGCTGCCAAAGGCTGGTCGCAACCCGCTTAAACGCACGAAAAGCGATTAGAATTCCGCCGATGGCGATGGCCAATTGTTCCGGGGAGTTGGCGCCGTGCGCGAATGCCGGCGCAAGGCCGATCAGGGCCACAATGAGCCATCCGCGAGGCGCGAGCGCAATCAGGCGCAATTCGGATTGGTCCACATTTTTCGAGACATGAAGATAACGTTCAAGCTCTTCATCCTCGCCATCGTGCCAGTGGGCGTGCGATTCTTGGGCCATGCGGGTACGATGGCCGACCATGCGCTCGATCAAGTCGTGAGTCATGTGCAAGCGGGCGGCGGTCCAGGCTTTGCGCCGCACATAAAAGTCATAGCCGAAATAAGAGATCAGTAAAACCCATGCCCCAAGAAGCAGGCACAATAAACTCCCCGCGCTGCCCCAGCTCAGCACGAAGAGCGCGGCCAACAGTTCGATGACAGAAATTAAGGCAGAGAAGCCGCCGCTCAGCGCCATGGCTTCGACCGCCTCGGATTCCAGAACTCGGCCAAGAAACTGGCCTACGCCCTGCGTGCGGATTTCTTCCGGAGTGAGCCGAAGTGCCCCGTAAAGAAGACGGCGCTTTAGTAAACTTGCAACGCCAATGGAAACGACACCCTGCAACCAGGTGCTGAGCAAGCGAAAGGGAACGATCGTGAGCAGGAGCAAAGCCCACGCAAGCAGCCAGCCGCTGTCGAACGTGCCTTCGAGTGCTCCCTTTCCGATCAGCCACCAGGAGAGAATCCAGAGCGCATATTCTCCGACGTACGCCCCAATCAAAGCAGCAAACCGGGAAGGAATCTTCGCCTGGCGCACTTGGCCAGCAAAACTCGCTCCGGGCGGGATACGCAGCTTCCAAAAGGCAGTCACCGATTTATTCCGCAGGCGCTCGCGGATCAGTGCGGCGCGGGCGCGTTCACGTCGCTGCTGTGGGATTCCAGCGAGCTCGATCAGTGGTTGAACTTCGCGCGAAAGAGGTTCCTCAAGAGACTCCACAAGTCTTGAGCGAACCCAGCTGGGAGAAACCTTCCTGATGCTTAGATCAGGCGCGAGTACAGATACGGATTTCCCGCCTCTAAGCAGGGTGAGGAATTCTGATTCGCCGTCGCCCCGAATTTGCAGGAGGGCCGGTCCGACCTGCCGCAACATTTCATCCAGGGCGTCATAGGTCACATCGACGTACTCGGCCTCCAGGCCAAACCACTGGGCGTTATCCTGAATCCACTTATCCAGAGCGTCGTTCGGCAAAGAAGCCTTTCCAGGGTCGTAGGGGATTTGGGCGGAACGAGCATCTAAACCGCTAGCGCGGGCGAGCGCCTCAATAGCTCTTGCGAGCTGTTGGGCAGACCACGTAAGCGCGAGAGATTCGGTGCTCATGCGCCAACCTTTTCTGTCCGCCGCAATTGACCATCGCGCAGATGCAGGTGCTGCCAGTTGTTATTGGACCAGAGTCCCTCGCGCACCTCCTCCTCGGCGAGCAGCAATTTGCGGTAGGTCGAGTCGGGTTGTCTGACGAGGTCTTCAGGACTGCCGTCTTCGACGATGCGTCCGGAGTCTACGACCAGCACGCGCGGGAACGACAGGGTTTCGCCGACATCATGAGTAACGCAGAGCAAGGTTGCAGCGCGCCAGTGTTTGCGGACGCGACCCATGAGATCTCTGCGTTGCTGGCGATCGAGGCCGCGGAACGGCTCGTCCAGAATGGCAAGCCGGATGCCACGTTTGTGCATGGCGCGCCCCAGCCGTACGCGTTGTCCTTCGCCGCCCGAGACCAGGCTGCCGTTTTCCCCCAATTCCGTTTGCAGACCAGCTGGCAGCTTTGTCAAAAGGCCATGCAACTCGGCGGATTCCAGGAGTTCCGGTTCAGGAACGGTCCCAGGGCCTGCGCCGAAAATGAGATTCTCAAAAAGAGTACGATTCCACAGCTGAACCGCGGGATCCACCCAGGCAGTTTGCGAACGAAGGTGGTTCAGGATATCTCCGCTGAGCGGAGCCCCGTTAACCAGGACGCGGCCGCATGCCGGCCGATACCAGCCTAGCAACAGGCCGAGCAAACTGGACTTGCCCGCTCCGGATGGGCCCACGACGGCGACGTGACAACCCGGGGAGAGAGCGAGATCAATCTCTTTCAGGACCATGTGACCAGCGACGCGGACACTGACGCTTTCGAATACCACACTCACCGCTGAGGTGGTTTCTTCGGGAGCTATGATCATCGCCGCGTGAGCGGCTGCCGGTTGGTCTTCCTCTCTCTCCATTTCCTGCGGCGCGCTTAGAGGCTCCAGCAACCGGAGCGTCCGGTTGCGAAGCGTTGGATATTGCCATGCGACTTCCGCGATGTCTTGACCAATGAATGGAAGATTGAGCGCCCAATACGCGAGAAGCAAAACGCTGGCAAAATTTCCAGTGCGCGAGATGTAATCGATCAGAATCCAGGCGGCCAGTCCGAAGCCCGAAAAGAACTGCAGTGCTTCCACCCAGACAACCAGTCGTTCGACGGAAAATGCGGCCCGCGCCCATTCGCCCAACTGCGCTTCGTGCCGCCGGCGAAAGGCATGCTCGGCACGATGCGCCCGCAATGGCACCAATCCCAGGAATGCATCCAGGTAATAGCAGCTGAGGGCACCCTCATGATTTCGCACGCGCATGTCGCGCTCAGCGAGCACTGGCTGCATGGCGAGGTTGAGGCTGACCGATACCAGCACCAACACGATGACCAGCGGAGCGGCGCCCGCGTCGAGCCAAATCACGCCCGCACCCGTGAACAGCAGCTCAAACGTTGAACGCAAGAGCTGTCCGCCCAGTTCTGGAAGGAGCCGAATGTGGTGGATTTGATGGTATCGGCCTGCCATATCGGAATTAAGCCGGCTGTGAAAGTAGCGGTCCCCAAGTTGTGGAATCTTCTCTTGGAAGGCGATCCGCAAGCGTGCCTCCAGCTTTCGTCCGATCCTCAGTAGCCCTGAGGCCATTGGGAACTCCACCGTGAGCATTCCCGCAACGAATAGAACTACAGCGCCTAGCATCGCCATACGCTGCACCGGTGCCCCGAGCTTGTGAGCAAAGTCGAGGAGGCCACGAAAAAGTAATGCCTCGATCATGACTCCGATGCTGGCCACTAGAAGCGCGGTCGTCATGCACGCGGGAGTCAGCACGCCATCCGCCTTAAGCAATCGAAATAACTCGACGTACGGCTCCGTTTGCGGTTGCTGCAGTGCGGCAGCGATTTCAGGAGAGACTGCTGCGCTGGATTCTTCTTGCGCCGGTACTGTCGTAACCTTCGGCTGTGCTTCTTCACGACGCCGGGTGGCATGCACCAGCACCGCTCCTCGGAAATAAATTTGCTCGGTTCCATCCTCGGCAAGCGGCGCTTCCTCGACAGACCAGAAATGCAAAGGGATCGCTGATTTGGCACGATCAGTGGCCTGGGAATCTTCGAAGAGTCTATTGACAAGGTTGCTCGCTTCGGAGCCACGGCTGAGACTGCGCGAGAGTACCAGTGCCTCGACAGTCCGAACGGAGGCCTCCAGAGTAGCTAAGGGCCGCCATCCATTGGCAGCCGCCGCTCTTTCCGTCAGACGCGAGGCCTGGCTGTTTGAGCATCCCAAGTCGGAGAGCTTCCGGTGAAGCGGCTTGAGGAATTTCTCCGATGTCGCCCACTCCCTCCAGACATGAAGAGGAGCGAGCTGAGTGTGTACGTGCAAAGACGACAGCAAACGCTCGCGGGTGAGCCAGCGCCTCCCGGCGGCTGGGTCCATCGTTTGAACCAGTGGTCCATGCTTTCGCCATACCAGAATAAAATGCGTCATCCCTGTCGGCAGTTCAACGACTGCGATTGCCGGCAAGGCCTTGGTCTCTTCGAGTAGAAGATAGTCCGGGGGAACCATGATCTGCTCGGCCTCGAGTCCAAGTTGCACAGCGATCTCCTCCATCGTGTCGATCGAGGTTCCGTCCACATCGGTCTGGCAGGCTTCACGCAATCGCCCATAGCTCACCGGAATTCCGAATCCTTCGAGCAGGCACTTCAGAGCTGCCGGTCCGCAATCCGTGGCGGAGGTTTGGACAACTTCGGGAACCAGCCAGCGGCGGTGGTTGAGTTTCATGGCTGCTCCCCGTGCTGAATTGTGGCGACTTCTCTAGAGCCACCGAAACCTCTGCCCACCACGCGCAGGACAAGCGATGCCGGAGAAATGCGCTCGACCTGCACTTGCACTGTGCCGGGCAGGCCATGCTGCATGGGAATGCGACTGGCAGAATGGCGATTAACTGCGAGTTCGACGCGAATTCGTCCATCGCGCACTTCGCTGCCAACGTGCGTGACCGTGGCGCTGATGCTGCCGTATTCGGTCCAGGGAAATCCATCCAGCCGCAAATGAGCAGGTTGCCCTGGCTGAATGCGGCCCAGGGCATCGGCGGGTTGGAAGCTCGCCACAATTCGCAACTCCCCCGTCGGTACGACGGCCGCAAGTTTCTCGCCCTCTCGCACCACACTGCCCACCCGCACATTGGCGACTTCGCCAAGCCTGCCGTTGATCGGGGCACGAATGAGTCGCCGGTCAACTTCATCTTCCAGGCGCTTGATCGAAGCCTGGGTCGTCGCTTCCACGCCGCGGAGGCGGTTGATCTCGCTCTTGAGTCCTTCGAGATGCGCCCGCCGATCTTCTGCATCCGTAAGCCGCTGCTGTTCCAGTTTGCTCACAGCAAGCTGTAGACTGTCGGCTGCAGCACGCCTCTCGGCGGCGTTGGCCTGCGCCCGTTCGAAGTCCGCTTTCGCGAGCACGCCGCTACTGTACATCTGGCTCAGGCGCTGCGCTTCCGATTCGGCAAGATGCGCCGCGGCATCCGCTTCCCGGAAATGAGCCCGAGCTTCATCCAGCGCCACTGCGGCAGTCTGCTGCTCTTGCGCCGAGGCGCGCTCTTCGGCAGCGATCTGATCTTCGAGCGATCGAATCTGCGGCCCCAGCGCTCCCAGCTTCGTGCGTTCTTCCGTCAGTTGCAATTTCTGCATGTCGGCGTCGAGCTCGATCAGTACTTCGCCAGCCTCTACTTCGCGATCCAGCGCCAGCGTGCTCGTCACCACGCGGCCACTGTATTGCGACTCAACCGCATGCGCAGCCCGATCCACTTCCAGATCGGCCGTCTCGCTGACGGCATACACCGTCACTCGGGCGCGGAAGAACCATGCGACCCACAGGCCCAGCAAAACTGCCGCGATCAGCAATCCCCATGCCCCGCGCTTAAATGTTTCAGACTCCAGAAAACGCTCTGAGCGAAAAAAAGGACTCGGCATAGTTAATCTCCGTCACCGCTGACTGCCGACAACGACATCGCCACATCCTGGCCGTCACCACGGCCGGGATTTCAGGCGCGCAACATATTACCGCTGAAATGGCTCCGCCGGCTCGATCTTGCAAACCGATTCCTGTTGCTGTGTCTAACTTGAAAAGCCGCCTTGCAGGGCGGCTTCTCTGAGATTCGCTCCGGTTGTCCTTCAATTACTGGATGCGGTAGCCAGCTTTCACATTCGTCTTGGTTTTCATGGCATTCTCCTTTTCTCTCTGATTTGGTAATCTCGCTTCCGTCTCCCCTCGGCGCGTTACCGATTCGCTACGTGCACTCCAGCCTTCACATTCGTCTTGGTTTTCATGGATCCTCTCCTTTTCTTTTTAATTTGTTTGCTTCGCTTCCGTCTTCCCTTGGCGCGTTACTGAGCTGTTTGCCGACGCTAGGTGCCTTCGTTACAACGTGGCGATGCGCAGTCCAGCCTTCACATTTGTCTTGGTTTTCATGGCTCCCTCCTTTCGCTTTTGAGTAATGCAAACAACAGACCAGGCCTTCGCCACCTGAAACCGGATTCTTCGAGCTTCGGAAGTGATTGAAAAGAAACAATGTGAATCCTGGCCCGCTCGGATAGAAGCCCGCCGTCTCACACTCCCACTAACCCAACGGTTAAGGGCAGCCCGCCCAACGGTTAGCGACAGGTCCGGCAATCGTGCACCAGCCTGCCGAATTGACTCCTTCTCCGGCTGCACTTAACATCAAGCCCCAAGACCCAGGGGCCCCGGTTGACAGTCCTCCGCACAGAGCCAACATGATCGGCCAGACCATTTCGCACTACCGCATCGTCGAGAAGATCGGCGGGGGCGGCATGGGTGTGGTCTACAAGGCTGAGGACACCGAACTCGGCCGCTTCGTGGCTTTGAAGTTCCTGCCGGATGGCGTGGCGAAGGACCCTCAGGCGCTGGAGCGCTTCCGTCGTGAGGCCCGTGCGTCGTCTGCACTGAACCATCCCAACATCTGCACCATTTACGAGATCGGCAGGAACGGCGATCAGTCGTTTCTGGCGATGGAGTATCTGGACGGGATGACGCTGAAGCACCGCATCGCTGGCCGTCCAATGGAGACCGAGGCCATCCTGTCGCTCGGGATCGAGATTGCCGACGCACTGGATGCGGCGCACGCTGCCGGGATCATCCATCGCGACATCAAGCCGGCAAATATCTTCGTCACCAAGCGCGGGCACGCGAAGATTCTGGACTTCGGGTTGGCGAAGGTGACGCAGCCGACCGGCGAACCGGGCAGCGGATCGCAATCGGTGGGGCAGACGACGGTGACGCTGGAAGAACATCTGACCAGCCCTGGGGCTACTGTAGGGACGGTGGCCTACATGTCGCCGGAGCAGGTGCGAGCGAAGGAACTGGATGCGCGCACGGATTTGTTCTCGTTCGGAGCAGTGTTGTATGAGATGGCGACCGGGATGTTGCCGTTCCGAGGCGAAAGTTCCGGTGTGATTTTCAGGGAGATTCTCGACTCGTCACCGACTCCTGCTGTCCGATTGAATCCCGATCTGCCGTTGGAACTGGAACGGATCGTCAACCGCGCACTGGAGAAGGACCGGAACCTGCGCTATCAGCATGCTTCGGACATACGGGCGGAGCTGGAGCGTCTGAAGCGGGACACCGAAAGCGGACGTGTGGGGACGGGCGCCCTCGCCCGTCCGGTCGAGCGAAGCTCGACGGCCAAGTATGTCGGTTATTTGCTTGCTGTTCTTATATGTGCTGGCCTGATTGCTGGCGGTCTTTACTATCGTTCCCATCGCCCAAAGCCCCTGACCGACAAAGACACCATCGTTCTCGCCGATTTCGACAACAAAACGGGCGATACGGTATTCGACGACACGCTGAAGACAGCGCTCAACGTTTCTTTGAACCAGTCGCCTTTTCTGAATGTGCTCCCCGACAACAAAGTCGCGGCGACGCTGAAGCTAATGACGCGCCCATCCGAGACCAAGCTCACACCCAATGTTGCCCGCGAGCTTTGTCAGCGAGCAGGCAGCAAAGCTTACGTTGCCGGATCAATTGCCAGTCTGGGCAGCCAGTACGTGCTCGGGCTGAAGGCGGTGAATTGCCAGAGCGGCGACGTGCTCGCGCAAGAGCAGGCCGCGGCGGCGGCCAAAGAAAAAGTGCTCGACGCGCTGGGCGAGGCCACATCGAAGCTCCGCGGGGAACTGGGCGAATCACTGGCGACCGTGCAGAAGCTTGCCGTCCCGCTCGAGCAGGCAAGTACTTCATCGCTCGAAGCGCTGAAAGCGTTCAGCCTCGGGGAAAAGGCTCTTGGCGATAAAGGCACCGCCTCAGCCCTTCCTTACCACCAGCGCGCCATTGAGCTCGACCCGAACTTTGCTTTGGCCTACCAGGAAATCGGCACCGACTACCTCAATCTTGGCGAACCGGGGCGCGCGATCGATTATTACACCAAGGCTTTTCAATTGCGGGAACGTGCAAGCGAGCGGGAAAAATTGACGATCACCGCGAGCTACTTTTCCAATGCAACCGGGGAGCTGGAGAAAGCGGCAAGCACATATCAGGAGCTGATGGTTAGCTACCCCCTCGACGCCAGAGCACATATCGGTCTTGGAAGCGTATACCTCTTTGAGGGGCAATATGAAAGGTCAGCGGAGGCATATCGCGAAGCCCTCCGCTTGACAGCGGACAATGTCAGCCCATATGACGATCTCTGCAACGCGCTGCTCGCATTGCAACGATTTGAGGAAGCGCGGCAGATTATCCAGCAGGCGCAGGCGCGAAAATTGGATGATCTACAGCTTCACTTGACCCTTTATGCTATCGCTTTTCTCCAGGACGACCCTTCGAGTATGGCGGAACAGCAACAATGGTTCGCACGCCGGGCCCCAGTCGACAACCTTGGCGTACAGCTCGCTGCCGATACCGAGGCGTACGCGGGTCATCTTACCAAGGCACGGGAACTCACCGAGCAGTCAATAGAATCCGCAGTCCGAGCTGACAACAAAGAAACCGCTGCCATATTGCATGCGATCGCGGCGCAGCGCGAGGCCGCCTTCGGCAATGCCAAGCAAGCAGAGCTGGAAGCAGGAGCGTCTTTGAAGTTGGTCACCAACAGCCGTGGCGTCGAAGCCGAGGCCGCGCTGGCACTTGCCATGGCAGGAGATTTGGCGCGTGCCGAGCCCCTGGCACAAACACTCAATAAACGTTTTCCTCTCGATACACAGATGCAATCTCTTTGGTTGCCGGCGATTCAGGGGCAACTGGCTTTGAATCGCAAGATCCCCGCACAAGCTATCAGTGATTTACAGGCTGCCGCCCCCATCGAGTTTGGCGAGATTCCATTTGTCAACAACATCTCCTGCCTGTATCCCACCTACATTCGCGGCGAGGCATATCTGGCCGCGGGCCAGGGCAAAGAAGCCGCCGCCGAGTTTCAGAAAATCATCGACCACAGCGGCATCGTCTGGAACTGCTGGACGGGAGCCTTGGCGCGCCTGGGTGTGGCGCGTGCGGACGCGCTTGAAGCCGGACATGCTCCTGTGGGGACGGCCGCCTCGGCCGTCCAGGGCGAGCAAAGCTCGCCCGCCGATCGCGATGCGGCCCGCGTCCGCGCACTCGCCGCCTACAAAGACTTCCTCACCCTCTGGAAAGACGCCGACCCCGACATCCCCATCCTGAAACAAGCCAAAGCCGAGTACGCGAAGCTGCGATAAGGCAACTAAAGTAGAAAAAGAAAGCCGCCTTGTTTGGACGGCTTTCGTGGTTGTCCTCTGGATCGTTGGAGCCGATGATGGTTTTCCCTCATATAAAGTCGGTGCCATCAGTCGGCAGCGACGGCACTGGCAACTGTCGAAAGCTGCTGCGACTCAGTGGCTTGCGAAGCTTCTGGAGTCTCAGTCGGGCGTGGACTCGGCGCTTTCTCCTTCCGGTTTTGAAGGTAGATCGCTGCCGAGAACCACCCGATGACGATCGTCCAAGATGCTGCCACGAACAAATCAAAGTACGTCATTTCACGCCTCCTTTCGTCTTCGTTACTGCTCTTCGCTTTCGAGTAATGCAAGCCGTGTGCCAGGGGGCAGCGGCTGGCGAAGCGCAGTTTTCATTCGCGGAAGTGATTGAAAATAGACGAATCGTGGAGTTAGTGTCGAAGCGACCATTCGGTTAGGTGCGCTGTTCGCTAACCATACGGTTAACGACGGCCCGCCCAACGGTTAATAAGCGAATCCCCAATCCAGTAACCGCCGAATTGAGTCCGCAGCTGAACACTGCAAGTTGGCAATGAGGACGGTGCCGTTTTTAGGAAAAGGCTCGGGCATAATCTTCGATCGCATTCTGAACCTCTCCCGAGTCGTTCTTGGTGTCTGTGGCGGCGATAACGCCGCCAGCTCAGCTGGTTTGCAGGGGCTTTAGAATCCCCGTCAGTATGCAGTGTGCGCGTTCCGATCCTAATAGAGGTTGATGTAGGTGCCTGTTAATACCTGGCCCGGAATGGCGGAAGATTTTTGCGCGGGTCGAGCAAACTCTGTCAAGGCGCGTGCCCGCGATAGCGGCGACCTTCGGTCGGCCTTGACAGAGTTTGCGACCGCGCTACGCTGCCATTATCCGGGGCAGGCAGGGGTTCTAAAGGCCAATTGCAAGACCCATTCCGTGCTCCTGCTGTCGCCCCGTAGAGACTTCCTGCTGCGGGGCAATCGTCTGCTCCGAGTTGATCTCGGGTATATGCGCGCTGTGCTTTGAAAGATTGTATCCGAGAGCGCTGGGCAGCTTCTGGCGATCGTTGGTGAAGAGTTGCGCGTCGAACGCTCCTCGCGAAACGGACACGTAAGCCATACGGCTATTGAGCAGGTCCTTGGCAGCCAATTCCGTGTCTACATGAATCAGCACACGATCAGCAGTTTGTCCCTGGCTAGAATGGCTGGTCATTGCGTAGCCGTAGTCAAGATGTGGATGCTTATTCGGATCGATTTCGATCGAGTGGCCAGAATCCATCGTGAGATTCAATCGCCCAGCCCCGTCAATCTCCCTGATCACTCCCAATTCGCGGTTTGCAATTTTCAGTTCATTTGAGGGGGCCGTAAATTGAATGCGGTCACCAACGGAAAAGCTTCGCATCTCCTCGCGGAAGACGGAAACGCCCTGCTGTCGCCGTGGATCGTAAGTGCGCTGCGTGCCGTCCTGCAGCTCCACCGTCAGCCGGTTTCTCGGAGCGTCGATGCTCTTCACTTGTGCGTACTCGCCTTTCCCGATGCCAGTCTCCTTCGACGCGCGCGAGTAGCACAGTACATCGCCCACCTCATACCGTTCGGCCCATGTGCGGTCGGCGCCAGTGAGGTTCTGACGCGGCACGAGCGTTCTGATGCGGTGGTCCTCGTTTGTGACGAGGCCACTCCGCTGCAATTCCGCATGGATGCGCACGTTGATCTCCATGCGAGAGCGATTATCGGGAGAAATCACCAGCGTATTCTCCGGCGATTTTGCGTACTCCTTCGCGATAGCGGCGATTCGCTCGTCGTGGCCTTGAATCTCATGGACTCGGCCCTGCCGGTCAAGATTCTGTATTGCTTCCTGTACTTCGCCTTGGGCGAGCCGCTCGACTACCTGTTTCAGTTCGGGGTCTCTCTGCCGCACGATCTCTTCGAGTTTTACCGTTTTCATACCCGCGTCTAGGAGCTGCGCGAAGGGCCTCCCGGCTTCAACGGCCTCGTGTTGCCGCCGGTCACCGACGAGCAATACACGGTCATTCGGATGGAGCCGGTTCACAAACTCATGCACCTGCCGGGTCGATGCTAGCGAGGATTCGTCGAGCACATAGAGCCGTTTCTCGCCGGTATCCGGCTGCTGTCCACGCACCAGATGCTTCTGCAGTGTAGATGTCTCCATGCCGGCTTCCCCGAGCTTCTGCGCCGCGCGGGACGTGGGCGCGAAACCTTCCACCCTGTAGCCCTCGGCCTCCGCGCCTTCGCGGATCACGGAGAGAGTTGTCGTCTTGCCCGCGCCTGCTATGCCATCTAAACCGACAACCTTTTCCCGCGAAAGAAAGATTTCGTCTACTGCTTGGCGCTGCGACGTATTCAACTCCGGGTGGCGGTCTTCCGTGGCGATGCGCACTTGCGGTGAGACCAGCATTGGGTCGCTGTAGTCGCGCCGATTGCCTTCCTGCATCCGGCCTACGATCTCACGCTCCATGTGAACCATCGCGGCGGTTGTGTACTGTCTGCCAGCACCAACATGCGAGACTTCGCGGAACTCCCCGGCCTCGATCCGGCGCTCGAACTCCTGCCGGACCTGGGCATAGTTGGTTTCTCCCATGCCGCGCACCAGCGCTGTTTCAATGATCGCCCGGCGGTCCTGCACTGCCGATCTTTCGAAGACATGATCGCGCGCCCATGTCACGGCCTGCTTCGCCTGAATCTCTGGCTCCGGCATCTCGTATTGTCTATGTTGGCGCGCCTGTGCGACGACGCGCTCCGCCTGATGCCCGTACTGTGCGGCCAACTCGCGGTGCCGCTGTAAGACTTCGCCAGGCGACAGCAGTTCCTTACGGTCGCGAGTATGGTGGGCGGCGATCTGTGCCGCTGCGGCTCCGTCGATTCCTTGTTCCCGGAGATGGTCTTTGATCTGTTCACGTCGCGGACTGGAAGCATCCAGATATTCCTTCGTGTAACCTTTTATTTCCGGCTGTCCATGCTTGCCGCGCTCCAGTTCGTAGCCGAGCTTTTCCAGGCGCAGAGCCAGTTCGGATCGGTAGACCGCCGTGATGTAGCGCTGTGACAGGAACATCTCGTGCGGCTGCAAAGCCCGCATCTGTTTCCCATTTTCGAGACCGTTCTCGCGCTCGGTCATGTTGAAAATCACGGCATGAGTATGAAGCTGGGGCGCAGCATAGCCATCGACGGGCCGCGCGGTATCGTGCTCGAAAGTGGCGGCAATGAGTTTTCCGGTCGTCTCCGGGGCATGGATATTGCCGATCCGCGCCTGCGTGTATCGCTCAAGCTCCTGAAGCGCCGCGCGTACACTCTCCCGATGGGCTTCCCGCACACGATTATCGCCGCCCACAAGAGCGGTAAGCGACACCGACTTCGGCGCAGAGAATGTGGCGTCCCACCCGGCGCGATGCTCGACGCTGGTTACACCTCTGCCGAATTTGCCTTCATAGGTTCTCGAAACTTGATGCCGTACGAGTTGCTCTTCGGTGTGCGGATGTTGGCCTTCACTCAGTCGTGCAAAGTGTTCGGAACCAACACCACCATGCAATCCCCATTGCTCGGCGAGTCTACCCTGCCATTCCGAATGGCCCTGCTGATCGCGGCTCCAGTAGTTCTGTTCCTGCGAGGCAAACTCGCGCACATGGTAGGTCTGCGCCTGGCTGGCTGACAGCGGTTTCGAGATCGTGAGCATAGAGAGCGTTCCTCAAGCGTGAAGTGGTGTTCTTGCGAAGTTGTTTCTCATTCGATTCCCTTCGTTTTCTCCCAGGCGAACGCCTCTTTTGGTTTGGTCTCGGGTGCACCGATGGTCGAACTAAAGAGCGCGAGGATCGGCTGGGTAGGCTTCTTCAGCGGATCGGCGGGAGCGTTCGCGGGCACTGATGGCGCTGGTTTCGGCGCGATCTCTGGCATCTGCCGCTGCGAAAATCTCGACAGTCTGAATAGGATTCTGCCCATCTTTTTCCTCCATCTCTGGATCAAACTTGGCCGAGGTCGGCCCCATTCGATCGTCTCCCTTTCCCGCCATTTACGTGGGGACCGGTTCTGCAACACGCTCCGCACCGCTAGTAGCAAAAAGAACATCGCGGCTCCCCATAGCAGAGGCGTCAAGAATGAAAAGCTTGTGGGAAAAGAGATGAGACTCACGACGTCTGACTCCTTTTCTTGCCCTCGCGGGCAAAGAAGTCATCGAGCACTTTGCGCGCCTGCTGAAGCTTTCGTGCATCTGCCTGGTCGCGAATTTTGAGGACGGAATCAGGCGACAATTGTCTGCCTTCCGATGCCGCCTGAGAGGCTGCATGGAAGAGATTCAAGAGTGTATAACGCACCGCCCAGACTTCGGCCAAAACCAGTTCGGCGGGATCAGCGGGCCGCTGTCGCGCAGCGCACAGAGCGGTCCCGCGCAGCCACTCGGAGAGAGCCTGCCCCGCGCTTTCGGCGGCAGCTTCGATCTCGGCCAGTTCGTCCGGAGTCAGCCGCGTGGCCGCAGTCTTGGTGCGGAAGCCGGGCTTCACCTCTTCTCCGAACGGCAAACTGGACTGCGGATTAGCTTGAACGCGGGGATTACTCATTGAACGAACCGCCTTGTTGCACTACTGCGCTTGATTCCGCTGCGATTAAGCTGCGTAATTGTCAGTTCACCGCAAGGTCTTGCGCTTCAACGCGTTTACGTGATCGACGATGGGCACCGCTCTGTCGCAAACAAACATCATCGGTTCGATATTGGCAGTCACCCACCGGAGACGATTTTGTTGACCCAGCGAAAGTTAACCTGCGTAAACACCGAAGCGCTGGCTGGCGCTCCCGCAGTTCCCAATTTGGGGGTGACGTGTCCACACTTCTTCCGGTGCGAAGCACCGCGTTCTTACAACTCGCCATACTCAAGAGCCAGCGCGTCCCACAGGCGGCGTACTTGCGGAGCCTGCCACGCGCGTCGAAACAGCTTCTTGATGGACTGCCAGTCTTCGCCACGAAAGTTAAACGTAATTCCGTTGTCACCAGCGCGAAAATTCACGCCGATTTCGTCCTTCTCGTCAGCCACCGTGTACGCGAGAAAATAGCGGCCATTCCAGGAGATCAGCACCCGCCTTACATCCAGCCGTTCTAGGATCGTCCTGAATTCCGAAATTTTTGGGTATCCCTCCACGGGATAGAGCGGCGCAAGTCTTCCGGGGAAGGACAACCAAACGGAAAAGCCTTCGCTCGGCGAGCGCACGAATTCGAGACGGTAGTCGCCTTCTTCAAATTTCGGTAATGGCGGATTCAACGGAGCGTCCATTCCCCCTGCCGAAGAGTTCGGATCTTGCAAGGGCTTACCATAGTGAAAATAGTGGCCGCGGGCGCACACGCGCCACAGGGTTGGCCAGAACGGCCGAAGCGCCTCGTTTAGCCTCTCGATATTGGGGAAGTCTAGCTCGTCGAGGAGAAAGTAGAGGTTCCGGGCGACAAAGATGGGTCTCTGCCGCTCTTCTGTCGGGTTTTTTAGCATCCGAATGGTGTGGGTGACGGCGCGCCGAACATCGTCGCTTCCGATCTCTTCCGGTTTCTTCGCTTCGGCTTGCCGATCGGGCGGGAGATGTGCGACGAAGAAAGAGTCCAAATGGGTCTTGTTTGGTTTGCGAAGCAAACCGTAAACCGCCTGGAATGCCTCAAGGATTCCGGCAAGAGATTCATATGAAATCTCCGTCTGTGCGGTGTTGGCAAATCTCTCCACTCCGTGCAGACAGAAATAGGCAACGGCGGTCCATTCTGCTTGCGAAAGCGGGAGCTTTGAATCTGCCTTTCGGCGAATCATTAGCAGAGAATCGGTCGGCTCGGTAAGCAGACTTACCAGCTCAAGTCGTTCTTCTTTTGAGGACTCAAGAAGCTGCTTTGCCGCCTCCGATGTGGAAACGGGTTCGCCGCTCTTCATGGACATGAGCACCTTTAAGCCCTCAAGCTTTAAACGCAGAGCCTCGGAAATACGAATGGAGATCACTGGCTGCTGCGCTATCGCTGCCTTCTCCGTCGTGAGCTCTCTTTCGGTCAATTTCACCTCCTATGTGTAACGATACAGCTTGACTATATGTGTACACCTGCGCTACCGTCAAGGGCAATGTCGTCCACGAGGGGCGGATGAGTCTCCCCTCAGGAGTAGATGAACCATGCCCCAGCCAATCATGATGAAAAAACCAGCCATGCCTCAGCTCGTCAACACGCGCAAGGCCGCTGAGATTCTCGGACGCTCAGCAGCAACATTGAAACGATGGCGCGCCGAGGGAGTCGGGCCGAATTGGATAGAACTGCAAGGTCGGGTTAGTTATGATGTGAATGTTCTTTTGGAATACATCCAGAAGAACACACGAGTTGCTTCCGTGCGGGCTGCAATGGAGGAAGCTCGTGAAGCTGTTTAAGAAAGCGAAGTCTAAGTTTTACTGGTATGACTTCACGGTGCGCGGACAGCGCTACCGTGGGTCAACCAACGAAACAAAAGCGGCCAGGGCGGCAAAGGTTGCTGGTCTGAAACTCGGCCATGTGGTCGAGAATACAGATCCGCTTCCCCAAAAAGCTCCTGTGTTGCTGGAGTTTTCCCGGCGCTTCCTGGAATGGCTGGACAAGGTCAGACTGGAAGACAAAACCAAAACCTACTACCGCGATGGCTGGCGACTCCTCAAGACGACAACCGTCGTGAACATGCGATTGGATCAGATCACTAGGGACGTTATCGAAACATTGAGGTTCTCGGGCGCGTCCTCAAATGCCAATTGCGCGCTGAGAACGTTAAGAAGAATGCTGCACAAGGCGGAGGAGTGGACACTGATTCGCCACGCTCCGAAACTCAAACTGATGAAGGAATACGGACGTTCACTCAGGCTCGACGATGAAGCGGAAAAGAAATTGTTGGTGGGCGCCGCTGCCTGCAATTGGCGGAAACGCAGCCTTCAACTTTTCCAGGACATCATCATCTTGATGCGCGATACGGGCATGCGTAACGAAAGAGAGCTTTACCGGATGCGCATCGAGAACCTGGATTGGGAAACCCGCGTGATCTTCGTGCCGGACAGCAAGACCGAAGAAGGAAGGAGACGTGTGCCGATGAGCAATCGCGTCTTTGACGTTCTTAAACAGCGGTGCGGAGAAAAACGCGAAGGATGGGTTTTCCCGTCGAAACGCGCCGAGTCTGCTCATCTCACCACAATGGCGAAGAGATTTCGCGAAGCTAGGGTCAAAGCTGGGCTTCCCGAAGATCTTGTCCTCTATTGTGGACGGCATGATTACGGCACCCGGATTCTGAAGAGAACCGGAAACCTGGCTGCCGTCATGAGAACCATGGGACACAGGGATGTGAAGACTGCGATGCAGTATCAACATCCCGAACTAGAAATCGTGCGCGCTGCGCTCGATCAAGACACAACAGTAGAGAAACGGGCGTAGCCGGATTGAGTTATGGCACACTTTACGGCACACCCGAAACATCAACCCCGGTAAGTGCTTGAAAAGATGGTGAGCGCGGTAGGAATCGAACCTACAACCTACTGATTAAGAGTCAGTTGCTCTGCCAATTGAGCTACGCGCCCGAAGCTTTATTCTGAACTACTTGTGGTGAGCTGTCGTTCCGGCCGCGGATGAACTCTTGCGGAATTTCCACCTCGATAAGTCCTTCCTGCCGACCACCTCACAGCGATCAAACGCTGCTTGGATCCCTGCGGATATTCCAACGGCAACGAACTCACGAACACCCGCGCTCTCCGAGTTGCGGATGACCCTGCCAAGCAAATCGTAAACGATCATCCCTTCATATTTATACCACGGAAGCCGTTCCCATCCTTTGGTTTGGCCTTGTTCCGTAACGCCAAGTTCGCCCAAGTCCGCCGAAGATGCCCTTCATGTCGGGCAGAGCCCGCCGCTTGTTCTGCTCGTGATTTGCAGTTGCAGCATCTCGGTCCACACGCGCAGATCGCGTCAGCACAGTTAGGCAAACTCCTGCGCTTGCGCTTCTGTAGCTGGAGTTTCGAGCTCTCCTCGCTGCGGCGCCGTCTCGTCTATCCCAGCCTAGCAGCCCGTGGTGCAAGTAGCTGATTTCCTGCAAAGCAGGCGGCGCAGCCGGGTGCGCGATCTTACGACGGATTGGGCAACGGGCGCGGAGATACGGCTGCTACGAAATCGCTGGTGA
>Ga0181533_1002514_pt1 | contig 21352 bp, 17 predicted proteins | sample PEATcosm2014_Bin_45_FD_119772 | JGI IMG/M metagenome (GOLD analysis project Ga0181533, IMG submission 119772) | Peatland microbial communities from MTU Mesocosm Facility, Houghton, MI, USA - PEATcosm2014_Bin11_60_metaG | ecosystem: Environmental > Terrestrial > Soil > Wetlands > Peat | place...
AGCTGTCTTCGGGCAGGTGGTCGAGGAGCGACGAGGCGGCCCCAGGGAGTCCCGGCGAGGCTTGCCGGCCGTGATGTTCCGGCACGGCGGTGATGGACGCCTCCGGTGTTTCGGCCGTGGAGGCCTGCGTGGCCGGGTCGTAAGTGCGAATGGACTCGATCTGGTTCCCGAAGAATTCGACGCGGATAGGCGCCGCGGCGGAATAGGGGAAAACGTCGAGAATGCCGCCCCGGCGGCAGACTTCGCCCGGCACTTCCGCCTGGCGGACGTTTTGAAAGCCCCGCTCCGCCAGCCAACGCAGCAACTCCTCCGGCGGCAGGACCAGTCCGGGCCGCAGGGGGAGCGTGTTTTCACCGAGAACCGAAGGTGAAGGAGTCTGTAGAAGGACCGCCTGCACCGGCGCGACGATCAGCCGGGCCGCCGTCCGAGGAGCGGAGCGATCCCGCTGCGAGGCCAGATACTTCAGCACGGCCAGGCGCTGGCTGCGGATTTCGGCGTCCGGAAGCTCATCCGCCTCGACCGTCTCCCAGGCCGGAAAGAGCAACGGCAGTTCGCTGGAGAAAAGGGCGACGTCCTCAACGAGCGCTTCGGCCTGCTCGATCTGAGGGAGCACACAGAGGATCGTGCGCCCGGCGCGCGAGGCCAGCGCCGTCGCGAGGCAGGCCGCCGAGGAACCCCAAAGACCTTCCGCGAAACAGCTCCGGCCGCTCCGCAGCCGCGCTTCGAGATCCTGGAAGGGCGGGTGCTCGACCAGCATGGAGATCAGGTCTTGCATGGGAACGGTCTCGAAGAGACTTTCCGGCGATGCGGAACCGGTTCCATGGCGTGGGCTGGGCCGGCATAACGCTCGACTTCGCACATTCTAGTCGAAATAGTCGCGGAAACTCAAGTTTTCTCGCGCACTGCAAAGGTCGCCGAAGGCGGATGGCGCTCGAAGCATGGAGTTCGGCCGGGAAGTCCATGTATAATACAGCGCGAGGAAGGAGCCGCCCTTTGACTGAACTGCTTCGCCGGGATGCCGAGAGGATCGTCGAGACGCTTCGCGCCGCGGGCCATGAGGCTTACTTTGCCGGCGGCTGCGTCCGCGACATGGTCATGGGCGTGGAGCCGCACGACTACGACATCGCCACCAGCGCGCGCCCGGAAGAGGTGGTGCGGCTTTTCCCGAGAAGCCTGACGGTCGGCGCGCAATTCGGCGTGGTGGTGGTGATCGCCGGTTCGGGCAATTTCGAGGTCGCGGCTTTTCGGACGGACGCGCCCTCGTCCGACGGCCGCCACCCGGACAGCGTACGGTTCTGCTCAGCGCACGAAGATGTCGCCCGGCGCGACTTCACGATCAACGGCATGCTCTACGATCCGGCGGCGCGACGCGTGATTGACTGGGTCGAGGGGCAGGAAGACGTCCGCGACCGCGTGATCCGCGCGATCGGAAATCCCGAGGAGCGTTTCGCGGAGGACAAGCTGCGGCTGCTGCGCGCGGTGAGGTTCGCGGCGAGGCTCGGTTATGCAATCGAGGAGAAGACCTACGCGGCCATGATTCACATGGCGGCGCACGCCGGCGAGGTCAGCGCCGAGCGCGTCCGCGACGAGCTTGTCCGCATCCTCACCGGCCCGAACGCCGGCCGCGCGGTGCGGCTGATGCACGATACCGGCCTGCTCAAGGCGATCCTGCCGGAGATCGAAGCGCTCGCCGGAGTCGAGCAACCGCCGCAGTTCCATCCGGAAGGGGACGTGCTCGAGCACACCTGCATGATGCTCGATGCGTTGCACACTCCCTCGACGGAACTGGCGATGGCGGTTCTCCTTCACGACGTCGGCAAGCCGCAGACTCAGACCTTCGCCGAGCGCATCCGATTCGACGATCACGACCAGGCCGGCGCGGAAATCGCGCGGGACGTCTGCCGTCGCCTGCGATTCTCCAACGACCAACATGAGCAGATCGTCTCGCTCGTCGGCAGCCATATGCGCTTCATGGCTGCGCAGCGGATGAAGCTCAGCACGCTCAAGCGCCTCCTGGCACTGAACCGGTTCGACGAACACCTCGAACTCCATCGCCTGGACTGCATCGCCAGCCACGGCAAGCTGGATAATTACGAGTTCGTGCTGGCGAAGCTGCAGGAGTTCAGCAGCGAGGAGATCGCGCCCGAACCGCTCGTGACAGGCCGCGACCTGATCGAGATGGGATACAAGCCGGGCCCCATTTTCAAGCGGATTCTGGATGCGGTGCGCGAGGAGCAACTCGAGGGCCGCCTGGCCAGCCGCGAGGAAGGCATCGAATGGGTCCGGAAACGGAGCAAGGACTGGGAGCCGGATCCGGAGAGCCGGTGAATTGGGTTCGTTTTTTCAAATGGCCACTGGCGCGTTAGCCTCCTTCGCGTCAACGACGCCGAAAACGTTCGGAACCACGGATGGATACAGATGAACACGGATGAAAACGGGCAAGGGGATCAAGAGGGATCCGTATCCGTGCCTATCTGTGTTCATCTGTGGTTACACTCTCTCTCTGTTACGGTAAGTATGATAGGGCGGGTGTTGCTGCGCGGAGCGGGTGGGGAAAACGCCTTGTAAAACAAAGGGAAATTCCGCGCCGCGAGGCGTTTGGAACGTCCTGAAAGGACGATCAGGGAGCAAGCCTTCCTCTTTCAGACCACCACTTTTTCGTCTGGGCAACCATTACCTCAAGTTGATTTTCACAGTGCTCTGGTATAACACACTCGAAGCCGCCCAGTTTCTCCAGCGCGTAGCAGGTTTGCCAGCGGACATTGGAGTCGTCATCGTCCAGGAGCTTCACGAGCGTTGGGACCTCGGCCTTTGAGCCCCTCAAAACAATTACGCGAACGCCTAACAGCCTGAGATCGGCCGAGGAATTCCGCAGCATTCCTTCGGCGCAGGAAATGGCGGCATTCCTGTCCGTCAGTCTTTCGAGCGAAATATCAAGAGCCTCTGGCAATATCGTTTGAAGATAGCACGGTTTCTTTCCTAGAATGTCCGCCAGCCTTTGCACCGCACAGGGTTCCTCAGAAAATGCCACAGACAGGGCAGCCATCATAGCGTCATTATCCCAGGACGCCTTTCGTTCCACGCTATGTAGGTCGGCCAGGTTAATCTTGTTCAGGCCACCACTGTCGAGAGGCTTGATCACGAACGAGAAAGTGTTCGATTGCACGGTAAGGGTTTCTTCTTTCGGCGGATTGGGGAAGTAGGGCAGTGAAAGAATGACATTGGCTGAATATTCGCCGGCATCCTCAAGTGGAAACTGCCAATTCAGGAAGCAAACAGCCGTCCATTCCTCACCGGGACGACGACAAACCAGTTGGCACGGCCCGTCAATGTAAGTAGCGCGGGTGTTAATCGTGCTCGATGGATCAAGCGGTTTTCCATTGAGCATGACATGGAATGATAAGTCCCTCGAGATGATCGGCCTTTGCCCCGTTAGTTCGGTTCTGAAGCCTTCTATTATGGGGCTGACTAAACAAAGTGCCCGGGTGCCTTTGTTGGTCAGCGTAAGGTCTATCATGACGAGATTCTTTCCACGGACTGGTTCCGAATGCGCCTCCAGAGCCAGTTCATCGGCGACCGCATCACGGACGCGAAGGGTCAAAAGTCCAGTGACAAGGATCGTAAGGGTAATCGCCATTCGGAACGTTGCCGTTTTATTTACCATGACTTTCACCTTCATTACTGAAGTATCGTGACAGGGACAGCTTCGTGGTAGGTCAGAGAACTATGATTTGCGACTCCGTTCACATCGTCCCCTTTACGTCGAACAAACCGCTGGGTGGCATGCACGATAAGCTTATCACGATACCACATCTTCTGGTCTATTGCCACTTCAAAGGACTCAGGGAAGGCCGTCATCGGCGGAGGTGGGAAAAGTTCTGGGTGATCCGACCAGCTTCCATTGGCATCAGTTTTGAAGGACTTAGTCTCAATTCCTTTTACAAGATTATTCGTATCAATGAGTTTGAGGGCCGATTCCGAAAATGGAGCGTTCGGCAAAGGCTTGTTGCTCTGGTCAAGAAGGGTGTATTTGCGAAAGAATTGGATTCCAGTAATAATCTGGCCTTGTCCTTTGACTGCAGCCTGGGGAAAAGGGATGCCGGGAGAAAGAGGCCCCACTTGGACATGATAGCCGACAAGCCCCGGCGTGATGAGCAATGAGCGAGACCCACCTCCAAGTAGCGCTCCTGGCTGCACAGCTGACGATCCCGAAATCCCGGATAACAAGTCCGCGCCGGGTGCGAAAGATTCTGCGCCCTTGTCCGAATCGGCTCCCGCCACTCTATTTGCAGGCGAAGGATAGAACCAGATCTGATCGAATAATCTAGCACTGTCACTCATTTTTATTCGCTCCAACTGGTATATTCGGATTTCCATTCGGTGGATGCCATATTGATCTCTCGTAATCCGACGAGAGAGCCGCTTCCTTCCATGCGCTCCCCTCACGACCTTAGCCGGTTTTGCTCAAAGAAGGCCATTCCCACTTAAGCATTATACCATAAGAATTCTGATATGTCAAGCGCGCAGCTCTCTTTTCGCGGCGTAAGGCACGTGTTAGAATTACGTAACGTGCCGTGACAAAGGAGATTGTGAAGTTAATCGTGGTCAGAAGAGTCTTGATATTCCGGCGATTTTCCAGGGAGAGAACCCCTGTTCTTATCGTTTTTCCAGTCGGCGACCGTGGTTCATCAGGTGCAGGAAACGCCTGCCCGCGCCGGACTCTAAGCCGCCTCCGAGCAGAACCCGTTGCAATGCCGCGCTTGACGAATGCCGGAAGCGCGGATTATAATGGGCTTGAACGCCGGAAGGGGATCACCACGACTTTTCCAACTGCTTACACGCGTGAGAGATGTCGTGCCCTGGGCCGGTTTCAGCGCGTCTCTGAGGCGGAGCGGAACGGATGGATAACCTTTGCATCGTGGGCCTGCAGTGGGGCGATGAGGGCAAGGGCAAGATCGTGGATGCCCTGGCGAACGATTTTGACCTCGTCGTCCGCTACCAGGGCGGAAGCAATGCCGGCCACACCGTCGTCGTCAATGGACAGAAGTTCGTCCTTCATCTGCTCCCGAGCGGCATCCTTCGACCGGGCAAGCTTTGCGTGATCGGCAACGGCGTGGTTGTGGATCCGCCGCTCCTGTTGCAGGAGATGGACGAACTGATGCGCAGAGGCGTGACGATATCCGACAACCTGGCGATCAGCGATCGGGCGCACGTGGTGCTGCCGTATCACAAGGAGCTCGATAAGCTCCAGGAGGGCGATCCGAGCCGCAACAAGATCGGGACGACCGGCCGAGGCATCGGGCCATGCTACGTGGACAAGGCCGCGCGGACGGGGATTCGCGTCGGTGATATGCTCGACCGGGCGACGTTCGAGCGGAAGCTGCGAGTGAACGTCGAGCAGAAGAACCGGTTGTTCGAGGCGCTATATCATGCGCCGGCGATCTCCTGCGGGCGGATTCTCGAAGAATATCTCGGCTACGCGGAGCGGCTGCGCCCGCTCGTTTGCGATACGGTCGGCCTGCTGACGGATGCGCAGGCCAGGGGCAAGCGGATTCTCTTCGAAGGTGCGCAAGGCGCGTTGCTGGACGTGGATTTCGGGACCTATCCCTACATAACTTCGTCGAGCGCCGGCGCCGGAGGCGTGGCCACCGGGACGGGCGTTTCGCCGAAGGCAATCGGTCGCATTCTCGGGGTTATGAAGGCGTATACCACGCGTGTGGGCGAAGGGCCGTTCCCGACAGAACTGAAGGACGGCATCGGCCGCCGGTTGTGCGAGCGCGGCAGCGAATTCGGCGCAACCACTGGCCGGCAAAGACGTTGCGGCTGGTGCGACGTCGTCGCGGTCCGTCACAGCGTGGCCATCTGCGGGGCTGACTCGATCGCGATGACCAAGCTCGATGTCCTGAGCGGCCTCGAAACGATTTCCGTTGCGACGGAATATCGGTATAATGGCGCTGCTATGGCTCGCTTTCCGGCCGGCGCTGAAATACTGGCGAAGTGCGAACCGGTTTATCGCACGTTCGCGGGCTGGACAGAGGACCTCTCCAAGTGCCGGACGTTTTCGGACTTGCCGTCAAACGCCCGCGGGTACGTGGCGGCGTTGGAGGAGATGCTGGGTGTGGCGGTGGAAAGGATCTCGGTTGGAAGCGGACGGGATGACTGTATCAGACGGTGAAAGCGTCTCGACGGTCGGTCCCCTGGGCGAATGAAATGCAGCGCGCACCTGACAACGCGCAAGAGGACCTTTCCACTTCTCCGACGCCGGGACCTGAGCGTGTCCCGCGGCACGTGGCCATTATCATGGATGGCAACGGCCGCTGGGCGCGGCGCCTGGGGCTGGCGAGGCGCCGCGGGCACTCCGAAGGCGCCGAGTCGGTGCGCGTAATCATCCGCGAGTGCGCGCGCCTCGGCGTCGAACAGCTCACACTGTATGCCTTCTCCACGGAGAACTGGCGCCGGCCGAGTACGGAAGTGCGGCTGCTCATGGCGCTGATGAAGCGGTTTCTGATCTCCGAGCGCGGAGAGCTGATCGAGAACAACCTGCGCCTGCGGGCGATCGGGCGACTGGCCGGACTTCCCGAAGAGGTCCGCAAAGAACTGGAGAAGAGCATCCGGCTCTGCGAAAAGAACACGGGGATGATCGTCCGCCTCGCGCTCAATTACGGCGGCCGGCAGGAGATTCTGGACGCGGCGCGGAAGATGGCGCTCGATTCGCGACGAAGCCGGCAGGATCGCGAGGAGTGGACGGAGGATGATTTCAAGCGCGGGCTTTACGATGCGGAGATGACGGACCCGGACATCCTGATCCGGACCGGCGGCGAAATGCGGCTGAGCAATTTTCTGCTCTGGCAACTTTCTTATGCCGAACTCTGGTTCACAAAAACCTGCTGGCCGGAGTTCCGCGCCACGCATCTCCGACAGGCCTTTCGCGCGTATGCGCATCGCGAGCGCCGCTTCGGCGGCCTGCAGAGGCGTCGCCCTGCGACGACACATTCCGTTCCGCTCAGCGGTTCGGAGCGGGGCGCGCCGGCGCGCCCCGGCTGAGGGCCGCCTATGGCACACGACGGCGAACGAGCCAGCCAGACGTTTCACATCGACCAGATCGAAAAAGCGCGCATGGTGCTGGGCCGCCAGGATCGGCACCTGCGGCTCCTTCGCGACACGTTCAATATCCGCGTCTTCATGCGCGGCCACGTCCTGACCCTCGAGGGGGAAGCGGCCGCCGTGCAATCCGCGTCGAAAGTCGTCACAGACTTGCTCGAGCAACTGCATCAGAAACCGCACCTCTCTGCCGCCGAAGTGGAAGAAGCCATCTCCGGCGCCATCGAGGCGGGGCGCTCTTCGAGCGAGATCCAGATCGAGGTCTTCACTCGCGGCCGCGCGATCCGCCCGCGCACGCCCGGCCAGGCCGCCTATCTCAAGGCGATCGCCGAGAACGACCTGGTCTTCTGCGTCGGGCCCGCCGGGAGCGGCAAGACCTACCTCGCCGTCGCGATGGCGGTGGCCGCTCTGAAGAGGGACGCCGTCCGCAAGATCATCCTCACGCGGCCGGCGGTCGAGGCCGGGGAGCGGCTGGGCTTCCTGCCCGGCGACATGCAGGCCAAGGTGGATCCGTATCTGCGGCCGCTCTACGACGCGCTGCACGACATGATGCCCCTGGCTCAGTTGCACCACTACGTCGAGAGCGACGTGCTCGAGGTCGCACCGCTGGCGTACATGCGCGGCCGGAACCTCGATCGGGCCTTCATTATCCTCGACGAGGGCCAGAACTGCACCCGCAAGCAGATGCAGATGTTTCTCACCCGCCTCGGCGCCTCGTCAAAGAGCATCGTCACCGGCGACATCAGCCAGACCGACCTGCCGCCGGAGGCGCCATCGGGGATGATCGAGGCGATGGCGCTCTTGCGCGACGTCCGGGGCATCGGTTTCACCGCGCTGACGCAGCGCGACATCGTCCGCCACCGCCTGGTTCAGGATATCGTGGACGCGTACGAGGCGCGCGACAATGCGCTTTCCCCCGCAGGGCCCGCTGGGGAGCCCGGTCAGCCGAGTTGATCCGCCATGTCCTTGTTCCCGAGACGCAGCAAGTTCCGACGCGTCCCCGACGACCGCTCGCGGCCGGCGCCCGCCGAACCTTCGGAGTCGCTGACCCCGCCGGACAAGCGGGCGGCGCGGCACCTGATCACTGCGCTTTTCCTCGCCGCGGCCGCCGTGATCCTCAACCTGCGCGCCACGGGGCCGCATTTCAAAGCGGGGGAGCCGGCCGCCAGGGAGTACCGCGCGCGCGTGGCGTTCGACATCGAGGACCGCGACGCAACCCGGCGCGCCCGCGAGGCGGCCATGGCCGCCTGCCCGAGAGTCTTCCGCGAAAACCGCGAATACCTCGACCAACTGCCGCGCGACCTGCGGCGGTTCCTGACATCGGTGCTCGATGCCCGTCGCAGCAGCGATTTGGCCGATCTCGAACCCAGCGCCCGGGCGAAGTGGGGGATAAGCAACGAAAAACTGCCGGTTCTTCAGGAAGGCTTCGATCGAAAGTGGCTTCAGTCTTCCATGGAAATGATCGGGGTCGCGATCAACAGCGCGGCCGACCTGGGCATCATGAACAGCTCCGCGCGCAAGGGCGAGTTAGCCTCGCAGCGGGATGAAATTGTCGTGGCCAAGGGGGATTCCGAGGCGCAGAAGGAGGTCCGACGCAGCGTCTTCGCGACCCGCGAGTATCCCGCGGGCGTCCGCGACTGGTTCGCGGAGCAACTGGAGCCGGTTCTGAAGGATCGGCCGGAAAATTTCCGGCCGATCTTTCTGGACATGTTGACCCACTGCGCGACGGCCACGCTCACGCCGGACCTGGCGCGGACGGCCGAGGCGATCGGGCGAGCGCGGGACGGCGTGGCGACGCGCTACGACGAGATCGCCAAAGACAGCGTCATCGTGGCCGCCGGCGACCTGGTGAGCCAGGAAACGATGAGGGAGATCCAGGCGGAAGGGGAGGCGTATGCGGCGAGCGTCGCGCATGGCGCGCAGCGCGAGGCGGAGGCGAAAGCGTTCCGCCGCGAGCTCGTCGGCGCCGCCGGCATCACGGCGTTGTTTCTCATCGGTTTCGCGCTTCTGGCCGGTCGCGCCGCCCTCATCCCGTCGGCGATATTGGCTTCCAACACCCGCCTCTTCGGTTTTTACGTCCTGTGGCTGATGACGCTGGCGATCATCCGCCTGCTGGAACCGCTTGGGCTCTCGCTCCAGTGGTCGCCCGTGGCGCTGGCGGGGATGATTTTCGCCGTCACCATGGGGCCCGCGGGCGCCTTCGGGGTGCTGCTGCTTCTGAGCCTGCTGGCGGGACTCGCCACCGATGCCGGGATGAGCCTCACTGTGCCGCTGCTGCTGGGCGGCTCCGCGGCCGTTTTCGGGGTGCTGCGGCTGAAGCGGCCGACGCATGTCTTCGAAGCCGGCGTCCTGGCCGGGTTGATGCAGCTGGCCGGAGTCTGGGGCATGTGGTGCATTCACCCGCCGCAGGGCCAAGTGCTCTGGAGCGACCTGCGGCTGCCGATCGAGGAATCGCTGGCCGCACTCGGAAGCGGCGTGCTGGCCGGCGCGGTGATGGCTGCCGCGCTTCCGTATGTCGAGAAGTTCTTCGACGTGGCGACGGACCTGCGGCTGCGCGAATGGACCGATCAGAACCAACCGCTGCTCCGGAAGCTCGCGATGGAGGCGCCCGGGACCTATCACCACAGCACGCTTGTCAGCAACATGGCCGAAGCCGCCGCGGCGCAGATCGGAGCGAACGCCTTGCTCGCGCGGGTCGGAGGCTATCTGCACGACGTCGGCAAGATCAGCCGCCCGGAGTATTTCGGCGAGAACACCGGCGGCCAGACGAACCGGCACGAAAAACTCTCCCCCATGCTCAGCGCGCTGATCCTGACCGCGCACACGAGGGACGGCGTGGAGTTGGCGGCTGGTTACGGGGTTCCGTCACCCATCCGCCAGATCATCGCCGAGCACCACGGGACGGGCGTCGTGGAATTCTTCTACCAGAAGGCGGTTGAGGAAGCGGCGCGTTCCGGCGCGGTGGTCAAGGAGGAGATGTTCCGCTATCGCGGTGTAAAGCCGCGCAGCCCGGAGGCGGCGATCGTGATGCTCGCCGACGCGGGGGAGTCGGCCGCCCGGAGCATGGATTCGATGTCGCCTTCGGGAATCGAACGGCTCGTGCACGACATCGTCGAGCAGCGGCTGAAGGATGGGCAACTCGACGAGTGCAGGATGAATATCACGGATATCCGGCGGGTGGAGAAGAGCCTGGTGCGAAGCCTGACGGCCATAGCCCATCCTCGAATCCGGTATCCGGCTCCCACAATGTAAGCGGGCAGGCCATGCTGAAAGTGAAGGTTTCGGACCGGCGCAAGATTCTGCGAAACTTCCACGGGCGGCTCATCGGCTTGCTGCGCCTCGCGGCGCCGCGCGAGTGGGCCGGCGGCGAGTTGAGCCTGGCCGTCGTGGACGGCCGCGAAATGGCGAGGCTGAACCGGCGCTTCACCGGGCGGCGCGGTCAGACCGACGTCCTGGCGTTTCCGCTCGCCGACGGCTTGTCTCCGGCGGCGTTGATGGTGGGAGAGGTCGTTGTCAACGCGTCGGTGGCAACCCGGGAGGCGCGCCGGCGCGGCGCAGAGCCGATCCATGAACTGACGCTTTATGCGCTTCACGGAGTGTTGCACCTGGCCGGTTATGACGACCATAATCCGCGGGATCGAAGCGCGATGTATTCGCGCGAGGAGGAAATCTTGCGGCGCGCCGGGATTCCTTATACGCGGCGTCTGCCGAAGCCGCGGCGGCCGCCGGTTCGTCTGCCGCGCGTGAAGGACGAATAGGAAGAAGAGCCCATGTACGTTGTCCTGGCCACGGCGTTCGGTTTCATCGCGCTGACCTTTTTCTCGGCGGAGCGGGCGCTGAGCCTGTTTTCCTGGTCTCGGCTCCAGGAGCTGAACGCGCCGAGGTCCCGTAAGAACGCCGCCGGCAACTGCCTGCGCAGCCGCGGGCTGGTGGTGACGACGTTCCTCGTTGCAGGCTGCCTGGCGATCGCCGCATTGTCTGTCGCGCTGGTCGTCGGGGTTAAAAGCCACTGGGTCGCGGGCCTGGAGATGCTCTTCCTGGCGCCGCTGCTGAGCTGGATTCTGCCCGAGGTCATCGCCTGGCGGAGGGGCGACCGGCTTGCGCTCTATCTGGTGCCGGCGCTTTACGAAATCGCGGGCATTCCGTTCCGGGCGCTGCGGGTGGGCCTGCTGCGGCAGACGGCCACGCCGGGCGACGAAAGGCCGCAGGCGAATTCGGATTCCTCGTCCGCGGCAAGCGGCGCGGACAATCAAGCGCACAGGATGTTCCGCAGCGCAGTCCGCCTGAAGTACATCCAGGTGCGCGACATCATGACGCCGAGGACGGACATGGTGACGGTGGCCGACACGGCGACGCTGCGCGAGGCGGCGCGGGTCAGCGTCGAAAGCGGCTATTCGCGGCTACCGGTCCATCGCTCAAACCGTGACCAGATCGTCGGCATCCTCCATGCGAGGGACCTGCTCAAGTTCGCGGCCACCGAGAAATGGGACCAGCCGGCGCTACCCGGACTCGTGCGGCAGCCGTCTTTCGTCCCGGAGACGAAAACGGTCTCCGAGCTGATGGAGGAGCTGCAACGCTCGAACGTTCACATGGGGATCGTGGTGGATGAGTACGGCGGCACGCGCGGAGTCGTCACGCTCGAAGACGTGGTCGAGGAGCTCATCGGCGAAATCCGCGACGAGCACGAGACGCCTAACGAAACGGCCGCGCCCTGCAAGTGGGTGGGCGATCGCAGTGTCGAACTGGCCGCGTCCATGCGGATCGAGACGTTCAACAATGAATTCGATCAGGACCTGCCGGAGGAAGAAGGCTTCGACACGGTCGGCGGGCTGGTGACATTCATGATGGCCAAAATCCCGCTTAACGGCGAGTCATTTCAGGTCGGCGGGGCGCGCATCACGGTGATCCAGGCGGACCCGCGGCGCGTGATTCGTGTGCGCGCGGATTTCGACCGCGCCCCCCAGCGCCGGGAAAAGGGGTGACCGTGCCTTACCACCGGACATGCGGCGTGATACTGCGCTGCACGGAGTACAGCGAGAGCAGCCAGGTCGCGGCGATCCTGACGCCGGACCTGGGGCAGATCCACGTGCTGGCCAAGGGCGCGCGGCGCCCGCACAAGGACGGCCGGGGCGCGCTGGACCTGCTGGACTATTGTGACCTGGTCCTCGCGCGGCGTGCGGCGGGGCAGTTGCACATCCTGGCCGACTGGAGCCTGCGCGAGAGATTCCCGCGGCTGCGCGCTGACCTGGAGCGCATCTGGGCGGCCTGCTATGCGCTGGAGATCGCGTTGGGCGCGAGCGAAGAAAACGCCGAGGACGGCGCGGTATGCCACGATCTGGTGGATTTATTGCGCGCGTTGGACCGCGGCGAGAACGAGGATCTGGCGCTCTTCCGATTTCTCTTCCGCGCGCTTCGCACGCTGGGCCACGTCCCGGCGACGGAGAACTGTACGCAGTGCAGCGGTCCGTTGCACGGGCGCACTCGCTTCAGCCCGGCCTCCGGAGGCGCGCTCTGCGGCGCTTGCAACCTGCTTGACCCGAGCGCATTCCCCATCTCGCGCGGCTCGCTGGCCGTGATGACGCGGCTGGCCGCGGGAGGCCCGGACGCGCCGTTGCGCCTGACGCGCGACCAGATTCGCGAAATCCGACGTGCATTTAACGATCAAATCCAGTATCATTTAGGCAAGCCTCTGAGGTCTGAGCGTTTTCTTGCCGAGGTGTAATGCGCGAGCAAGTGCGGAGCTTTACGCCCATCGTCGCGCGCCGGGCTTCACGCGGTTATGCTGTTCTGGCGCTCGCGACTGCTCTTATGCTGGCCTGCGCGGCGCAGGCGGAATGGATCTGGGACGGCGATCTCGGCTGGATTGACATGTCCGAGCGCCCGGCGGAGTCCGACAGCGGGCTTTTCGCCTACGCGACCGGCCTGTTTATACGCGGAGATTACGCGGCGGCGGCGGATGTCTTTCGACGAGTGGAAGAGAAGTTCCCGGAATCGCCGTTCGCCATCAAGGCCAGGTTCGGCCGGGCGAAATGCGCGGACCATCTCGGCAAACCGGCTGAAGCCGCGGAACTCTGCGACAAGCTTCTGGCCGTGAAGCCGGGAAGCCTCCGGCGCGAGGAACTTGAGGCGTTCATTCGGGATCTGGCCGCGAAGCTGGAGCACAGCGATCCGAAGCGGGCCGCGGAGCTGCTCGATCGGCTGGTCGCAAGCCAGCCGGCGGAGAAGGCGCAGTCCGAGACCGCGCCCGAACAGGCCGAGGTCGCCCGCCGGCAGGGCGATAATCGCGCCATGAGCCCGAGCTCCGAAAAGTCCGCCGCGTCCGCCTCCGATTCGGAGGCCAAGTACGACGCGATGTTCAAGGCGGCCGTGAAGGACGTGGCCGAGAGCCGAGATCGAGGACACAGCGAAATCCTCCTCCGGCAGGCCGAGACGAGGTTCCGCGAACTGCTGAGCGCGGATTCCAAGAGCCGGCACGAGAAGGAGGCCCAGGAGTATCTCGATGTCATTGACGGCCTGCTAAAGGAATCGGACCCCGACCGCAGGGCGGTCTATTATGCCATTACGCAACTGCTCGAACCGGGGTACAGCGGCGACAGCTCGGTATTCAAGCGCGCCGCAAAGCGGTTCGGCGGCAGCGGCTTAGGGGAAATCGCGCGGTTCTACCAGGCTGAGTGCCTGTATCGGCAGGGCGACCTGTGGTCGGCCTTTGACGTGTACGAGCAGTTCCTGAAGGAGTACGCTACGTCGAACCGGCGGCGGGCGGTTGTGGAACGCGAGTATGCGATCGGCCAGGCGCTGGAGGATCAGCACCAGCGCAGCCGCGCCAAGGACGTGATGGAAGCCGTGGCGCACAACGCTGCGAACGGGCCGCTGGCCGATGACGCGCTGATGTTTGTGGGACGCGCTGAGCTCGATCGGGAGTACTTCGAGGACGCCCGGACTAATTTCGATCTCGTGGCGCAGGGCTATCCGAAGAGCAAGTGGAACCGCGCGGCGATTTTCATGAGCGGCGTGGCGGACCTGCGGCACAGTCGGTCCAGTCCCGACAACGAAATGCTCCTGGAGCGGGCGCAGAGGGCCTTCGAGATTTACCTGCGCGACCAGCCGGACGGCCAGTTCGCGGACGAGGCGAAGAAGCTGCTGACTGAATGCAAGGAAAAAGAGGCGCAGACGCTGTTGGACGTCGCGCACTTTTACGAGAAGCGCCACGCGCCGGCGGCGGCGGCGGTGTACTACAAGATGCTGCGGGCGGAGCATCCGGAGAGCGCCTTGACAGAGACGGCAAAGGCGGCGCTCGATCGGCTCGAGCCGCCGGGGAAAGCGAACCCATGAAGTTGTTTCAACCCATCGCGCGCGGCGCGTGGCTCGCGGCGGCCGGATTGTTTCTCAGCGGCTGCGGTTATCATTCGGGTTTTCTGATACCGGCGGACGTGCACACCATCCATGTTCGCGTGGTCGGGAACGATACGTTCTGGCATGAGGCGGTGAAGTCGGACAATCTTCCGGGAAGCGGCACGCCTTCATCAACCCGGCCGGCCTACACGATGGAACTGGAGCTGACCGAGCGCATCAAGAACGAAGTGGTCCGGCGGACGCCGTTGAAGATCGCCGCGGAGGAACAAGCCGACAGCATTCTCGAGGCCACGATCCGCAAGGTGGAACCGTCGGTTCTGGTGCGCGACGTCAACAATAACGTCAGCTTGGGGAGCGTGACGATCAGCGTGGACTTCACATGGCGGGACCGGCGCACCGGCCGCATCTACGCGGAAGGCAAGAACATCACGCGTCCGACCGCCTTCGCCGTGACGCGCGGGGAAACCTTCACCAGCGCCACGCGCATGAGTTTCGATTACATTGCCGACGAGATTGTCGAGCATATGCAAGAGAGCTTCTAAAGGAGAATCGCTAGTTCATGGCTGACGACCGACAGAACCAGCCCCCGCAGCGTCCGGGCCAGGGAGGCCCGGGACGTCCGCCCGGCCTGAAACCCGGCGGGCCGCCGGGCGGACTGTTCGTCTGGATGCTGTTCCTGTTCGCCGTGCTGTTGTGCGGATACTGGATGTTCCAGCACCAGAAACAGACTAAACGAGAGCAAATCCACTTGAGCGTTTTCTATGAGCGCCTTAAGGAGGGGCAGATCGCGGATGCCGAAATCCGCCACAACGCGGTCACGGGCCGATACCGCGGGCCGTTCACGGCGGACCAATTCGAGGAGTACAGCGCGGCGATCAATGACGTGGAAATCGAGAATGTCTCCAAGGCGCTGGCTGAATACAACGCCGATCCGAAACACCGGCAGGTGGACTACTCGGAGGACCCCAGCAGCGACCTGATGCAGATGTTGATCGGCACGGTGCCGGTGCTGATCGTCGTCGTCATCCTGTGGTGGCTGCTCGCGCGGCAGTTCCGCTCGGCCGGGGGCACCGGCAGCGTGTTGAGCTTCGGCAAGGCCCGCGCCAAGCTGCATACGAAGGAGCAGTCGAACGTCACGTTCGACCAGGTGGCGGGCATTGACGAGGCGAAGGAGGAAGTCGCCGAGCTGGTCGAATTTCTGAAGAGCCCGATGAAGTTCCGCCGCCTCGGCGGCCGGATCCCGCGCGGCGTGATCCTGATCGGACCGCCGGGGACAGGGAAAACGCTTCTTGCGAAGGCGATCGCCGGCGAGGCCGAGGTGCCGTTCTTCAGCATCTCCGGCTCCGATTTCGTCGAGATGTTCGTCGGCGTCGGCGCCTCGCGCGTGCGCGACCTTTTCCACCAGGCCAAGGAAAGCGCGCCGTGCATCATCTTCCTGGACGAGATTGACGCCGTCGGACGCCGGCGGGCCATTGACATTCATGGCGCAAGCGCCGAGAGCGCCCAGACGCTCAACGCGATCCTGGTGGAGATGGACGGCTTCGAGACGGACGACAACGTGATCGTGATCGCCGCCACAAACCGGCCGGACGTTCTCGACCCGGCGCTGCTTCGGCCCGGACGATTCGACCGTCAGATTATCGTGGACTTGCCGGACATCCGCGGGCGCGAGGCGATCCTGAAGGTGCATGCCCGGAAATACAAGCTGGCCGCGGACGTGGACCTGCGCCAGATCGCGCGGGGCACGCCGACATTCTCCGGCGCCGACCTGGAGGCCCTGATGAACGAGGCGGCGCTTCTGGCGACGCGGAAGGCGAAGCTCGCCGTCGCGATGAGCGACCTGGAAGAGGCGCGCGACAAAGTCCGGTGGGGGCGTCAGCGCCGCTCGCGGCAGATGACCGAGGAGGACCGGAAGGTCACCGCCTATCACGAAAGCGGCCACGCGCTGGTCGCCAAGCTGCTTCCGGATGCGGAGCCGCTGCACAAGGTCTCCATCATCCCGCAGGGCATGGCGCTGGGCATGACCATGTCGCTGCCGGAACGCGACCGTTACTACATTCAACGGCGGAGGATGATCGCGCAGATCACCATCCTGCTGGCCGGCCGCGCCGCCGAGGAGATGTTCTGCGGCGATATTACCTCCGGCGCGCAGAGCGACCTCGACCAGGCTACGGACATCGCCCGCAGCATGGTCTGCCGCTGGGGGATGAGCGACCTGATCGGCCCGGTGAGTTATCACGAAATGCAAGAGCCGGTCTCCTGGTGGCAGGAACCGACGCGCGGCCGCGCCTGCTCTGAGGCCGTCAGCGTCAAGATTGACGAGGAGATCACGCGCTTGACCCGCGACGGATACGAGACGGCGAAGCGGCTCATCGGGGAGCACCGCACCGAGCTCGAGAACCTCGCGAAGACGCTCCTGAAGTACGAGGTGCTCTACAATGAAGAGGTCGAGGCGATCATGGCCGGAAAAGAGGTGATTCGCCCGCCGGTGAACGGCTCGGCGGAAGGGGAAGCGGCCGCCGCCCAGGAACAAAAGCCAGAGGAGAAAAGCTCCGCATGAGCGATGTCCGCAGCGTTCAAACGCCGCGGAGCGTTCGCGCCGCCTATGAACTGACGCTGCCGAACGGAGGGAAGCTGCAGCTCGGCGGCGAGCGGCGGGTGTGCGTCATGGGAATCCTGAACGTGACGCCGGACTCGTTCTCGGACGGCGGAATGTTCCTCGACGTCTCGAAAGCGGCAGCCCACGCCGAGGAGATGGCCGGCGAAGGCGCCGACGTGATTGACATCGGCGGAGAGTCCACGCGGCCGGGCGCCGAATTCCTGCCGGAGGCGGAGCAGGCCGCGCGGGTGATGCCGGTGATCCGGCGACTGGCGCCGCGGCTCCGGGCGCCGATCAGTATTGACACCACGAGCGCGGGGGTCGCGAGACAAGCGCTGGACGCGGGCGCGCAGATCGTGAACGACATCTCGGCGCTTCGCCACGACGCCGCGATGGCGCCTCTCGTGGCGGAGCGCGGCGCGCCGGTGGTGCTGATGCACATGCAAGGGCAGCCGCGGGACATGCAGGAAATGCCGTTCTATCGGGACGTGGTCGCCGAGGTGCGCGACTTTCTGGCAGGGCGGATCGCCTGGGCCGTCGCGCAGGGGATCCCCGCGGAGCAAATCATCGTGGACCCGGGCTTCGGGTTCGGAAAGAACTTCGAGCACAACATGGCGTTGCTGCGCCATCTGGACGCGCTTCGTTCGCTGTCGAGGCCGATCCTGGTCGGCACCTCGCGCAAGGGCATGCTGGGCCATATCCTCGCCGTGCCGCCGGCGGAACGGGTTTTCGGAACGGCGGCAACAGTGGCCGCGGCCGCGGAAAGGGGGGCGGCCATCGTGCGCGTGCACGACCTTCGCTGCGCGGTCCACGTGGCCAAGGTGATGGCGGCGATACAGGGAAAGGCCTGGAATTGAGCGCGCTGCTGAGTTGGCTTCCGCACTGGAACACCCTATGGCCGGCGCTGATCGAGATCGCGTTGCTGTACGCGGTCTTCTACGCCATTCTGGGGTTCCTGCAGGCCACGCGCGGGCACGGCGTCCTGCTCGGCCTCTTCTTCGTGGTCATCATGGCGCTGCTCGTGGTGGTATTCCTGGTCGGCCGGTTGCACCTGTACCGGATTGAATACCTGATGGGGCCCAACGTGCTGACCTGCCTCCTGATCATCGTGGTGCTCTTTCAGCCGGAGATCCGGCGATTGCTGCTGCGGCTGGGCGAAGTGCCGATGTACTGGTGGTTGTTCCATGGGGAGGCGGCCATCGTAAAGGAGATCGTTACGGCGGTCTTCACGCTGGCGCAGCGCAAGGTCGGCGCGCTGATCGTCATCGAGCGCGACGTGGGACTGGGGGCGCTCATCGAGGGCGGCACGCCGGTCCATGCCGCCGTCACGAGCGAACTGCTCGTGACGATCTTCTGGCCCGGCTCGCCGCTCCATGACGGCGCCGTCATCATCCGGGGGAACCGGATCGCGGCGGCGGGCTGCCTGCTGCCGCTGACCGAACAACCGGGCCTGGCGCGAACTCTGGGGACGCGACACCGCGCCGCGATCGGCGTAACCGAGGATTCCGATGCGATCTCGATCGCCGTGTCGGAAGAGACGCAGCAGGTCTCGTTCGTCCATCGCGGAGAGTTGCGGATGGGGCTCGACAAGGAGCAGTTGCAGAAGATCCTCGAAGAGGCGCTGATTGAGACGGTCCCGGCCGCTTCCGACAACACGGCGAAGACATGACATGCCACTGAAAACCTTCCACGAGTTCATCTGGAAGCATGTGCTCAACAACTTGACCGCCAAGGTGATGGCGCTGGCGATGGCGCTGGGGCTGTGGGTCTACCTCTACGTCAGCAGTTACACGAATAGCGATGTCGAGATTCCCGTCCATATCCATGTGGGCGAAGGCTGGTCGGTTGAACACATACTTCCGGATGAAGTGATCCATGGGGAAAACCTTCTGGTCAAGGTCAAACTGAGTTATCCGATCCGTTTCGAGGACCAGTTCAAACAGGAGTTGAGCGCGGGACAAACTTACATTGACTGCAACGTGACGCCCACGCTCGACCAGAAGCCGGTCACCGTGTCTCTGAAGAAAGACCTTCTGGTGACGACGCGCGACTTCTCGCTGCAGGTCGAGAGCTTTAAGCCGCCGGAGCTCAAGATCGAACTGATCCGCGAGGCGGCCATGATGGCGCCGGTATTGCCGAAGTTCTCCGCGCCGCCGCCGGGTTACCGCGTGGAATACGCCTTTCCACTCACGGCCGAGGTGATGATTCGCGGCCCGGAGGTCGTCATCAGGCAGCTCCACAATAACGGGGTCGAGACCGAAGAGATGAATATCTCTGCGCCTCGGCCCGGCAACAGGGAGGAGTGGGATTTGCAGCCGACGGCCCGCATTCCCTCAACCGTGACCTTTGAAGGCAAGAGCTACCCGATCGCGTGCACCGACCTGGTCCAGTGCAATATTCATCTGGTTCGGGCGCCGGTTGAGAAGATCTTCACCGAAGTCCCGATCCAGCTGCTCGTTCCGCCCGGTTATTCCTACACGGCAACGCTGCTCCGGGAGAGCACCATCGACGTCCAGGTGACCGGGCCGAAGAACGCCGTTGAGGCGCTGAAGAAGGCGAACATCGTCCTGAGCGTGGACGTCCGCGACCTGGTCCCGCAGGAAACGCCATACACGCAGCCCATTTACGCGCAGATCGCGGACGAACACCAGCGGGACCTGGCCGTCAGGCCCGCGGTCTCCACTTGTGCCGTAAAAATCAGCGAAGCGAAGCCCAGATGATCCGGCGTCCGCCGGAGCAGGGGCGGAGGAACACGACGATGAAGATACCGAAGCTCGGAGTGAACATTGACCACGTGGCGACCGTGCGCCAGGCGCGCAGGACTTTCGAACCCGATCCGGTCACGGCTGCGGCGCTGGCAACGCTGGGCGGCGCCGAGGTCATCACCGCTCATCTGCGCGAGGACCGCCGCCACATCAATGACCGCGACGTGCGGCTGCTGCGCGAGACGGTTTTCACCAAGTTGAACCTGGAAATGGCCTGCGTGCCGGAGATCGTCGGGATCGCCCTGAAGACCCGGCCGGAACAGGTGACGCTCGTGCCGGAGAAGCGCGCCGAGATCACGACGGAAGGGGGGCTGGATGTCGCGCGGTCGGGGCGGCGGCTGGCACGGGACATCGCGCGCTTGAAAAAACAGGGCATCCTTGTTAGCCTCTTCATTGACGCCGACCTCGGCCAGGTTCGGGCTTCGGCGGAGCGCGACGCCGACGCCGTCGAACTCCACACCGGCCCCTATGCGAATGCGCGCAGCGAATCGGCGCAAACGCGGCAGATGGCGAGGCTGTTGCAGGCCGCCGAAGAGGCCGCCCGGCTCCGGCTGCGCGTCAACGCCGGTCACGGGCTCACCTATACGAACGTGCGCGCGCTCGTCGGAGCGCTGCAGGTCGAAGAGCTCCACATCGGCCACAGCCTCATCGCTCGCGCGGTGATGGTCGGCCTGGAGCGGGCCGTCCGCGAGATGTGCGCGCTGATCGCTCTTTATTCGAAGAAAACCTGAAGTTCCCATCGAAAGCGGGGTCGGATACATGTTCAAAGGTTCGTTTGTCGCTCTGGCAACGCCGTTTCGTAATGGGGCCGTGGACTACGCCCGGCTCGAACAGTTGATTGATTTTCACGTTCGGGAAGGGACGACCGGCCTTTCTCCTTGCGGGACGACTGGAGAATCGGCAACGCTGACGACCGAGGAGCATAAGGACGTCGTCGCGTTCGTCGTAAAACACACGGCAAGGCGGCTGCCGGTCATGGCGGGGACGGGATCCAACAACACGCAGGAGGCGGTGGACTTGACCGTCGCGGCGGCCAAAGCCGGCGCGGACGCCTGTCTGCTGATCTCGCCGTACTACAACCGACCGGAGCCGGAGGGCATGTTCCTGCATTTTAAGAGGATCGCCGAGGCCGCGCACCTGCCGATGGTGCTCTATAGCATTCCGTCGCGGACCGGGCGGGAGATCGCGATCGAAACGGTGCTTCGACTGGCCGACGAGGTGAAGGAAGTCGTCGGGATCAAGGAAGCCGGCGGCTCGCTTGACCGCGTCAGCGAACTGTGCCGGCAGACGGGCCTCGACGTCCTGTCGGGCGACGATTCCCTTACGCTGCCGATGATCTCGGTCGGCGCGACCGGCGTCATCTCCGTCCTGGCCAACATCATCCCGCGCGATGTCGCGGGGATGGTCTCCTCAGCGCTCGCGGGAGAGATGGGGCCGGCGCGCGCGGCGCATTTCAAGATGCTGCCGCTCGTCAAAGCGACGTTCCTCGAAAGCAACCCGATCGGGATCAAGACCGCCATGGGGCTGCTCAACT
>Ga0181533_1002515_pt1 | contig 21343 bp, 19 predicted proteins | sample PEATcosm2014_Bin_45_FD_119772 | JGI IMG/M metagenome (GOLD analysis project Ga0181533, IMG submission 119772) | Peatland microbial communities from MTU Mesocosm Facility, Houghton, MI, USA - PEATcosm2014_Bin11_60_metaG | ecosystem: Environmental > Terrestrial > Soil > Wetlands > Peat | place...
AGAAGAGCCGGACTGGGAGTATTAGGCACAGTTGTTGTCGTCATCCTCGTGCTCGTGGTCCTTGGATGGTTCCTCCGATAGTGGAAGGCACTTCTACCGTGGCTCTGGCTCCAAGGCGTTAATAATCTCCACGAAACAGCAGGTCTAGCGCCCGCTAGGACCATCTATCTGACACGGTAGTTGTAGATTCATAGATTGTAGTCTTCCATTTCAAGGGCCAAGAGACCATTTCTTCGCTGACTGTGTAACACTTGCAGAGATACTCGTATCGCCCTTCCAAATGACCCCGACGATTACAAAAAGGAGAAGTGGAGGTTGCGACTTGCTTCGTTTCTTAGACTTTCTTCTTTATCTTTCGGCCGACTCTCTTTAGGTCGTGAGCTCCCTTCTCGACCGCCTTCTCGATGTCCTTGCCAGCCATCTTCATGTCATGCCCAACCTTCTTGACGTCGGCCTCCACCTTCGTTTTTGCATCGCTTCTCTTGCTCTTGCCAGACATGGGTGCATGGTGGTAGAGACGGGACATGTATTAAGACTCTCCATATCTTGGCAGTAGAAGAGTCGTCGCCTGGTCCACCCATTGTTCTTGGAATTCTTTCTACTCTGATTTGAGGATTCGAGGGAGTTTTGTTAGGGATCTCGCTAGCAATCAATCCAACATTTCTTGGGCTTCCACGCACCGCGGAAGCGCGCGCGCGCGCTACGTGTGACCACAGCATCGTCTTTATCTCGCCGGCACCCACCGAGCACGCAAGAACCCATATTAGTGAGGTCCTGCACACGGAATCATAGAGGTATAGCATGTCCAAAAAGAAAGAGAGGGCGCTAGCCGTTAAGGAGACAAAGAAGGCTGAGCTTGCCGTTAGAGGACCTCAACCCAGTTGGGTTCAAGACTTCGACAGGGTGTTGGAGCCATTTCGCCTGATCCCCTGGGACCCCTTCAGGGGATTCGAGTGGCCTACTGAAATTGAACTGCCGACGCGGATACCCTACGTCGATGTCATCGACGCTGGCACCGAATATGTTGTCAAAGCGGAGCTTCCAGGGATCAAGAAGGAGAACGTGGAGATGGAAGTTGGAGCGAACGAGTTGGTACTGAATGCCAAATCTGATGTGGTTACGGAGGAGAAGGGGAAAACCTACTTGCACAGGGAAAGAGCTTTCTCCACATTCCACAGACACATAGGCTTTGGCGAGAGCGTAGACACCGAGAAATCATCAGCAAGCATGGTTGCAGGTGTCCTCGAAGTGAGGCTTCCCAAGCTTGGGCCCAGGCCTGAAAAGAAAATCAGAAGACTAACGCTCTAAAGACATTGCTTGCCCCCCGCCGAATGGACAGGATGCTAGTGGACTCCTTGGGTGAGGTGATCATTCTGTACGATGGGGCAGTGCGCGCGCGCCAGAAATACCCCGGAGCAGACGCCTACCGCAAACCACATGTATGATTTAGGTGTGGGGTGAATTCATAATGAGGCGCATCTGTTGTAATTCACCCCACGTTTGTCGCCACAAAGATTGTGAACATGGCATGGAGACGGCCCCCTGCCGGTGTGGAGATTGCAGGCACTGTAAACGATTATGGAGGAAAGACGCGTAATGAGCGAAGAAGGAGAACAATATTCGTTCTTCGCTCATCGCTCCATCCTGAAGGTGCGCGCGCGCTAAAGGGAGTTTTGGATTAGTTAGCATCAGCGGCGCCGTCGAATCCCGTGCGGTTCGGGCTGGACCCCGGTGAGATACTCCCGACCTTTTGTCTCAATCAGGTAATGCTTGTCGTTCTTGAGCGAGGCTACGAAGTCGGGTTCATAATAGCGTAGGTTGGCGACTGAATCAGTGTATTCAATCGAGAACCTGAAACGTGAAGGAAGTTTTGAGAATTTCAGCACATCTTCTGCATGTTCGAGGAATTTGGCGAACTCCGCTTCGTAGTCATTGTCGCATGGAACACGCGCGCGCGGGCAAACGAGTCCGGTCTAGCACGCAGTTCTTCGCGTTGGGGCGCCTGCATTAGATGAAGTCCCGGACTAGGGCGCCACCCGATGACTGGAGTTTGGGTCTAATCTCAGCACGGTATACCCTTCGAGTCCGACCAGACTCGAACCAATGACCGAATAAAAAGGATGCAACCTGAACTTAAAGTTCAATGCGCACCCCCCGCACTTAGCTCGAGTTCAGATCGCCTGACCGAAGCCGTTTGGTCCGATAGGCTTGAACTTGTCGGGATTCCTTCTGCTCCTCTGGTTACCCTTCGGAATCCCAGCGGACCGGCATCCTGCGGTCTACACCCAAATGGGGGCTAATCCCCCCCCGGTCCACTTTCAGGATTCCTTCCACTGTGTGAATCTTGCACCGAGCAGTACCAGCACCAATGCGAAGACGGCGACGACGACGAGGTCGGTGAAGGCGGCGGAGAAGTTGGCGGAGATCATCGAGTTCCTCAGACCGTCCGCGAAGTAGGTCAGAGGGAGGGCCTGGGCGACTGTTTGCAGGTATGACGGCATGGAGCTGATGGGCCAGAATGTGCCGGAGAGCAGCATCATCGGAAAGGCGATGATGTTGCCGAGCCCGGACGCCACCTCGGGGTCCTTAACGAGGCCCGCCAACGACATGCCCACACCAGAGAAGAGGAGGGCGCCTAGGAACAGCACGACCAGGGAATACGCATTGATCAAGACACTGATGTTGTAGAGGGCGGCGCCCAGGATTAGCATTACCGCAGCGAGCGCCAATGCGAGGATGGTCTGGCTCAGAAGGTTCCCAAGGACCCACTCCAGCTTGGTCAGAGGGGTAGCGGACAGGCGCCTGAGGACCCCGTTTCTCTTCAGCTCGGAGCCGACGTTGGTGAGGCCAATCACACCGTTCGTCATTATGAAGGCCGCAATCAGGCCTGGGAGGAAGTAGCTTGCTGTGTTCTGGCCGACCGCCTGACCTGGGCTGTCAGGGTTGCCGTAGATACCCCCGAGGATGAGGAGGAGCATCACGGGAAAGAGGAAGCTAAAGAGCAGCCCACTCCTGCTTCTGAGCCAGTTTCGAGTGACGGCTATGGAGACCACGAGTATCTTCAGTTAGCTTCACCAGTGTCGGACATCTTCAATCCGGTGAGCCTCAGGAAGACATCCTCTATCGTGGGAGAATGGAGCACGACCTCCACTTCGAGGCCCCTGCCCACCAAAGCGGTGAGCGCCACTTCCAGGTCCCTGAGCCTCTCGAAGGGCAGGACCACGTCGGAGCCATCCATTGAAACGGTGTCGAAGAAGCGTCTGAGAGTTCCGAAGGCTGCGTCACCGCCGCTCTTGAAGATGACCGTCTTGCCGCCACCGAACTTGCCAAGGAGCGCAGCCGGAGTGTCAAGCGCAATGATCTTGCCTCCGCAGAGGATCCCCATCCTGTCGCCGAACTGTTCCGCCTCCGCCATGTAGTGTGTCGTCAGGATTATCGTCTTGCCTTTCGCGTGCAGGTCCCCTATCACCTTCCGCGTGATTCTCCTGGTCTCGAAATCCAGGCCCGTTGTAGGTTCGTCGAGAAGGATGAGTTCTGGGTCGTTGACCAAGGCGACCGCGAATCCCACCCTCTGCTTCAGCCCTCCGGAGAGGTCGGCAAACCGGACCTTCGCCACGCTTCGTATCTCGAGGAGGTCGAGCAGGCCCATCACATCGACGGACGTGTCATACATCCCAGCGAAGAAGCTCAGGTTCTCTGCGACGGTGAGCCTTCCCAGGGCGCCAAATTCCGGGGGGAGCACGCCAATCCTCTTCTTGATTTCGCTTGCCCCGTGGGACGCTGCGACCGAGTGCCCCAGGACCTTCACGGAACCTGCAGTTGGCTGCCTGATACACTCCAATATCTCGATTGTCGTCGTCTTTCCCGCACCATTCGGACCAAGAAGAGCGAAGATCTCCCCCTTCTGCACCTCGAAGGAGACGCCGTCGACAGCCGCAAGCCCGTCGTACCGCTTCACGAGACCCTCTACCGAAACGACGGGTTCGACCATTCTCTTTCGGACGGCCAGCCAATTGATATATTAGCGTAGTCTTCTGCCAGTGACGATGACCCAGCAAGAGCCGAGCGTTGCTGATATCATGGTGAAGGCTGTGTTGGCCGTCGACCTCAACACGAACGTGAAGGACTGCTCAAAGGCGATGGCCAAGAGGGGGGTCAGCTGTTCCGTCATAACACAGAGCAACATGGCGATAGGAATCGTCACTGAGAGGGACCTGGTCTCGAAGGTGCTGGCCGACGCGGTCGACCCGACCAGGGTCCTTGTGAAGGACATCATGTCAACTCCGTTGATCACCGTCTCTCCGAACGCCTCGCTGACGGACGCAGCAACCCAGATGGCGGAATACAGTGTAAGGAGGCTGGTCGTCGTCGACCAGAGAGGGTCCATGGTGGGAATCATCACGGCAGGAGACATCGCCAGGTCCCTCGCGGAGAAGCACGGCTACAGGGAGGCCACTTTCAACGCGCTGGCCAGGTACAAGGAAGGAACCGAAGGTGGGCCTTACCAGTAGGTCAGTCGACTCGGAGCTTGACGCCTGTTCCCCCGGGAGACTTCAGAGGAATTGTGACCTCCAGGATGCCGTTATTATAGGCTGATTTCGCGCCCTTTGGGTCGACGACCCCCGGCAGTTCAAGTTCCTTGAAGTATTTCCTGTCCTCCCTGTCGACCGATATGACGAGCGACTTCTCGTTGACGGTGACATTGATGTCACCCTTTTCAACCCCGGGCATCTCTGCTATCACCCTGACCTCCTTGTCGGAGCTCACGACGTCGACAAGGGGTTCACGCTTGTCCTGAATCTCGTTCCAGGGGGTTCCTTCACCCTTCCTAACGTTGCCAAACTCCCTCACCATTGGCTTGCCGTCGGGTCCGATGGTGACGGAGTAACCATAGACTATCGGCCCTATCTCCTTCTTCATGCTGCCGTCCGGAGATTTCGTCTCTCTGACCAGGTTTCGGGGGAGCTCCTTCTCTAACTCCTTGAACTGCTCCGAGAAGGCCTTCTCCATCTCCCTCATCATCTCGTCGATGTCAGGAAATGCCCATGGACCAAACGGATATCCCCTGCGTCTCTTCGTTGGCCACTCGTCGTCGCCGTTGTCCTCCAACTGTATTTCGCGAAGTCTTCCGTCCGCATGGATTTTATCCTTTCGGTCGGGAACTTCTGGAACGACGACCGCTGGTTGAACAGAACCCGAATCTTGCAGGAAAACTATATACGACTGACGGGAACGGAGATTTTTCCCGAAGAGAAATGTCCGCTTCAATCTACCTCAAGATGACAATGCTGTTTGCGGTGATGACCGCCCTCCTGATGGCTATCGGCTTTGCGGTAGGGCTCTTTTTCGGCGACCCACTGACATTCATGCTGATTTTCCTCGTGTTGGCAGCTGTCGTTAATTTCGTTTCGTATTACTTCAGCGACTCGCTCGTCATCAGGATGACCAAGGCCAAGATTATCCAGGAGAATGACAACCCGACACTCTTCCGGGTCGTGAGGGACGTGGCCCAGAAGGCGAGCATCCCGATGCCGAAGGTGGGCATAGTCGATTCTCCGCAGCCGAACGCCTTTGCGACCGGCAGGGGGCCCAGCAAAGCGGTCGTGTGTGCCACGTCGTCGATCCTGCAGACGCTGACCCCGGACGAACTCGAGGTGGTGATAGGCCATGAAATCGGGCACGTCGTCCACCGCGACGTCCTGATGTCGAGCGTAGCCGCGACGATGGCTGGAGCGATATCTTACATCGGAACCTTTGCGCTCTATTCTGTCATGCTCGGGGGCGGGAGCAGCAAGAACAAGAACTCGCCGATTGTTCTCCTGGTTGCGGCGATTCTGGTGCCGCTCGGGGCGACGTTCGTCAAGCTGGGAATAAGTAGGGACGATGAATACAACGCAGATGAGTATGGAGCGAAGCTGACGAGGAATCCGGGAGGGCTGATCACTGCTTTAGAGAAGATTTCCAGTAAGGCCCAGACCAGGCCTGTCTCGAACAGATTCGCCAAGGGGCCGTCTCCCGCAACGTCATCGCTGTGGATAGTTAACCCGTTCAAGGGCAGCTCGATGCTCGAGCTCTTCTCGACACACCCCTCAATGCCTCACAGAGTGGCGAGGCTGAAGAAGATAGCGAGAGATATGAACCTCTACGTGCCCTAGCCGAAGACCAGTTTCACCAGTGCCAACAGAGCCCCGAGCTCAAGCACTTCATCTCTGGATTCAGGCGCTTCACTCTTCGTTTCCTTGAGCGCCTGCGCTGTAGGCATTTGTTGCGATGCGCTCGGGAACATGCTTGTCGGGAAGAGCGGCGCACTGAAAGAGGGTTGAGAAGGCGGGAGTGGGGGCATCGATGTGGGTGCAACAGTTCGTGGTGCGACGGGCGTGGAAACTGTCCCCCAAACGGGAGCGCGCTCGGGAATTGTTTCCATGACGGGAGCGGGCTCCACGACGGGAGCAGACTCGCGGATGGGCTCAGGAGCCTGCTGTCCTGAACCTGTCGGAGCGCCCTGGGGACGCGGCCGGGGTGACGAAAGCAAAGCCGGGAATAGCAGGAAGAAACCGAAGAGAGCAATGAGGAACTCGCCTAAACCGATTCCCAGCAGAATCAGGAGGATGGAGAAAATCAGCAGGCTCCGGTTCATCGCTACCTCTGGGAGAAGACGTGCCTCGTCGTATTAAGGATTGACAATGGTGGGCCGGCCCGGAATTGAACCGGGGACCTTGGCGCGCGAGAGCGACTCTCGTGATTCGCCGTGTCAGAGCGATGTCCTAACCAAGCTAGACGACCGGCCCGTGGTTTCGCACCGCCCCCTCGACCGCCTTTTATGTTTACGCGGGGGAACCAGTGGTTCACGCTCGTTCGCGCAGTTCGCCAAGAGGGTACGATTGCTTCAGGCAGCCACCTGGATTAAATAACCAGCAGCTGACGTGCGACACGAAAGCAATGCAAGGGAGCTCCGAAGTGCCGGGTTTCTACAAGCTGCCGATGGAGGAGAGGATGAAGATTGTCAAGAAACTGACAGGCCTGTCCGACGAAGAAGCGAGGACTCTCGCGAACACGGGCGGACTTCCTAGAGACGTCGCAGACAGGATGATCGAAAACGTCGTTGGGGGGATAACCTTTCCGTTGGGAATCGCTGTCAACTTCAAGGTCAATAGGAAGGACTACCTCGTGCCCATGGCCCTCGAAGAGCCGTCCGTGGTGGCGGCCGCGAGCAATGCGGCGAAGATGGCGAGGGTGAAGGGAGGCTTCAGCGTCACCAACACCGGCCCCGTGATGATCGGGCAGATCCAGGTCGTAGGCGTTAAGGATCCCAATGAGGCAAAGTCCAGGGTGCTTGAGAAGAAGGCCGAGATCCTGAAGAAGGCTAACGATCAGGACCCCATGCTGGTGTCGCTCGGCGGAGGGGCCAACGACCTGAACGTGAAGGTCCTCTCCACCATAAAGGGGCCGATGGTCGTGCCCGAGCTCATCGTGAACACCGGAGATGCGATGGGGGCCAACGCCGTGAACACGATGGTTGAGGCGGTGGCGCCAATGGTAGAGGAAATCACCGGCGGGAGGGTCGTCCTCAGGATAATCTCCAACCTGGCCGATAGGCGTCTGGTCAGGGCGACTGCCGTCTTTGACAAAGAAGCGATTGGCGGAGAGGACGCCGTGGACGGGATCGTCTTCGCCTACGCGTTCGCAGAAGCGGACCCCTACAGATGCGCGACACACAACAAAGGGATAATGAACGGGGTCATCGCCGTCGGGATAGCCTGCGGGCAGGACATCAGGGCCCTTGAGGCAGGGGCGCACAGCTACGCATCCCGGAGCGGGAAGTACAAGCCACTCACCACTTGGGAGAAGGATGCCAACGGCGACCTGGTAGGGAGGCTCGAGATGCCCATGGCCGTGGGGTTGGTCGGCGGAGCTGCAAAGACGCACCCGGCAGCGAGGGCCGCAATCAAGATCCTGGGAGTCAAGACCGCGACGGAGCTAGCTGAGGTGATGGCGGCAGTGGGGCTCGCGCAGAACTTCGCGGCTCTCAGGGCGCTCGCGACGGAGGGCATCCAAAGAGGGCACATGAAACTGCACGCGAGAAACATCGCGGTCTCAGCCGGGGCGACAGGAAAGATGGTAGACCTTGTGGCAAGGAAGATGGTGGAGGAGAGGAAGATCAGGTTCGACAGGGCGAAGGAGCTCATCGACGAGCTCTCCAAGTCGTAGCGTGGGGCAGCCCGCACACCCGACATCTTGCCGAGACCGCTAGAGTCACGCATTGTTGTCGAGGCGCTTTCAGCCTTGGAGGCATCGACAGCGGCGATGCACACCGTGTGCTACGTCTGCGGAGGGATGCGCAAGACTGTGTACAACGCTAGCCCCCGGCCATCGGTATCCTCACGCCTCTGTCCCTAGCAGTCCGGAGCGCATCTTCGTATCCCGCATCGGCATGTCTCGCCACGCCGAGGCCAGGGTCGTTCGTGAGCGCGGTTTCGATTCGCTCGTCGGCTTCCTTTGACCCGTCGGCAAGGACCGCAAGTCCTGCGTGAATCGAATAGCCGATGCCGACTCCCCCGCCGTGGTGGACGGAGACCCAGGAAGCCCCCGAGACCGCGTTGAGGAGCGCGTTGAGGATCGGCCAGTCGGCGATAGCATCGGACCCGTCCTTCATTCCTTCAGTCTCCCTGTAGGGCGAGGCCACCGAACCGGAATCGAGATGGTCGCGCCCGATTATGATCGGCGCGGAGATGGTCCCGTCGCGGACCATTCTGTTGATGACTTTGCCGAACCTCGCCCGCTCCCCGTATCCCAGCCAGCAGACCCGCGCGGGGAGGCCTTGGAACTGGACTCTCTCGTGCGCCTTCCTGATCCATCTGACCAGTGAAGGATTGTCCCCGAACTCCTTCACGATAGCCTCGTCTGTCGCATAGATGTCCTCCGGCCTGCCTGAAAGGGCGACCCACCGGAATGGGCCTCTTCCCTCGCAGAAGAGCGGCCTGATGTACTCCGGCACGTAGCCGGGAATCTTGAACGCGTCTGCTACCCCTGCATCCTTCGCCATCTTCCGGATGTTGTTGCCGTATTCGAAGGCGATGGCCCCTCCACGTTGGAACTCGAGCATCGCGGTGACGTGTTTTGCAATCGACGCCATGGAGCGCTTCAGATATGCCTCAGGGTCAGACCCCCGCAGTGCTGAAGCGTCCGTAACGCTCAGGCCTTCGGGAATGTAGCCTGCCAGCGGGTCGTGCGCCGCAGTCTGGTCAGTTATCACGTCAGGCCTGAACCCCGACTTCGCGAGTTCCGGCAGGACCTCGGCGGAGTTGCCGAGCAGGGCCACGGAGATGGCCCTTCCCTCCTCTGCCGCGCTCCCCACCACGTCAAGGGCCTCACGGGCGCTCTCCACGACCATGTCGCAGTAGCCCTTGTCGAGCCGCCTCTGAATCGCCCGCCGGTCGACTTCGACGACCAACGCGACCCCGTCGTTCATCGTGACGGCGAGCGGCTGGGCGCCCCCCATCTCTCCGAGTCCTGAGGTCAGTACTGTCCTTCCCTTCAGCGAGCCACCAAAGTACTTCGAGGCAACGGCCGCGAGAGTCTCATAGGTACCTTGGAGTATCCCTTGGGTGCCAATGTACATCCAGCTCCCCGCAGTCATCTGCCCATACATCGTGAGCCCCCTCTCCTCCAGTTCCCTGAAGTAGGACCAGTCGGCCCACTTCGGCACGATCATCGCGTTGGAGATGAGCACTCTCGGAGCCCTCTCGCTCGTCTTGAACACCGCAACGGGTTTGCCTGATTGGATGAGCAGCGTCTCATCGTTGGCCAGAGCCTTCAGTGACTTCACGATTGCTTCATAGGCGGGCCAGCTTCGCGCAGCCCTCCCCGTTCCACCGTATACTATCAGTCTCTCCGGGTCCTTGGCAACCTCTGGGTCGAGGTTGTTCATCAGCATCCGGAGCGCAGCCTCTTGGTGCCAGCTCCTGCACGATATCTCGTTGCCCCTCGGTGCCCTGATGACGTGCTTCTGCACGAAGGTTGCGGGGGGTGACTCTCGATTTAAGAGTTCAGCTCGGGCCGTCACGGCACCTGTGAGCTTACGACGATTGGGGGCGTCGCCGGCTAGTGAGGAAGGGGTTGCGTCTAAGCAGCTGGAAGTGGGCATCCTTAATATTCGGAGGGCCCAAAAACCTGGGCGTTCATGCAGACCGGCCCTGACGTGCTCTCAAGATTGAGTTCCGATATTGACCGCGATGCAGATAAGGTCCAGGACTTTTTTGTAAGGATGCTGAGAGTAAACGCGGTCAATCCCAGAATGGGCGGGCCGGGCGAGATTGACCGAGCGAACTTCATCCAGTCTTTTCTCGAAGGCGAGGGATTCGAGGTGTCAAGGGTCGATGCATCTGACAGCGGATACAAACGCGGAATCAGGCCGAACATCTGCGTGAAGCTGGAAGGACTAAACAAGAGCAAGACACTCTGGTTCCTTGCTCATATGGACACCGTTCCGGAAGGAAGCTTGGAACTGTGGAACAGCGACCCATTTGAGCCAAAAATCGAAGACGGTAAGATCTTTGCGAGGGGCGCAGAGGACAACGGCCAGTCGCTTGTTTCAAGCATCTTTGCTCTCAGAGAATTGAAGTCGCTCGGCGCAAGACTTCCTTTCAATGTGGGCGCTTGGTTTGTTGCCGACGAGGAGTGCGGGAGCAACTACGGCGTAAAGTATCTCCTGGAGCACTCTTCCTTCAACCAGGGCGACCTCATCGTCGTTCCTGACGCCGGAAGCCCGAACGGGACCGACGTCGAGATAGCTGAAAAGAACCTACTGTGGTTCAAAATAACCACTAGAGGAAAGCAGGTTCACGCAAGTCTTCCCGCAAAGGGCAAGAATGCTCACAGGCTTGGCATGAAGCTCGCGCTTGCCCTTGACGAGAGCCTACACCGGCAGTACTCCAAGCGCAATGATCTCTTCGATGACCCGTCCTCGACGTTCGAACCTACAAAGGTGGATCCCAACGTTCCGAACGTGAACACGATTCCAGGCCTTGATACGTTCTACTTTGATTGCAGGGTTCTGCCTGAATACTCTCTCGATTCGGTCTTGTCAGACGTAAGTTCGTCACTGCGCGATTTCAAATCGGAGTATGGTGCAGACGTGTCTCTTGAAATCATCCAGCGAGACGACGCCGGCCCCGCGACCTCTCCGACGAGCGAAGTTGCGAAGCTCATGGGGAAGGCGATTGCCCGCATGACGAGCAAGCAGCCCAAGTTCGTTGGAATCGGGCTTCGGACAGTCGGTAACTTCTTCAGGGAAAGGGATATTCCGACCGTGGTGTGGAGCACCGTGGACGATGTACCGCACGAGCCCAACGAGTACTCACGGATTGCGAATCTGATTTCCGACACAAAGGTGTTCGCCGCCATGCCCCTCCTCGCCGATTCACGTTGAGTGAGAAAGGGACAGAGATCGACTCCTCTGCCCGAGGGATTTCGTTGTACCGTTGCCTTGCGCCGCCACCATGTTTGGTTCTCGGTGCTTTATTCGATGAAGCCCTGAGTGCAGTCGAAAACCTTCCCCTGTGCCTGCCAACGCAGAAGGACGTGTGGCGGGGCGCACAAGGCAGAAATAGAGTGGGGAGCGGTTAGGAGGATCAAGATGAGCATCTCTGAGGTCACGAGAACAATGCGGAAGGAGGACGTGAAAGAGGTCGCCCTGCAGTTCACAGATCTGTCCGGCATCCTGCACTCTCTATGGGTGCCTTCTGGTCTGTTGCCTAAGGTAGCCGCTGAAGGCATCCACGTGGACGGTTCCTCCGTGGACATGGTGGACATAAGCGAGAGCGACTTGAAGTTGGTGCCACGGCTGGAAACGTTTGTGGTCCTGCCGCCCAGTCTGTTTGCGCAGAGAGTAGCAAGAGTACTCTGTGACATCTGCCAGCCGGAGTCTGAAAGACCTTTCGAACTTGACCCAAGGTTCGTACTCAAGAGAGTCATAGACGAGTCCAGGGGGACCCTCGGAAGGTCGGTCAAGTACGACACGTGCAGCGAAATTGAGTACTTCCTGTTCAAGAGAGATGATGCCGGGAACCTGAAGAGGTATGACGAGGGAGGCTACCTGGCCAGCCCGCCTGCTGACCTAGGCATTGACACAAGGTTGGAGATCACTGACAACCTCAGAAGCGCGGGAGTCGTCGTCGAGAAGCATCATCACGAAGTACCTCCCGGGAAATACGAGTTGAACCTGACCTATTCTGATGCTCTGAGCATGGCCGACACCATTTACCTGGTCAAGTTCATAGTAAAGATGACCGCAGCGCGAAAAGGGCTTATCGCGTCATTCATGCCAAAACCCTTCCAAGACGGGTATGGAGCCGGACTGCACACTCACGTCAGTCTCATAGATGAAGGGAAGAAACGGAACCTGTTCTACGACCCTGGGGGAGTTTACGGAATCAGTGAGGTGGCCTTGCACTTCCTTGCGGGCATCCTGACCCATGCGAAGGCCCTGGCCGCCCTGACCAACCCTTCCGTCAATTCCTACAAGAGGCTGGTGCCCGGCTGGGAAGCTCCTGTTTACCTTTCATGGGCCAAGTACAATCGGTCTGTTCTGATCAGGGTTCCGCCTGGGAAGGAGATGAGAACCAGACTGGAGTACAGACCCTCCGACGGAACATGCAACTTCTACCTTGCGTTTGCCGGCATCCTAGCGGCAGGACTGGACGGAATCAGAAGGAAAGTGGAGCCCCCGGAACCCGTGGAAGAGGACATCTACGCGATGAGTGGGAAACAGAGGACAGCGAGAGGCATCGAGGTGCTTCCGGAGAACCTGGGAGAGGCGCTGAACGAGTTCTCCAAGGACAGGTATCTTCTGGAGAAGCTGGGAAGAGCGTTCTCCGACAGGTTCCTTCAGATTCGGGCCAAGGAATGGAAGGACTTCAATCGCACGGTGCACGAGTGGGAAAGGAAGAAGTACCTAGAACTCTAGCCAAAGAGAGGTGTACGATACATGCCGATCAAAGCTGACTACGCGATAGTCCATGCGGACGAACTCGTTACGCTGGCGGGGAAGAGTGACCGGCCCCAAGTCAGAGAGGGAATGAGGGACCTTGGAATCGTCAGGGACGGAGCGGTCGCGGTCAAAGACGGGAGGATAGCAGCAGTAGGGACGACCAGGAAGGTCTTGGACAGGCTAGAGAAGGGAATTGAGACCATCGACGCAAGCGGGAGGCTGGTCACTCCCGGGCTCATAGATCCGCACGTGCATCTGGTATTCGCCGGCTCTAGGGAAGACGAACTCGAGGCGATGGCCGTGAAGGGAATCCCATACCTGAAGATCAAGGCAGAGGGAGGTGGGATGCCCACAACTCTGAAGATGACGGGTGATGCTTCGACGGAGGAACTGGTCAAGCGGACGACCCAGAGGCTCGATACGATGCTGATTCACGGCACAACGACGATTGAAGCAAAAAGCGGATACGAGATGACACTAAGGGGGGAGATAAGACAGCTGGAGATAATCCAGGCCCTTAGGGAGTCCCACCCTGTTGGTCTGGTCCCGACTTTCCTGGCACAGGGGATTCCTCGAGGATACGAGAATAGAGTGGATGAGCTGACGGAAGAGATAGCCAGGAAATGGATTCCGGAGATCGCGAGGAGGGGGCTGGCGGAGTACTGCGATGTGTTCTGCGAGAATGGATACTTCGACCTGGAACAGAGCAGACGGATACTGAAGACCGGCAGGAGCCACGGCATGAAACTCAGGATCCATGCGGACTGGCTCGCGCACAGTGGAGGAGCAAGACTGGGTGCAGAGCTGGGCGTGATCTCCGCTGACCACCTCATCTTCACTCCTGGAAAGGAGATCAGAGAACTGGTGAGAAAGGGGATAATGGGGACTCTGCTGCCGACCACGCCCTTCTGCTACCTAGGGACCTATGCCAGAGCGAGAGAGATCATTGACTGGGGGTTGCCTGTCGCGCTGGGGACTGACCTGAGCGCGGCAGACATGTGCGAATCGATGCAGATGATGATGACCATCGCAGTTCTGCAGATGAAGATGACCACCGAGGAAGCCCTGGTGGCGTCGACGATCAACGCCGCCCATTCAATACAGAGAGCGTGGGAAGTAGGAAGCCTAGAGAAGGGAAAGAAGGCAGACCTCGTCATATTTGATGCCCCAAACCACAAGCACTTTTCCTACCACTACGGTGTCAACTTGGCAGAGAAGGTCTTCAAGAACGGAAAGCTGGTTGCAGAAAGAGGAAGAAGAGTGGGCTAGGGACCACGTTACATGGGACGAACCGAGGCTAGAGAAACTTCCCGGCTGTAATCCCCTGAGACAGAATGAAGCGCCACGCTAGTCGACCAAACGGAGCATTCCTTTCGGACGCATTCTCCTGGGAGCTGTTATCTCAGAGTCCCTACTGCCTTCTCGACGGCAACCTGGATTTGGCCGGACCTCACAACTTCTGACAGTCTGGCAATGTCGGGGTACAAAGGCCTATCCTCTTCGAGATGGCTCGCATACTTCCTCACGACGTTATGCGCTGCTTGAGTTCCTTTGCCCGGTCTCAAAGGCTTTCTGAAGTCCAGGGCTTGAGCGGCAGCCATCAGTTCGACGGCGATTATCGCACTAGAGTTCTTCAAAATCTGCTTTGTCTTGATGGCAGTTGTCATCGCCATGCTCACGAAGTCTTCCTGATCGGCAGCAGTAGGTATCGAGCCTGTCGCGGCAGGCGTCGACAGGACCCTGTTTTCACATACGAGGGACGCTGCCGTGTACTGGGCGAGCATCATGCCTGAGAACATCCCCGCTCCTTTTGTCAGGAAAGCTGGAAGGCCCATGCTCAGGTTGGGATTCACGAGTCTGTTCATCCTCCTCTCCGAAAGCGCGCCGATTGTTGTAAGCGCGATTCCGACAAATTCAAGGGCAAAGGCCAGTGGGGTGCCCTGGAAGTTCGCGCCTGTGAGGCAGGTTCCTCCATCGTCTGGGAAGAAGAGCGGGTTATCGCCGACACCATTGACCTCTGTTTCGAACATTCTCCTAGCGAATTTCAATGTGTCCTTCGCCGCGCCGACGACTTGAGGAGTGCTCCTCAGACTGTAGGATTCCTGGACCTTCTGCGGCTTCCGCGCCAGTATCTCGCTCCCATCTACCATCTTCCTTATGTTCTCGGCGCACTGGATGGCACCTTCATAGCCTCTCACCTTGTGAACTCTTTCGTCAAATGCAAGCATGTTCGGCAGAAGAGCTTCCAGCGTCATCGCAGCTGCAATCTCGGAGGCCTTCACCAGAATGTCCGCGTCGTAGACCTGCAGGCATCCCATTCCTGCCACCAGGTTTGAGCCATTTATCACGGCGAGTCCGTCCCTCGCTTCCAGGACGACCGTCTTGATTCCCGCTTTGTCCATCGCCTCCTTTCCTTTCATTCTATTGCCGTGGTAGAATGCCTCCCCTTCTCCCATTAGCACAAGCGCCCCTTGCCCCAAGGGGGACAAATCCCCACTTGCTCCCACCGAGCCCTTCTGGCACATCACTGGAGTAACGCCTTTGTTCAGCATTTCGACCAAGGTCTCAACCAGGACGGGTCTCAGTCCGGAGTAACCTTTTGCTAACACGTTTGTCCTTGTTAGCCAGGCAGCTCTTGCATCATCAACAGCGACAGGGTCGCCCCAGCCGGCTGCATGGCTGTAGACGATGTACTTCTGGAAGTCCTTGAGCTGCTCAGGAGTCAGGAGCACGTTTGATAGCTCGCCTATGCCAGTGGAGACCCCGTAGATCCTTTCTTTCTTGGCGATGAGCTTCTCGACTATCGCCCTAGACGCCTTCATTCTTGCAATCGCTTCTCTGGACAACTCGACCCTCGCGTCGTTTCTCGCGACTCCCACGACGTCTTCGATTGTTAGGTCGCTGCCATCAATTGTCAGCACTGATTTGTTCGCCTCCAATGACCTATCAAACCAGTTCGGTTGAGCCCGCTATCATAAATCCTTCGATTCATCCTTTCCCCCCTCATATCATGGTCGTATCTTCGGGGCAAAGGTCTCTTGCAGGTCAATGCCAGTGGTTGCGGCCTTGTCGGGGGCCTCGATGCCTCTCGGGCGGAAGGAGAGCGCCCCTCAAGAGTGATGACCATTTGAATAGAGCTCCCCTTACTTCGGGTTAATATTCTCGATAGAGGGCTACGGAGCAGCCTGTATTACTGATTTGACAAGAATTGTGAGTTTCTGATTGATGGCCGTCCTCCGGGTTAGCCGTGTTCGGTGCAGCGTCAGCGGGTCGGTCAGCCTCCCGACGGCACCGGCCCAGGGACTCGACGGGTGGCGTTATCAGAAGTGACCTCAACGCTAATCTGATAGAGGTGGAAGACGCTTGGTGGATGCCTGGCTCCAGGAGTTGCAGACTCGGCGTTTCCTTCGGCCCTGAGTCGAACCTCTATTCGTTCCCACGAGGTCACCCGATGAGCAAGGCGAGGAGCCAGCTCTTCGAAGCCTCCATCAGGGAGCTAGCACAATCGAGCGGGAAGGAGAAGGTGACAATTGTCAGCCCGGTCCGGGCGACAGAACAGGACGTCCTCCTCTTCCACACGAGGGCCTACGTGGATTTCGTCAGGGAATCATCCGAGATCGGGTCTGGCTACCTTGACTACGGGGACACGCCCTCGTTCAAGGGGGTCTTCGAGGCTTCGCTCTTTCCGGTGGGAAGCACCCTGAACGGATTGGAACTCGTCCTGAAGGGAGATTTCGACCACTTCTTCAACCCCATTGGGGGCCTTCACCACGCGCGGAGAGACAGGGCGGGAGGGTTCTGCGTGTTCAACGACGCCGCGATTGCAATCTGCAATCTCCTTGAGAAAGGGACGGGCCGGATAGCCTACGTTGACATCGACGCGCACCACGGCGACGGGGTATTCTACGCGTTCGAGTCCGACCCTAGGGTGATCATCGGAGACATTCATGAAGACGGACGGTTCCTCTACCCTGGAACGGGAAGCGAGTCTGAGACAGGAACCGGAAAGGCCGAAGGGACTAAGCTGAACGTCCCCATGCCGCCCAGGGCTGGCGACGAGGAGTTCAGGCGGGCATTCGACCGGGTCGAGGCCTTCGTTAGGGGCTTTGAGCCCGAGTTCATCCTGTTTCAGTGCGGTGCTGATAGCCTTGAAGGAGACCCGATAACCCAGCTAGGATACACTGCGGCGGCCCACGCCTACGCAACTGCGAAGCTTCATGACCTCGCGCACGAGGTGTGCGGTGGCCGGATCCTGGCCATGGGAGGAGGGGGGTACAACCCCTCGAACGTATCCGCAGCCTGGACAGCAGTCGCCAAGGGTTTGGCAGGGATCGGCTCCGCTAAGCCGACATGAGGTGACAGGTCCGTGAACCCGCACAGGGATTCGATTCTGTTCATTGAAGTATACGGTCGCCGGAAATTCATGCCCTCGGGTTCAAATCGGTAACGAGTTCTTGCGCAAGTGTCAGCCTCGAAGCGATTCCCCGGCTCATTTGAATATGAATCCGCAGAATTGACAGAAGACCGAACCGTGTTCGTTCAGGGCGTTGCAGCTGGGGCAGTGATATGATATGACGCTGTAGCTCTCGGGAGGACGATGTGGCTTCTCCTCTGGTGAGTAGGGGATTGATACGAGGCATTCCGTGTGCTCGACGTTCGGATGCTTCTCAATCACCTCGTAGATGGTCGCTGAGAGTTCGTCCATGTCCTTCGCTGCTATTGCCAGAACGGCATCATATCTTCCGAAGACGCTGTTCGCCATCTTCACTCCGCGAATCTTCCTGGAGCCTACTATTTCGTGTGAGGTGCCTGGTTTCATTCGCACCAGGACGTACGCCACTACAGGCAAACCGCTTCACTCTCTGGGCTGAGACAGCACCAAGGAGGTTTCGGTGTGGACTACATGGGGCACTTTCTCAATCACCCTGTAGATGAGATTCCCCAGCTGTTCCAGGTCGGGGGCCTCGACCGTGACGATGGCGTCGAACCGCCCGTAGACCGAATCCACCTGGGTCACACCTTCGACCTTTGCAACCTTGCGAAGATATGTGAGTACCTCTTCAGAAGTTCCCGGTTTGGTCACCAAGAAAACGTATGCCTTCAATTTCGACAAAGCTTACTCCCGAGTCCCCTATATGTGTTGGGAAGGCAGGCGCCCTGCGTGCACGCGAGACTGCGTGGGCTTCCTGACCTTCACTTCAACGCTGAAAGGGGCACTAATCCATCCTCCCTCATTGGCTTGCCGGAAAGGCCGTAGTCGTTGAGCGTCGACGAGAAGACCGCCCTGCCCCCCGAGAGGTCCTCGTAGCACAGTTCGTAGTACCTCGTCTTGTCAAGTCTTCCTTGCTTGCGGTAGAAGTGTTTCACAAATATTTCCGCTTGACGATTGTCCCCAATCTCGAGGACTAGAAGATTCAGAGCGCTGTTCGTCTCTGTGCAATCCTCGAGGTCCGTTGAGGCGGCGGTCAGCCCCCTCTGCACAGCGTACTTCAGAGCCAGCTCGCTGTCCGTTATTCTACTTAGGTCACCGGCAAAATGGAGCCTTTCTGCTAGTTTATCCTTGTACAGAGCGCCATTGTGCGCAAGCAGAATCAGGCCGTTGTTGGTCTCAGCGAGGAACGGGTGCGAGAATCTTACCCCGATTGGATTCCCTGGCGTCGCATGTCTGGCGTGATAGATCGCGAATATCTCCCCGTCAGTGGGCGGCAATGCCATGTCTTCTCTGAAGATAGGTCGGCCGGATCTATGATAGGTCAACCCGCGTTTCGAGTACACCGCGAAGCCCCAGCCGTCGTCGTGAAAGGCGTCTTTCAAAGGCACTTTTTCTGCAACGGTGTCTTTCTTGGCGGCTCCACTGAGAGCACTCACAAGCCGCGCGAGATCTTCCCTAGAACCCCCGGCGTAAGCGAACATCCTACACATCGCGATTTCACGGGTCGGTCTGACTGGGGTATAATTAACCTCCTTTTCACCTGAGCTGCGTCCTCAGCCGCACACGCGACTGATGTCGAAGCTCCAGTCTTCGGCTGGCGGAGTATGGACCGGATACAGAGTGTCGGACGGCCAGATGTCTTACAGTAGCGGAATATCACTGACAAACGGGGAGACCACGTCTCTCTTCATCCTTGCTAAGGTCGGTTGAGGTGCTCCGCGCGCGCAAACTCCCGGGTATGCCACAAGTCCCCAAGGTAACACTTGTATCAGACGTAACAGGTTCTAGCTCCTGTAGCCGGTCAGGATTTCAAGTCCTAGTCATAGGAAGTGTTACAATGGTTACATCTGTTAGAGGTCCGGTGGATAGTTAGGCAAAAAAAGAGCAGGGGGCTGTCCTGCCTACCTACCAGATAGTAGGTAGCCCCTGAATCCAGTTCATTGTTTCGCCGACGCTACTCGCCATGTAGAACTCGAAGTCGTTCCAGCGCTCAAGGCCGCTTTGGTAGATGAAGTCCCTCACCGTCTCGGCGTTGGGGGCTTCGATGACCCAGAGTACTTTGTGCCCGGGGTCAAGGTGGAGGATGGTTTCTGGCTTGATTCTGAGCTTCTTCATCGCTGTCTGCATGTCCTTTTCCATGTTCTTGTTCTCTTCTCTTATGGTCTTGTTCGCTGACGGGCAGCTCATCGGTGAATGGTTCGATATGACTACGTATTTTGGCATATTCGTCTCTTCGAGCCCTAACCCGTTAGGGCCGACTAGTTAAGGGTTTGGAGCGTGCGCAGCATCGTAAAGGCCTGGAAGACGCATATGGATTCGTTCTTCGGAAGTGGGGGGGGCTATGATCCCGAGTCCCTCGTGTATGCGAATTATTCTCTCCATCTACACACTCTGAGCTACAAACCGATGCATTAGGCCACCCCACCTTCTATTCTCGTACTCACTCAAGTCTCTCCACATACATACAGATGCGCCCTCCTTAGTAGGCTGATCTGTCTCCTGTTAACTGCTGTAATTTTTTTCAGAATTTTTTACAGCAATTAATCCTACTACCCCCGAGAGAGAGAGAGCGAACCAAGTGCGGTCGTCGGGATTTGAACCCGGGTTACTACCAAGATTTCGATAAGCTCAACGCTTTGGACTCAGCAAGATGTGCGGGGGGGCGGGACTCTAGCACAATTCATCGTGCGGAAAGACTTCAGAAGCTCACTGCGCTGGTCAAGGACTGATTAATAGTTCCCGTTCCTTAACGGCTTGTCGATGGATTACGGAACTCTCTCCCGGCATGTCCTCGATGTATCCCTTGGCGTTCAGGAAGGCGAAAGAATCTGGATAAATGGCTGGGACCACACGACCCGGCTGGTTTCCAACCTCGCCCAAGAATGCCGGGAGCGAGGATGCAAGGTTACGACCAGCCTTCAATCGGAAGCTTCGTGGCTCCGTTCGCTGAAAAGTGGCCCTACATCGAGCCTGGAGAACCTGTCGCCAGACCAGAGGACCCTGCTAGAGGAGATTGACTCGTACATCTTTACACTTGGGCCTAGGCACACGATAGACTGGAGAGAAGTCCCACAGGAACGGCGGAGTCTTGCAACCATCTGGTTACTTGAGGAGAACAAGCTAGTCAGAAGGTGGAGGGCCATCGCTTCTAGGCGGAGAATAAAGATGCTCGGCATCGAAGCCACTCTTGCAACGAAGGAACGGGCGAACTCGCTCGGTCTAGATTTCGCCCCATATGAGAAATCGATGTACAAAGGTTGTTTGGCGGATTCATATCTGATGGCTCAGCAAGCGAAGAGACTTGCCTCGATTCTGGGTAAAGTAGCATCTGTCAGAGTCACATCTTCCAAGGGGACTGACTTGCGGTTCAATCTGGACGCCAGACCAGTCGAACTGTCACATGGGCTCGTAACTGAAGAGGAAATCAAAAGTGCGCGGCCAGTGTTTCTTCCGGCCGGTTCAGTAGGAGCAACTGTTGACGAGGAAAGCGCGGCGGGGGCCATCGTCTACGACCACCCCATTCGGAGGTGGAACGGAACGATAGAGGGACTGAGGTTCCACGTCAGCGAGGGAAGAATCACACGCTGGGAAGCGTCCAGTGGTTCAAGTGCCTTCAAAGAATACCTTGACAGCGAGGAGATGGATGGAGACCGCTTCGCCTTCGTTGGTTTCGGGCTCAATCCCGAACTGAGTTTGGGTTACACTCAGGATGACAAGGTCCTTGGCGCAGTAGAATTGAATTTCGGAGAGAGCGTAAGCAGAGGAGGAAAGAATAGGGGCAGCAGGAACTTCTGGGGGGCGATTTCAAGTGCTAACGTGACTGTGGATGGCCAGAGAATCATGAAGGCAGGCAAGCTACTTGTCTAGCGTTCAGACGCTTCTAGCACAATAAAATGCGTGGGGTGGGACTCTGACACAGCATG
>Ga0181533_1002517_pt1 | contig 21334 bp, 23 predicted proteins | sample PEATcosm2014_Bin_45_FD_119772 | JGI IMG/M metagenome (GOLD analysis project Ga0181533, IMG submission 119772) | Peatland microbial communities from MTU Mesocosm Facility, Houghton, MI, USA - PEATcosm2014_Bin11_60_metaG | ecosystem: Environmental > Terrestrial > Soil > Wetlands > Peat | place...
AGTTCATCAAAGTACGGCATAAAGATGTTATAAGTTGCGATCAAGCCGCTCAGGCAAGAGGCATTAAGCTCAAGCAGGAGCTCAAAACTATTTTGCTGCATTTTAATGAAATAAAAGTTGCCGTTCATATTAGGGGATGCGATAAGGTTAATTTCAGAAGTATAAAGAAACTATTCAAATGCAGAAATATTAAATTTCTTTCCCAAGACAAACTTCTCCTCTATAATTTATCACCGGGTAAAATTAACCCGTGGAATATCGACTTTTGCGAATATCATCTGGTTTGTCTATTAGTACTGAGCAATAGCTTTGTAGCGACGAACAATTCAAAACTTAGCGAAGGCATAATCTTCAGGCCCCACTTACTGTTGGGTCTTCCAAATCTAATCATAGGAAAGTTTGCATATGAAAGAAAGAAGGCTTCCAATTAACGTTGTTTTAATCGCAGATAAGATCGATAACTTTCAAAATATAGATATATCGAGCAATAATTTGGAATTGATTGAAGAGGATTATTTCAATGAAATATCTACAGCTTTGCAGTCGATGTGTAGACGTGTATATTTCTATGAAAGTCCAAAAGATTTTTTGGGTAACATAAGAAAACATAAGAAGGATGTGATTTTCTCGATTTGGTCGGGAAAAGCATCAAAGAATCGAAGGGCTCTAATACCCTCAATTTGCGAAGCTTACGGCATCCCTTATATCGGTTCGGACACTTACACGAATATATTGTGTCAAGATAAGGCAATGACCAAGGATTTTTGCAAAAAAATTGGCATTAATACACCAGAGTACGTGCTATACAATGAGAGAACCGACCCCAAAATCATTAAAACGTTACGTCTACCAGTTGTTGTGAAACCAAACTTTGAAGGGGGGTCTATAGGCATTGCTAGTACAAATCTAATTCAGGATTATGAGGCAGCTACTATCCTTTGTCGTAATCTGTATTCGATTTACAAGCAAAACATAATGGTGGAAGAGTTTATACCTGGCCGCGAAATAAGCTTGATATTGTTCGGGTCAAAAGGCCAGTTGAAGCTGCTTGAAGCAATGGAAATTGTTGTTGAAGGCGAGGGGAATAGCCTGATTAACAGGCTTTACAGTTATGAAATAAAGAAATCTCATTTACTCATTTCAAAAAATATTCGAGTGACTGATTCACTTCCCCAAGAGATATTTGACGATGCCAGAAAGATTTTTAAATTGTTAGATAAAGTGGAAACATTAAGAATAGATGGGCGCTTTGACGGGCACCATTTCCATCTAATCGAGTTGACGCCTGATATCCATTATGGCGCAAACTGCACCTTTGCAGGGGCCTTCTTAGCTAAGGGGATAAGTTATAATGCTATGATCAGAATGATAATATTAAACACGCTGGAGGCTGATCCGGCCTTCGCAATTCAATCTTAGCTGGTCAGATTGCAGCAGGTGCTTATAGATAGGTAGTGGGTGCTCAATAGTCCTTACTGATTTCGAAATGCCAGTATGAGATAAAGCACGGCTCAAAATCGTACCTCAATACAAAATCATACTCACTTTCAACTGCTCGTTCCGGGTAAAATCTTGACTCCCAAGATTCATCATAACTATCGTACTTTTTAAGTTGATCATGAATATTTTTCGCCTTGTTGATGAATTTTTCAGCCAAATTATGTTCACCCGAGGCTTTATAGTAATACCAAATATTAAAATAAGCAACTCTATGCATGACCAAATCGGGCTGCTTCTCAAGCAGAGTGAGGATTATTTCCACTGTGGCATCGGATTTCTCATCCTCCCGATTAAAGGAATAAAAAATAAGCAGGTTGATATATATGCTTAATTTATCAAATGACATTATTGCAGTTTCTCGTGCTCTCTTGAGTAATGCTTCGACTTCATGATCCAATAATCCTTGGTATATCCTGATTGCCGCCTTATCGTTAAATATGATATGCCGCTCCAAAGTATTGTCCAAGAGGATAGACTCAGCCATATTGATTGAAATCAGAGCCTCTTCTAAGTTGCCTGACCAAGCATGCATTAATGCTAAGGTGATTAGAGAGTGTCCTTCCTGTATATTTAAACCCCGATCCCTGAAGAAAACGACGCTTTGTGAGACATACTTTAAACCGTCGGCAAGAGATAGTATAATTTCCGCGTTTCTCAGAAAATAGCCATATTCAAGGTATTCCCGGTATTTAGGATTACCATTAATATCATCAAACAATGCGATACAATTCTCAATCATTAATACTGATCGACTGCTGATGAACATGATCAATTTAAGGGTTAATTCAAGGCGCGGAGGAACCTGCATGGTCGTTAGGATGCTATTGATGTATTTGATTGCATCATCATGCTTATCGAGGCGATCCAGTAATGCTGCTTTATATGCGATAAATCGGCTTGACTTATTTCGTATTTTCTCCAGGACAGAATAGGCACTGTCGAAAATTCCGAGATAATAATAAATATCAATTATGGAAAAGTTTATCTCATCAATTAAATCATAATTGCCTTCACTTTCGATTATAGATTCTCTTAGTGATTCTATGTAGTCAATGGCCGTGTCAGGATATATGCTTTGTATCGCAATGCTTCTAATTTCAGGTAGCAGAGAGAAAAGAGCTTTAGGCTGAGAATAGCAATAGAAATGAAATAAGTAGGAAAGAATCTTCTCTTTAGAAAGTTTCGAGAACTCCTGATTGTTTAAAAGCCTTTCATAATATGAAATCCATGCTTTAAAAGAAATTGCCAAGAACTTAATAAAAGTATCATCAGTCAAAACTTCCTGGCTGATAGAGTCATGCGATATTGAAATGATGCTATTTTGTTTAAAAATTAGCTGCTCTTTGATTAGGGAATCCAGTACGAGATCAAGATCAAATACCACATCAGCCAGTACGGGGACTTTATATAGAGAAGCCAAGTTATCTATAGGCACGGAAGCTTTATGGGCAATGATAGATGTCAGAATAATTTTTTCTGTTTTTTTAAGAGACTTAAGATGATGATTTGTCGGATCAAAGGTTTTCATGGTTAATCTATCAAGCATTGAATAGAAGGTGGGGTCTGCTTCCAGAGTCACCTTGATATCCACAAGTTTTCTCAGATCACCATTGAATTGTATATATGAGCTTTCGAGTAGTTTTTCTATTCCTTTCTTGTTAATTATTCTGACGTAATCTTTAAAACTCAGCTTCTCCAATTTTTTTTCTGCTATCTCGATACGGTCATCCTCAAAAAACTCTACTAATTGAACATAGTCAACACTTTTAGGGCTATTCGAGGTAAATTCAAGGATAAATAAATTTGAGGAAGTACTTTTTAGCAACTCTAGTAGGATGTTCAAAGAAGTTTTATCGATAACCTGGACATTTTCAATATTGATAATGGCCCTGTAATTTAACAGGATATATTCAATGTAAGCTTTAAGAACGAGGACTACTTCAGTGATCCCCGAATTAAATAGCCGATTGTAATCAAAATCATTCAGATGAAATATCCGGTCACGAGCTGTTTGTAATAATTTGTCAACCTTTGGGATTGAACTTATCAGTGCCTTTGAAAATATGTCATAATTCCTTTTTCTTATCTCTTTGCTTTTTTCCATGTTAAAGTAATGATCGAATGTGCAAAGACACTTGTTGTGGTCTGAGTATTCATGTATTTCCTTTGCGATCCGTTCAATGAAGAAGCCCTCTGAAACAGTGCCTGAAAAATCTTGCGCTTTGATTTTAATCCCATAGAGTGAGGGCTGCTCCTCAATGACCTTCCGAGTAAAAGCGCTTTTACCAACTCCGCTGTCTCCAGACAAAAAAATTACTTTATTTCTTTTCTCGACAGATTGAATCTGCGAAAGCAGATACTCAATATCATCCACCCTGTTTATAAAAACACTTTTGTTCACGATAATTTTTAGTTATCCTTCATTCATCTTGCATAAATAACCTCCTGGGATGTTTTTCCAATATTACTTTCCTCTGAGCTTCTTCATTTACCTGAACATATATTTGTGTTGTGGTAATGGAACTATGCCCCAAAAAAGTCTGAATGTACCTGATGTCAACACCGTTCTCAAGCAGTAATGTGGCAATTGAATGTCTAAACATGTGAGGGGTAATCCTTTCATCCATTTTAATTGCTCGTGCATATTTTCTTATCATAAATCTGACGGACTGTTCCGAAAGGCGACCCTGAAGTCTATTCACGAAAAAATACCTGGTTTTAAATATTTCACTCTTAAATAGTTCAAAATAGGCCCGAACTGCTTTTATGCTTCCTGCGTTACAAACAGGGATTATTCTCTCTTTATTCTCCTTGCCGATTACTTTTAGGCTGCCTCTAAGAAAATCGACATCATCCTTTCTGAGGTTGCAAAGCTCAGCAACCCTTACCCCAGTTGCAAAAAGCAACTCAAGGACTGCTAAATCCCTGATGGCGGCTTTAAAAGAGTAGCACTGGTCACATCGCATATCATTCTTAATATCATAAACATGTTTGAACAGCCGTATTATTTTGGGCAGAGCAATTGTCTTCGGTAATTGTTTGCCTTCTTTTATCTTGATCCGGAGTTTTCTGAAAGGATTGTTGATTATAATGTCCTCGAATTCTATGTGATTAAAAAAAGCTTTTAAGGTCGCGATCTTCCGCTTTATTGTTTTAGGTTTACTCTTGAGGGAAAGCGCTTTGATATATTCTCGCAACATATTCTTATCGATTGCTGTTACGCATATCACATGGTAGTTATTGTCGATAAAATTAATAAACTGACTCAGGTCTGTTTGATATGCTTTTAGACTTTTATCGCTTAAATTCTTCTCATATCTGCAATGATGAAGGAACTGCCGAGTAACATCTTTGACTGTAAGGATCATACCCACCCCTTTTTTTAACTGCAAGAGTATTTAGAACATAGAGAAATTCTAAAGCTAAATCGCTTAATCAATCAAAGGATTTGACTTTCTGGCGGTGTTTGCTACTCTGAAGCTATTAATAATTAATTAAAAAAGTATGCATTTTGAACGACCCAGTGCAAATAAACAAGAAGAACCGTTAAAATCTTATGAAAGATTTGAAGAGTTTAAAGAACAAACAGGCTTGGATATATCTTACGTTGAAGATGATGAGCGCGGGATAGTAACGGTTGCCATGCATCAAAAGCTTGGACCAAGGGAAGGCAGGGACGTTTCAAGCAAAGCCACAGAGGTTGAAATTCCTATTACCCAAAAACAACAAGCGGCAGCTTTATACAAAGAGGCTTGTGAGAAATTAAAGGACTCTACAAAATTCAAGAAGGAATTCATTGTTGCAGCCATGAATGGTTTCTTTGAATCCAGACAAAAGTATCCTACAAATCCGGAAACGGAAAAGCCATTTACAAAGGAAGAAGTTGAAGCAATGAGAAAACATTTTTATAATCTTGGCAAGGAAAATCATCTGGAGTTAACTATGCTTGTTGTGGGATTAAAAGAGGTTGCGGAAAGCTTGGATAATCCAGAGACAAGAACTGAGGCTGTGGAGAAATTGAAAGATAATGTTGCATATGCAAAATATCCAAGCGAAGATGTTCTCAAGCTCTTCAGACTTGTCTCGAATTTGGCGCAGGATGAAAAAGATCGATTAGATTACGCCAGGAGAGGTCAAATAAGCCAAAGATGAATTACGAGAAATAGGCAGTTGAATATCCAATGGGAGACCCAAATCTCCTTGTTTGGGTTAGAAAAAATCACCTGGTCGATTTGCCGGTGCCGGTTTTACCGATGATATACATATGGCTGTCCCCGGTCTTTTCCCTTGATGCCGAAGAGTTTATTAGTTTTTCGGATATTCGTTATAGAGTAGGGGGAAATTGCATCTGATGGCAAAATAAACATCATGATTCATTGCTAAACGGCCAACAAATGTGGTAGTTTTACGCAATTAATGAGCAGGGGGAATTAATTTGCCTGCAAATAATTCCGGGCTAAAATCTGCGGCAATTCAAGCTGCCATGATTGCCGCTATCGTAAGTGTTATAACGACAGGTTTCAGCCTTTGGAATCAATCGCAAATGCGCCAGGATAGCTTTCGTATCGCTGCTGCTGAATTATGGCTGTCGGCAGCGCAAGGTTATTATGAAATAATATCCCAATGGGAACAGTAAAGTATTTTAGATTGTTAAGAAAGGCGAAATAATGAGTATCGAAGCAGAGGACAAAAATCTCAAGGCCACCGATTATATTTCTATTGTGGCTAATTCACTCACAGATGTCGCTTCAGCTTTTTCAGTCGCGGGGCCTTTTATTGCTGCCGTTAAAAATGTAGCAATCAATGTGGCCGCCGCCAAACAACGGAACAGGCTGGTCAATATGCTGACTCATTTTGCCGAAAGGGTGGAAAGAGTTGAAGAGTTATTTGACAAGAAAAGTCAGGATGACAATTTCCTGATTCTGTTTTACCGATTATTATATTTCGGTCGGGATGAACTAGACGCCTGGAAACAAGAAGCTTATGTAAATTTGGGGAAAAAACTACTCGAAACCGATCTGCCTTTCAATGAGACCCAACAAGCAATTGAAACGCTCGCCGGTATGACATCCTACGAGATAAAATTACTGGATAGACTCAAAGTGTTTAAGCCTCAATGGAAAAAAACGGAAGAAGTTTCAAAAGATGAAAATATTCAACGAGCGGTTGGAACAACAGAACCAGATGTGATCAAAGATTTAATCGTTCAATTATGGAAAAAGGGCCTGGTTAAAGAGTCACATCACGGTGCAATTCTCGGACCAATATCCTCTGACAGTATTGATGCATTTATAATTTCCAGACAAGGGGAAATCTTGCTTCATTTGATTTCAACCACATAAGTTAAAATAGACATGGAGATTTATGAACTGAGTTCTGAATGGCCGAAATAGAGGGCTTTTTAGGAAATATTGCGGTAAATTCAGACCTAATAAATGTAACGAGAGGGATATACAACATGATACAGAGGACAGGATGAACTTATCATTACTTTTAACTGAAATAGCAGATAAGCTTGTCCAAAAGACTATCCAGAGCAGAATTATTGGCAGTATATCGCAATTCCCGTCCCCTAATTCGGCCCTTGCCTAAAAAATCTTCCATGCTATAGTGAACCATCCAGATATAGTGGGATTTGGATTGCCTAAAACAGACCACAAATTCTATTATGAGATTGTAATAATAGGGCATTATCAGCTTAAAAACGGAATAATACAGCTCGAAATCCGAGGGAGGAAGAAATATGCAGAAGACGAAGGAATTCAACGAGACTAGGGTGCTCAGTGACATCAAGAAACTCTCAAAAGAGCGGAAAAAGGAGGTTGCCGATTTTGTGGCCTATCTCAAGGCCAAGGAAGAACTGGAAGCCACCAAAGAAATTCTCAGCGATAAGGAATTTGTAAAAAGCATTATGCGGGGTGATGAGGATTTTAAGGCGGGCCGCGTCAAGAAGTGGTCCGAGGTAAAGGAAAATGTATGAGATACTGATTTCCCACGAGGCAGAAAAGCTTTACCTGAAACAGGACAAGGATACCAAACGCAGGCTGAATAAATGTATCGACGAGCTCAGTCAAGAGCCGCTCTCAGGAGCACATATTAAAAAGCTCCACGGCGATCTGAAAGGGAAATACCGCTACCGACTGGGAGATATCCGCATTGTCTATTCAGTCAATGTCAAGAACAAGACGGTGGAAATACGGACAATTAAAAGCCGGGGCGAGGCGTACAAAAAATGACGCCTTGGCCAAAGTAAATGCCAACCTTAACACGGGTTGGCATCTTTTTATATCAGAATTGTTTGAAATCTATCTAGCGCTCCCAATTCCCAGTTTTCTTTCTATGAAGGTAACTCTTCCCTCCAGCTTCTCCTGTTGCTTCCTTTTGGTTTCATAGATATCTTCTTCCAGGGTAAAGAGCCGTTTGTCAATTTGGTTGACTTTGTGGCCTATGTCTTTAACTTCTTTCCTGAGACCCTCTACGTCTGATTTAATAACTTTTACATCTGATTTGAGACCCTCTATGTCCGATTTTCTTGCTGTCTCATCAAAGCCGTTTTTGACCATACGCGCCAAATCTTCAATTGTAATTTTCTCATTATTGTTTTGTTCCATGTTTTGAATTATATGTCATTGAAATTAACTGTCAAGGCGACGAGAGAAATCCCATATTTGCCTTAAAAAACAAATCCAGCCGCCTTTTATATATATTTTTTCTTTGGTACAATATCTTTACAATTAAAAGGATAGAACAAACGTTTACAGTCGTTTATTCTTGTGATAGGATTTCTTGGTGAAAGGAAGGTGAAATTGCTCTTCATAGCAAAAAACCACTCTGTAATATATAAGTTGACGACGAGGCTGGTTTTCCTATTTAATTATGAAAATAATTTCGGAGGTCACAAGAAAAATGACTACAACTAAAATTGACAAAGGAATTATAGGCAATATCGGTTTGTTTTTAACCTGTGTTGAGCTTTCTAAAATGAATTTAATCACATTGCCAACTATAAGAAATACAAAAGGATTAGACTTATTTGTGCTCCACCCAAAGACAAATAAATCTGTCGGTGTACAAGTGAAATGCAGCGACCAAAAAGAATATCCAGTTTTCTCTTCTTTTTGGTATAACTATGAGGAAAGTATTAGGCGGAAAATAATATCGCCATTTGTTTTTGTAGACATATCTACGCTAGAAAAACCAGCGTATTTTATATTGTCAAAAGACGAAATAACAGTGATGCTACAAACAGTTATCAAAGATTACATTGACCTTTACACAAAGAAGAAAAATGTCACGGTTGATGATATTCATAATAAAGAAAAAAGCAAAAATAAAAATGCCGACCTCTGGGCACTAAAGCGAGGCCAGATTGAAAAATACTGCGACAAGTGGGCTTCAATGACAGACCTAATAGAATGAGAATGGTTAACACTTTACTGCGTGGGATCGCGAAAGGAAACCCTACAGCCAACCCTAAGAAGGGCCTTTTTTGTTTAATAGACACTCTTACTTGTAGGAGAGCTAAAATTCACTTAGAAGGCAAAATATGCCTTCTTTTTTAAGTTTGAATCAACTGATAGTCTTATGAAAACAAGAAATTATTCCGTAAAATTAACATTTGTTTAATCCAAATTTAATGCTAAAGTGCAGTATAGACCAGGCACGGGTCGCTCCCGCGCTCCTATATTGCTCCTTAACAAATCAATGAACAATGACTCAAACGCGGGCAGCAGCCCGAAACTTATCCTAAATACGCGCGAATTGGCGGAATTTCTGAATATATCAAAACAGACCGTCTACAGATTAATCGAAAAAAGGCAGATTCCATTTAGCAAGGTCGGCGGCAGTTTGCGATTTAACAGAGAAAGCATCTTAGAATTCATGGAAAGCAACCGCGTTGAGCCTATTGGTATAAAAAATTATGAGCCTAAGAAAAAGGAACAATAAATGGTGGGTGGATTTCAGATTTGACGGCGTCAGATACAGAAAACGCAGTCCCGATAACACAGTGTCCGGAGCAAAAATCTATGAAACAGTTTTAAGGCATAAATTGGCGAGTGGAGAACCAATCGAACGGAAAGAAAAAAAGGAGCTTACCTTTAAAGAGTTTTCAGATGATTGGTTCGAAACTTACGTGAAGAACAATAATAAGCACTCTGAAATACTGACTAAGGAAATGGTACTCCGGGTTCATCTTGTGCCACATTTTGGACGCATGCCCCTTGAGAATATCAGCAGTCTTGAAATCGAAAAATGCAAAGCCAAGAAGCTGAAAGAAGGTCTTTGCCCAAAGAGTGTCAACAACCACATTTCTGTTTTGCGAACAAGTCTCCAGTGCGCCTTGGAATGGAATGCGGTTAAAGCCTGCCCCATTATCAGAAGACTTAAAACTCCTCCATCGAAATATGATTTTCTGACAACTGAGGAATCCAGTCAGTTGATCGACGCGGCAGAGGGCATCTGGCGTGAAATGATTAAGATAGCATTGGGAACCGGATTGCGTTTCGGCGAATTAATTGCTCTAACCTGGAATGATGTTGATTTTGAGAAAGACGAATTCACAATACGGCGGGCATTTGCGAAAAACATGCTTGGTAGTCCTAAGAGCAATCGAATCCGCTATATACCAATGACCGAATCAGTCTATCAGGTTCTGAGTAGTAAACTAAACCGAGAAGGATATGTTTTTGCGGATGGAAAAGGGCAGCACTTAAAACAAATACCTTGCTTAAAAAAGCTTCATCGAATCTGCAAGAAAGCAGGTCTTAGAAAAATCGGCTGGCATTGTTTCAGGCATACCTTTGCGTCACACCTGGCCCAGGCCGGAGCCAATCTTGTCGCCGTGCAGGGTCTTCTCGGCCACTCTGACATTCGTACCACAATGAGGTATACGCATATCAACGATGCCGTTCTTCGAGAAGCAATTAATATTTTAGATTTGAAGGATAATGAGGAATCTAAGAATTTTAGTCACAATGTGGTCACAACCCCAAAGTTTGCCGTCAAAAGGAGAGACATTTTAAAGAGCAACAGTACCGATATTTCCGCTGAAGAAAGCGAAAAAAGAGCCGAGGCTCTTTTCTCTAATCTCTGAGCGGGTAACGGGAGTCGGAACAAAACCGACGATTTTATGGAAACCTGAAAGGTTAGCCAAAAAATAGCAATTTGTCTCTTATGTAAGCCAAGGCTTGTATTATCAAAAGGCGACATCTAACGACAGAAAAAAACAATTTTCCTTACTTTTTGGTCACTATATGGTCACAGGTTTTTGTGATCATTGGCAATATAGGGAAAGTAAGGAGTTGTATCTGTCTAAAAATTTTAACCCAACTGCAATTTTTAGAAAGGTGGGAGTTTTTGTTATTCATAAAAATGTCCGGGTGGAGGCTATAGAATAAAGTAGGCCGATATAGACTTTATGAGGATAGCTTGCCTCACCAACGTATAAAAATTCTTGGGATTGTGGAACGAAGTCGAAGTCTTTTTCAAGGCCTGAAATCTTGGGATGCACGATCGAAACGATTAGATTCATCACTGTATGAATCGTAATTACTTGTGAGTTCCTCCCCCTTTTTTATGTCACGCATTGCGTAGAAATTATCGCCTTCACGAATTTCCACATTAGGATCATTAGAATTATTTAGATACCAGCCCACAGTTAAAACATTAAAGTTTTTAGGACAACCAAATTGGTTGTTTTTTATAATGCAAAAATCATCATAAAGTTGCTTTATTTCAGTTTCGGTGTTTTTAATTTCGTCCTTTCTGATCCATACCATTTTCTGATCATCACCATAAAAAATATTTGTTCCTTGGGGAATATCTTTAATTGCAAAAACTCCTATTCCCTTTACACCAGAAATTTTTGATATTCCTAAACGTGCATAAACATTACAGTGTGGCAGATCTTTTTCCATTTGTTTTAAATGTAAAAGTTTATCGATTGCTTCATGAAATCTTTTGTATCCTGAACGCGACCATTTGAGTATTAAGCTAGGCCAATGAAACGAATAAAACCAATTAAACATTGAACGAAGTCCATAGAATAATTTTATAAATATTCCCCAGTCTCTATCTATTTCTTCTGTGCCTCCCAATTCTTCAACATACTTTCTAAATTCTTTTTCTGGTTTAAAAAATAAATACGAAAGATGCCTTAACCATGGCAATGCAGGTATTGCGGTAACCGCTACCCACGCCCAGAGCCTTACGTTTATAAAATATTTGAAGTATATTATAAAAGAAATTCCATATATGAGACATGTTACGCCTATATTATAAAAAACCAAACAAAATAGGTACTTTTCAACATCATTTTCATCTAGGGCATCGGTTGTTTTTTCTGCTGCAAGTATAAGACAAAAGAAGGAAAAACTAAGAAAGGATATTGGTAATTTCCAAGAATTAGCAAAGTCACCACTTTGTAAGACCAAACCTATTAATAAAGCAGATAGTGCACCCAGAATTGAATAAACGGTCAGCAGATAACCTATATTCTCCTTCCAAGGCTTTGATTTATTGTCATATTGACCATTTTCCATTTTCACACCGCCATAATTTATTCACTCAAAACATCTCGTGATCGTAAGCCAATGATAACTAATTATTTGTTTTTTGGCTACTTTCCGGGATTTTGAATAAATGCTGGATACCCGTTACCAAAAATAAAATAAAGAATGTGAAGCCGAATAAATCCTTTCTTAAGCCATTAAATTTTACTGGCCACGGTGCTTTAAATAGAAAAAAGTATTTTTTCCAAGTTTTTGGTCACAATATGGTCACAGCTTTTTTATAACCAACCAAAAAAGGCTTGAAAAAGCCTTTTTATTGAGCGGGTAACGGGAGTCGGAACAGAACCGACGATTTTCTGGGAACCCTGTAGGTTAGCCAACAAATCGCAATTTGTCTCTTATGTAAGCCGAAACTTGTCTTGTCAAAAAACGACATCTAACGACAGAAAGAAACAATTTTCCTCACTTTTTGGTCACTATATGGTCACAACTTCTGTGACTATTAGCAATATAGGGGAGGTGAGGAATTGATTTATAGTGTCTGTCCGAAAAAATCATAGCCCAGCGACAATTTTTTAAAAAGGTGGGCTTTTTTGACGTTCTCGAAAATTAAATTGGAGCTAATCAGAAGGCGGCTTTACTTGCCACATATCAATTTTGTAAGCTTTCCCAATGGAAACTAAGCCGGAGACTCTCGAACACAGCGTGATTGTGGTCAACCATGAACCATATTGCATTTGGGATGTTGGCCTCAAGAACAGGAACATAGAATTTATCAAAACTATCGATTCTGAATATTTCGACTATATAGCTAAAATCCATGCTGATAAAATTGACTCTCCAGACGATAAAAGAGCGTCTGTTGCCTTAAGGGTTGCATATCATCATGCTCTCGAAACCTTATTTTCACTTATTGGAGCCTTTGTGCAAGCTCCGGAATGTGTTTTCGCGTGGATGATTCAATGCAAGACTAATGAGTTAAAGGATTTCGTTGGCCGCATAAATCGGCACGATAAAGAGATATTCAACAAATTAAATGTTGACGATATTACGTGGGAGTCTGTAGCCTCCACGGTTTTTGCATATTACGAACCCGGCTCAACAGAAAACAAAAAAATGATTGGGTCGTTTGGCAAGCTTTGGGAACGATTGGCTAACGCCTACTTAGATGAAAAAAACACGAGTGAGTATAACAGCTTAAAACATGGCTTTAGGATAAGCCCCGGAGGATTTGCATTATCGGTAGGAATTGAGCATCAATATGGCGTGCCTCCACCAGCCGCAGAAATGCAGACCATTGGAGGATGCAAGCATGGAAGTGCATTCTATATACTCGAAAGGGTTGCAAAAAGCAGAAGCCTGATTGCCAAGCAAATCTCTTTAAACTGGAGAATAGAAAGTGTTGTTACATTGCTGGAGTTGATTTCAATGTCAATCCAAAATATTGTATCGGCTCTAAAACTTGTCAACGGATTAAGGGACGGAATTAAATTTGTTGTTCCTGAGGAAGACGACGCTTTTGACAAAGCATGGTCTTATTCTGCCGGTGTAAATAATTTGTGCCTCTCCCTGATAACTGACGAATTAGTAATTCCACCAACAACAAAAAAAGAGCTGGATGAGGTTACACGAAAATATTTATCCGATAGGCAAACCGGGAAGCATAAACACAGTTAGGCGTCTGTTGTGTCAAGGCAATTTCAAATCCTTCCTTGCGATGGTGCGCATTTCAGCCAAACATTTCTCCGTTGCTTCCATCTTGGTGGTAAGGTGCTCCGTCCAGAGTTTGTTTTTTGTTGAGCGGTCAAGCTCTTTCATTAGAATGCCTAGGACTTTCACCGCTTCTTCGGATACGACGAATGTGCCAATGTCAATTTGCTTTCTGAGCTCGGCAACTGACTTATTCATCTCGTCCATAAGTCGCAGATCAATCTCGTCGGGAATGTCCTTATTCAGCATTGCGGCCTTATAATTATGATCGGCGTGGTTCCAAATGTAGTGCAGAGCCTCAATAATCCGCGTATAAGCCTTCTCTTTGCGCTCCCACCTTTTCTCTGAGTAAAACCGCTTTAATGCGAACGTCACCGTCACGTATGAGCTTACTACAGCGATGATGACGCCGATAATCAAATTGCCGATTAGTGTTGGCCAGCTTATTCCCATGGAATCGTGAGCGCTCCTAACGATATCGTTTTCTCAGTCTCGTTATTGTACCAAAAAACGATTCTTGTTGATAAGCTTATGCAAACAGCGGTTGACAGACACGTCACCTGAAGTATACTGAGGATATATTCATACCTGATGTATCTTTTTTCCTCCTCTCCTAAGAATTAAGCAATATTTATTGCCTGCAAAACTCATTTATCTTCCATCGTTAATACTCTTATAAATTCTTATAAATAAGCTAAAGGTTTCTCCGGCTGTTTTTTTTAGTGTTAACCTTTTTTTATAAAGTTTTGATTAGGGCAAAATATAAGAGTGTCTCAAACGCTCCTTGGGCGTGTTTATTTTTAGAAAAGGAGGTATCCACTAATGAAAAGTAAAACTCCTGGCTGGACAAAGGTAGCGCGGGAAGTGTTGACGGTAATTGCAATTATGGCGAAAATCATCGTCAAACACTTCCCTGCAGCGTTGTAAGGCTGTAAGGCTTAAAAGAGCCCAAGGGTCCCCGCCCTTGGGCTTTCATTTTAATAATATCATAGATCCATTTGGCGGTGCCGGAGCGACAGACTTCTATTTCAATAGTTGTATGATAGTTTCCGTATTTGCCTTGCAGCCGCTTATTCTCACGAACTTACTCTCGCTGCAAAATTAAAACTGTAAAAATAATTCTGCCAGGTTTTATCTTCCGAGTGATACTCATTGCTGAAAATAAAATAATCGGCGAGCATTTCCCGGAGACTTAATAACTCTTTGAGGTGCTTTTTGTTTTGAGGATCAGCAACGGTCAAATCCAAAAGCTCCAAGGCCCGTTCAAAAGCCAACTGGCAATATTCTTGATTGTTTTTGTTTTTCCAGCGAATAGCCCGTTCCACTTCGCTGCCAATATTGGCCATTTGTTCAAAGAAAGTCATGGCCCGCCATCGGCCGGAAGCTAATTGCTGATGTTGGTAGTTCATTTTTGTATCAGATTATTTACAATTTTGATTATTTCTTTTTGGAGTTCCTTGTCCTCCACACCCCGACTCTTGTTGCCCTGTGAGGGACGCAGGTTAATCATAGAATCAAACTCGACAAAATCATCACCGGTTAAATCCGGATAGATATTGATGCCCCAAAGATTTTTTTGCGCCGAGCCATTTTCCAAGAGCAGCGCCTCTTCATCGGCATGAAGTTCGCCGTCAACCACCATAATCCCTTTTCCCACATCTACCACTGCTTTTACCAAGTTGCCAAACATTTTTTGGGACATTTCATCAAGTTCCTGGATTGAGATTTTGTTGTTGATTATTTGCATAAATTTGTCTTAATTGATTATTTCTAAAACAGGTAAAGTGGGTTCGATAAAGATAAAATCATTTGCAGACATGCAAAAAGTGAGGAGAAAGAATTCCCCCACCAATAAATCAACCGGCGGACTGCGCACCGGACCCGCCCCAGCCTCTTTTTAGCAGTTCACTTGATTGTTTTAATGGTATCTCCACGATAAACCGGGAACCTTTGCCCTCTCCATCGGATTCTGCCCAAATCTTGCCCCCGTTGTTCTCGATCATGACTTTTCCGACGTAAAGACCCAGCCCCGTTCCCTTGATCATGAGTCTTTCCTTGTTTGTCCCTCGGTCAAACTTGGCAAAAAGATGAGAGAGTTCTGTCTTTGAGATACCTAAACCGGTGTCGCTCACAGTGGCTTTGACCCAGTCCGAGTTTTCACCCTCTTTTCGCCGCCTGCGCTCGACGTCAACAGTCACAGAGCCTGCGGGCGTGTACTTCACTGCATTGTCAACCAAATTGGATATGACCTCACGTACCTTCGGCCCATCGATCACCACCTCAGGAAGAGGCTCGTTCGGTCTATGGAATGTGAGCGAGAGATTCTTTTCCTTGGCCTTTAGTGCGAGCGTATCCACCACTTCCTGACAGATGTCCTCCAGGCTACATTTGGCAAAGGTGAATTCCAGCTTGCCCGATTCGATGCGCGAAAGATTGAGATAATCCTCTACCAGGTGAACCATCCGCTCGCTGCTCACCGCTATTTTCCCGATCATATCTTTTTCGGCGGCTGTCAGCGCTCCGCCGGAGCCTTCCAGCAGAAGCGATGCAAAGCCCCGGATGGCTGTCAGCGGTGTTTGCAGCTGATGGGAAGCGAAGGACATGAATTCAGCCCGTGCCTTATCCAGCTCTTTTAGTCTTGCATTGGCGGCAGCCAGCTTATCGGAAAGAGCTTGCAGTTCCTCCTTGCGCCGGGTATCTTTTTCGATACCCCGAATCAGCATCATCATGAATACAATCAGGATAATGAAAGCAGTGCTATTGCCAATTAATTCCGCCAAGCTATGCGATTCCAAAACCTGAAACAAACTGAAAACTAAAATGCCCAGGGAGAGCAGTTCCGTGCTAATAATCTTGAAGTTGAAAAGCCGCTGCTTCACAATGGCATAGCCGGAGGACAAAACAATGAAGACGGTGCTGAAAGAACCGAGTCGGGAATAGAGGCTGAGATTGGGAGAGTTTTCAATATAATCGATCAAGGCCACATTGGTCAAAAAGGCAATAACCGAAGATAAGGAAAACCCGATGAAGAGGTAAATCAGCTTGGCCTTATCTTCGATAGCCGCTGCCCAGTATTTCCAGATTAAGGCGCTGATGCCCAGAAGGAGCGCCACCCCCACGAAGACATCATAGAGAAGATACGCCCTGCCAAAAACGGGAACAATTGTGCCCTGTTGAATTACATACCCGGATAAAATGAGCTTTGTCGCGAAGACTAAAACTGAAAAAGCCAGCGGAATCGCCATCAGCCACCTGCTGATCAACGGTTTAACCGCGATCTCTGTTTTGGAAACATCCAGACAGAAAAGCAAAAGCGCGAAGGAAGCGAAAATGCCGGAAGCAAAATCGAGTTGCAAGAGAAAATACATGTGTGTGGGATTCGTCAGCGCGTCCTCGAAGTAGGATGCATTGATCCATACCAGAATTGCCAAGGACAGAAAGAAGAAACTGCGGTGCATTTTCTCTTTGGGATTTTTGAGGAACACAAACAGGCCGAGCGCCAGGTCAAGGAAAGAGATTATGAACAAAAGGATGATAGCCTGATTTAACATACAAGACTATTTTTGATTTATGACATTTTAATTCTACATCAGAATAAATTTACTGACAACAAATTCTACGGTTCCTCAAAAATGACAGCACGGTGTTTACATCTATCGTTTACGCCTCTAAAACTCGACTTGATTCTCAGATTAGGGTTCGCAGCATTTCTCTATCTTGCTCGCGATCCCACAAGCAAAAAGGTTACTCTCATTTGGGGCGAGTGACGCGATTTCAAGCGCCGCAGCAGCGTTTAAATTTCTTGCCGCTTCCGCATGAACAAGGATGATTCCTATCTCGACCTCTCATGACTGGTTTCGCAATCAGAGGTGTACTGCTTAGAATAACCTTGGCATGCTTCATGAACAAGCGGGGGCTCTTGCCGGGGAACCACTTACTCAACAGAAAATTGTCGGCAACCGAAGCTACTAAGGCCGAAACAGGCTCTATCGCGCCGATAGCCGCAGTGACTCCAAAACGAAGCATCTTCATCGGAATAGAATCGATCCAACTCGGTTTTCCTAAAGATTCTACATACCGACGCACCGTCATTTCTGCTGATTCACTAGGAGACCCTTGAGCAAACCAATCCCTTAGTGCTTGGCAGTGCTTTGAATACCTTAGATCAAGAAGTTGAGTGACCGACAATTGTTTACTTGCAAAGGCTGCTCCAAGGTCGGGAACACCACTGACCTGCTGAATTTGAACAAACGCTTGGTTGCCATCAGGTGAAAAACCGAGCCGTTGGCCCTTCGCCCTCAGAATGGTAATAGTTGATTCATCCCCAGTGACCTCAGTGACTTCACAGTAGCCACCGATTTTTAAGAGAAAATTTTCAAAGGCAACGCGTAGTACTGATCGAATCTCAAGTGGATACATTGGATCGTGTGGAATATGTGGATTGAAAACCATAACATGATTTGGAGCAATTCCCACTAGATGATCGAGTGAGCGACCGGCATTTCTAAGGCACAAGAACTCTCGTAAATATTCGCTGTTTAAAATGTCATTATAAGTCTCATTTTTTAATTCTTCCGAGTTGTTCGCTGCTGGCAAGTTTACAACATTATCCAATAGAAGATTTTTCAGTTCTCTGCGACGTTCTGGGCTTGACGAAGGATTTGTTATCGATAGGATATTGTCGATAGCCTCGTCGATTGGTTTGAACGACGGGATGCCTAGGACCGGCCCTTTATGAGAAGTATTTGGGTTATCGCTTACCCTAAATAGCTTAAGACCGCCACCGTTACCTACATAGGCAAACCACTGATCAAACCGGGCGAGGACAATCCCTTTGTTACGGATTAAGTTATCAAAAACATCTTCTCCAAGGACTAGACGAAGGACAGGAAGAATCTGCAGGTCGCCGGTTGGAATTACGATCTGATCATATAAAAGAATATAGTTGGCCAGCCGTGCCCAACACTTTGGTGAAGCAACCATTGAGTCGCCAACCCACTCTATGTTTCTCAGCTTCGGCCAAATCCCAAAATCAGTGGCTAACACTCTACGCATAATTGTCAGTATCTCCAAAAGCCATACTAATTGATAACCCAACTTATGTTCATCTTGATATTTTATAATGACCTATATCACATACAGAAAAAAAGAGAAATTATGCTGCTCTTTTAGATGAGGCATTTGGTTAGTCCAAACCTGTAGCGGGCAACCGCAGAAGAAAAAAACTTCCGACTACTTTGATCAAAGGCTTCAAAAAGGGCACCGCCTGCGTAATCCTGTAAAGAGGATTGTTCCATTTTATAAGCACACCGTAATTCAAGCTCTCAGGATCATCCATGTATCCGGGTATAATTTCCACGATCTCAAAACCATCTTTCAGGTAAAAATAAAGTTCAGGATCAAGTGGCTTGCCATTCTTTCGTTTCCCGAAGACATACTCCTCAACTTTCATTTCCTGGTGCTTATGATAGCTGGGAATTCTTGAGCCAAGATAAAGAGATTTAATACCGTTTCCGAGAATCGCACACACGAGCAAGGAAAGCATCAGCCGGCTGGAAATTTTGGGAGATGCCTCACGGACTACGGACAGATCGGCTCCAAAGGCTATTTTTCCCTTAGGCTGGTGATGCGTGTAAAACCCGTCACCTGTTTTTTCCAGCCAGGTCTTGTATTTTTCTAAGTCTTCCTCATGGCAAAAGAAGCCGGAGGCGGTGCCTACCAATTTACCATCCTCAAAAGCACAGTAGAGAAGCTCCGGACAGGTCTTAAATTGAGATGCAAGCATTTCTTCCGTCCAGACATATTCCGGATGCGTAATATTGTCCCATACCTCATGATTGACCCGGATGAATTCACTCATGAGGTTTTGGGGATCATGTCCCTTGTGCAGGAGGTCGCTTACCCGGCATATCGCCACCTTACTGGTTTTTTTCAATTTAAAGAAAGCTTTTAATCTTTTCATCTTAATCTATCCGGCAATCATGGAAACGGCTATCAGGGCGGTCATAAAGGATTCCAAGGCTATTTCCGTCCAGGCGGAGTAATAGAAATACTTAGAGAGTCTTTTGCCGCCATAGAAAAGCAGATAGGCAGGGCTTAAGAAAGAGATGGTCCGGTTGATGGCGAAACCGAACCAACCGACAGTACTGATTATTCTCACGGTGCTCATATCAAACTTGCCTACGATTTGCGAAAACTTCCAAAACTCAAGTTTGACCAGATGCCCGATGACATTGATACCCATAGCCGACAGGATCATAATAGCCCCGATGGTATATACGACTTCAGTTATGCCGACGAGGAACAGATAGGTTTTAAAAGAAACCCCCATTTCATCTTTCATTTTTCTGCCCTTGGCCGCCGCCATGAGAATGATGATAACTCCCACGATCCAGACCAGCACGGTGGTTACATTCAGAAGAACTTTCTGTAAATCAGATAGTTGCATGAATAAACCCGATTTCAGCAAAGGTTGCAGGCCGGATATTTAGTGCCGCGTTTGATAAAATGGGTTTCGATCTCTTGCAGGGAAAACACGTCTTTGAAGTAGATTTCAATAAAGGTCGAGTTCATTCCGTTTTTGCAGGAATAGACATCGGCACTGAGAAACTTCCGGGCAGGGAAGGTGTGGATGCTGATATGGCTCTCAGCAATGACCACAAAGCCGCTCCAACCGCCAGGGTCTTTCCCACCGTTCTCAGGGGCAAAATATACCACGGGTTCGGCAAGTTTGTTCATTCCCAATAATTCCGGCAGTTCATCGAGAATCCGACATACTAGCTCTCGGTCATTGAGTTGTGCCGGATCACCGCCATAACCGTCAAGGGTCAGGTGTTCTCCGAAATTGCAATAATCCGGATCGTCTTTTTGTGTATCGGTTTTAACCACTAAGCCCTTCTCTTGACATCCTTTTTTGCCTGATTAGACTGGAACAAAGGTGTTTAAGCTCCGCTTTACAAAGCGGAGCTTAAACCCGAAAGAGGTATGAAACATGAGAAAAAAAGCAAAAAAAAGAAGGTGGTGGCCTATTGCCGGGTCTCCACACTGGAACAGAAAAAGAAGGGGTATGGGATCGATATTCAGATTCGCGATGCCAGTATATTCGCGGAAAGGCATGGGCTGCTTATAGAAACATTTTACCGTGATGAAGGTGCAAGTGGCATCAACGAAAAAAGAAAAGCCCTAGATAAATTATTGAGAGATTGCAGGGCTGGCAAAATTGCAGTTGTAATTCTTCCCTCATTAGATCGACTTTCCAGAGAAGTCCGAATTGCAGAAAATCTTTTCCATGAATTTGAAAATCTGAAAATCAAAATTTTGATCGCCGATATGCCGCAGTATAACGGAGAGCGCAAGGATATTTTGATCCGGCAGATTTTTGAGGCCATTGCCGAAGAAAACAGGAAGGAAATTATTGAAAGGCTTTTTAAGGGTCGACAGGAGAGGGTGAGAAAAGGACTATTCCCTGGTGGGAACCTGCCATATGGGTATGAGGTGGACCCCATTGGTTGGACAGTTTGCCGGCTGATTTAAGGTGGAAGCCACCGTTCATCATGCCGCCATAATTACTGGATAGCCTGCTCGTGGCAGTTTCCAGTATGCTTCATGTGGCG